>WNFW01001280.1_pt1 | contig 16886 bp, 24 predicted proteins | sample 5400131 | NCBI WGS metagenome assembly WNFW01 (sample SAMN13153362, study PRJNA577476) | soil metagenome | isolation source: 20 cm soil or saprolite under grassland replicate 1 | place: USA:California | collected 2016-06-15 | reverse complement strand
AGCGGAACGTATGAGACTGCTCAGCGTTGCCGCGGACGCCGGCGATGCTGGGCTGGTGACCCGGCTATTCGTGGGCAGTGATACGCACAGTCTCACGCATGATATCGACGGGCGATTGCGGCAAGCCGATCCTGAATTGGGCAAACAGCTATGCATGAGCGTCGTCACGATCGAGAACCAGCTCACGAGCACGATTGACGGTAGTACAGTCAAGAGTGCGGCAGACAAGGCGGCGGGCCTGCTCGAACAGGCGGCTGCCGAACCGAGCGTATTGCAGAAATAGACAAAGCGAGCTTACTGCTCCGGTCAGCCTTCGAAGAGCTGGTGCCGTAACCTTTCATCTGTCCGGTGGTTATGCTCTCAAGCGAGTTCAAGGACCAGCATGAAAGCGTGGCACCGCATGAGAATCGGCCTTTTCGGCGTGCTGCTAGCGGCCGCCCTAATCCTCGGAACCGCTTGCGGAGGCGGCAACAATAGTGCCGAGAGCACTCTGGTTTCTGAGGGCTCTGTTGCTCCCGATTTTACCCTGTCCGCAGCCAACGGCGACGCGGCGACATTAAGCGATTACGCTGGCGAGAAGAACGTCTTGCTGTACTTCAGCATGGGCTCCGGGTGAGAGCCCTGCCTGAGCCAGATAGTTGATCTGGAAAAAGACCAAAGTCTGAATCAAATGGATGTCTCTGTAGTGAGTATCGCTGTCGATTCCAAGGCGGAGTTAGGGCAGGAGACCAAGAGGCTGAACATCCAGACACCGATTCTGTCGGACGAGGACGCTGCAGTGACAAAATCTTATGGGATACCGCTGTCACATGGCGGGGAGCCGGGGCACACATTTGTGCTCGTCGGTAAAGATGGGCGGGTCAAGTGGGCGAAGGACTACGCGGCTCCGCAAAACGGCGGTCTTATGTATGTGAAAGTCGACGAACTGCGACGTGAGGTGGTAAGCAAGCTCTGAATCCGCTTAGTGGCACAACCAGCGATACTACGCGTGGACCGCGTTGGCGCGGAATCTGGCGCCGTGTGATTTTGCCAGTTCTGGCAATAGCGGTGATCGTCGGCGCAATCTGGTGGCTCGAGAACCGCCACGACGAGGGCAGGTCGTCCAGTGGTGAAGAATATGGCCCACGGGATTTGGCGGCTGCGCTCGTGCCTCCGGAAATGGAGGTCGGTACGGAAGAAGGGAAGCTCGCCCCGAATTTTCTCCTCGAGACGTTGGATGGGAAAGAAATGAGACTTAGCGACCTCCGCGAACAGGCGGTCGTGATCAACTTCTGGGCCACCTGGTGCCGGCCCTGCCGCAAGGAGATCCCGGAACTTGTCGCCGCATACAACTCTTATCGGGAACGCGGGCTCGTCATTCTCGGCGTAAATCTACAGGAGGGGAAAGGAATCGTTCGTCCGTTCGCTGAGGAGTTCGGGATGAACTTTCCCATTCTCATTGACCGCGACGGGGAGGTCGGCGACGAATTTCGAATCCTGGGGTTGCCCACCACCTACTTCGTCGACCGAGGCGGAGTCGTGCGCAGCGTCTTTACCGGTCCATTCATCGAGAGAGGCCAAGGAAGCAATGTACAAGGAGCAATCGAAGAGAACGAGCTCCAGAAGCGAATTGAGCAGATCCTGAAGTAGATGAGAGCGCGCTGCTTGGCTATCGTGATCTTAATCCTCATGGCAGCATGCGGCTCGGGCGGGAACGAGTTCGAGGCAACGATTGCCCTACGCTATGCCACCCAGCAGGGCCGCACCGTGCTTCTTGAGGTGGCGCCGTTGGAAGTTGGCGCCAATCGCCTGCGCATCACCGTGCTTGATAACAAAGAGCAGCCTGTGACAACGGAGAGCGCTAGAGTACGTCTGTCGCGACTTGAGTCGAACGGCCTCGTCCAGGAAGAAACCACCCATCCAGTGGACCAAGATCGCCTCGAGGCCGACTTATCGCTCGATGATACCGGATGGTGGCAAACAGACGTCGTACTCAGCGAGAAGGAGTCGGCCAGCTTCTATTTCCGCCTCGATCCTCGCGCGAAACCGCCGCTTGAAACCGCTCTCCCGGACTACCAGTCCGACCCGAGAGCCGAGGCCGTGTACCAGCGCGCGCTTCAGACCTACCAGTCGCTAAATTCTCTGAAGTGGCGAGAGGAACTGACCAGCGGGCTGCTGGCGCCTACCGGGATCGGTGTCTGGGTCGTTACGGACGCGCAAGCGCAGCGGCCAGACCGTGTGCATTATCACGTCCTCAGTCCAGACAGCAGTGAGTACGACACCTACCGCGTCGGCGACACCTCATGCAGTCAGGATCACGGTAAGTCGTGGCAGTGCAGCAGCGGATCAAGTTCGGACCCATTAAATCTCAACTATTTGAGGCCGACGGCTTTCAAGCTGGGGCGCCAAGACGTGGTTGATGGCGAAAACGTGCAGGTCGTTCTCTTTTACAACCCAAGCCAGCAGGCGTGGTACACCTGGTGGGTAGGAAGCGAGACAGGCTACGTTCGGCGCCAGTTGATGGTTGCCCCTGGCCACTACATGCTGACCGAGTTTTTCGACCAGAACGCGCCGCTCGTCATCCAGATTCCCGCGGAGGCGCAAGCTCCGGGAGGTTAACGTGTCAGGCAAAGCGCTCGGCTCAGCGCCGGCTCGTCACGACGAGGCTACGACCCTGCTCTACCGACTCGGCTTTCGCGGCCGGTCAACGTTGCTCAAGCTGGCGGCAGTCATCGCTATCGAGGTGGTCATAGTATTCGGCTACGTTGGCCATGGAGCCATCGACCATTATGCGCTCCACCCCATGATCGCCATGGCCAGTGCGCTCCCGCTCTTCCTGCTCGTTCGCACGCTCGGCTTTAGGTTGCGAGAGGAGCTGCTGATATCCTATTTCTTCTTGAACTTCGCCCGCTTTCCCGACTACTTGTTCGAGGCCGGTATCGAGCACCAAACCTGGATGAACGTCTTTCTGCTGCATCTGGCATTCGACGAAATCATCGGTTGGGCGCTGGTCTTCTTGACCGTTCAAGTCCTCGTTCTTGGCGTAGCCTATGTCCTCATGAAACTACGCGACTCAAGAGCGCAAGCGACCTCAGCGTAACTCTCTGGCTACTCGCCAGTCATGCTGATAGGCATGACGTGGATTGTCACTTAGGTGAATGATGCGCGGCTCCCGCCTCGGCCGGCTGATTCATCATCCTGACCATCGCGGGTCCCCCGGTAAGGAAGAAGCGAACTACCAGGATTGCAGCGATGACGAGAAAGATTCCATTCAGGAAGCTCTTGTAGTTAAGGGTGATGCTCGCCTCCTCAACCTTGGCAGCACGCTCGTTAGGTATTAGCCCGAGAACATCGAAGACAAGATCGACGACGAGTCCAGCTGCGACCATTGTGGCAAAGAATGTAACAAACAGAAACGCCGTCATTCTCAGCCCGTAATACTTGCGATAGATATTAAGAATGGGGAGGACGATCAGGTCGGCAAAGATGAATGAAACGACGCCGCCGAAGCTGATACCGCCATTCCATAAAACCGCTGCCAGCGGAACATTCCCGATCGAACATACAAACGAGACAACCGCCACGACCGGACCAATCAACGGGCCCCATGTCGTGGCGAGGGTCGGGTGTGATGTCAGGAAGAAGTCCCGCCAGAAGCTGTCGGGGACCCACGCCGCCATTGCGCCGGCAATCAGAAGGCCGAGCGCGATGTCTCGCCAGATTGAGAGCCAGTCCATTACGAAGTAGTGACTGATCGAGGTGAAACCGCGCGCTGAAAAAATCCGCTGCAACAACGAGCCTTCGGAGACCGACATGTCCATCTCAGCGTGCCCCTCCATCACACCAAGTAAGCCCTTCTCAGTCTGCCTCCGCGCGCTCGCAACCAGCTCGGGCGTAAGGAACACCGCAAACAGGACCGCCAGGAAGACGATCATCAGCGGGCCGCCGACGAATTCGGCGAGCGTGAACTGCCATCCCATCAAGACGGCAAGGATGATGCCCAGCTCAATGACCAGGTTGGTCGATGCAAACTCGAAGGCCATCGCTGATGTGAAATCGGCTCCCTTGCGAAATAGAGAGCGTGCGAGCGCCACGGCTGCATACGAACAAGAGGATGAAGCGGCGCCCAGGCCCGAAGCTACAGCGAGCGACCGCGGCGAATCATCTGGCAATAGCCGCGTCATCTCCGACTTGGACACGACCGCTTGAACGACAGCGGAGAGGGCAAAACCCAAAATTAGGGCCCAGAGGATCTCCCAGAACATCGAGAAGGCAAAGCTCAGGGCATCAGCAAGGTTTCCGAGCGCGTCATTGATTGGCATGGGCTCCGGAGAGGCAGTATAGCGAGGCACGTAACCTTTTCGCACTCCGCCGGTTATGCTGACAGGCCCAAGAGCGAGTGAGGAGACGACGAGTGCTCGATGCCAAACAACTGGAAGCCGAACAGCGGCTTGTTCAATTCTCACAGCGTGATCCAAGCCGCTTCGCACAACTTTACGACCGCTATTTCGACCGCATCTACTCATTTGCGCTGACAAGGACCAGTAACCGGGCGGCAGCGGAAGACGTCACGGCGGATACCTTCCGGCAGGCGTTCGAGAATCTCCCTCGCTTTCAGTGGCGCGGCGTCCCCTTCTCGGCCTGGCTGTTTCGCATTGCGGCCAACGCCGCGGCCGACTACTACCAGCGGTCCTCTAGGGAGCAGGTAGTTCCTGACATTCAGGTGGAGAGCGATGCTTCGTGGGAGAACCGTCTGATCGAGGTCGAGACGCGGACGCATTTGTTCGATCTGGTGAAGCGGCTGCCGAACGACCAGCGGCGAGTGATCCAGATGCGGTTCGGTGAGGAGCTAAGCATCAGCGAGGTAGCCCGGGCGATGGGTAGAAGCGAGGGCGCCGTGAAATCGCTGCAACATCGAGCGATGGAAACGCTAAGAGCGCGAGTGGGGGACAGCCATGACTAACCAAGCGACACACGACAAGCTGAACGCGTCGATTGAGACCATCATCTCGGGCCGAGATTTCGCGGCGACGGGGGACTCCGACGTGGATGTGCTGGCACGACTGGCGCTTGGGCTTAGAGGGTTGCCGGCACGAGGCTTCAAGGCCCGCCTCAGGGCTGAGCTCATCCCTGGATTAGAAGCACGAGGCCTGTCGGGGCTGCTCGCAAGGCTACGGGCTGCCGTCTCGTTTGACCGAGGAACGGGACTCGCCGTGGCGGGCGGAGGGTGCGGCCTTGCCGCCGGAGCATGTTGTGTCGGTGGTACCGTCGTTAACCTGCTCGGCTTCGCCAGCGCAGCGGCCGTTGGAGCCTTTATCGAAACCTGGCTACCCTACTTCTTCTCCCTAAGCCTCGTCATGATGACCGTGCTCTTGTTCTTCGTACTCCGGCGCGAGGGTTCAGGGCGCGTGATGTTAACTCGATCCGCCTTCCGCTCCAGCGCAGTTGCGGGGAGCGCTTACGGCGTAGTTTTTGCGGCGACGATGGCGTTGTCTATGGCGATGGGACTTTATTGAACGGCTGGAGGTAGTGCGATAAAAAATCGAAGTGAAAGGAAAGGAGAACGCCATGGAAACACTCGGAGCTATAGCTGTAGTGCTCCTCGTCCTGGCATGTCCGCTAGGTATGCTGGCGATCGGCGGGACGGTCTGGCTGGTTGGACGGGTACGAGGTGAGAAGAAAGCCTTCTCGGCAGGCTGCATGCACATGTCCGGCCACCACGAGCAGCAAGCACCTCACAGCGACGCCAACGGGCTACGGGAAGAGGTATCTCGGCTTCAGCGAGAGGTTGAGTCATTGAAGGCCCAATCCGCGACTACGAGCGGCCTGGGCCAATCCTCTGCGACAGCAGGCGCTAACGGCCGCAGTGCCGCGGAGGAAGCCACGCAGCCAACCGAGCACGTCTGAGCCAGGTTCTGAATGTCCTGGCGATAGTTCCTTCCAGCCAAGAGGGAGCTCAGTATGAACGCCCCCGAGCGGTACTCGACCTAATGGGTGCGGACAGCTACCAGGCGATCGTCATAGGCGCTGGCCCAGGGGGCCTTGCCACTGCGGCGATGCTTACACGGCGGAAGGTCGACACGGTCATCGTTGAGCAAGCCGAGTGCGTCGGCGCTAGCTGGCGATCTCGCTACGACAATCTTCACCTGAACACAGTCCGCTGGCTCTCGCATCTGCCTGGCATGCGTATTGCCCGCAAATACGGAAGGTGGCCTTCACGGGATGGCTTCGTAGAGTATCTCGAAGAGTACTATAGGCGCTTGCTACTCCCGGTCCAGTTCGGAACTCGCGTTGACCGCATAGAGCAGCGCAACGGCAATTGGCTGCTTCGAACGTCGGGCGGCGAGATCAGCGCGTCGAACGTTGTTATCGCTACCGGCCATCAACGAGTGCCACATCTTCCCGACTGGCCGGGCCGTGAGACGTTTAGCGGAGAGCTAATACACTCGGCCTCCTACCATAGTCCGGCTCCTTACTCCGGACGCGACGTCCTCGTTGTAGGGACCGGCGACTCGGGGTCGGGCATCGCGCTCGACCTTGCGCGTAATCGTGCTGGACGCGTCCGGATCGCCGTTCGCACAGGCCCCAATATTGTCATCGGCGACAGATTCGGTATACCCGCCCAACTCCTGGGCATCATCTCGCAGCCTTTGCCGGGCCGGGTCATCGACTTCCTGGGCTTGCTCAGCCAACGCATCTCGGTCGGCAATCTATCGAAGTACGGTATCCCGAACCCTGAGGTCGGACCATACACACGCGCCATAAGAGACTACATCGGCCCAATTGTCGACTTCGGGTTCGTCCGCGCCGTGAAGCGCAGGCAGATCGAGGTTGTCCCCGCGGTTGAGGGTTTCGATGGCGGCGCAGTGATCCTCGCGGGTGGTGGCGCGGTTCGGCCAGATGCGGTTATCGCGGCCACGGGCTTTCGGCCTGGCATCGAGCCGCTTGTCGGTCACCTAGGGGTGCTATCGACTGCTGGCCGACCCCTCGTGCACGGACCTCAGACGCATGCCAATGCACCGGGGCTCTACTTCGTGGGCTATAAGGCAGAAATCAGCGGAAATATTCGCCAGATGAACATTCAGGCGAGGAAGATCGCCGGAGCGATTGGGTCTGCGCTGGCTAGCAAGGAGGAGCCATCATGAAAGGACACAAGTGGTTAGCGGCTCTCTTCGACCTGATGGATCGAACGGACGGGAGTTCCGAATTCTGAACACCGCTGGGGATCTCGTCGCCCACGGGTACGACGCGGTCTACACCGCTCTGCCAGGCGGCCCGACGCTGCGCAGCATATGGCGGGAGCACGCGGCAGGCCTCGATTACCCCGACAGCTTTTATCACATCAGCTTCCTCAGCGCTACCGAGATGGCGCGAATGAGCGATCAACTGAGGCTAAAGGCAGGACACACCCTTCTCGATCTCGGTTGCGGCATGGCTGGGCCGAGTCTATGGATCGCCCAGGCGACAGATGCGCGCCTCGTCGGCATCGATCTGTCGCAGGTCGCCATCGGGCAGGCTGCTTCGCGCGCGGCCAGCCTCGGGCTCTCAGACGCTGCGTGCTTCCAGACTGGATCTTTCGCGAAGACGGGCCTTGAAGATTCGTTCTGCCACGCCGCTATGAGCGTCGACGCCCTTCAGTACGCGCCCGACAAGCGTGCCGCGTTTGCGGAGATAGCCCGAGTTCTCCGTCGTGGGTCCAGGTTCGCGTTCACTGCGTTCGAATATGAGCCTTCACGAGCGATCGGTCTCCCAATAGCGGGGGAGGACCCCGTTCCTGACTACACCCCGCTGCTCGTAGAGACCGGGTTCTCAGTGGAGGCGTATGACGAGACGCCAGGCTCGAGAAAGCGGTTAGAGGCCGCGTACGGTGCGATTAGTTCGGAACGTGACCGCCTCCGTGAGGAGATGGGGCACGAAGCCGTTACCGCATTGCTGACGGAAGTGGAACTGACTCTACTCAGAGAACCGTATCGACGCCGCATCTTCGCCGTGGCGAGGCGGCACTGAAGGAGGTCGTCTTATGAAAGGCCATAAGTGGTTCGCGGCTCTCTTTGACCCGATGAACCGGATAACCGGCATGGAGACGAAGTTCCTGGCCAAATACCGCCCGAATATCGCCGGCGAGGCCACCGGGCACGTCTTGGAGCTTGGGGCGGGGACCGGCGCCAATCTGCCGTACTTCTCAAAGGCAGACAAGGTAATCGCCACCGAGCCGGATCCGTACATGTTAGAGAGGGCGCGCCAGCATCTCGCGGAGCTGGGTGCCGACAATATCGAGCTGAGGCAATGCCCAGCGGAGGACCTACCGTTCCCTGACGAAAGCTTCGATAGCGCAGTCAGCACGATGGTCTTCTGCTCAGTTTCTGCCCCCAACAAGGCGCTAACCGAAATCAGGCGAGTCCTCAAGCCCCGTGGCACATTCCGCTTCATCGAGCACGTGCGGCCCGAGGGCGGGCTGAAGGCCCGTGTATTCGACGCCATCACTCCGATCTGGAGCTGGTTCGGCGCCGGATGCCACCCGAACCGCAGGACGCTCGAGTCCATCGAACAGGCAGGGTTCGAAGTGGAAAAGCTGGAGCGCGTGACCCACTCAGGCATGCCGGTCATCATCGGTTTGGCAGTTCCAGTCGATAGCGCCAAGAAGGATTCGTGAGCACGAATTAGGGCCTTCTGGCTGCTTTCGCCGCCATTGGCGCTCTTGCCGCCGTTTTCGTCGTCGTCTTCGCCGCCTCAGCGGCCTATGATGCCGTCTCCGGCAGCGGGATGCGAGACGACATGGGCGGCGTGATGAAGGACATGGGAGGCTTGATGGGCGACGGCATGGGCGACATGATGGACGGGATGAATGGGATGATGGGTGGCGGCGGACCGGAGACGACCGGATCAGCCAGCGGCCGGGGCGAGGTGAGGATTGCGAACTTCCGCTTCCAACCAACCACCATGAATATTACACGTGGGACGGTTGTTGTGTGGACCAACGACGATAGCGCTACACACACGGCGACAGCTAACGATGCGAGCTTCGACACGGGCCGTTTGGATAAAGGCAAATCCAGCCAGGTGACCTTCGATAGGCCTGGAACCTTCGAGTACGTCTGCAACTTCCACTCGCGGATGACCGGGCGCGTAGTCGTCGGCCCCTAATTGGCACGTCTTTCTGCCGATTGCCCATCACGGCTGTTTCTGGGCTTTGCGCGCGCTGAATGTGACGCCGCGTATCTCAAATTCGGCCGCGATGATGCTCGCTTCCATGGTCCGCTGCGAATAGCGTTCCCGGAAGCGTTCTGCGCATTCTCTCCGCTTGTTCATCTTGCGGTTACGGTCTTCCGGATCTGTTCGTCATGTTCGCGGTCATGCGCGGCATCATTTTCCAGGATGCTGAGCACACTGTACTCCTCATGCCCAATCGTTTGAAGGCGGTAGAAGTCATCCTCAGTGACGTTGCTAACCGCATTCAAGAACGCCTCCCGAGAGCCGTCCAGGGCCCGTGATGCCTCAGCGGCTGTTGCCACTTGACCAGCATCCTGGACGCTTGCCGGATTGCCGCTGAACGTGGATACAAGTTGTGTGTACAACCGCTCAGAATGAATAACGTGGTCGAGGATCTTGGAAATCGACCAGCTTCCTCGGCGCGCTTGTCCGAAGTCCTCCGGCCGAAGTTCTTCGACGAGCAAGATAAGGCCAGCACGTGATTGGTCGAGGTCCGCCAGGAGCTCCTTCTTGTCGGCTTCGAAGTCACTCATAGCTAACTACCCTTTCTCGCAGCGATCGTTACGCCTTTCGTCTCAAACGCCGCGGCAGATGACTCGTGCTTCGAGCCGGAGAAGACGTCTATTTGCTCGCCCCAGCAAACGTCGGAGAAGCCGGAGTGCTCCAGCGCCCATTCCCACTCTGCTTCCAGCAGAGCACCGGCAATTCAGTCACGCCAGAGGTCTATATCCGCTTTGGCATCGTCCGGTACGGCCTTGTGCACCACCATGTCGCCGAGCTGTATGCGCCCACCCGGCTTTAGGACGCGGTTGATCTCCCCGAATACAGCCATCTTGTCCGGACAAAGGTTGATGACCCCATTGCTGATGACCACATCGACTGACTTGTCTTGCACAGGGAGGGACTCCGCGTAAACCTCGTGGAACTCCACGTTGGAGAGTCCTGCCTCGCTGGCACCCACCCTGGCCTTATCGAGCATCGCCGGCGTCATGTCAATGCTAATCACGCGGCCCGAAGCACCGACCTGACGAGCCGCAATCAGGCTGTCGAATCCCGCTCCGCAACCCAGGTCCAGGACCGTCTCTCCGGGTTTAAGCTCGCCCATCGAAAACGGGTTGCCGGTCCCGGCAAACGATTCGACCGTGCCGGCCGGGAGTGAGTCGATTATTGACTCCGGGTAGCCCACCATCATTGCCAGCGACTTGCCGGTATGAAAGTGCGCGCCCTTCTCGGGCTCGTTGGCGATTTCTGTGTACTTTTCGGTCACTTGGGCGCGGAGGGCATCCGAGTCGACTTCCACGCGCTTTAGCTCTATGGTCACGTAACACCTCCTATGACTGGCCTACCTTCGCTTTGCCACTCGGGCCATCCCCCCTCCAGCCGAACAACGTCGAATCCGTTCGCGAGGAGTAGCGCCGCTGCCTCATCCGCCAGGAGGCAATACAGGCCGCGGCAATACGCTATGATTCGCCGCTCACTCGGGAGCTCCTCCAGGCGATCGGGGAGATCGTCAAGCGGTATGTTGATCGCTCCGCATAAATGCCCCGACTCAAACTCGGCCACCGGCCTCACGTCAAGAAGAACGGCGTTTTGATGCGCCAGAACTTCGGCCTGGTCCCTGGTCACGACATCGCCATTGCTTCGCGCCGAATGGAATTCCTCGGCGAGTTGCTTCACCTCGGCTAGACGAGACTCCGCCACCCCGCGCAGCGCCACCCACAAATTCATGACAGACGGATCGGCAACGCGGTAGATGATCATGTTCCCCTTTCGCGCCGTCTCCACTAGACGTGCTGCACGCAAAGTCTGTAGATGTTGCGAAGAGTTGGCGACGGACATCCCCGTTTCCTGCGCCAGCGCATCAACGTGGCGCGGTCCTTGCGTCAAGATGTCGAGCAGCTCCAAACGCTTATCGCTCGCGAGCGCCTGCGCCACCCGCGCGAAATGGGGGTAGATTTCGTCCTTAAATTTCCGCTGGCTCATTTAGGCAAGTGTATTGAAGCGCTGGCGGACTTGTCAACTACTCAGTTGAGTACTTGACGACCCTCCGTTGGCAGTTCCATACTGGCAGGCACCTAGCAATCGGTTGAGAGTTCCAATTAGGGGAATAGTAGTGGATGTGAAAGGGCTCCGTGATTTCCTTCTCGAATCCAACCGCGCGGGCTATGCCGGCGGGGATGAGAAAACCTGGACGAGAGAGGACGACCGATCCTGGACAATCACCTTTGAGGACGGCGCCTGGAAGTCGCACGACAACTTCTTTGGTGGCGAGCCATATGGGGGGCGAACTGTCGTCTTTCTTGCGGGTATTCCAGTCTGGATGCTCGTGTACTACGGGTGGGTTGATAAATCGGCAGATCCTGCGAAACTATACGCCGTCCTCAAGAATGCTCTTAAGCGGATGCCCGCCGAAGCCCCTTACCGTGGCCCGGGCCGTTACGAGGAGGATCCGTTTGTCTACGCGAATACATGGGAAGGGGCGCTCGAAAGATTTAGTGGGCGAGAAGAGATTCTCGAAGGCTCCAGCCTCGTTTACCGGGCCGACTATGCGGGCGGTTGGGTAGACAAGCGAGAAGCTGTCTAGGTATGAAAGAATTGGGCAAAACATGACTGATACATCGATCGTCACGCAGGGCTACGACACAGTGTGTGGTTGTTGCCGCAATAAGCGTTAAAATAAAATTGCTGAGATGTCCTTCGGGCTCAGGCGGGGCACCGGGCAACTCGGTACACATACATACAGTATGTATATTTAAGGGCGCAAAATTACCAAACGAATTTAATGTGTCAAGTAAGGACGCCGTTCCCCGCATTTTTGACAGGCTCAGCCGGGCAACCGTAAGATTAGGGTAGCCTTTCTGTCGCGCAGTCTTAGCGATTTTCGAAATGCTTCTGAACACTTTTGTATCTAAAGGAAGTGAGGCGAAATGCCGCTTGCCCTTATTTTCCTGGGGCTTGTCGGCGCTGTATTCATGGGTGCAGTTGGTGGCTACTACGCTCAAACGCGGCTCAGCCAGAGCCGTGTCGCTACTGCGGAGCGAGGCGCCGCCAAAATTCTCAGCGAAGCCGACAGGCGCCAGAAAGAACTATTACTTGAGGCCAAGGAAGAGGCCATCCGCGTCCGCCAGCAGGCGGAATCTGAGCTACGGGACCGGCGAAAGGAGATCCAGCGCTCAGAGCAGCGGCTAAACCAGAAAGAAGAGAATCTAGACCGCAAACTCGAGTCGCTTGAACAGCGACAACGTAACCTTCAGAACCGAGAGCGAGATCTCGAAGAGGCGCGGTCGTCCCTGGCCACACTCGAGGATGAGCGCCGCGCGGAGCTCGAGCGGCTCTCGAACCTCACAGTAGGCGAAGCGCGAGAGATGCTCCTCGCTCAGATCGAGCGCGAGATCCGCGACGAGGCAAACCGGCGTCTGCGCGAGATCGAGCAAGAGGTGAAAGAGGAAGCTGACGAGAAGGCTCGCAAGATCATCGCCGTTACGATGCAGCGCCTCACCAGCGAAGTCGTCTCGGAGACGACCGTATCTGTCGTGCCCTTGCCGTCGGAAGACATGAAGGGGCGGATCATCGGCAGAGAGGGCCGCAACATTCGCTCGCTGGAGCAGCTCACGGGCGTCGACGTCATCATTGACGATACGCCGGACGCCGTTACTCTTTCAGCGTTTGACCCAGTACGCCGCGAAGTTGCCAAGATTGCGCTCACGAAGCTGTTGATGGACGGGCGGATCCATCCCGCACGCATCGAAGAGATGGTGGAGAAGGCACGCAAGGAGGTCGAAGCATCGGTCAAGGAGGCCGGCGAAGCCGCGGCGATGGAGGCCGGCGCGCCCGGGCTGCACCCGGAGATTATCCGGACATTGGGGCGGCTGAAGTACCGTTACAGCTACGGCCAGAACCAGTTGCGACACGCCGTTGAGACGGCCAACCTCGCAGCGATGATCGCCCACGAGCTCGGCGGAAATGTCGATATCGCCAGACGCGGCGGTCTGCTGCACGACCTCGGGAAAGCGATCGACCATGAGGTCGAGGGTACTCACGCGATCCTCGGCGCCGAGCTGGCGCGCCGCTACAGCGTTCACGCCGGCGTGATCCACTGCATCGAGGCCCACCATGAAGAGGTTGAACCCACTTCAGTGGAGGCGCTCATTACGATTGTCGCCGACGCGATCAGCGGCAGCCGGCCGGGCGCGCGCCGGGAGTCTCTGGACCAGTACATCAAACGACTGGAGGCCCTCGAGGCCGTCGCCAACGCCTTCCCTGGAGTCGACAAGTCCTTCGCGATTCAGGCCGGCCGCGAGATCAGAATAATCGTCAAGCCGGAGGAAGTGGACGATCTCGGCGCATCACGGATGGCGAAGGAAATCAGCAGGCGAATTCAAGAGAGTCTGGACTACCCGGGCCAAGTGAAGGTAACGGTTATCCGAGAGCGGCGCTCGGTCGAGTACGCGAAATAGGCGCGAGAACTAGCCGGGAAGCGGGAGGAAACTTCCTCTGAACGTCCTTATCATCGGCGACGTCGTCGGCAAGCTGGGACGCCGCACTGTCAAGGGTCTGCTGCCGGAAATGCGCCGTGAACGGGCGATTGACCTCGTAATCGCCAATGGCGAGAACGCCGCGGGCGGAAGAGGTCTCACTCCGCAAACGGCCGAAGAGCTATTCAGCGCAGGCGTGGATATCATCACCTCGGGCAACCACGTTTGGGAGAACCGCGAAATCTACCCGGTCCTCGACAGCGACGCGCCCATCGTAAGGCCCATGAACTATCCGGAAGGGACTCCCGGTCGAGGCATCCACCGCAAGGACGGCGTGGCGGTTGTGAACCTCATGGGACGTACCTTTATGGGGGCACATCTGGATTGCCCCTTCCGGTGTGCCGACCGGGCTCTGGCTGAGATCCATGATTCCCGCATCATCATCGTCGACCTGCACGCGGAAGCAACCAGCGAGAAGATCGCTATGGGGTTTTACCTCGACGGACGCGTCGCTGCTGTTGTCGGCACCCATACCCATGTGCCGACGTCTGACACGCGCGTATTACCGCGGGGAACGGCCTACGTCACGGACCTGGGGATGGTCGGCGCCGTCAATTCCGTACTCGGCATGCAGTATGAACCGGTGCTCGAACGCTTCCTTACCCAACTGCCCAATCGGTTCGGACCAGTCGAGAGCGGACCCGCTGCCTTGAACTCAGTCCTGATCGTAATCGATGACGACACGGGCCGAGCGCGCTCCATAGAGCGTCTCGACCGCGAGGTCGCCTGATGCGAAGCCTGGCCGACCTCCATTGTCACAGCACCTTCTCCGACGGGCGCCTGACCCCGACAGAGCTCGTGAATCTCGCTTATGGCAACGGAGTGCGAGTGCTTTCGCTGACAGACCATGACATCGTTGACGGCTTGCCCGAGGCGTTCAGAGCAGCCGAGCGGTACAGCGACTTCACCCTGATTCCCGGCATCGAAATGAGCACAGATGTTCCCGGAAATGAGGTGCACATCCTTGGCCATTTCATCGACTGGCACAATCCGGCTTTCCTCGATAGGCTTAGGCGCCTACAGGAGTCACGTCTCAATCGCGCCCGCCTCATGGTCGAGAAGCTTGGCCAGCTGGGCAAGCCGATTCCCTGGGAGCGAGTCGAATTCTTTGCCGGTGAAGGAGCGGTGGGCCGGCCCCACATCGCGCTGGCCTTGGTGGAAGCGGGACACGTTTCGTCCGTAAACGAGGCGTTCAATATGTATCTAAGCCGGAACGGACCAGCTTACGTGCCCCGTGATCGGCTGGGCCCCGAGGAAGTGATCTCTCTCCTGCTGGACGTGGGTGGGATAGCGACGCTGGCGCACCCCCGAGAGCTCCTTGCCGCAGGCAGTTTGGGGGATCTGCTGACCGTTCTGACAGAGGCGGGACTGAGAGGGATGGAGGTCTACTACCAGGACTACCTTCCCGAAGAGATTGAGACTTTCCGCGAGCTGGCTTCAAAGTACCGCCTTATACCTCTGGGAGGGAGCGATTATCACGGGCTGGGCGGCCCGCAGCAAAGAGAACCCGGCGATATTCCGCTCCCGATAGAACCCGTGCAGAAGCTCCTCGCCCTCGCCGAGGAGCGTGGCGCTCTGGAGCGAGCGCGCATCGCCCACGCTCGGTGAGCACGCCGGTCGCGGGACCCATGCGGTGCGCGCGACACCCCAACGTGGAGACCGGCCTCGCGTGCGGCCGCTGCGAGACTCCGATATGCCCGAAGTGCGCCGTCATGACAGACGTGGGCGCCCGCTGCCCCGACTGCGCTCCGCGGCGTCGTCTGCCGCAGTTCGAGGTCGGGCCGCTTTACCTCCTGCGCGGAGCCGGCGCCGCCGTGGCCGCGGGGGGATCCTTGGGCCTCGCGTGGGGCCTTATCCTGCCGGGTCAGTACGGACTGCTCGGTATTCTGATCGGGGCCGGCCTCGGCTATGGCATCGGCGAGTCGGTCAGCCTCGCCACCAACCGCAAGCTTGCCCCCGCTCTCCAGGTGCTCGCTATATGCGGCGTCGTGCTCGCCTACTTCATCCGCAACTTGATCTGGGCGAACGCCCTTATCGTGACGGATGATCTGTACGGATTCATCGTTGTAGCCACAGCTATGTTTGTAGCGGCCGGGCGACTGCGCTTCTAGCTAGTTCCTCAGGATCGCCGTAATGATGAGGCTGACGACGAGAAAGCCGCCCACCAGCACGATCCGCTTTACTTCGGCTCGCACGTAGCTGTAATCGCGCGAAATATGTCTCACGGCGCTCTCGCCGTGGCTCCCGTCCTTGCCCGGCGAACCGGATGGTCTTGAGGGGGCAACAGGAGTGGCAGGCACGGGAGCAGCGACTGAGACCGCCTCGCCGACCTCGGCCGCGCTCACATCACCATCCGTAGGGAGAGGCTCCACAAAATACGGTTGCGCGCGTTTGCTCTTTCGGCGGCGCGCGGCTGGGGGTCGATACTTTCGAGGCAAGTCTGTCGCTGTCCTTCTCTATGGTCTGAACACAATTATATCCGGATGCCCTCGGCGAGGCGATTCTAAGTTGACCGCCTTCTTAGGCGCCAACTAGAATGATGTAGCCGGGGACGGCCTCTTCGGCGCGCGGCCCCGTGGTGTAGCGGTTAACATGCCACCCTGTCACGGTGGAGATCGTGGGTTCGAATCCCATCGGGGTCGCCAATAAAGAATCACTAGCCGCCGGGTAGAGCGTCCGGCGGCTCTCTTTTTTCCAACGCGGCTCAGCCAGGTCTCACTTCGCGCAACTGCTCCAGCTCTGCGCTCCGTGATACGCATTTGCAAGCGCTCGAATCTGCCCATTTATGTTCGTGAAATTAAGTGCATCCTAAGCTCATGCCACAAAGCCTAGGACGTAAGGAGTCAAGGAGATGGTGTTCAAAGCATGCGCACGGTGTCGCGGGGACCTTTACCGCGAGGAAGACCTCGGGCAGGCCGAGCTTGTCTGTCTGCAGTGCGGTTTCCGCTTGCCCGCCGCGCCGGTATCAACGCTGGGCCACCTCGCTGTGCAGCCTCGCGTGGTGGGTCGCAACCGGGCAACGCAACCCGTGCGAGCAGCCGCTTAATAGCAAAAGGAGTGTGAAAAGCCATGCCATTTGGTAAGAGAACTGAGACAGACGAAGACGAACGTGGGCGTCATCCGACGGCAGTCCGCGAGCGCGAGTACGTTGAAGAGCCATCA
>WNFW01002101.1_pt1 | contig 16887 bp, 12 predicted proteins | sample 5400131 | NCBI WGS metagenome assembly WNFW01 (sample SAMN13153362, study PRJNA577476) | soil metagenome | isolation source: 20 cm soil or saprolite under grassland replicate 1 | place: USA:California | collected 2016-06-15 | reverse complement strand
TTTAGGACTAAATATTTTCAATCGCCAGGCCGACAAGCTGTACATGTGCAACATCGCGCAAATCGTGAACGTGTTGCAGTCGCTGCTCCTGACCGCTGGTCCGGAAGGGAAGCAGTGCGTCCGTACTACGACATATCACGCTTTCGCCCTGTTCAAGGGACACCGTGGCAAGACCGCGGTGAAGGTCGAATCCGAGGGTGGCGCGCCGGACAAAGACAAGGCGTCGCCGGACCTGTCTGTTTCAGCTTCGACAAAGAACGGAGTTGTTGTGCTCAGCCTGGTCAATCCCTTTCCCGACCAAGACTTGGAGATTCAATGCGTGCTGCGTGGCGCGACGGCGAAAGATACGAATGCGCTCCTGCTCCATGACGCGGATTGGAATGCCTGTAACAGTTTTGACGCTCCGGATCATGTGGTGCCAAAGCAACATACTGCGAAATTGGAAGGCTCAACTGTTCGGCTGGACTTGCCGCGGATGTCTATCGCCACGGTGACGTTGACGCCGTGAGCCGGTAGGTGGTCGAGCGCGTAGCGTTATCGCGCAGGCGGAAACCCGATTTACGGGTTTCCATCTCAAGCGCAAATGCGTAGCATGCCAGCGGCACAAATCCTATTTGCGACAGGAAAGGGGATTGGGTGAATGCGCGCTACTTCGGTCTGTCGTCCCTCGATCAAGGCAGGACTGCTGCTCTGGGCTCTAGGAACTTTCGCGTCGCTCGCTTACGCGCAAAGACCACCGGGCGCTCGCAGTGACGAAGAGACTTTCCGGTTTCGGTTTGTCGGACCTCGTACAGGGAATCGCGTAGCTTCGATTGCTGGCGTGCCCGGTGATCCGAGCACGTATTATGCGGGCGCTGCTTCCGGTGGAGTCTGGAAAACCACGGATGGCGGCAACCGCTGGGATCCCGTCTTTGACAAGCAGCCGGTAGCGGCCATTGGGGCCATCGCCGTAGCTCCATCCGACCCGAGCGTGATCTGGGTGGGCACAGGCGAAGCCTGGGCAATTCGCGACAGCGATGTGATGGGCAATGGCGTTTACCTCTCGACGGATTCCGGCAAGAACTGGGCGCATGTGGGTTTGGACGAGACGGGGCGCATTGGGAGAATCCTGGTTCACCCCACAAATCCGGATATTGCATTTGTGTGTGCGCTTGGCCGTACAACTGGTCCGCAGCAGGAGCGAGGCGTCTATCGCACCACGGACCGCGGGCAGCACTGGGAGCGCGTGCTCTTTGCCGACGCCAACACCGGCTGTTCGGGGCTGGCCATGGACGCGCACAACCCGCGAATTCTCCTTGCAGGAATGTGGCAAGTGGAAATGCACACTTACGGAGAGTTGAGCGGCGGGCCGGGCAGCGCGGTTTACATTTCGAAAGATGGCGGCACTAAGTGGACAAAGATTGAAAGCCACGGCTTACCGAAACCACCGCTCGGGAAAATCGATGTGGCCATCGCACCGACTAATTCCGAGCGCTATTTCGCACTGATTCAGACGAAAGATCAAGGAGCAGTGTGGCGCTCCGACAACGGCGGCGAAAACTGGCAAGCCATGAATTACCAGCGCCAGTTGATCGGACGCGCGGGATATTACATTCGAATCGCCGTCTCCACGGGCAACGACAACGAAGTCTACGTGGCCAACAGCAGCTTTCTTGAATCGCTCGATGGCGGTGAAATCTTCAAGGAAGTGCCTTGGGGCGGCGACAATCACGACATTTGGATCGATCCGCTGAATCCTGACCGCTTCGTTATCACGGATGACGGCGGATTAAATATCACCACCGTGCATGGCCGTGGCTTTCATCGCGTGCAACTCCCCATTGGGCAGATGTATCACGTGGCCGTTGACAACCAGGTTCCTTATTACGTCTACACCAACATGCAAGATGGCCCGAACATGCGCGGCCCGAGCATCGCTCCGCCGCTCGAATACGGCCGCGTGGTGGACACCGGATGGGAACGCCGCATGGGGGGATGCGAATCGGGATTTACGCTCCCGGATCCGACGGACGCGAACATCGTGTGGGCCAGTTGCTATGGAAACGAAGTGACGCGTTGGGACGCGAAAACCAAGCGCGCGCGCTCGGTGAGCCCCTGGATCCACTCCCTCGATTCGCCGCCGAATGAACTGAAATACCGCTGCCACTGGACGCCACCTCTAGCTATCGATCCGTTCGAACACAATACCGTCTACTACGGCTGCCAGGTCATTTTCAAAACAACCAATGGCGGGCAAAGCTGGGCGGTCATCAGCCCGGATCTTTCCACGCAAGACCCGGCCCGGCTTGGCTCTTCCGGCGGAATTGTCGGGGACAACCTCGGCCAGTTTTATGGAGAGGTCGTGTTCGCCATCGCTCCCTCAGAAGTGCAGCAAGGCCTTATCTGGGCGGGCACGAATGATGGTTTGATCTGGTACACAAAGGACGGCGGCGCGAACTGGGCCAGCGTCACAAAAAATATCAAGGATTTGCCGCCTTGGGGTACGGTGACGCGCATCGAGCCATCGCACTTCGATGCTGGCACGGCCTACGTTTGCATCGACTATCACTTGATGGATAATCGCGACCCTTACATTTTCAAGACCACCGATTTCGGCAAGACATGGACGAAGATTTCAGAGGGCTTGCCCAAGCACGCGCTGGGGTACGTTCGCACCATCGCGGAAGATCCCAACCAGAAGGGCTTGCTTTTCGCCGGCACCGGAAACGGCCTCTTTTATTCTCTGGATGATGGCGTACATTGGATGGCCCTTAGCGCAGGTTTACCGCACGCGCCCGTTACCTGGGCCGTGGTACAAAAAAAGTTTCGCGACCTCGTCGTCTCGACCTACGGCCGGGGAATCTACATTCTGGATGACATTACGCCGCTGGAGCAGATGGCACAAAAGGTTGCTGACGAGCCCGTGCGACTCTTTGTTCCCCGTGAAACGCTCCGGCTTTTCCCCAATGGCGGCGCGGCAATTACCTATTCGCTAAAAGCCGCACCGAAAGCTCCGCTGAAAATCGAAATCCTCGATTCGAATGGATTGCTCGTTCGTAAGCTCGACGGCCCAGGACGGACAGGCATGAACCGGGCGGAATGGAATTTCCTATACGATCCGCCAAAGCTGGTTGCGCTTCGCACCACGCCCTCCGAGAATCCGCACATTTGGGAAGAGCGCCGCTTCCGTGGCAGTGATTCGCGGCAGGTTTTGCATTGGGGAATCCGAGAAGCTGAGGTCGGCCCGATGGCGCTACCCGGAAAATACACGGTTCGGCTTACTGTGGATGGACAGAGTTTCACCGAAAACTTCTGAAGCCACCAACAAATTGGAATGGATGCGCAAGCAGCTCGATGTGATTGCGCGCATGTTGGGCGGGCGCAAGAGCGTGCTTCAAGGAGCGACGGAGAAGAAAGAGGAAACCAACGACGCAACAAAGGGGGCGAAACAAGAGAAGAGCGAAGCCAATCCCGACCCCGAATTGCTGAAGGCTGTCGAAGCCATGGACCAGAAGATGCAGGACGTCGAGTACAAATTCATTTCGCGCGCCGACGCTTTGAGTGACGACAAATATTATTCCATTCCAGAAAAGACCTATCTCCAGCTGATCTGGCTGAACGGCGAAGTCGGTACGGGTGCGGGAGATGTGGCTGGAGGTGTGGATAGCCCTCCCACTGATACCGCTGCGGCCATCCTGCAGACTATTGAAAAAGACCTTGCCGAGGCGCAGAGCGGCTATCAAAACCTCATTGAAAAGGAGATTCCTACGTTCAACCGCACGTTGCTCGATAAAGGAATCACGCCCATCGCCTTCGTGCGCCCCGCAGAGACAAAAGACGAAGACGACGAAGGCGGCTAAACAAAAGAGAACGGCCTGAAAACATTTCGAGGAGGAATCCCCATGAACGCTTGCCCTCGGCGCTGTTTCTACGTTGCTGTTCTGCTGCTCTTTTCTCCCCACGGCAGCGCGGCTCAAGGCACCCGCGAGGACTATCAGCGCGCCGAGCAATTTCTTCCCGGAAATTTGCGTCACCGCATCTATGTTGCCGAAGTGGCCCCACACTGGATCGCCAAGAAAAATCGCTTCTGGTATCGGAAGGTAGGCACGAACGCAACTGAATTCCTTCTCGTCGATCCCGATCAAAACTCCTCGGGTCCTGCGTTTGACCATTCGCGGCTCGCCGCGTCGCTTTCGAAGGCCCTAAAGCGCGAGGTGCAATCGACCGACCTCCCCTTCGAGGCCATTGATTTCTCCGAAGGAGGAAAATCCGTCTCTTTTCAGATTGACGGCGTGCCCTGGTCGTGCCTGCTCGAAAACTACGAATGCAAGAGAGGGCCGGAGCCAGTAGCTGGGCAGTACGAAGAGGCCTCGCCAAACAAAGAGTGGGTCGCCTATGTCAAGGACCACGACCTGTACGTACGCTACGTTTCTACCGGAGAAGTTGTGCGCCTGACGCGCGATGGTGAAGCATCCTACGAATTCGCCACCGAAATTCCCTCGCTCCGTCCGATGGTGGCGCAGGGAACGCAGGACGTCAGACAGCGTGCTGCGGTGTTCTGGTCGCCCGATTCTTCCAAGCTCGTCACGTACCGCATGGACACCCGCAACGCCGGGCGCTTCCACTATCTGCAGTTCGTTCCGCCCGGCCAACTCCGGCCGAAAGCTTACACGGTCGTGTATCCCTTACCCGGCGAAGTCCTGCCTAAAGCTGAGCCGATCATTTTCGAAGTGCAAAGCGGCAAGCGCATCGAAGTGAAGACCGCGCCTATCGAGATGCAATTCCAGGGCGGACCTGGGTTCGACTGGTACGCGGACAGCAAGACGTTTTCCTACGATGTGGCCGAGCGCGGCGAAAAATCCATCGACCTGCGCGAAGTGGACGCAAATACGGGGGAGCAGCGAGTTGTGATTCGCGAGAAGGCCGAGCGCTATGTCGATCCCGGAGAAACGCATTTCCGGATTCTGCATGAGACCGGCGACGTCCTATGGACTTCCGAAAGAGATGGCTGGAATCATCTCTATCTTGCGAGTCTCAAGACCGGCGAATTGCGCGGCCAATTGACCCAAGGATCGTGGGTCGTGCGCCAGATTGTCGAGGTCGACGAAAAAGCGCGGCGAGTCTTTTTTCTTGCCAGCGGCCGGGAAAAGGACGAAGACCCGTACCAGACTCACCTCTACGCCGTGGGTTTCGACGGCAAGGGCCTCACTCTGCTCACGCCGGAAAATGGCACTCACACGGTGAGCTTTTCTCCCGATCGCAACTACTTCGTAGACAGTTTTTCCCGGCCCGACCTTCCCGCGGTCTCCCTGCTGAAGCGCACGAAAGACGGCTCGCAGGTCAGGACCTTGGAGCAAACCGACACCAGCGAACTCGTTAAAGCTGGCTGGAAATCGCCAGAACCGTTTCGAGGCAAAGCCAAGGACGGTACTACGGACTTGTACGGCTTGATCTGGAAGCCATCCAATTTTGATTCCTCAAAGAAATACCCCATCGTCGAAATGGTTTACACCGGCCCGCAAGCCTTCTTCGTTCCAAAAACGTTTGGCGCCGCTCTGCGCAATCCCGAACAGCAAATTGCCGAGCTTGGCTTCATCGGAGTGATGATTGATGGCCGCGGCACGACTGGTCGTTCGCGGGCCTTCCACGAATTCTCTTATCACAACCTCGGCGGTGCGTTTGAAGACCACGTCGAAATGATCAAGCAGATGGCTGCGAAGTTTCCGTACATGGACGCGGATCGCGTCGGCATTTACGGCACCTCCGCCGGAGGCTACGGCTCTGCGCACGCCATCTTGTCCTTTCCCGATTTCTACAAGGTTTGCGTGTCCATTTCCGGCGATCACGACGCGCGGCTCGACAAAGCGTGGTGGAACGAACTCTATCAGGGTTATCCGGTGGGACCGGATTACGTCGAGCAATCCAATGTCACCATGGCCGATCGCCTGAAAGGCCACTTGCTCATCGAACATGGGGATATCGATGACAACGTGCATGTCGTGGAAACCATGCGCCTGACTGATGCCCTCATCAAAGCCAACAAGAATTTCGACCAGCTGATCGTTCCGAACATGTACCACGGCGAAGGCGGCAATCCTTACTTGATCCGCCGGCGCTGGGATTATTTCGTTCACTATCTCCTTGGAGTGACGCCGCCGGCTGACTTTGCCATTCATGAAGAGCGGGACAACCCTCCGCCGCGTGCTCGATGAAGAGTCCAAATACTCCGGCGGAAGCAACTGCTGCAATCGAGGAGGCGCATTCGTGAATTCAAGAAAGATTTCTGCGGGAGGCGCGAGCCGCCTGTCCTCAATCTCGCGTGCTATCGTGCGCCAAACGTTGCGCACTATTTTGTCAATTGCCACGCTCGCGGCAATTGCAGGGAATACTTCTGCACAGCTCCCTCCAAAGGCCCCCAACTCCAGCGTTATCACCTTGACTCCCCAGCCCGGATACTTCACCGAGCCAGGTATCGCCATCAATCCCAATAACCCGCAGCAAGTAGTCGCTGTGTATCAGGACAACGCGCACGCGGCGTATTCCTTCGACGCCGGCCGCACTTGGCAGATGGCCACGGGCGTCGAGCCACCCAACTACCGCGTGTCTGGCGATGTTTCCACGACCTACGACAACCAGGGCCATGCTTTCATCTGCTACATCGCGTTTGACAAGCTCGGAACATTCAATTATTGGGGCCACAACTCCTCCCGCAACGGAATTTACGTTCGGCGATCGCTCGATGGCGGAAAAACCTGGGAGGCCAAGGACATCGCCGCGACCGAGCAGCCCGACAAAACCCCTGATCAAAAGGATGTGCCTTGGGAAGATAAACCGTACATCGTCGCGGACAACAGTCACGGCCCCTACGCGGGCAACTTATATATAGGCTGGACGCGCTGGACCGTCACCGATTCGCAGATTCAGTTTGTGCGTTCTACCGACCATGGGAAGACCTGGTCGAAGCCGATGGAAATTGATAACGTGCGCGGTCTTCCGCGCGACGACAACGGCGCTGTCGAAGGATTTTTCGGAGCGGTTGGTCCAGACAGCGCGCTTTATGCTGTCTGGACGGACGGCAACCACGTTGTCTTCACTGCTTCTTCGGATGGCGGCTCAACGTTCGCTCCCACGCGCAATATTATTGATACCGCGCCGACGATGTTCAGCATCGACGCCGTCGCGCGCGCCAACGGCTTCCCGCAAATTGCCATCGATCCGCGTGGAGGCCCGAAGGGCGGGCGCCTCTACGTCACGTGGGCCGACTATCGCAATGGCGAGATTGACGTCTTCTGTTCTTCTTCGAAAGATTATGGTGCCACCTGGTCTCCCGCAATTCGTGTGAACACGGATGCCGTTCATAACGGAGCTGAGCATTTCTTTCAGTGGATGGCCGTGGATCCTGCGGACGGTTCGATAAACGTGATCTTCTATGATCGCCGTGGAGATCCGAGAAATCGCGCGCAGACTGTGGTTCTCGCCCGCTCCACCGATGGCGGCCAATCTTTCCAGAATTATTCCTGGACCGATCAGCCCTTCAATGCCAAGGGCGGCTTCATCGGCGATTATGACGGGCTTGCTGCCATGAACGGCCGCGTCTACGGAATCTGGACCGAAAAGCCGGACAACATTACGACGCGAGATACCGTGATTCGAATTGGTGTTGCGGAATTCTCCTCCGCTTCAGCCGCAAATTCCTCGGCCTCGCCAAAGGCGAATCTGAAATAATACGGGGCGTTGAGCGCCGTCCGATGACCGGGCAAGACAGGACAAGGAGGTCGACTTGGCAGGGAACCGCGGAATGTTGATATGATTTGGCGGTTTCTATCATCATGAATTTTGAAGAGCTGCTTTCCAGTCCGCACAAACGCTTCAATCCGCTCCTGCGGGAGTGGGTCCTGGTCTCTCCACAGCGCACGCAAAGGCCGTGGCAGGGAAAAGTAGAGAAACTCGTGGCTGCTCCTTCCGTCCTGTACGATCCAGACTGTTATCTTTGCCCCGGGAACAAGCGTGCCGGTGGCAAGCAAACTCCGCAATATACGGAAACGTACGCATTCGACAACGACTTCCCGGCGCTGCTGCCGGAGGGTGAGTCGTTGCATTATGAAGGGAACGGTTTGCTCGTGGCGCAAACGGACCGTGGCCTCTGCCGCGTCCTGTGTTTTTCACCGCGGCACGATCTCACCGTTCCGCGATTGACCTCTCGCGAATTGCGTGGCGTCATCGACGCCTGGACCGAGCAATTCTCCACGCTCGCGCAGGTTCCCTGGGTCCGTCACGTACAAATCTTTGAAAATAGAGGCGAACTGATGGGCGCCAGCAACCCGCACCCTCATTGCCAGATTTGGGCGAATGCCACGGTCCCGAATCTCCCTGCCCGCGAAGACGAATCTCTTCGCGCCTATCGCGCAGAAAAACATTCGTGCCTGCTCTGCGATTATCTGCAATTGGAGTTACATCGGCTCGAGCGGGTCGTTTGCCAGAACGACGCGTTCGCCGCCCTTGTCCCGTTTTGGGCGGTCTGGCCGTTCGAAACGCTCGTCTTGAGCAAACGCCATGTCGGCTCTCTCGAGCTACTCAAGGAGGGCGAGCGCGATCTGCTCGGCGACATTCTCCGCCGCGTAACCATCCGCTATGACAATCTGTTCGAAAGCGCGTTTCCTTATTCAATGGGCTTCCATCAGCAGCCGACCGACGGTGAACCTCATGAAGCATGGCATCTGCACGCGCATTATTTCCCGCCGCTGCTGCGTTCGGCCACCGTTCGAAAGTTCATGGTGGGCTACGAACTGCTTGCCTCCCCGCAGCGCGACTTGACCCCCGAAGCCGCAACGATCCGGCTCATCGAAGCTGGCGAAACGCATTACCTGGATCGAGCGGTAAGCAAGAATCAGCAATAGGGCGGCGTCAGGCGATTGATTTGCCTGATGATCCGCATCAAGGATTTGCCGCTCCCTTCGCCCATTTCGTAGTGGCGCTACTCGCCATTCTGTTTAACAATCTCATTCCATGAGCGGATTGGATGGCTTGCGAGTTTTGGCGCTGGAGAGTCGCCGCGCCGCGGAGCTTGCCAAACTCATCTCCACGTACGGCGGCACGCCGGTGGTTGCACCCGCGATGCGCGAAGTACCGCTCGAGTCGAATACCGAGGCGCTGGCCTTTGCGGAAGCGCTCCTGGCCGGGCAATTTGACATGGTCATTCTTCTGACCGGCGTTGGCACGCGTGCCGTTCTAGGCGTCGCCGAGACAAAATTCTCTCGTGACGCCTTCGTGGCCGCGTTGCAACGCGTGAAAGTCGTTCCCCGCGGCCCCAAGCCCATCGCGGTTTTGCGCGAACTCGGCGTTACTCCCGCGCTTACGGCTCCCGAGCCCAACACCTGGCGTGAGCTTCTCCAAGCTCTCGACCAGGCTGCAAATTCCTCACCGGAATTTCGCCTGCGCGGCACGCGCGTGGCGCTCCAGGAATATGGCGTTTCGAATCCCGGATTGATCGCTGCACTTACGGAACGCGGCGCCATTGTCACGCGCGTCCCGATCTATCAATGGGCCTTGCCCGAGGACATTGCGCCGTTGCAATCCGCCATCAAGGAACTTGCTGCGGGAAAAATCGATGTTGTTGTCTTCACTACAGGGATTCAGGTGGCACATCTTTTTCAAGTTGCCACCGAAATGAAATTGGAAGAGGCCGTGCTCAAAGGATTGCGTCGCGCCGTCGTCGCTTCGATTGGCCCGACCACTTCAGAAGAATTACAGCGGAAAGGGATTTACCCGGATCTAGAGCCTTCGCATCCGAAGATGGGCTTTCTGGTGAAGGAAACCGCCGACCAAGCTGCCGCGCTGCTCACTAGAAAGCGGCACGGAAGCGCCTCCGCTTGAACCAGCCAGGCAACTCTTCTTAATCCTGCTGGAGACGGCGAACTGACAACTGACTACTGCACTTTACCCAATAATCTCCTCTTCCGCCCGCGACTCGCCCAAATCCAGAATCACCTCGGTGGCTTCGGGCGTTTCCCATCCGGAATCATCTTTTCCTTGATCGACCGGCGGCAGAGGCCGCGCCACCTCGCCAATGATCAGCAGGGAAGGAGCAGGCAGCCTCTCTTCGAGCGCCAATTCTTGCAGCGTAGTGCGATGAATTCGCTGCCCGGCTTGCGTGGCATTTGCAACAATCACACACGGCGTTGCCACGTCCAGCCCGCCCTCCAGCAATTTCGCGGCGATTTCACCATAGTTTTTCCCCGGCATGTACACTGCGTACGTTGCCTCTTTGAGCGTCACGTCGTCCCATTCCGGAGACACGTTTCCCGCCGTATGGTGGCTCAGGAACACCAGTTTCGAGGCATACCGCCGGTCCGTCAGCGGAATCTTCGCCACCGCCGCCGCGCCCATCGCCGATGTCACTCCGGGTATTACCTCGAAGTCAATTCCCGCACGCGCCAGCGCTTCCATCTCTTCGCCCACGCGCCCAAAGAGCAGCGGATCTCCGCCCTTCAGTCGCACAACCTTCTTGCCTTCACGCGCCGCGGCAATCAGCAGGGTGTGAATCTGGTCCTGTGAAATCCCCGCCTCCCCGCAGCGCTTGCCTACGTTGCGCACCTGTGTCCACGCCGGAATCAAATCAAGGATTTCCTGCGGCACCAGGTGGTCGTGCAAAACCACCTCGGCGGTCTTCAGAATCTCGGTCGCCAGCACGGTCAGCAGGTCCGGACTCCCTGGCCCTGCTCCTATCAAATAAACCTTCCCTTTTCGAATTGCTGTGTTCATAACCTGGTTCCCGCGTCGGGTCAAATACCCGGGCACTCCCTAGACTGTAGACTTCGGCTGGATGCCTAACCCCTGCCGAAAGTCTCAACCCCAGCCTACCACCCCTTTGGACGCTTCATTGCTCGGAACATTGGATTCAAAGCATCGAAAAATTCGATGCTCTGGTTAAGGCCGGAGCGCAGATTGAATTGTTGGAAGGGAGGGCCTGAATAGGCCGAGGGGCTAGGCTTTCTCATATGGACAAAGGAAAACTGGCAAGACGAAAACCAGATACATGCGGGTTCACGCCCGTGCCGTCCATTCACCGGTGTGCGCCAGAAACTCCAGACCCACCGCAAAGGCCCTGGATTTTAGAGTCTGGCAGTACACCACGCGTGCGCGAGCCCACAGATCGCCCAGCGAAGACTTGATGAGCACGCGACTGTCCGGCCTCCAGGGCCGCTCGGTCCGCACGCGTGCTCCGTAGCAACTGACGTTTTCCGTCGCCGCATATTCGGCCACGACAGGCTGCGCGCTACTTGAGAGCAACACCCTAATCGCTCGGGGACTTCGCTTCACTCTTCGGCCGTCCATCGTACTGGCCTAGTTTCCGAGGGGTGGGCTCGCACTGGGGAAGCTCCCCCGAGTGGTTAGGGCTTAATATCAAAAGCCTGCAACAACTAAAGCCTTATCAATTGCAAATACAATCAGGTATGTACCTTAATTCGAGCGGATAAACTCTCTATCGAGATTTTGCGGGCTGGCGCTCGTCGATAGCGAGTGGCCGCGTAAAATCACTTCTTGGAGCGTTTGTACCTTCGGAGGAAGGATTTGAAGGAGTCGGCGCTGGCGAGATCGTGGAGAAGGCGTTTGCGCTCCTCGGGATCCATAGCGGCGGCGAAGAGTTTCTCCCGCTCCTCGCCTAGTTGTCGCAGCCAGGCTTCGTATTCGGGCCCGAACAGTTCCTCGAGCTCCTTACGAAGACGCTGAGCTAGCGCGGGGCTCTGGCCGGCGGTGGAGACGGCGATTTGCAGCGCACCGCGCTGCGCCACGGCGGGATAGTAGAAGTCGCAAAGCTCGGGAACGTCCACGACATTGCAGAGCACGCCCCGCCGCCGTGCTTCGGCGAAGATTTGCTCATGCAATTCGGGCGAGGAAGTGGCGGCGACGACGAGGAACATCTCGTCGAGGTCGGCGGGCTCGCAAGGCCGCGCGAGCCATTCGATTTGGCCGGCCGTGGCCCAGGATTGCACTTGCGGTGTGGCTTCGGGAGCGACAACGCGAACGGTGGCGGCGGCGTCCAGCAGACCGGCGATTTTGGATTCCCCGACGGGGCCCGCGCCGACAACCACACAGCGGCGGCCAGCGAGCTTGAGGAACATGGGGAACAGGCCCGGGGCAGGAGCTCTTTTGAGGCTCGGTTTCACGACTTTTATTTTAGCGGAGTCCGGGTGGCAAAGCGGAGAATCTGTTCAGGAAAGGCGGTCTGGAGTGAGCCGGGCTGTCATTTCCACAACGCGATTGTAGTAGTCGCGTTGCGTGAGCTGCGAGGCGGCCGGCTCATCAAGAACGAAGGTCACGTCTGGATGGAGTTGCAAGGCTGAAGCGGAGACGGCGCAGGTGATAGGGCCTTCGATGGATTTGGCGGCGGCAGCGGCTTTGGATGCACCGGTGGCCAGCAAAAGAATCTTGCGCGCCTCGAGAATCGTACCGATACCCATGGTGATGGCGCAGCGCGGGCTCTCTTCGCCCGGGCCAAAGGATTTGCCGTTGTCGTCGAGCGTTTCGCGGCTCAGGACTTTGAGGCGCGTCCGCGAAGCCAGGCTGGAAGTGGGCTCGTTGAAACCAATGTGCCCATTGCGGCCGATGCCGAGAAGCTGGAGGTCGATGCCGCCGGCGGCGCGAATCGACTGTTCGTAGGACGCGCAGTATTGGTCATAGTCGCCGCGGATGCTGCCATCGGGAATATGGATGCTGTGCGGCGGCACGTTAACGTGCCCAAAGAAATGTTCATGCATGAAGTGTCGGAAGCTCTGCGGATGCGAAGCGGAAAGGCCCAGGTATTCGTCGAGATTGAAGGTCACGACTTTCGAAAAATCGAGTGAGCCCGCTTGGTGGAGGCGCACGAGATGCTGATACAAGCCGACCATCGTGTTGCCGGTGGCGAGACCAAGAGTGAGGGATGGCTTCTTCTTGATGGCGCTGGCAATGAGTTGCGCGGCCTGCTCGTTCACTTCTTCGTTGTCGCGCTTCAGGATCAACAGCATGTGGAGGCCTTTCGAAATTCGCTGACGTTCATAACCTGGGGAAATTTGTCGCGCAAAGAGAAGTTCGGCGACGCGTCAACCGCTCACCTAAACCGGCGAATCACCAGATTGTGCCGGTCCGAGCGGTAAAAGCCCAGCACGTACATGATGGCTTTGCCCTTCGTTGAATAGATAACCTGGCGAATGCGCAACAGCGGTTCGCGGCGCGGGATCGCGAGCATCTCGGCGATGCGCGGGTCCGCCGCCGTGGCGTCCACCTCTTCGTCGGCGTAGCCCAGTTCCACCTTGTAATCCCGTTCGAGAATCCCGAAGAGCGATTCCCGGGCGATTGGCGCGTCGAGCAAACCAGGACATTCGGCGGCCTCGAGGTAACAGGTCTCGAACGCAAACGGCTCGCCGGCCGCATGACGCAAGCGTTCGAGTTTAATGATGGCGCTGGTGGGTGGAAGGGAAAGGCGCGCGGCGGCTTCGTTCTCGTTGTCGACAATTTCGGCGAAGAGCACTTTGGCGCTGGCGGTGAGCGTGCGCGCGGCCATCTGCTCGGTGTAGCTCATCAATTTGTTGAAGTGGATTTTCGGCGGTGCGACGAATGTGCCGATGCCACGGCGGCGCTCGACGAGGCCTTCGCGTTCCAGGAAAGCAAGGGCGTGGCGCGCAGTCATGAGACTGACATGGTGGGTCTTGGCGAGGTCACGCTCCGACGGGACGGGGTCGCCGGGCTGGAGCTGGCCGGAATCGATGCGCTTGCGAATGACCCTCTGAATGCGTTGATACGCGGGCAGACCGCCGGGCATACGGGCGGGGAAGCGCTGAGCCACAGCAAGAGTTTTTTTGCCGGAGGGCATCGGTTGCACCTGTTGCAAAGAACGATATTCTATTTTGGAAATACGTCAAGCCCGGAAATGTGGGCGGCCCTGGTGGAAGTCGTTCCTCGGCCTGCCGCACTGCGCGTATGGCTTTGGTAGCGCCTTGCCAACGGTGCTATAGTCCAGCTTTTCCACCATCGTTATAAAAGAAGAATTATCGTTTGACAACAGAAAAGTAGTGCTATATAGCGATAAACGATCGGGCTCATAGCACAACGAAATACCTCAAAGGTCTTCGGTCAGAGCGCTTTCACTCGAAAGGAGCTGTCGTGTTCGAGTGTGATGTAAGCGAGGACTGGAAAGTGCGGCACGACGGGCCCGAGCGCGTGGTACGACGAAACCACTTTCCGGCGACGGCGCTGCTCACGGACCGATCGTTGGTGACCCGGACATTTCAGATCGATCGCGCCAGCTGTTGACGCAAATCCGCAGATGGTCTAGGGACTCAAGAAGCCACTGACTTCCTGCGTAAAGCGTTCCGCATCTTCGATGTTCGAGAGATGCGCGCCGTTGAGTTCCACATAACGCGCGCCGGCGATGTGCTCGGCTAGGAAACGGCCGTCCGCGGGAGTAGTCGCGGGGTCGTGCGTTCCAGAGATGACCAGACCCGGCGTCCGCATCTTGCCAAGTCTCTCGCGAAAGTCGAAATCGCGAACCGCCGCACAGCAAGCGACGTAACCTTCGGGGTTAGCTGATTCCAAAACCTTGTGAATGTTTCCCACGGCGGATGGACACTTCGCGCGGAAAGCCGGAGTGAACCACCGTTCGATGGCCGCGGCAGCGACGTTTTTCAGTCCTTCTCTTCGAACGGCGTCAATCCGAGCGTTCCACATTTCGGGAGTGCCGATGTTGGCGGCGGTGCTGGCGAGGACAAGTTTGTTCAGCCGCTGCGGAGCGTTGGCGGCGAGCCACATTCCGATCATCCCGCCCATAGACAGACCGCAGAAGTTGAAGCGGTCAAGTTTTAGGTAATCGGCCAAGGCGAGGACATCGTTCGCCAGCTGCTCGATGGAGTAAGGGCCGGGTGTGACCGAAGACTCTCCATGGCCGCGCGTGTCATAACGCAGGACCCGCAGGAATTTTACAAATTCAGGGATTTGAGGATCCCACATGGAAAAGTCCGCGCCCAGGGAATTCGACAGCACGAGAACGGGCGTGTCCGTGGCGCCTTCGAAAGCGTAATGAATTCGCGCGTGATTGGAATCCACAAAGGGCATGAGACTAGTGGGGCGGCTGCGACTTGCTGTGATGAGTCACATGAATTCTCGCTTCCTCCTCCAAGAGTCGAACTGCAAGCTGTGTTTCGCGAACCATCAACACGCAACCAGCGGTCAACCCCAGAACCGCAGATGCACCCGTGAGGATCGCAAGCGCGGCGGCCCCTTCAAAAAGAACGCTTTGGCCGTAGTACGACACAATCGAGCCGCCCACGGAGACCAGAGCAGACGCGGCAAACAAACCGAGTCCGGCGTAAAAGAGCCGCAGCGCCTTTACGAGGAGTTGCGCGCGCACTTGCAGAGGTGCCAGCTGCCCAGCCCACGCTTGATAATCGGCTGTGCCCGGCTCGAGCACAGCCACCTTTGCGGCCACGATGCGAGTGCGGTCCACTACGCGTGCCAAGCGGTTACTCGTACCGAGCGCTAAAACGGAAGAGGCATTGGTCAGGATGGCTGGAGCCACGATAGCGGTCAGAACTGCAAAGGGATTGCCGGCACCAGTTGGGTATTGCATGGCTGGGCCTTTCTTGGCCTTGAGTCACACCGGATTCGCACGCGACATGATCGTAATTCGAACCGAAATGCCGCGTGAGCAGATTAGGCCGTCCTAGGGATTCAAGCAAGTCTTTCACAGAGTGGTTGGAATTCACTGCGCGGATGGATGAGTAGCGCGTGCCGAGCAGAAGTAGGACGTACTAAGGACGAGCAGGAAGTTCACACCCGTTCAAGGATGACGGCAATGCCTTGGCCGACTCCGATGCACATAGTGCAGAGGGCGTAGCGGCCTTTGGTGCGCAAGAGTTGATAAAGCGCGGTGGTGACGAGGCGCGCGCCGCTTGCGCCCAGTGGATGGCCGATGGCAATAGCGCCGCCATTGGGATTAACGTGAGCTGCGTCATCGGGAATTCCGAGGTCGCGCAGGACGGCGAGCGCTTGCGAGGCGAAGGCTTCGTTGAGCTCGACAACGTCCATCTGAGTGAGCGACAACCCCGCTTTCGCTAGAACTTTACGCGTCGCTGGCGCCGGACCCATGCCCATGATGCGCGGAGCAACGCCCGCGGCGGCGGCCGCAACAACGCGAGCCTTGGGTGTTAACCCGTGGCGCTTTGCAGCAGCGTCTGAAGCCAAAAGCAACGCGCACGCGCCATCATTCACTCCAGAAGCATTTCCTGCCGTGATGGTCCCATCCGGTTTGACGATGGGCTTCAATTTGGAGAGCGCTTCGAGAGTTGTGTCAGGGCGCGGATGCTGGTCCTCGGAAAAAAGTACGAGGTCGCCCTTTTTCTGCGGGATGGGGACGGGAACGATCTCTTGTTTCATACGGCAAGCGCGCATGGCATCGGCGGCCCGCTGCTGGCTGCGGAGGGCAAACAGGTCCTGATCCTTGCGTGAAACGTGAGATTCTTCCGCCACGATTTCGCCGGTCTCCGGCATGGAATCCGTGCCATATTTCGCTTTCATGAGCGGATTGACGAAGCGCCAGCCGATAGTAGTGTCCTCGAGCTTCGCCGAACGTGAGAAGGCGCTGTCCGCTTTAGCCAGCACGAAGGGTGCTCGGGACATGCTTTCGACGCCCCCGGCGATGACCAAATCTGCTTCGCCGGATTTGATGGCGCGCGAAGCAATGGCCACGGCATCCATGCTGGAGCCGCAGAGTCGGTTTACGGTTGCCCCCGGGACTTCTTTGGGCAGGCCGGCAAGTAAGAGGGCCATCCGGCCGACGTTGCGATTATCTTCGCCAGCCTGGTTAGCGCAGCCGTAGACAACGTCGTCGAGGCCATTCCAATCGACCTGGCTGTTTCGCCCGACCAGCGCTTT
>WNFW01001278.1_pt1 | contig 16892 bp, 15 predicted proteins | sample 5400131 | NCBI WGS metagenome assembly WNFW01 (sample SAMN13153362, study PRJNA577476) | soil metagenome | isolation source: 20 cm soil or saprolite under grassland replicate 1 | place: USA:California | collected 2016-06-15 | reverse complement strand
TGTCGAGCTGGCTGCGCGAATATCTTTACATCCCGTTGGGTGGAAGCCGCGGCCCGCGCTGGTTTGTTTACCGCAACATCATGATCACTATGGTGCTGGGCGGACTATGGCACGGCGCAGCCTGGACTTTCGTCATTTGGGGCGCGCTTCATGGAATAGCACTTTTAATCCATCGTGAGTGGACCCGCCTAACAGATGGTTTCAATCACGTAAAAGCCGCGATGCGCTGGCTCGCCTGGCCGATCACGATCTATTGGTTTTGCTTCGCCTTGCTGTTTTTTCGTTCCCTCGATCTCGCCCGGGCGGCCGTGACGCTCAAACAATTTGTGTTTTTCCAAAGTGAAGGAACCCAAGACCTGGGAACATGGATGCTATTGATCGTGGCGAGCCTCGCCTTTGTGCATTGGTTGAATTACAAAGGCTGGTTTTCAGAAGTGACCCGAAACTGGCCGACGCCAGTTTTTGCCGTTGGCTATGGTTGCACTGCCGCCCTGGTGCTCTTATTTGTCCCGACCCATTACACGCCGTTTATCTATTTTCAGTTCTAACTCTTCTTCAGCTTTAGTTGTGATGCGCAGAAAGATCGTCGCCGCGCCGCTTTGTCATCCCGAGTGTAATGAGGGATCTCACAATTTAATGAGGATTTGCCACGGCTTCGATAGAGCGGGAGGTTCCTCGCTTTGCTCGGAATGACAACGCTTTGATATGAGAAAGAAAATCGTCGCCGCGAATTGGAAAATGAACATGACGCAGGCCGAGTCTGCGCGATTTGTTGAAGCATTGTTGCTTGATGTTGGCGATATCACCGATGTCGAAGTTGTGATCGTTCCGCCGTTCACCGCGATCGCGAAAGTGAACGAAGCGTTAGGCAAGGCGCAAAATATCAAGGTCGGCGCGCAAAACATGCATTGGGAACGCAGCGGTGCGTTCACGGGCGAAATTTCATCTGCGATGTTGCGCGACCTGTTTGTGCGCTACGTCGTGCTCGGGCACAGTGAGCGCCGCGCGCTGTTTGGCGAGACTGACGAAATTGTGAACCGCAAAGTGCGCGCCGCGCACGAGGCCGCCCTGCGCCCGATCGTTTGCGTTGGCGAGACGCTTGAACAACGCGACCGCGGCAACGTAGAAAAAATATTGTCGATCCAATTGCGCGGAAGTTTGAAAGATTTAAGTGAAAAAGAATTGCAGGAGACCGTGATTGCTTACGAACCGGTTTGGGCGATTGGCACCGGCCGCAACGCCACGCCGGCGCAAGCCCAGGAAGCTCACACCTTCATTCGCCATACGCTTCAGGAAATTTCGGACGCGACGACCGCCGATCGTATCCGAATTCAGTACGGCGGCAGTGTGAAACCGGAAAACGCGCGTGAGTTGATGTCGCAACCAGACATCGACGGCGCGCTGGTCGGCGGCGCCAGTCTCGATCCGCGCAGCTTCGCGCAAATCATCAAAGCCGCGCTCGATCGGTAGGGCGCGACCGCCGGGCGCGCCGAACGGACGGCTCGGCGAGCCGTCCCTACCTCTTAATTTCCAGATATGTGCGCGTCTGCACTTTGTTAGTCCCCGGTTGAAATTCTTCGATGCGCATTTGTTTCAGAAACCAGCGGTTGTCGATCTTTTGCGCGGAGATTACTTCGAAGCGCTTCGTGAGCTGGCCTTTCCAATCGTAGCCTTCCAGGCGCATCAGCGCGCCGCTTTTCTTGTCCACCCAAAGAAATACATTCGAGTATTGCGATTCTCGCGATGGCGCGCGCAATTGTAACTTCCAGCAACTCCGAGCGTGCACGGTTTCATCTCCCAATACTTTTCCGTCCGGCCAGTAAAGAAACTTGAGCGCGAGATCGCCATAAGTGACGCCAGTTCCCCGAATTTTTTCATTGAGCTTCGCCGCTTGGACTTTTTCGGTCGCGGCATCCGAGACGACTTCGAGTCGCGAGCCATTTTCTTCCAGCCGCAGTTGCAAAACTTCGTCCGGGTTTTGAAATGAGTAGCGAATCAATGGCCCGGTTTGGATAAGCCGGAAAGGAATGATGAGATCACTTTCTCGCAGTTGACCGTTCAGGTCGATTTGTTGCTGCGTCTGCTGCATGCGGACAGAAGCGAGAATTTCTTGCGCGGAAGGCGGGGGCTCGGCCACCGCAGTTGAAGCGATGAAGAGTTGAACTGATGAAGCGAGCAAGAGTCGAACAAAGGGTGGCCGCTTCATCGCTTTAACGTTTCAACGCTTCAACGAATCACGTATCGTTCGCCGCAGCGCAAATGGACCAGGCTCTTTTTCATCTTATCAACGAACGCTGGACGAATCCGGCCCTGGATTTGTTCATGGCTGCTCTGAGCGACAGCGCGATTTGGCGGCCTTTCATCATCGGGATCCTTCTCAGTGCGCTTTTCTTTGGCGGCTTTAGGGCGCGCGCTTTTGTGTGTTGTATTCTGCTTACTGTTTTGGTTGTCGAACAAGTAACAGGCGCGTTGAAATCCGCAGTGCATCGACATCGTCCGAAACAAGTCCAACGCGTTCGCATGGTCGAGCTGCAAAAAGCGAGTCCGAAGTTTCTGACGCTATTCAAGAAGCCGACAATCCGTTTTTCCGATGAGTCTGATCGCACTCGAGCAGGTCCATCGTTTCCGTCAGGACACATGGCGAACAACACGGCGATTGCGGTTTGTTGCACGGTCTTTTACCGGCGACGCGGCGCGCTTTACTGGATCCTGACCGCGCTCATCGGGTATTCGCGAATTTATTTGGGTGCGCATTGGCCGAGCGATGTGTTAGCGACACTCTTCTTAGCCATCGGCGAAACGTTAATCATTCTTGCAGCATTGGAATTGATTTGGCGAAGGGCTGCCCGCAAATGGGCCCGCGCAACTTTTGCGCGGCATCCAAGCTTGATCGGTCTGCAATGAGTACGACACGCGCGGTCTGGTTCTTTGTCATCGCGTTGACGTTGGTTCGGTTGTCGATGTTGGCGACGAGCGATCTTGAATTCGACGAAGCCCATTACTGGATGTGGTCGGAGCGACTGGCGCCGGCTTATTTCAGCAAAGGCCCGGGCATTGCTTTCGTGATCCGCGCGAGCACAGCTCTTTTCGGGGCCAATGAGTTCGGTGTGCGATTTTTTAGTCCGATACTGGCGGCGGGCACCAGCCTGCTTCTGTTTTATTTTGCCCGACGCTTGTTTGGCGCGATGGCGGCGCTGTGGGCAGTAATCGCGGCGAATGTCACGCCGCTCTTCAACATCGGTTCGTTCCTGATGACGATCGATCCGTTGTCGATCTTCTTCTGGCTGGGGGCGATGTTTACGTTCTGGCTCGCGCTGGAACAGAGCCCGCGGTTCTCGCCATGGTGGCCGATTACTGGATTGCTCATCGGGCTCGGATTTCTCTGTAAGTATACCAACGCGCTCGAGCTTGTTTCCATTGTGCTCGTGCTCGCGCTCGCCCCGCGGTTGCGGCAGGAATTTGCGAGGCCAGGCTTGTATTCGTTATTGGGCGTCTTCGTTCTTTGCACCATCCCGCCAATTATCTGGAATGCCCAACATGCATGGGTGACGCTGGAGCACCTGCGCTTGCGCGGCGGCGTGAAGCATGGGTTTCGTTTCCACTTGATCGAGCCGCTCAAATTTCTCGCCCAGCATCTGCTTTCGTATTCGCCGCTGTTATTTCTGGCCCTAGCCTGGGCAGTCATTGCGCTCTCGCGCCGCGCAAATCAACAATTGAAAGTGTTATTTCTCTTTTGGTTCGGCTTACCGGTGTTTCTCTTTTATCTGATCCTTTCCTTGAACAGCGCTGCCGCGCCGAATTGGGATGCGCCCGCGATGGTGAGTTTCGGATTGTTAGCGATTTATTTCTGGCGAGAACGCCTCGAAGCGAACCCGACGCTTCGGATTTGCATGGGCGTGGCTTTGTTTCTCGGCTTTTTCATGAGTGCGATCGTGCTCGACACCGATCTGGTTCGCAGCGCGGGTGTGAAGTTATGGCGAAGCGATCCGAGCGACAGGATGCGCGGCTGGAAATCCGCGACCGGCGCGGTCGAGCAGATGCGCCACGATCTGGAGACAAAACTGGGAGACAAATTTTTCCTCATTGCAGATGCTCGCGACCGCGCGTCGGAGATTTCGTTTTATCTGCGGGACAAGCGTCCAGAGGGACCAGGGCATCCGCCGATATACATTCCCGAGTCGCAGGATCTCGTTAACGAGTTTTCGTTCTGGCCACGTTACGATGAATTTGTGGAAGCGAAGCCGGCGGCGCCGCAGTCGGAGAGCGGAGTTTACACAGAGGAGAATGGCGTGAACCTTTTTGTGGGACGCAGCGCCATGTTCATTCGTGAACGGGAAAAGAAGCGCGCGCCTCGCAAGATCCGTGCTGCATTTGAATCGACAGAAGCAATCGGCACAATCAAGGTCCAACGATACGGCAAGGTCATTCGCACGTGGCAAGTTTTTCTCTGCCGGAATTACCGTCCGCTGCCGCTTTGATGGACATGACAAGCTCGCCGGAAATCTCAGTGATTGTGCCGCTCTTTAATGAGGCAGAGAGCATGTCGATCCTGCAAGCCGAACTGGGCGCAGCGTTGAGCGGATTCAATCACGAAATCATCTTTGTCGATGATGGATCGGTCGATGGCACAATCGAGCGAATCGAATCTGCGCCAAATGTTCGAGTGATTCGGTTCGAAAAAAACGCCGGACAAAGTGCTGCGATTTACGCGGGGCTCCAAGCCGCGCGCGGCGCGACTGTGGTGCTCATTGATGGCGACTTACAAAACGATCCGGCTGACATTCCGATGCTTGTTGCTGAAATCGCGCGCGGCGCCGATTTGGTTTGCGGTTATAGGGAGAATCGCAAGGACACACTGATCAAACGAGTCACCAGCTGGATTGCCAACGGCGTGCGCAGCCGCTTCACCAAAGATGGCGTGCGCGACACGGGTTGCACATTAAAGGCAATGCGACGCGAATGCATCGGCGCGCTGGTTCCATTTAAAGGCATGCACCGTTTCATTCCCGCGCTCGTTAAGGGCGCTGGCTATCGACTCGTCGAGGTCCCGGTCCGCCATCGTCCGCGCCGCTTCGGCAAAAGCAAATACGGTTTGGGCAACCGTGCCCTCCGCGCCACGCTCGATATGTTCGGCGTGCGCTGGCTGCTATCGCGGCGATTGAATTACAAAATAGATAATTCCTGATGTCGCGCCGCCGCCCAAAACGCGCTTGTCAACTTAGACGCTCCCAGTAAGCTTGCGCTCCCGTATTAGGGAATTCGCATGGCATTGGCCAATTTACTTTCTGCCGAGCAAATCATCCCTGAGATGAAGGCGACCGAGCGTTGGCCGGCCATCGTGGAGCTGGTCGATTTGCTGGTGAGCCAGGGTAAGATTAAAGCACCTGATCGCGACCCCATTCTCGCCTCACTCAAACAGCGCGAGGAAACGATGAGCACCGGCATCGGGTTTGGCATCGCCATTCCACATTGTTCGTCCGATCGGCTGGAAGAAGTCGTGGCCGCATTTGGAAGATCGACAACCGGCATCGAGTTCGATGCGCTCGATAATGCGCCGGTGAAATTTGTTGTCCTTTTTATTGTGCCGAAAAATCAATTTCAAACGCACCTGCGCACACTGGCTTCGATTGCAAAATTCCTGAATGATCGTTCCGTGCGCGATAATCTGGCCAACGCGAAATCCGCTGACGAAATTCTGTCGATCTTTCGCGAGCGATCGTAACTGTAGCGGCGCGTCTATGACCGCCGAACGAAAATAATGCGACGCTCATAGAGCGCCGCTACAGTTCGCCGAATTTCGATGGAAACGTTTCAATCGCTCCTGGCAAAGAAACTCAGTGATGCCCTCGCAAAATCGGGATTTCCGGACGCGGGCGAACTGACCCAAGCCGCCGATCCGCGCTTTGGCGACTATCAAACCAATGCGGCAATGGTTTTAGCGAAGCAGCGCGGTGAAAACCCGAGAAAGATCGCTGAGAAGATTCTCGAACATCTCGATGTTGCCGAGATCAGTGAAGCGCCAGGCATTGCCGGCGCCGGCTTCATTAATTTCACGTTGCGCCAGGACGCGATTACAAAACGGGCCGCCGAACTCTTGCTCGACGAGCGACTGGGCCTAGCAAGATCGACATCGCCACGCAGGATCGTAGTCGATTTCGGTTCGCCGAACGTGGCGAAACCGATGCATGTCGGTCACATCCGCAGCATCGTACTGGGTGATGCGCTCGTCCGGATCGCGCAATTTCTCGGTCACGAAATCATTCGCGACAATCACATTGGCGATTGGGGCACGCAGTTCGGGATGGTGATTTATGGCTGGAAAAATTTGTTGGATCGACAATCGCTCGAACGCGATCCGATCGCCGAACTGGTCCGCGTTTACAAAGAGACTAACGAAAGATCGACAGCCAATCCGGCGGTGCGGGAGGCTTGTCGGCAGGAATTAGTAAAACTTCAGGCTGGCGATTCGGAAAACGTGTCGATCTGGAAACAGTGCGTCGATTTATCGATGAAAGATTTCGAGCGCATCTACGAGTTGCTCGACATCCATTATGACATCCAGCGCGGCGAAAGTTTCTATAACGATCGATTGCCGGGCGTGGTGGAACGTCTACTCAAATCGGGCATAGCGGAAATAAGCGAAGGCGCGGTTGTTGTTTTCTTTCGCGACATTCCTGAGCTCGCGGACAAACCATGCATCATTCGCAAACGGGATGGCGGATTCAATTACGCGACCACGGACCTGGCGACGGTGGATTATCGCGTCAATGATTTGAAAGCGGACACGGTTTGGTACGTGGTCGGCGCGCCGCAGATTTTGCATTTCAAACAAATTTTCGAGATTGCGCGGCGCGAAGGTTACGCGGCGGATTTTCGGCACATCAGCTTTGGTAGCGTGCTGGGCGAAAATCGAAAACTGATGAAAACGCGTGCGGGCGAAAATGTGCCGCTGCGCGATTTGCTCGATGAAGCTGTGGCCCGCGCCCGAAAAATCATCGACGAAAAAAATCCGGACTTAAGCGAGGCGGAGAAGATCGACATCGCCCAAAGGATCGGGATCGGCGCGGTGAAGTATGGCGATCTCTCACAGTATCGAATGACCGATTACGTTTTTTCCTGGGACAAAATGCTGTCGTTCCAGGGAAATACCGCGCCGTATTTGCAAAACGCTTATGTGCGAATCCGCTCGATTTTTCGCAAAGCCGGCGAACTGTGGCATCGGCATCCTGCCGATGGGGACATGGGCTGGAAGCCCATGCCACTAGACCTCGCCGAAGCCGCGGAGATCAATCTCGCCAAGCGATTGTGCCAGTTCGCCGAGATCGTGCCGCAAGTACTGAATGATTTCCGGCCGAACATTCTGGCGAATTATTTGTTCGAGTTGGCAAATGCGTTCCACACATTTTACGAAGCATGCCCGGTCTTGAAATCCGAAGAGCCCGCCCGCAGTTCGCGCCTGGCGCTGTGTGAATTGACCGGGCGAGTTTTGCAGCGCGGTCTCGAGCTTCTCGGGATCAAAGCACCGGAGAAAATGTAAAGAAAACGCCGAACGCCCAACATCGAACGCCGAACGTCGAAGTCAGAGTTGGAATTCGACGTTGGACGTTCGGCGTTCAGCGTTCGACGTTTCTTCCTCTCATGAAGGCAGAGCATCCGCGGATTCCCAGTTGCACGTACCGGTTGCAATTCAACCGCTGGTTCACGTTCGCGCAGGCGCGCGAGATCGTGTCTTACCTGCACGAACTGGGTGTGAGCGATATTTACGCATCGCCATATTTTCAGGCACGAGCGGACAGTCTGCACGGTTACGACATTACCGATCACAATAAACTCAACGCGGCAATCGGCTCGCGCGACGATTACGACGCCTGGATCGCGGAACTGCGCGCCCATGAGATGGGGCAATTACTCGACTTTGTCCCGAACCACATGGGCATCTCCGAGTCGCTCAATCAATGGTGGATGGATGTGCTCGAAAACGGACCGAGCTCGATATATTCGCGCTATTTTGACATCGATTGGCGACCGCTCAAAATCGAACTGCGCGACAAAGTGTTGCTGCCAATCCTGACCGATCAATACGGACGCGTGCTCGAGCGCGGTGAGTTCCAAGTCCATTTCGAGGAAGGCACGTTTTATCTGTCCTACTACGATCGCCGGCTGCCGATTGCGCCGGGCACATACAGATTCATTCTCGAGATCGCGCTGGAGAATCTCATCGAATACAAGGAGGAAGGTTTTTATGCCGAGCTCCAGAGCATTTTGACCGCGCTCGAATATTTGCCGAAACGCACCGAGACCAATCCGGAGCGCATTGCCGAGCGTACCCGGGAGAAAGAGATCATTAAACGACGTCTGGAGCGACGATGCACGGAAGCGCCGCAAGTGCAGAACGCGATCGAGAAAGCGCTCGCGCAAATCAACGGGCAGCCCGGCGACACGCGCAGCTTCGATACGCTCGATGAATTGCTCAACGCGCAATCATATCGGCTGGCGTTCTGGCGCGTCGCCGCGGAGGAAATCAATTATCGCCGCTTTTTCGATGTCAACGATCTGGCTGCGATCCGAATGGAAGTGCCGGAAGTTTTCGAGGCAACGCACCAACTGCTTCTCGATCTTGTCCGCGCGGGCGCGGTTACCGGATTGCGCATCGATCATCCAGACGGTCTCTACCAGCCGCAGGAATATTTTGAGAAGCTTCAGCGTCGCTGTGCGGAGGGGATTGGGATCGCTCCGCCCACCGACACGCGTGCCATCTACATGGTGCTGGAAAAAATTCTCACCGGCGCGGAAATGTTGCGGCAAAGTTGGCCTGTTCACGGTACTACCGGTTACGATTTCGCGAATCAGGCTACTCAGCTGCTGGTCGATTCTTCGGCCGAAACTTCGATCACGAAAACGTTCCATCGCTTCATCGGTCACGCGCTCCATTTCGGTCATCTCCTCTACGCAAAAAAGTTGCAGGTAATGAGATTGGCGGTGGCGAGCGATGTCGATGTTCTCGCAAACATGGTCGATCGGCTTTCCGAGCAAAATCGTTGGTTTCGCGATTTCACGCTGGAAGCGCTCGGCCGCGCCGTCCAGGAGACGATCGCGTGTTTTCCGGTTTATCGAACTTATCTCACGCCGGGCCAGCCGGTGAGCGAGGAGGATCGACAAGTGATCGAGCGCGCAATCGCCGCGGCTAAGCGACGCAATCCGGCGATCGAAGAATCCATCTTCAATTTTCTGCGCGACATTCTGCTCTTCCGATTTCCGGAGAATCTCGATGAGCCAGCGCGCGAGGCGCACACGCATTTCGTGCTCAAGTTTCAGCAAACTACCGGCCCGGTCATGGCCAAGGGACTCGAGGACACGGTGTTCTACATTTACAATCGTCTGGCTGCGCTCAACGAAGTGGGCGGCGAGCCGCAACAGTTCGGGCTGAGCATCGAGCAATTCCACGAGCGCAACTTGGATCGACAACGCGATTGGCCGGGGACGCTGCTCGCGACCTCGACGCACGATACAAAACGCAGTGAAGATGTGCGCGCGCGCATGGTCGCCATTTCCGAAGTGCCCGATCTGTGGCGACGTTCCCTGCAACGCTGGCGAACGGCGAATCGCCGCTGGAAACGCAACGTCAACGAAACCGAAGCGCCGGATGGGAACGAAGAATATTTGCTCTATCAAACTTTGCTCGGGACCTGGCCAATCCAGGTGTCGGGCGAAGCGGAAGAAATCGCGAGCGCGGATTACGTGGAACGCATTCAGGCTTACATGGCCAAGGCGCTTCACGAAGCGAAACTGAACACAAGTTGGATCCAGCCTAACGAAGCCTGGGACACCGCCATGCACGACTTCGTTGCCAAAATTTTGGATCCGTCTCCGCGAAACAAATTTGTTCCCCTTTTTTTGCCGGTCGCGCGTGATATCGCACGGCTGGGCGCGATCAATTCGCTTTCACAAACACTGCTCAAGCTGACCTTGCCCGGCGTGCCGGACATTTATCAAGGCAACGAGATTTGGGATTTCAGTCTGGTCGATCCCGATAATCGCCGGCCAGTCGATTACAAACGGCGTCGCGAACTGCTCGAATCGCTCGCCTCAGTAAAACCGGAGGAGCTTTTCCGAAATTGGCCCGATGGCCGAATCAAAATGTTTCTGACCCAACGAACGCTGCAATTTCGCCGCGCACATTTCGATCTTTTCCAGCGCGGCGAATATTTGCCGATCCGCACCGGTGGAACATTCGCGGAATGCGTTGTCAGTTTTGCGAGAAAATCGGACCGACAATGGATGATCGTAATTGCGCCGCGGTTATCTTCCCGAGTTGGTTTTCCGCCAATTGGCGAGATGTGGAAAGACACGCTTGTCGAACTTCCGGAATCGATTTCGCTCGATCGTGCGCACGATCTTTTCACTTGTCGCGATGTGCAAGATCGACAACTAAAACTCGCAGACGCGATGTCGGTCCTGCCGTTTAGCGTAATAACGAATCTGAAGTAAGCGGTTAGAGATTGACAAGCCTTTGTGCAAAATCGCCAATGTTAGTGGCCAGATCGTTCGCAAAACCCGCGAACGTAATTTGCGGTGAAGCCAGAATAAGCATCACGCTTAACAGCAGCAGATTCATCAGATAGATCACCACTACCGAGAAAATCGTGCCGTGCGCTCGCAGATCGCTCTGGTTCTTTAGAATCATCCAGCAGGTGAACGTGAAATGGAACGCCCACGTCGCGCCGATCACACCGTAGAGTACGCGGCCATATGGCTGAACCTTTAGAAACAAACTGCACAGGCCGTAAAGGGCGATCGCGAGAATGCTGTAGATGGGGAAAAAATATGGCGCGAGCGCGATCCAAAAGTTGGTTTTGTTCGTCACGACCTGTCCGCCCTCGCGGCCGACACTGAATCGGCTGACGCGTCCACCCATGAGCCAGACCCAAACCGCATGAGTTAGTTCGTGTCCGAAGACATAAATGACAATCGGCCGCGGCAAACCGAAGAAGGCGATCAACCAGAGCACCGCGCCTAACGAGAAGAACCAGAATTCTTCGCCTGCCCAGAGCCGTTGCGTCACAGTCGCGCGCGCGAAGACGGTAAAAAATGTCTGGGAAAGGATTAGGCAAATCGGCAATAAGAAAATCGCGACGATGACTTTTACCCAGCGAGTCGGCACCGTGCGCGGCGTCAGTCTTCGCGGGTTGCGCGTCGGGACGACGTAAGGAACGATCTTCCGGCGGGCCGGTTCTTGCCGTCGGCGGATGCGTTTTCCATTCATGACAGGGAACTCTTACCCGCAGATTAAGCAGTCGTCGCGCCTAACAGGAGCAGCAAATTCCAACCTCCAGGCGGAATTTAGAGCTTCTATGCCCGACCCATATAAGCGCCGGTGCGGGTGTCGATCTTAATCTTTTCGCCCTCTTTGATAAAAAGCGGGACGTTAATTGTTTTCCCGCTCTCCAACACAGCGGGCTTGGTCACGTTGCTGGCCGTGTCGCCGCGCAAGCCTTCGGCTGACTCGATCACTTTCAAATTCACCGACGCGGGCAATTCGATCTGCACGGGTTTGCCTTCGGCGTAGAGAACCTGCACGGAAAGATTTTCTACCAAATAATCTTTGGCCTCGCCGATCAGATTATCCTGGAAGGCAATCGTGTCATACGTCTCCGGGTCCATGAAGTGATAGCCATTGCGATCTTTGTAGCTGAAATCGAGTTGTTTTCGCTCGATATCAACCAGCTCAATCTTGTCGGTCGAACCAAAGCGGACGTCGGCGCTCTTGCCGGTATTGATGTAGCGGATGATCGCCTGGACAAACGCGCGCAGATTTCCGGGAGTGCGATGATGCACTTCCAGTACGATGGCGGGATTGCCATTGTATTTGATGGCCATTCCTTTGCGGAGATCGTTGGCGGCAGCCATTCGAAAAAGTTGATAGTTGAGAGTTGAGGGAGCGCGGACTTTTGCACATGCGCGGCGCGAGCGCAACTTGGAGGGCGTCCGCGCTGTCGGCGCCCTAAAAATTTGGGACACGACGGCGCGTGTCCCTCCATCACAGCAGCTTCAGTCGCGTGAGGTCCTGCGAATCGACCACGCCCACTGGCACTTTATTGTCATCAACGACGACCAAATCGTCTATCCGATGACGCTCGAGCAGATTGAGGACTTCGACCGCCAACTTGTCCTGATGCACCGTCACCGGATTGAGCGTCATCAAGTCAGCTACCAGACGTTCGCCCACTTTTGGATCCGTTTGAAAGTGCCGCGCAAAATCGCCATGAGTGAAAATGCCGAGCAATTGTCGATCTTCGCCGGCCACAACGGCGGCGCCGGCGCGAACGCTGGTCATGGCATTGAGCACTTCGCGGATCGGAGTATTCGGCGAAACGAGCGCCATCGATTCAGGCGGACGCATCACCTGGCGCACCCGCATCAGGAGACTGCGCCCGATCACGCCGCCCGGATGAAACTTGGCGAAATCTTCTTTTCGAAATCCGCGGGCCTCGAGCAACACCATCGCCAGCGCGTCGCCCAGCGCCAACATCGCCGTCGTGCTTGAAGTCGGCGCGAGGTTCAGCGGACACGCTTCCTGCTCGACGTTTACGTCGAGAAACAGGTGCGCGTTTTGGGCGAGGGTCGATTTTGGATTGCCACACAGCGCGATAATTTTGACCTGGAAACGGGCGATAGCCGGCAGGATCCGAAGTAATTCCTCCGTCTCACCGCTCGCGCTCAAGGCCAGAACGACATCGCCATCAGCCACCATCCCGAGGTCGCCGTGCAACGCGTTTGAGGAATCCAGAACTACGGCGGGCGATCCGGTGCTGGTGAGGGTCGAAGCGATCTTGCTGCCGATGTGCCCCGATTTTCCAACGCCCACCACCACCACCTTGCCGCGCGCATCCACTGTTTGCTTGATCAACTCCACCGCGCGCGAGAAATTTTCGCCCAGGCGATCGCGCAACCGCCCGAGCTCGAAAATTTCCAGGTCCAGCACGCGTTTGGCCTTCTCAAGGTAATCCATTGGGCTATAATACTGAGCCGAGGCGTTCTAACCGGCAAGAAATTGCGCGCCTTTCTGGAGGGAAAAATTATGAAAAAGTATCTGACCTCGGCGGTGCTGATCGTGACGGCCGCCGCCGCCATTGCCGCGCCTCAAACCTACACGGCACCGATTAAGCCCAAACGCGCCGTCAAAAAAGCGACGCCACCGCCACTCCGAAAGGAAGAAGTCCGCGGCGTGCTCGTGCGCGCATTTGCGCCGGGCAATAACCCGCTGCAAATGCTCAACCCGAAAGCGCCGGCTGCGAGATACGGCACCGCTCAGCAACATGTCGTGATCGATCCCGAGACGGGGAAATGGAAGGGCATCAAGCTGTTCGAGATCATCTTTTAGGATGTTTGATGTTTGATGTTTGATGTTCGATGTAACATCAAGCTTGAACGCCCAATCTAATTCGCGGCCAGTCATTGCGTCGTATTGCGCGACGTTTCTTAAGCCGGAGATGTTGCACATCTACCGGCAAATCACGGCCCTTCAGCGCGTCCGGCCAATTGTCATCGCGCAAAAGCGTGAAGAGGCGGAACGTTATCTATTCCAACCTGTCTACGTCGTGCCTAAACCGCCGACGCATTTGTTCCGGCGATTTTGGTTCCGGCAACTTCGCGACATGCCGTGGCAGATTTCGCGCATCGAGTTGAATGCGTTGCTGCGAATCTTGACCAAAACCGAAGCGCGACTCCTGCATATTTATTTCGGTCACATCGCGGTGCATCTGCTGCCACTCATTCGCTCGTGGGCGAATCCGTCGATTGTTTCATTTCACGGCGCGGACGTGCTGGTGGACATGAACAAGCCGGCCTATCGAGCCGCGACCAAGCAAATGCTCGACGCGGTCAAGGGCATTCTCGTCCGGTCGGAATCGTTGCGCCGCGCAGTTGTCGATCTTGGCGGCAACGAAAAAAAAATCGAAGTCCAACGCACAGGCATACCGCTTGAGGAATTTCCGTTTCGCGAACGCAGCTTCCCGCAAAACGGGCAATGGCAATTCGTGCAAGCATGCCGTTTGATTGAAAAGAAAGGTCTGCCGGTCACGCTCCGTGCGTTTGCGATTTTCCTGAAGCACTATCCGCAAGCCAATCTCACTATCGCCGGCGAAGGCCCGTTGCTTAACGAACTGCAAGCGTTGGCGCGCGAGCTTAACATCGACAATCACGTCTCGTTTGTCGGTTTTGTTTCGCAGGAGCAATTGCGCAAGATTCTTTATGCCTCGCATATTTTTCTGCATCCGAGCGAGACCGGTCCGGATGGAAATCAGGAAGGAATTCCAAATTCGATGCTCGAAGCAATGGCCAGCGGACTACCGGTCTTCGCGACGCGGCATGGCGGAATTCCCGAAGCAATTGAGCGTGACGTGAGCGGGATGCTCGTGCCTGAACATGACGTCGACGCGCTCGCGCAGGCTTTGCTCGACGCCGCGCGGGATCGACAACGTCTCGTGGAAATCGCGCGAAGCGGCGCGGAAACCGTTCGCCAAAAATTCGATTTACCCGTCCAAGTACGGCGCTTGGAGGATGTGTATTTGAGGACGATCCGATACATGCCGCCGCGGGCGCGCGCCGGATAAAAGCTCCGGGAGGAGCGACATGTTTATAGTCAGACCGTCAAAGCAAAGGCGAAGCTCCGTAGGAGCGGCATGTGAAACGTTGTGTCATTCGACTGACTTAAACACATATCGCTCATCATACGGGACGTGATGCCGCTCCAGGAACGCAACGTATTCCTGTTGAAACGACTTGCGACGATGATGCGTCTCCTGATTCCGAATGTAATTGGCCACGCGATCCAGATGTGAATGAGACACCGAAAATGCGCCGTAACCTTCCTGCCATGAAAACCGACAACCGATCCATCGTTGCTCGTTGATGTGATTGGTCGATCCGGTTTTTACGTCACCAATCAAATCTGATGGAGCGATGTTCGATTTTAGACCGAGGAGCACATGTGTGTGGTCCGACATGCAATAGATCGCAATCAACTTCTGGCCCTTTCGGGTGACAATGCCGGTAATGTATTTTTGTAGTTCTTCGCGGCGTGCGGGAGCAATGACACACGCACGACCGGACACGGCGAAGACGACGTGGAGATATATCTGGGTGTAGGTGTTGGCCATTTCGAATGTAGTTTCACATGACGCTCCTAGCGGAGCTTATCAAATAATCTGGCGCGGTAGCTATAAACATGTCGCGCCTACAGCGCTTTGACGTGCTGAAACTTTGTTGCAGAATTCTTTGGGCAAGAGTGAACTTGGCTACAATCGCGCGAAGAAATCTACGAGTTGCGATCGAATCGCCTGGAAAGAAAGTCGTTCCATGGCGCGCCATTGCGATTCCACAATCTGAGTGGCGCGCCCATTCGTGTTCGTAAGCAGATTGGATGCGATCTTGACCAGATCGTTCAGGGTCCGGCCTTCACCGCAAGTATTAGGAAACGCGATGCGATCGATTGCTCCGTCACCGCCTACGCATATCACGCGGGCAAGAAGCGCATCGCCGGCCACCTGGCCGGGAACGCGGCTACGATCGAGTTGAAACACAATTTTGTGCCGCGCGACTTCCCGCAGGTACTCTGCATACGGCTTCTGCTTCTCGATCAGACGCAGTTTTCCATCGGGAAATTTTAGTTCGGCCAGAAGCCGCCGGCCTTTCCGTCCATCGAGGTTGACGACCGTGACCGGGTCGCCGGTCGCTTCACAAAGTTGCCGCGCGGCGAGCAACGCCGCGAAATGATTGCGAGACGGCACGTCCCATTCACGTGTGCCGACAAAAATTCCTGTTTGCTCGTTAGGCGGAACGGACAGATTCCATTGTCGATCCTCCAGTGGATATGGAGTTGGAATAAAAGCGACCGTGGCCGGATCGCGCTTCAACCGCGCTCGCCAGTAGATTTCCGCGGCTTCCGGCGTTGTCGCAACACAGCCATCGGCCTGTTCGACAATTTTTATGAAGCGCGCCAGCCTGGTCCGCTTGCATAGTTGTCCGGCGATTTGATGCAGGCCAGTCTCCTTCAGCGAAACAGCGATTTTGAACCCGTGTTTTTTGAGTTCTCTGAACGCGCGCTCCGAAGCTCGAAAATCGCCGCGTAAGAGCAGAAGAACTGGCAAGCGCTCCACGATCGCGCGTTGTGTGTCGTGGTGAAAGAATCCGCGCGTGCATGCGGCAAAGGCGTGAAAATTAACTGGTGGATGCACCGTCGCGGCCGGGCCGGCCGGATCTCGAAAACTCTGTTCCGCATCGCGTCCCCCAGGGTTAAGAACCGTCAGCCGAAATTTGTCTGCATTACTGGAAGTCATCGTAGCAATTACCCGCTTCGCTGCGCGTTGTATGCGCGTCAACTCGCATTTATTAAACTCGTCAGAACGAGCCTCAAGACTGAATGTCGCGTACTGTCCGCTCCACTCGCGAAAACATTCGACGCTGTCCTCACTGGTTCCGTAAGCTCAGATGAATTGTTCGGCTCCGAAAATCAACACTCCGGACAAATTGTCATATCCGGAGCCCTACAATTTTGAGCTTGCGTCTAACAAGCTTTGTTTGATTTACTCAAAGCGTTCGACGCTGCGGGGCGGATTTCGGGCCGTCTTTCAGCAGAATTGCCGCGAGACGGCTGGGTGAGTAACGGCGCTGAACAAGAAAGGCGCTGCTATGAAAAATCGCTCTCTCACGGATCATCTGCGGATGCGGTACGTTGTCGGTTTGTTTTTAATCGCCGCATTTCCGGCGACAATGTTCGCGCCCATCATTTATAGATCCCCCGACCTAACGACTGGTCTCAACTCGGACCACACATTGCTCGATGTGCAACTTTCTTACCCTGCGATGGGCCATTGGACGAACACCGTGCAGCA
>WNFW01001276.1_pt1 | contig 16899 bp, 14 predicted proteins | sample 5400131 | NCBI WGS metagenome assembly WNFW01 (sample SAMN13153362, study PRJNA577476) | soil metagenome | isolation source: 20 cm soil or saprolite under grassland replicate 1 | place: USA:California | collected 2016-06-15 | reverse complement strand
GGCCCCCCTTGGCAGGACGCGGGTGACAGCAAAGACACTCGCCGGAGATAGGATCAACCGATGACAGAGAACCAGGAGGATGCTGCCGGGCCAAGCGAACCGGTCCACGGCCAGCTTGCGTACCTGCAAGTCCCCGCCATCGACGTCGCCCAGTCCGCCACCTTTTACGAGAACGTCTTCGGCTGGCACGTCGAGCCGCCCCATCCCAGCTTCGAAGCTCCCGGTCTCATCGGCCAGTGGGTGAGCGACCGGCGAGCGGCCCCAGAAGCGGGCCTGCTGGCATGGATCCAGGTCGACAGCATCGACGACGCCCTCGATCTGGTACGTACCAACGGTGGTGAGGTCCTCGACGGTCCCTCCCCGGACGGCTCAGAACGCTGGCTCGCAACCATCCGCGACCCCGGGGGCAACGTGCTCGGGATCGCGCAGAACAGGCCCCAGTAGCTCAGCGACTCCGCACCCGCAAGACCCCTCCCCGTCTCGCGCGCGTCGTTCTCGACATCCGCTTGAGTTCCACGCCACGCGGCCGACGGCACAAGGAGGCCGCTGAAGGCTGGAGGGCGTCGCGGTCGCGAACGAAGCTCGAATCCCATCCGACCCTTGAGAGAGCAGGAGTCGCGCATGATTGGCAGGCAACAACGGCAACGCGGGTCGGCCGTGCGGGCGGCGGGCGAGGTGGGTCTGTTGGTCAGCCTCGTCGCCGGGCTGATCGTGGACGTCGGGGCCGCGCCGGCACTCGCGGACGTCACGCCCCAGACCGGGCAGAGCGGGGCGCTGGCAATCGCCCAGGCGATCGCAGCTCCATCGACCACCGTCACGGGCGCATCGTTCCTCGCGGTCGCCCCCGGCACTCCGGACGGCACGTCGACCACACCGACGGGTGAGTTCCCCACCCAGGGCTCGAGCTTCGGCATCCTCACGACCGGCAACGTGAACTCCGTGCCGGACACCTCCGCCTTCGCCAGCACCGATCTCGGTGGGGGCAACGTCCGGGGCAACACCGACTTCGACGTCACGGTGCTGAAGGTGGACCTCGCTGCCCAGCCCGGCGCCAACTGCCTGACCTTCGACTTCAAGTTCCTCTCGGAGGAGTACCCGGGCTTCGTGAACACGTCCTTCAACGACGCCTTCATTGCGGAGCTGGATGCGTCCACGTGGACCACGTCGGGATCGACGATCACGGCTCCGAACGACTTCGTCGTCGACAGCTCGCACCACGTCATGAGCGTCAACTCGACCGGGCTCGGCGGCATGTCGGCGGGCAACGGAGCGGGAACCGCGTTCAACGGGACCCAGTCCTACAACGACAATTTCTTTCTGCCGGCCGGCAACGCCGGTGGTGCCACCGGCCTTCTCCATGGCGCCACCCAGGTGAGGCCGGGCGCTCACTCCGTCTACTTTTCGATCCTTGACCAGGGGGATCGCCGCCTCGACTCGGCCACCTTCCTGGACAACCTGATCGTCGGGTTTGTCCCGAACCCATCGATGAACTGCGTGCCTGGCGCGACGCCCGTGAACTACAAGCTCTCCCTGTCCCCTGCGCCGGCGACCAACCCGCTGGGGACGCCGCAGACCGTCGCAGCGCACCTGACCAACGCGGATGGCAACAACGTTCCGGACGCGCCGATCAACTTCACGGTCACCGGAGCGAACCCCACCACGAGCGCCGGCACCACGAACATGAGCGGGAAGGCCACCTTCACCTACACCGGGACCGCCCTCGGCTCCGACACGATCACCGCCTGCTACGAACCCTCCGGGCCCCCGTGCGCCGCGCTCGACTCGGCGACGATGACATGGGTCCAAGCCAGCCCATCGATCTCCACGACAGCAGCGAGCCCTGTGCCGGCAAACGGCATCGCCTCCGACTCCGCCACGGTATCCGGCGGCTCGAACCCGGGGGGGAGCGTGACCTTCCAGCTCTTTGGCCCGGGCGACACCACCTGCCAGGCACCGATTGCCAGCCAGGACGGCACCCTGGCCGGAGGCAGGGCCTCATCCGGCGAGGTGACCGTCGGGGGGCCCGGCACGTACAACTGGGTCGCCACCTACCCCGGCGATCCCAACAACAACCCGGTGAGCTCGGGGTGCGGAGCTGAGCCCTTCACCGTCGCAAAGGTCACCCCCACCATCTCGACGACCCCGTCTGGCGGAGTGCCGGCGGGGGGGAACGTCTCCGACACGGCGACCGTGTCTGGCGGCTTCGACCCGGGGGGCAACGTGACCTTCCAGCTCTTTGGTCCGGGCGACCCCACCTGCCAGACACCGATCGCCACCGAAACCGTCCCGGTCAGCGGGGGCAGCGCTTCCTCGGGCAACGTGGCGGCGGGAGCAGCAGGCACCTACAACTGGGTAGCGACCTACGGCGGCGACGCCAACAACAATCCGGTCACCGCAGCGTGTGGCAGCGAGCCGGTCCCCGTCACCGGGCAGCGATTGACGGGACGTGGCTACGCCCTGTCGGCCAGGGTGACGACGTTCCTGGGCACCCCGCTCATCGTCCTCCGTCCCCCGCCCGACACCGGCTTCATCTCGACGACCTCGTCGTCCACCACGTCCACCCCGTGCGTGGCGAAACTTGCCGGCCTGGCGACGGGCCTCGCCACGGCCAAAGGCCTCTGCGCCAACGTCACGACCGTGGGCTTTCCCGGCAGCTCGACGTCGAGCGCCTCGGTCACCGAGGCTACCGTGGGGACGCTTCCCAAGATCACCCTCCGCGGCGTCACGTCGACATCGACGTCCACCTGCGGTGGGTCCACCGGCATCACCACCATCGACTTCCTTGCGATCGGCAACACCGTGGTGATCTCCGCACCGACGCAGGTTGCTCCGAACACGACGATCAACGTCCGCGCAGTGAAGCTGGTTCTCAACGAGCAGATCCCGCTCACCACCCCCGGCAAGGGCCTCACCGTGAACGCAGTGCACGCCACCGTCACGCCCCTCCGCCTCGTGAAGGTGGATGTGGTCGTTGCATCATCCAAGAGCCACATTGGCAACTGTCCGTAGGCGATGCTGCCTGCGAGGGACTAGTCGGCGAGTGCTGCCTCTGCTTCGGCTGCTGCGGGGGTGGACTCGTCCGCCCGCTTCGCCGCGGCGGTCTCCTTCCTGGCTGCGCTCTCGGCCCTCTTCGCCGCGGCGGTCTCCTTCCTGGCTGCGCTCTCGGCTCTCTTCGCCGCGGCGGTCTCCTTCCTGGCCACGACGGCGGCCTCCAGTTCGTCAGCGACAGCCCGCTCGCGCTTGAGCCGGAGGCCGCGAAGGAAGTTGGAGGCGATCATGTTGGCGGGGTCGACGGCAAGGATTTCGATGTAGAGCGCCTCGGCGGCCTCGGCCTCACCCTTTTCTCGGAGGCATCGGGCCAGCCGGGTCATGGCAACCTTGCGCCGTGGGTCCAGCTCCAGGAGCCGGCGGTTCACGTCCTCGGCGGCCGGTCCCCAGTCACCCAGGCTGGCGAGCTGATCCGCCTGCCGCTGGAGCGGGGCCGTACCGGCAGCCACGCCGATGTCGCCGCCTCCGCCCAGTGCCCGTCGTGCCGCATCCAGTGCCACGAGATCCCTCTGGTCGTCCGCCATGTCATCCCGCCCACCCTCTCTGCCGGTGCTGCCTCATGCGGTTCCACGCCTGCGTGCCGACAACCGTGGCTCGATCCTGATCTTCGGGCCGGAGGCCGAGGTGAGCCGGTCACGGTGATCGGGACGGAACCTTCACTGCTGGCCCAAGCCGCGACAGGCGCGCTGCAGCCACTCTGAGCATAGCACGGATCTGATACGGACCGGTGTCGTATCTAATTATGCAGAACCACCCCGACTTCGTTCACCCGTCCGGGGTGGGGTGGCCCAGCAAGCCGGCCGGCCAGTCCATCAGCTCCGCGCACGCTTCATACGTGCTTTCGAGGAACTCGGTGATGGCCTGCACCGGGTCCGGGGCCTCCCGCACCGCGTCGTACCGGAGCACGAACAGCCCGGCTTCGGGGATCCAGGACGCATCGCCCGGCCGGCACACCACGCCGTCGCAGCCATTTGGTTGGGGGTAGCCGTAGGTGTAGAACGCGGGGTACGGCATCCGCTCGTCGCCGGCCCAGAACCCCGCCGAGATCTGTTCGGCGTCCTCGGCGTAGCGCATGATCGTCCCGGCGCCGGCCGGGGGCAGCGCCGGCCGGCCCGAGAAGCGAGTGGTCGCAAGGTCGAAGGAGCCCCAGAAGAAGTGGACCGGGGAGGTCTTGCCCCAGAATCGTGCCCGGTGCCGCTTCATGACGATGTCGATCCGGGAAAGGATCTCCCAGAACCGGCGAGCGTAGGCAGGATCGTAGGTGTGGTGTTGCCGATCCTCCGGAAAGGGGATGGGGTCCGGGACCTCCTGGGGCAGCTCGGTGATGGCGACGGGCATCCCGAGGTGCTTCAAGGCCTCCATGACCTGCTGGTAGAAGTCGGCAACGTCCTGGCCGCTGAGCGCGATGCGCTCCGCTGCCTCGTTGCTGGCTCGTAGGACGAGCTCGTGATCGACGAAGTCGAACTCCGCATCGAAGCACGCCAGGCCGTAGGGAATGGCCGACGTGGTCAGGCCGCGAGGCGTGAGATACAGGCCAACATTGGCCCACTCGGGCTCGAAGGGCGACTGTGCGACGCGCAGCTTCCCGATGACCTGCGAGTACATGTGCAGCGTTGCAAGGGTGTCGCGCCAATCCTCGTATGGGAGAGCCGGCCAAGTTTCCATGACATCACCTCCACGGCTCAGTCTCCCCCACCAGGCCCCAACGTAGTTTGTGCCAAAAAGCGGAATCCAAACTCTTTGGCACAGTCTGTGCCCAGGACAGCCCCGTCCTTCGGATTCAGGCGACGATGTCGACCGGCGTCCCGAGGATCAGGTGGTGCAGCAGCGGGTCCATGTCCTTGGAGGCCAGGCGCACGCAGCCGTTGGAGACGCGGGTGCCAATGACGCTCGAGTCGGTCCACCCGTGCACGCCGAGGGTTGCCCCCAGGAACCCGGGGATGGGTCGTGGTGCGAAGCCCGAGAGGGCGAAGATGCCGGGCGTGTAGGGCGCCTGGTCCACCACCTGGCTGGCGAGGATGTAGAAGAGCCCGGTCGGCGTGGGCGTGGCGGGCTTGCCCACGGCCACCCGGTAGCCCACCTGCCACTTGCCGTCCACGTAGTGGTCGATGCGGAACTGCGACACCGTGACCCGGAGGTAGTCCGTCGTCGATGCCACCTGGACGTCCGACGCCTTCAGCCAGCCCGTCGACCCATTGGGTGCGACGGGCAACAGCACGTGGAACCACCCCGGCTGCTGGTCGAGCACGAGGAAGGCCGAGGGCTGGTCGATGCCGTTGTGGCCGGGCAGGGACGAAGCTCGCTTTCCGGCGTCCGGGGCGCTGTAGACCTGAATGGTCGCGGTCCCGTTGAGGTAGACGATGGTCGAGCTCGACGGGACCGGGGCTCCCGCCGGAGGCGGACCCAGAGCACCCTGCGCCGGCCCGGGTTCGGCCGGCACTGTGGCAGTCACCGTGGGCGTCGGTGTGAGCGTGTCGTTCGGGGAAACGGTGACGGTGGGCGTCGCTATGGGCGTCGCCGCCACGTGGCTCGACCGCCGGGGTGGGCCACCCATGAAGGCCGGAACGGCGAAGGCCAGGGTGACCGCGAGCAGGAGCACCACCCCACCGATGAGACCGACAGGCGAGATCGAGCGCCTGCCGAGTGTGCCCATAAGCCGAGGGTAACCCACGCCACGGCGAATCGAACGGAGATCCGGCGAGGTCCGATTCGAGAAATGCCAGGCACCACCGGGGGCTGGTTACACTGAACGTGGACGGGCAGGCAAAGGAGTCGACATGAAACTCGGACTGCAGATTCCCTCGTTCACCTGGCCGAGCGGCCCCGCCGAGATCGCGCCCACCCTCGCCGAGATCGCCCGGACGGCCGACAGGGTCGGCTACGACTCGATCTGGGTCATGGACCACTTCTTCCAGATCAGGGGCGTTGGCGCCGCCGAGGAGCCGATGCTGGAGGCCTACACCACGCTCGGCTTCCTGGCGGCCCACACCGAGTCCGTAGGGCTCGGCACCCTCGTGACGGGCGTCAGCTATCGCCACCCCGGCATCCTCGCCAAGACGGTGACCACCGTGGACGTGCTCTCCGGCGGCCGCGCCTGGCTGGGGATTGGCGCAGCCTGGAACGAGGAGGAGCACATCGGGCTGGGCGTCCCGTTCCCGCCGGTCACGGAACGCTTCGAGCGCCTGGAGGAGACCCTCAAGATCATCCTGCAGATGTGGAGCGACGACGACGGACCATTCGAGGGCAGGCACTACAGGCTGGCCCGGACGCTCAACTCCCCGCAGCGGCTCTCGGTGCCCCGGCCGCGGATTCTCATCGGGGGCGGCGGTGAGCGCAAGACCCTGCGCCTTGTGGCGCAGTACGCGGACGCCTGCAACTTCTTCACCGGCCCCGAAGAGCTGCCGGCCAAGCTCGACGTGCTTCGCCGCCACTGCGACGCAGTCGGCCGCGACTTCGACAGCATCATGAAGACCGTCTACTACGTCATGGACATCGGGGACAACGGGGAGCGCGTTCCCCAGGTGCTCGACGACCTCGCAGCCCTCGCAGAGGCCGGGGCTGACGGGGCACTCGGCGCCCTGCGCGGCGTGGAGCGTATCGACCCCATCGAGATCGTCGCCCGGGAGATCATCCCGAAGATCGCCGCCCTCTAGCCATCGGGAGCCATCGGCCATCGAAGTCCGATGATGGGAACCGTCAACAACTATTAATCCGCCCGCAACGCACCGGCAACAGCCGGCTGCGAGACTCCAGGCACCGATCCGGACACAGTTTCTGCACAGTGATTCGGACACCGATCCGAAGGGGGGCTCTATGGAGAGAACGCGTCGGCAGCGCCTGGACGAGGCACCCGGTTTCCAGGCGGCTGCGCCCGACGGGCCCAACGGCAGCGAGCCTGCCGCCACCATGGAGGCCCTGGACACGCCGCTGGCCGTGCCGGCGCCGGTACAGGTCCTGACGGTGGCACCAGCGTCCTCGGCCGCCATCCCCACCCTGCCCCTCGACTACGTCCGCCCGGCGGACCTGGTGGCGGATGCGATCGCCGCCGCCGAGGTGAAGGACGCCCTGCCGGTACAGGATCTCCTGATCCGGGGGTTCCTCTCGGGAGCGTTCCTCGGCATCGCCACGTCCCTGGCCTTCACCGTGCGGGCCCAGCCCCTTGCCCCGATCGCCGCCGCGGTCATCTTCCCCGTCGGCTTCGTGTTGCTGGTCCTGCTCGGGCTCGAGCTCGCCACGGGCAACTTCGCGCTGTTCCCGATGGGCGTGGCGGCGCGACGGGTGAGCCCGGTAGGGCTGTTGCGCAACTGGTCTTGGGTGTACGTGGGCAACCTCGCCGGCTGCCTGTTCTATGCGCTGTTCTTCTACTGGGCGGTGACAAGCTTCGGCCACACCAACGGCGGGGCGGTCGCCACCCAGATCAAGGCGGCGGCCGTTGCCAAGACCGTCGCCTACCAGAAGCTCGGGGCCACCGGCTGGGGCCTGGCCCTCGTGAAGGGCGTGCTCGCCAACTGGATGGTGACGGTGGCGGTCATGATGGCCTTCGTCGCCCGCTCCACGATCGGCAAGATCACCGCGATGTGGCTCCCGATCATGATCTTCTTTGCCCTGGGCTTCGAGCACTCGATCGTCAACATGTTCGTGGTGCCCGCAGGCATGCTGCTGAAGGCCCCCGTCTCCGTGGGTCAGTGGTGGTGGTGGAACCAGATCCCGGTCACCATCGGCAACATCGTGGGTGGTGCCGTGCTGACGGGCCTCGCGCTTTACGCGACGTTCCGGGAGCCAGCGGCAAAGGCGAGCTGACCCTTAGCGGGGACCCTCAGCGGGGGGAGAGGCCCCGCAGGACGAGGTCGACCGTCTCGGAGGCGAGCTCCGGAGTGACCTCGGCCCCACTCACCAGGAGGCGGAAGAAGATCGGCCCGACCAGGAGGTCCGCCACCACGTCCAGGTTGGCGTCGGGGCGGATCTCCCCCATGTCGACCCCCCGCTGCAGCGTGGCGAGGACGACCTCGCGATTGGGCTTCATCAGGCCTTCCCGCACCGCCACTGCAAGCTCCTCGTTATGGGCCATCTCCACGGCGAGGCCGGTGAGGATCCGTGCGACGCGGGAGCAGGAGAGCATCGACAGCATCCCCACGAGCGAGCAGGAGATGGGCTTCCCGGAACACGGCTCGACCTCGAGGCAGTCCTTCTTGCAGGCGGAAATCGCCTCCACGACCATCTCGGCCTTCGAGGGCCACCGCCGGTAGATCGTCGTCTTGGCCACGCCGGCCCGAGCCGCGACCGCCTCGATCGTCACCTCCCGGTAGCCCCGGTCCACTAGGAGGTCGACGATGGCGTCGATGATGGCCTGGTCGGCCTGGGCGCTCCGCGGCCGTCCCGGCGCGCGGTGCGCCGGGACGGTCCCTGCCGGGGTTGCAACAGCCGGGGTTGCAACAGTCGCTGCATCAACCATTCCTGCTGACTCGGGCTGGCTCACGCCTCTGCGCCCGCGGCAGCGAGCTGCTCGGCCAACAGTTCCTCGGCTGCCAGTTCCTCGACCGTGGCGATCTCCGTACCGATTGGCTCCAGCTCCGCGTCCCGTGCCGCCTCGTGGCCTGCCACATGCGGGGGACGATTCGGCAACCATAGCGCCGAGATGACGGCTCCGCCAAGGGCAACGGCCGCCGCGATCTCGAGGCTGGAGCCCATCGCGGTGATGAACGTGGACTTGGCAGTCGCCACGAGACCCTGGCCAACCTGGCCGCCAATCTGTTGACCAACTTGGATGGCGCCGCCCACGGAGCTCTTGGCGGCCGCAATGAGGGGCCCCGGCAGGGAGCCGAACGCCTTCCCGATGGTCGCCGTGTAGTGCGAGGCCAGGACGCTGCCGAGGATGGCGACGCCCAGCGCCCCGCCGACCTCCCGGGTCGTGTCGTTCATGGCCGAGCCGACACCTGCCTTCCCGGGAGGCAGCGATCCCATGATCGACTCCGTCGCCGGCACCATCGACATGGACAGCCCGACAGCGATGATCACCAGGCCCCCGAGGACGTGCCAGTAGCCGGACGCAGGCGTCGTCTGCGCCAGGTACCACAGCCCACCGGCGCCGATCGCCATGCCCAGGGCGACCATGGCCTTCGTCCCTACCTTGGCGACGAGTTGACCGGCCACCGGAGCCACGACCATGAGCACGAGGGCCATGGGGGTGAGCCGCAGGCCCGCCTGCAGCGCCGTGTAGCCGAGGACGAACTGCAGGTACTGCGTCAGGAAGAAGATCGAACCAAACAGGGCGAAGAACACCAGCGTGATCGATATGTTCGCGGCCGTGAACCTGGGGTTCTTGAAGAACTGCACGTTCAGCATCGGGTGGTCACTGTGCAACTCCCACAGCACGAATGCGGTGAGGATTACGGCAGCCACGACCAGCGAACCGATGATCGTGCCGGAGGTCCAGCCCTTCCCGGGAGCCTCGATGATGCCGTAGACGAGGGTGACCAGGCCGATCACCGAGAGGCCCGCGCCAACGGGGTCGAGGGGCTGCGCGTCGAGGTCACGGCTGTTGGGAACAAGGAGCCGCCCGACGATCAGGGCGAAGATGCAGACCGGCACGTTGATGAGGAAGATCGACCCCCACCAGTAGTGGACAAGCAGGAAGCCGCCGATGACGGGGCCGAGCGCGATGGCGACACCGGAGATCCCGGCCCAGATGCCGATGGCCCTGGCCCGCTCCTCCGCAGGGAACACGTTCGTGAGGATGGACAGCGTCGCCGGCATGATCAGCGCCGCTCCGACACCCATGAGCGCCCGGGTGGCGATCAGTTGCGACGGAGAGCCGGCGAACGACGACAGGGCAGAGCCCACGGCGAAGATGGCGAGCCCGGCTCCCAGGGTGGTGCGCCTCCCAAACTTGTCGCCGAGGTTGCCCATGGTCAGGAGCAACCCGGCGAAGAGCAGGGTGTATGCGTCGACCATCCACTGCAACTGACTCTCGGACGCCTTGAGCTTGCGGACGAGCGTGGGCAGGGCCACGTTGAGGATGGTGTTGTCCATCACGATGATGAGCAAGCTGAGGCAGAGGACCCCTAAGATCCACCACCGCCGTTCGTAGCCCTCTGCGTGTTCCATGCCGCTCCTCCAGTCCCCCACCGACCGAAACGTGATTCCGAAACCGCTACGTAGCGTTTCCGTAGGTTAGAGGCCACCACGAAAAAAAACAACCCCCGGCTTCGAATTTCTTCGAGAACCGGGGGGTGAAAGCCCCGAGGCGCCCCTCAAGGCGCCGGGTAGAAGAAGGGGTGAGCGGTTTGTTGCGAGTCTCAGTCGGAACTTGCTGCCCTTGAGGTATCCGCTGGAGGCGGGTCGGGCTGGCCCGCCTTGGGAGGAGCACCGCCGTCAAGGCCCCACTGCAGATCGCAGCCGAAACAATGCCCGCGTCGGTGCGGGCGGAAGGTGACGACGATATGGGCTGATCCGCAGAGTGGGCATCTCGGCATACGGTCCTCCTGTCGTGGGGGGGATGTCCGGGCCATCGGGGCGTGGCCTGAGAAGCCATGGTAAACGCAATCTGTTTCTTCCCCATTTCGAGGCAGTTACACCCTCGCGACAAAACCGGGCTCGGAATGGCCCACGAACTGCAGGACGAGGTGGACGGTGTTGGACCCGGTCCGGGCCCGAGGCGCCCCTCAAGGCGCCGGATACGCACGGATCAGCGGCAGATCGGGACCAGCCGGTAGCCCTGGGACTGGACGCTCTCGATGATCCGAGGGAGGGCCGCGAGCGTCTCGCCACGGTCTCCCCCGCCGTCGTGCAGGAGGATGATCGCCCCCGGCGAGAGACTGGCGAGGGCGCGCCGCACGATCGTGTCGGTACCGGGACGAGTCCAGTCACGGGTGTCGGCGCTCCACAGCACCGTGCTGAGCCCTCGCTCGGACAGGCGGCGCACCAGGCCGGGGTTCTCGTGTCCCTGTGGGGGGCGGATGCAGGTTACCTTCCAACCCGTCTCGGACGACAGGAGCGCCTCGGTCTTGTCCACCTGGACCGCCATGCCAGCTTCGTTCAGGCGAGTGAGGTCGAGGTGGTTCCAGGTGTGGCTGCCGACACCGTCGCCAGCGGCCGCGACGCGCCTGACCAGGTCGGGCGACGCCGCCGCCTCCCAGCCGATCATGAAGAACGTGGCGGGCACCCGGTACTGCGCCAGCAGGTCGAGCACCTTCGGGGTGAAGCTGGGATCAGGACCATCATCGAACGTCAGGCCCACAACCCTGTCCGCCGGCCCCACGCCGCTCCCCGGCAGGTCACCGACACGACGCACCGGCCCGAGTCCCCCCGTTGCCCCCTGCCTGCCCTCCACGACATCGCCGGGCACCGTGGGCACGAGGAGAGCCGGTCGCACCGCGAGTGGTCGGGGGTGCACCACCGGAGCTGCCGTCACCCTCGCGACGGGCGGCCCCGCTCGCAGGGCCTGCCGGCTGGGCGTCTGGCTGCAGGACACGAGCGCTACACACAGCGCGATCCCACAGGTACGGCCCCCGGCCCGACCCCACACAGCCCACTCAACCTACTCCTCCCGCAGGCCCAGCAACACCGGGAACAGCCAGTGCGGGAAGAAATCTACAAAGGTGTGCTGTGCGGATCTCCGGCCGGGCATTCGGCCCCCGCCAGGTCCGCAAGGTTTTCTGTCGCCACGGAGAAGGCTGCGGAGTTCTCGCCCGGATCGCGGTGCCCGCGCCCCCGAAGCAACCGGACGACGTCCCCGACCACGATCACCGCCGGGGGCGACAGGCCCGCCCGGGTCACCACTCCGGGGAGCTCGGCCAGGGAGGAGGCGACCACCCGCTGGCCGGGCAGGCTGCCGTTTTCCACCACGGCAGCGGGCGTGTCCCCCGGCCGGCCTGCGGCCAGCAGCCGCTCGACGATCTCGGGGAGGCGGCGGAGGCCCATGAGCACCACGAGCGTGTCCACCGCCGTTGCAAGGCGGTCCCAATCGACCTCCCCCGTAGCGCAGTGGCCCGTCACCACGGCGAACGAGGACGAAAGCCGCCGGTCGGTCACGGGGATCCCGGCGGCGCCAAGGGCCGCCACCGCCGAGGTGATGCCGGGCACGACTTCGTAGCGGATACCGGCTGCCGCCAGCGCGTCGGCCTCCTCCGCGCCCCGCCCGAACACGAAGGGGTCGCCACCTTTCAGCCGCACGACCTTCCTCCCCTCACGGGCGAGGCGCACCAGCAGCTCGTTGATCTGAGCCTGGTCGACGCGGTGGGCGCCCGGCTCCTTGCCGGCGTCGATGGCGTCCTTGCCCTCCCAGAGCGAGGGGTGCACCAGGCGGTCGTAGACGACAACGTCCGCCGCGTCCAGCAGCTGCCTCCCCCGTACCGAGATCAGCCGGGGGTCGCCCGGACCCGCCCCGACGATGGCGACCGACCCCTCTCTCTCGTTGCGGTCGCCGTCCGGTGGTTCCCCGGCGAGCACCGACCGGACAACCTCGGCCGCCTCGGCGGCCCGCCCTTCCCGCACCATGCCGGCGAGGTCGCCGTCGAGCGCCAGCGCCCAGCGCTGCGCCCAGGTGGCGAAGTCGACGTCGCGGGTCCCACCGCTGCCTTCGAGGGCGGCGACCCGGGCCCGGGCGAGGACCTCGACCAGCACCCCCCACTCGTCCCCGAACTGCGCGGCGAGGGTTTGCCGGAGCCGCTTCGCGAGGGCCGGGGCCTTCCCCCCCGTCGAGACGCTGATTGTGAGATCTCCCCGCCGCACGATGGAGGGGGCAGCGAAGTGGCAGTGCTCCACGTCGTCGACGGCATTGCAGAGGACCTTGCGCTCCGACGCCTCGGCGAAGACCTCGGCGTTGACCGCGCCGTCGTCGGTGGCGGCGATGGTCAGGAAAGCGCCTGCCAGGTCGCCTCGGGCGTACGGTCGGTGGAGCAGTTCCAGCTCGCCCCGTGCCGCCAGTTCCCGGAGGGCCGGCGTGAACTCCCCGGCGACAACCGTGACCGCGGCCCCCGCGTCGAGCAGGCCCTGGACCTTGTGCTCGGCGACCGTCCCACCGCCGACGACGACGCAGCGGCGCCCTTCGAGGTCGAGGCTTACCGGGTATCCGAACGCCATGTCCCACCGCCTACCGCATCCACCGGAGAGGGGCCGAGACCCAGGTACGTCACACTGAAACGGCGGTTGCACGACCGGCAATGGAACTCGCCCTCGTGCTCACCCGACGGGACGAAGTCCTCCTCCCCGCAGTACGGGCAGTAGAACGGCTGGGCCCGAGGTGTCGGGGACTCGCCGGTCAAGCCTGTTCGGCTCTTTTCTCTCCGAGTTTGACTTCGAGCCCGAACCCGGACTCCGAGACCATCAGCGGCTCCGCCAGCGCCGGGTGCAGGCCGCACTCCAGCTTGTCCTGGCCGGCCCAGCGCCCTTCCCTGCCCGTGCCCGCCTTGGTGCAGGGCCAGCAGCCGATCGAGTCGTAGCCCTGGAGGCGCAATGGGTTGACGATGAGGTCGTGCTCGGCGATGTAGCGTTCGACGTCCTCGTCGGTCCACGCCACGATGGGGTTCACCTTCACGAGGCCGCGCTTGGCGTCCCACTCGATCGCCTTCGCCGTCGCCCGGCTCGGGGACTCGACCCGCCGCAGTCCCGAGGCCCATGCCCGCTTGCCCAGGAGGTGCGCCTCCATCGGCGCCACCTTGCGCGCCGCGCAGCAGGCCTCGTAGCCGTCCCTGGAATAGATCGCAGGATCGGGCCCGGGTTGCAGGGCAACGAGGTTCAGGTTGTAGCGGTCACGCATCTTCTGGGCGGTCTCCAGGGTCTCCGGGAAATGGAACCCGGTCTCGAGGAAGAACACCTCGATGCGGGGCTCGATCCGCCAGGCGAGATCGACGAGGACAGCGTCCTGCATCGAGCAAGCCACGGCGATCTCGGGGAAGAAGCGCTCGATGGCCCAGGTCAGGATGTACTCGGCGGACGCACCGTCGAGATCCGGGAGTTCGCCGACATCCGCGGGGGCCCTAGTTGACATCGAGGTACCCCCTCGCCTCCAGCACGTCGATGATCCGGGCCGCCGACTCCTCGGGCGTCTCCCCCTGGGTTGCGATTTCGACCTCTGGGTTGAGCGGTGGCTCGTACGGGTCGTCGATGCCGGTGAAGCCCTTCAGGGCACCCGACCGAGCCCTGGCATACAGGCCCTTGACGTCGCGGTCCTCGCAGACGTCAAGCGGGGTCGAGATGTAGACCTCGAGGAAGTGGTCGCCGACCAGCCCCCGGACCTCGTCGCGCACGGAGCGGTAGGGGGAGATGGCCGCGGTGATGACCTTGACGCCGTTGCGGGCGAGCAGCTCGGCGACGAAGCCGATCCGGCGGATGTTGATGTCGCGGTCCTCCTTGGAGAAGCCGAGGCCCTTGGAGAGGTTCTCCCGCACGACGTCGCCGTCCAGCAGCTCGACCCGCTCGCCCCGGGCCCTGAGGGCCGGCGCCAGGGTTTCGGCAATGGTGCTCTTCCCGGCCGACGGCAGCCCGGTCATCCAGATCACGCACCCGCGATCCGCCCGTGCGACCGCCTGCCCTGGATTGTCCGGCGCCTTGAGGGGCGCCTCGGCACCAACCTCCGATGGTTCGATCATTGCAACCAATCCTCCGACGCTCGAGCCGCCCACTGATGAAATGGCTCGCTGTCCGCCCGGGTGGCGAGGTAGCGGCGCAGCAACCGTTCGACGTAGTTCGCCAGCTCGGAGGCCGGGACCTTCACTCTCTTCACTTTACGACCGAAGGCGGGGGCTTCCCCCAGGTGGCCACCGAGGTGGACCTGGTAGGCGTCGACCCTCGTCCCGTCCGAGGCGGCGATCAGGGACCCCATGAGGCCGATGTCCGCCACCTGGAAACGGGCGCAGGAGTTGGGGCAGCCGTTGACGTTGATCCGGATGGGCTCGTCGAACTCAGGCAGGCGCTCCTCCAGCTCGCGGTAGAGCCAGTCCGCCCGGTGCTTGGTCTCGACGATGGCCAGCTTGCAGAACTCGATGCCCGTGCATGCCATGGTCGAGCGGCGGAAGACGCTGGGGTTCACCCGGAGATCGTGCTCGTCGAGGGCCGAGACGAGCTGGTCGACGGCGCCATGCTCGACGTTGGTGATGACGACCTTCTGCTGGGTCGTGAGCCGGATGAGGCCGCTGCCGAGCTCGTCGGCCAGGCGGGCGACCTCCCGGAGCTGGTGGCCGTAGATGCGTCCGGCGCGGGGAGCGAATCCCACGTAGAACCGTCCGTCCTTCTGCTCATGGACGCCGATATGGTCCCGCTGTGCCGACGTGGTCGGCGGTGGCGGATCGCAGTCGGGGAGGCTGTGCCCGAGGTACTCCTTCTCGAGCACCTCACGGACGCGCTCGGGGCCCCAGTCGGCCATGAGGAACTTCAGGCGGGCGTGGTTGCGGGCACGCCGGTAGCCGTAGTCGCGGAAAAGGCCGGTGATCCCCGCCCAGACGTCGGTCACCTGGTCCATCTCGACGAAGGCGCCGAGGCGCTTGCCAAAGTGAGGGTTCGGACCGAGGCCTCCGCCGACCCAGAGGTCGAAGCCGGTCGACCCGTCGGGGCGCCGGACCCCGACGAAGGAGATGTCGTTGATCTCGTGCTGGGCGCACTGCTGGGCGCAGCCGGAGATCGATGTCTTGAACTTGCGCGGCAAGTTCTGAAACTCCGGGTCGCCGACGAAACGCTGATGCGTGGCCAGGAGAGCGGGCGTGGCATCGAACACCTCCCCCGCGTCGACACCCGCCAGCGGGCACCCGATCATCGTGCGGGGACAGTCACCGCATGCCTCGCACGTCGTGAGGCCGACGCCTTCGATCGCCTCGAAGATCCGGGGGACGTCCTCGATGCGGATCCAGTGGAGCTGGATGTTCTGGCGGTCCGTGACGTCGGCGACGTCCCTGCCGAACCGCTCCGAAACCCACGCGATGGCGAGGAGCTGCTCGCTCGTCAGACGGCCGGCAGCGAGGCGGATCCGCATCATGAAGAACTCGTCCTCGAGCTCGTGGGGCTCGGCCGAGGCGGTCCGGCCCCCGGGGACACCCTGGCGGCGCTGCGTGTAGATGCCCCACCAGCGAAACCGTCCCCGCAGGTCGTCGGGCCAGATGGAGCGGAAGCCCTGCTTCGAGTAGATGTTGTCGATGCGTTCGCGGACCTCGAGGGGAGCGGCGTCCCGTTTCGTCCGCTCGTTTTTGTTGAGCGGCTCCATGTAGCCGAGCGCCCACTGCCCCTCCCCGAAGCGCGGCATGGGGGCTAGCCGCCCGGCCTCTGGGCGCCGGAGGCGGCGTCGCGTTGCCCCAGGGCCCGGTGCAGCACGGCCGCCACCTCGGGACGCGAGAACTCCGGCGGGATCTCCTCCCCGGTGCCGAGGCGACGGCGCACCTCGGAGCCCGAGAGCGCCACCCGGTCGCCCGGGCCGTGGGGGCAGGTCTTGGCCGTGGCCATGCCGCCGCACGGTTTGCACCAGAAGGAGTGGTCGAAGAACATCGGCGTGATACCGAGCTCCTCGGGCTCGAACTCCCGGAGGAGGTCCTGGGCGTCGAAGGTCCCGTAGTAGTTGCCGACGCCAGCGTGGTCCCGACCGACGATGAAGTGCGTGCAGCCGTAGTTCTTCCGGCAGATGGCGTGGAAGAGGGCCTCGCGGGGACCGGCGTACCGCATGGCGGCGACGAAGACCGACAGCAGCACCCGGTCGTTCGGGTAGTAGCCCTCCATCAGCACCTCGTAGGCCTGCATCCGGACGTTGGCGGGGATGTCGTCGCCCTTTGTCTCGCCCACGAGCGGGTGCAGCAGCAGCCCGTCGACCTGCTCCAGCGCGCACTTGGTGAGGTACTCGTGCGCACGGTGGATGGGGTTGCGGGTCTGGAA
>WNFW01001329.1_pt1 | contig 16903 bp, 14 predicted proteins | sample 5400131 | NCBI WGS metagenome assembly WNFW01 (sample SAMN13153362, study PRJNA577476) | soil metagenome | isolation source: 20 cm soil or saprolite under grassland replicate 1 | place: USA:California | collected 2016-06-15 | reverse complement strand
CGGCAACGAGCATCGCGACCGCGGCCGGATGCGTGATGTAGGGCTCGCCGGAAACGCGCTTCTGGCCCTCGTGGGCCTCGGCCGCGTAGCCGTAGGCGCGGCGGACGAGCTCCGCGTCGCCTTCGGGGTAATGACGAAGTATTTCCTTGGCCAGGACGTCGGCGTCGACGTTGCCGTGGCGCTGCGGCCGCAGCCGGTCGGTGATGCTGACGATCCGCGAGGTGATCGCTGAAGCGCGCTCCGCCATTACGCCAACACCGGCATCGCGCCGCCCGCGAGACGCTCCATCTCGGCCGCCGTTCCGACCGGTCCGAAGTCACGCAGCTCGAGCTCGACGAATCCGCGCAGGCCCGTTCCGATGCTCACGACGGCATCGACGCGGCCGGCTTCGGTCATGCCCTCGGCGTGATCCCCGCGCCGGAAGGCCATGGCGTCGAAGGTGAACCGGCCGACGGTGACCTTGCAGCGAAGGTGATCGGCGTCGGCTCCGACCTGACGGATGTCGTAGACGCGCACGTCGCGGATGAGGAGGTACGGCCGCGGATTCCCGGCGCCGCACGGCTCGAGGGTGGCGAGCTCGAGCGCGAGCTTGCTCGTCAGGATCTCGGGCGCGATCTCCGCGTCAACGCGGATCGTCGGGACCGGCCGCTCGCCGCGGAGCCGCTCGCGCACGACAGCGTCGAGCCGCTCGATGAGATCGGGGATGCGGTCGACCGAGACCGAGAATCCCGCAGCCATGGCGTGTCCGCCGTGCTTGATCAGGATGTCGTTGCAGTCGTCGAGCGCCTCGGCGATGTGAACGCCGACGATCGATCGGCACGAGCCCTTGCCCTCGTTGCCGTCTATCGCGATCACGATCGCGGGCCGGCCGTAATCCTCGACGAGGCGCGACGCGCCGAGACCGACGATTCCGGCGGGCCACTCGGCATCCGCGACGATCGTGATCCACGCGTCGGGCCGTTCCTGCGCGCGCTCGCGCGCTCCGGCCACGACCTGGCGTGTCAGCTCCTGCCGCTCGGTGTTCCGCTGCTCGAGGCTCTCGGCGAGCTTCTTGGCCTCTTCGGCATCCTCGGTGAGGAGGAGTCGCAGCGCGTCTTCGGCGTCGTCGATGCGACCGGCCGCGTTGAGCCGTGGACCGAGCACGAAGCCGATCTCACCCGCGCCGACCCGCCCGAGCTTGAGACCGGCCCGCTCGACGAGCGCCCGCACGCCCACGATCGGCGCGCGATTCAGCGCCTCGAGCCCAAGACGCGTGAGCACGCGGTTCCCTCCGCGAAGCGGCACGACGTCCGCGACCGTCGCGAGCGCGCAGAGCTGCAGGAGCTCGTCCTGGCGCAAGCTGTACGCGAGGTCGCCCAGAAGGCGCTTCGCGAGGACGAGTGCCACGCCCGCTCCGGCGAGCTCCTTGTCGATCGACGGATCGCCCGGACGGCGCGGATTGACGAGCGCGTACGCGTCCGGAAGATCGGCCGGCGGGTGGTGGTGGTCGGTCACGATGAGATCGACGCCAAGCTCCCGCGCCAGCGCCGCCTCTTTCACCGCGGTGATCCCGCAGTCGACGCTCACGATGACCTTGGCACCGTCCGCCGCGAGCTGCCGCAGCGCCGCGGCGTTCAGGCCGTAGCCCTCCTCATAGCGATTGGGGATGTACGCACCGACCACGAAGCCGAGCTGCCGGAAGGCGCGCACGAGGATGGCCGACCCCGCGATCCCGTCGACGTCGTAGTCCCCATAGACGACGATGCGCTCGCGAGCCGCGAGCGCACGACGGAGCCGCTCGACCGCGCGATCCAGATCGAGCATCGGCGGACCCTCTTCGGTCGGGCGCGCCGCGAGGAAGGCGGCCATGTCGCCGGCCGCGAGACCGCGGCAGGCGAGCACCTGTGCGACGAGCGCGGGGATACCATCCGGGACATCCCGGGTCTTTTTGGGCATGATCCAGCGCCTCTGCGCCGCGAGGGTCATCTGACCTTCAAGTATCTCGCACGGGTGTTCACCCTCGCGCTCGCCGTGGCCTCGTGCACGCCGACAACGGTCCAGCCGGACCCCTCCGGCCGGTCAACGGCGTCACCCAGTGCGAGCCTCTCGGGGCCCGGGCCCACGGAGCGACCGGCGCTGCCGGTCGGCGCGCACGTCTTGCGCGGCCAGAACTGGTACCTCGTTCCCAATGACCTTCAAGGTCCGTCACCGATCGCCGGAGTTCTCCTCCTTTTCGACGCCGACCCTGCACCCACCGCGGCGTTCGCGCGTCTCCGCCCGGGCGACCGCCAGACCGAGCTTCTATACGCGACCGGTCCAAACGTGCGCGCGGCATCCTTTGACGTGCACGGCCTCGCTCCCGGCGACTACGCGATCGAGATCGTCGAACGGCTCGCGCAGGGCGACACGGTCGTCGTGACGCACGATTTCAAGCTCTCCGCGCCCGAGTACGTCGTCTGGACGCTCGACTTTGAGGGTGATGGGTCCAGCGACCAAGCGCTCATGAACACAGCCGATATCGCCGACGAGCAGAAGATCCCGATGACGATCATGTGGAACCCGCGGGTGTGGGCAACCACGCAGGTCTCAGCAGCCCGCGCGGACGCGATGTTGGCCTGGACCAAGGCGCGGGTCGCGAACGGCGATGAGCTCTCGCTGCACCTGCATATGTGGACCGACTTCGTCCGCGCGGCGGGGCTCATATCGCGGACGACACCGAGCTGGGCCGGCCGCGGCGACGGCTACGACGTTCCGATCACCGCATATCCGGAAAACGACCAGCGCGCGCTGATCGAATACTCGCTTCGTCTTATGGACGAGCGCGCGCTCGCACGCCCGACGACATTCCGCGCGGGCGGCCAGTTCGCGAACGATGCGACGCTCCGCGTTCTGACCGGCGAGGGATTCGTCGCGGACGCGAGCGCCGTGCCGGCGGGCGGATTCGGGCGGCTTCCCTACCCCTGGACGCTCGCCGCGGACGCACAGCCGTACCGACCGTCAATCACCGATGCGAACAAGGCCGGGGATCTGACGCTGCTCGAAGCGCCGACGATCGGCGGAAACACGTATGCCTATGACGTGAGGACCATCCAGCCGATCATTCGCGCGGACCTCTCGTACCTCGCGCCGGCGGGCGACATCGCGATGACGCCACGCGCGATCACGATCGTCAGCCACCCGGGCACCATCGACGCGACCGAGCGCGCGGCGATCACCGCGCTCTTCGACGCGTTCGCGCCCCTTCGCTACGACCGCGACGCGGGACCGGTCCGCTTCGTGACGCTCGCGCAGCTCGCCAAGGCGTGGCGCTAGGTCGGATTCCCTCCGCCGCCGATCGGCGGAACGGGAACGGGTCCGGGAACCGGTGGTTGTCCTGGCACCCCGGCGACGGGAATAGAGAGACCGGGCATGTGCCCGTTTGCTCCGTTCTTCATCAGCTGTTCGATCGTCGGGAGAACGATCGGCTTGCGCACGAAAGGCGCAGCCTTCTCCGGATTCGCCTCGTCGGCGTACTTGAAGACCTCGTCGAGCTCCGGGCCGATCAGCTCCTCGTGCTGCATGAGCGCGGCTGCGACCGCGTGGACCGCGTACTCCTTCTCACGGATGAGGCGCTTCGTCTCCTCGAAGAGCTGCTGAAGCAGGTTGTCGACCAGCAGAAGAACGGCGTCCGGATAGCCTCCGGTCGGAGTCGGTGATGCGACCATGAGCGTCGAGCCCATCCCCAGCCGAGCGACGTAGATCAGGGCCTCGTTGGTGGCGGTCTGAAGATCGCCGCTTGCTCCGGCGAGCTTCGTGCCGAGCATGAGCTCCTCTACTGCACGCGAACCGAGCGAGACCATGATGTCGGTCTCGTACTGCCGAGCGTGTTTCTGATAACGCTCCTCGCGCTCGGTGCTGTCGACCATGCCGAGCGTATCTCCGCGGCGGATGATCGACGCCTTCTTCATGCGGTCTTCCGGCACCAGGTACTGATGGGCGACCGCGTGGCCCGCCTCGTGATAGGCGACGGCACGCTTGTCATCGGCGCTCATCTTGTGGATCGGCTGCTTGAGACCGATAAAGCGCATGTCGGCCGCCGCGAGCCAGTCCTTGTAGCTCATCTTGTCGCGGCCATCTTCGTGCGCGACGATCAGCGCCTCGTTGATGATGGTTCGGATGTGGATCGGGGTCCACTTGTTGGAATCCGCCGCCATCATGTCCACGTCGACCGTCTCGTCGTGGGCCTTCTTGCTCAGGTAGTGCTGGATGATGTCTTTTCGTCCCTCGCCGTCGGGCGGGTAGACGATCAGCGAACGGTCCAGCCGGCCGGGTCGCGTGAGCGCCGGGTCGAGCACGTCAGGTCGGTTCGTCGCCCCGATGACGAAGACGAGTGGCTTCGGTGGGACCGGGCCGCGCACCAGGCCAAGCCAACGGGCGATCTTCACCTTGAAGCGGTCTTCGACGTGCTGACCGAGTGAGTCCATCTGATTCAGGAGCGTGTTCAGACCCATGCCCTGACCGCCGAACATGCCCATCCCGCCCATGCCGCCCTGCATCTGTCCGCCCTGCACGCCGCCGCGGGACAGGCCGATCGAGTCGAGCTCGTCCATGAAGAGGATGCAGCAGCCCGGCGTCCCCGGCTTTGCATACTTCCGCGCGAGACCACGACCTTTTCGGAAGAGCGAAATGATGATGAGCGCGTCGACGCCCATCCACATACTTCGCAGGCTCGACGCGTCGATGTAGATGAACGGAAGCTTCGCCTCGGCGGCGATGACGCCGGCGAGGAAGGTCTTGCCCGTTCCGGGCTGACCCGAGAGGAGCATCCCCTTCGGCATCTCCCCGCCCGCCAGCTTGAAGCGCTCGACGCCGCCGAGGATCCGGACGAGCGTCTTCGCGTGATCGACGAGATCCGGCTGGCCGCGGTAGTCGTTGAAGCTGAGTCCGAGCTGCGGGTCGTCGGGTGTCACCGTGTATGTGCGCGGGCGCGAGAGGAACCACATCAAAAGACCGAACTGCGCGATGAAGGCGAAGGCGTAGAAGACCAGGGTGACGAGCAGGCCTGGCATCTGGCCGATGAGGGCCGCGAGGCCCTCGAACACGCTGCGGATGCCGTAGAAGAAGAGGATCAGCGCGAGGATCCCCAGAAGGATCAGTAGGCGTCGTTTGTTGTGCTCGAGCACATACGCGCTCGTCGTCACGAATCCTCGAGCTGTCAATTCACACCTACCACTTGATCATTCGCCACTTGGAGTACGAAGCCCACGACGAAATCGACGCCCTCGGTCGTCTTTCCGGTCACGACGTAACCGGAGAGGAGGAGTCCCTCGCTCTCGACCGCGCCCACGAACTTGGCCGTACGCACGTCGACGATCGGCTGGAGGGCGGCGTCCAGCGCCGTCAGGAGCTGCGAATCGATGAGCCTCGACAGAGACTGAGCGTCATCAGAGGCGATCGCAGCGACGACGTCGTGCGCGGCGCGCGGCTCCTCCACCTTGGGCAGCGACGGATATGGATTCTCCACGGGGCCCTTGTCGACGAACGAGTGGACAACGACGCCGGCGAGGATCCCGATGGCGAAGAGCGAGAGCGTCGCCGCGGCTCGCGCCTCATTCACGGCGCACCACCTTGCCGCCGAACACCGTCAGTGCCAGCGAGGAGAACTGGTCGACGCCCTGGGCATTGCGATAGTCGACCGCGTAGATGTGCACCTGGTAGCCGCCCGCGCTCGCCCCGCCCATGTACGTGAGCGAAAGCGGCTGGATCGCTGCGGTGGTCCGGCCGACGTCCGCGCCCTGAAGGTCGGCGGCGCGCTGCGCGATCGTCTGGTTCGGACGGATGGCCACGATCGAGTTCGGGTCGAGCTGGAGGAGACCGATCATGTAGGTCCGGGTTACGGGCGATTCGCCGCTCGCACCGAAGAGCCCGCTGTCCTGGATGAACACGCCCACGGCCGACGCGATGACGAAGCCGGCGAACATGCCGACCAGCAACGTCCCCGCCGAACCGGCGATGAGCCGCCTGAGCCCCACCATTGGCAGTCTACGTCCGCAGAAGCCGTCATTCGCCCGCTCCGAGCGCGCTGGCTGCGAAAAGTAAGAGCCCGCTAAGTTCTGGTGCCCAGAAATCGAAACCCTTCTCCTTGGCGCCGGCGCCAAGCGCCGCGGCGTGCGAGAGAAGAGCCGTCCGCTGGAACCGTGTCGGCCCGGCGTGCGCGGTCGCGGCGGCTCTTTCGGCCTCGCTCACCGGCTCAAAACGATCGCCCACGTCGTGCAGCCAGAAGACCGGAGGACGCAGCGACGACCAGGTCGTGCGTGGCGAGAGCGAATCGAACACTTCGCGTAGGGAAGCCGGTAGTAGATGGAGGCGTTCGAGAGCGATCTCGTAATCGGTCGCGCTCAGCAGTCGCCAGAGCGCCGCGCCCTCGGCTCCGAGGGCGTTGGGCGGCTCCCCGCTCAGGCGGCCTCCGGTGGCCCGGAGCTCCGCGGTGATCCGCTCGCGGTCGCTTTCGTCGGCGAGCGCTTCTGCCGCGGCGACCGGGAGCCGTACACGCACCTCCGCATCGGCATCCCACGGCTCGAGCGTGCCATCGCGCCGCTGCGTCAAAGACAGGACGCTGGCCAGATACGTGTCCAGATCGAAGTACGCGCCGAGCGCTCCGATGTAAGACGCGCCCGAGAGCGCGCCGGGCCGCGACGCCGCGGCGAGCAACATGCCGCCACCGACCGAGAAGCCGAACGCGCCCACCGCCATGCCCTTTGTCTCCGGCCGCGCGAGCGCTCGCGCGAACGCAGCGTCGAGGATCGAGGTCGCATCGCGCTCGAGCCTTCCGGCTTTGATGAACGGGAACTCGGGGAGCATGACCATGTATCCGGCGCGCGCGAGGGCCTCGGCGAGCCGGCGCGTTTCGGGATCGTCGTTCCCCTTGTCGGTCGCGCCGTTCACGAGCATGACCGCGGGATGGAGGCTTCCCCACCCGGGAATCCACCACGTCACGCGCATGTCCAAGGCGCCGACTTGTTCGACCCCGTCCTCGACGCGCGGCGGCGGTGTCACGTACGCGGCCACGTTCCGGTCCCAGAGGGCGCTCGAGTAGATGTCGGCGACGAGGACGGCGCCCGCGCCGAGTGGTCGAAGGAACGGACGCCAAAGGATCCCGATCGCGACGACAAGGAGGACAAGCGCGAGCCGTCGCCGCATTCGCGGCGACTCTAGCTAGGTCGCGGCTGCGAGGCGACGGTGCCGGACGCGGTCCTCGACCTCTTGCCAGAGCGAGATGATCTGGCTCGCGTTGAATATCGACGAGTACGTCCCGGAGATGATCCCGATGAGGAGCGCGAGCGCGAAGTTGCGGACGGAGAACCCGCCGAAGAGGAACAGCGCGAGCAGCGTGAACACCACGGTCAACGAGGTGATCACCGACCGCGCCAGCGTCTGCATGATCGAGTAGTTGATGACCGGGTTGAGCGCCTCGCCCGGATTCAGGCGAAGGTTCTCGCGGATCCGGTCGAAGACCACGATCGTGTCGTGTACCGAGAAACCGATGATCGTCAGGACCGCGGTCACGAAGAGGCTGTCGACCTCGACCTTGAAGAAGAAACCGAGTATCGCGAAGAGCCCGAGAACCACCGCGGCGTCGTGGAGGAGCGCGACGATCGCGGCGATGCCGTAGCGGAACGCGGCCCAGCCGAAGTTGCGGAACGCCCACGCGATCAGCAGCACGATCAAAAGGCTCGCGAGAGCGATCGACTTGGCCGCGTTCTGGATGAGCTCCGCCGAGAACGACGGGCTCACGACCGAAGAGTTCGTGATCTTCGTGTCGGGGCCGAACGTCGTCTTCAGGTCCTGCTCGGTCTTCGCGAGCTCGGGCGGAAGCATCTCGGTCGTACGGACCTCGATCCCACCGCCGGCCACGCCCTGGATCGTCGCCTCATCGTGGCCTTCGGCCTTGAAGAAGTCTTTCACCAGCGTGTCGTCGGGTCGCGTCGCGAACGTGACCTCGAGCAGCGTGCCTCCTTTGAACTCGATGCCGGGCCGGAGCCCGCCGATCGCGAGGAAGAACACGCCGGGGACGATGAGCAGCGCGGAGAAAAGGAAGTACCACCACTTCCGCTCGACAAAGTGAAAGAGCACGCCTCTACGTTAACGAATCCCTTGTAGTTCGTGAATCCCAAACGCGGCGACCCGCCAACACTTGCGCTCTACCACCACCACCACTCAGTTGTCTACCGTGAGCGCCAAGCTGTCGACGGGCGACCACGAATTTTCTTGCGACTCGACCTGTCTCCTTCGGGCCGACCGCGGCACCGCGGCTCGTCTGATTTCGTGGGCTCGCGGGAGGCGAGGGTGGAACATCCCCGAAGCGCCGAGCCAAGCACTCGGTCGGCACCCGTCTTCGATAATCGCTCCCGCCGAATTCACGAGGAGAACACGCATGAAAACGAAATTCCTTGGCCCCATCGTCGTCGCTGCCGTTCTCGTGCTCGCCAGCAACTCCACAACACCGGCATCCGCCGACAACTCCGCTCCCACGTACCACCAGATCGCTCTCATAACGGTCCCGGGCGCCCCGCTGATGAGTTTCGACATCAGCGTCGTCGAGCGATCGAACCAGGCGTACTACCTGGCCGACCGTTCGAACAAAGCGATCGACATCTTCGACGCATCGTCAAACACATTCGAAACGCGAGTCGCCGGCTTCGTCGGCTTCACGGGCAATAACGACACCTCCGGTCCGAACGGCGTCGTCGTGGTGCACGATCGCGACGAAGTCTGGGCCGGTGACGGAAATAGCACTGTAAAAGTGATCGACCTGCGAACCAACTCGATCGTGAAGACGATCTCCACCGGCGGCACGGCTCGCGCCGACGAGATCGCGTACGACCAGAAGGACAAGTTGATCCTCATCGCGAACGACGCCGATACGCCGCCTTTCGCGACGCTCATCGACGCGCGGAGCCGCACGGTCGTCGCCAGAATCGGCTTCGACGATGCTACGGCCGGGCTCGAGCAGCCGGTGTGGGACCCTGAGACACAACTCTTCTACATGTCGGTGCCCGAGACCGCCGCCGATCCCGGCGGTGCCGTCGCGGTCATCGATCCGCGGACCCGTTCGCGCGTCGGGCTCTTCCCCGTACAGAACTGCGGGCCGGCTGGCCTCGCCCTCGGCCCGAAGCAGCAGCTGCTGCTCGGCTGCGGCGACCCGACCGCGATGCAGGTCATGGACGCGCGTAGCGGTGACATCGTCGCGACCATCGCCCAGGTCAGCGGGGCGGACCAGGTCTGGTACAACCCCGGCGATAAGCACTACTACGTGGCGGCGCGCAACAATCCGAGCGGTCCGGTGTTAGGAGTCATCGACGCGATGAGCGACACCTGGATCGAGAACGTGCCGACCGGTCCAAACGCGCACTCGGTCGCCGCGAATCCGATCAACGACGAGATCTTCGTCCCTCTACGCGGGATGGGCATCGGCGTGTACCACCGGTAGCTGAGGTGGCTGAAAGGTGAAGGCGGCCCGCCTCTGGCGGGCCGCCTCTGGCGGTGACATGAACGCGCCATCCCACCACTTGCGCTCGACGAGATGGAAGACGTCGCTAGAGCGCCGGGGCCGGGCGCGGAGCGTGACGATCCGGAGGAGGTTCCACCGTGCGCTCCTCGACTCCGTAGAGCCAGCGCCTGCGGAGCGATGAGAATTCGATCGCCCCGTGCAGCAGCATCTGCGTCACGATGACCGCCGTGAAGAAGCTCACCGCGACACCGATCCCCAGCGTGAGCGCGAAGCCTTTCACCGTACCCGTGCCGAACATGAACAGGATCCCGGCCGTCAACACGGTCGCCAGGTTCGAATAGAAGATCGAAGGAAACGCGCGCTTGCGGCCTTCCTCGACGGCGACGCGGAGCGACTTGCCCGAGCGCAGCTCTTCCTTGAGTCGCTCGAATGTAAGCACGTTCGCGTCGACGGCCATACCGATCGACAGGATGAATCCGGCGATGCCCGCGAGAGTGAGCGTCACCGGGATGAGCCGGAAGATCGCATATGTGAGGGTCGTGTAGAAGGCGAGGGCCATGACCGCGAGGATCCCCGGCACGCGGTAGTACGCGACCATGAAGAAAGCGACGAGGAGGAGGCCGACCGCGCCGGCGATGAGGCTCCGGTCCACCGACTGCGCGCCGAGGGTCGGCTCGACGCGCGACGACTGGATGACCGTCAGCGAGACAGGCAGCGCACCGGAGTTAATGAGGCTCGAGAGATCTTTCGCTGACGCGACCGTGAAACGGCCCGATATCTGGCCAGCGCCGGACGTGAACACGTCCTGGATCACCGGTGCCGAGATCTCCTTACCGTCAAGGGTGATCTGAACGGCTTGTCCCTTGAAGTCCTTCGATAGCTGGATCCACCGATTGGCATCGTCGCCGGTGAACTCGAAATGGATGACCGGCTGGTTAGCGGAATCGAACCGGACGTCCGTCGGATTCAGATGCTCTCCTGTGAGCGGTGGCGTGAGCGACTTGAACTGACCTGCGTTCGCCGTGTCGGGAATCTTGATCTCGAGCTTCGCCTGCTGTGTGGCGAGGTCGTTCGCCTTCTGAATGTCGTCGATGCCCGGCAGCTGGAGCAGGATCTTGTCGTCGCCAACGGCTTGGATGACCGGCTCGGAAACGCCGAGACCGTTGATGCGGCGGTCGATGACCCGTCGCGCGCGGTCGTTGTAGTCGGCCACGCTCTGGCCGGCGGGGATCTCGTCGAGTTTCATCTGAAGGAGGAGCTGTGTGCCACCCTGCAGGTCGAGCCCGAGGTGGGTCTTGATCTCCTGGTTCACCTGGAAGGGGCCGAGGTTCAGGCACACGCCGGGGCAGCTCGCGGGAAATGGGAACGAGAACTGATGCTTCGGGATGTCGATGAAGACCGACAGCAGGAAGACAACGAAGACGAGCCAGGGGAACGCGCGGTTCACAAAAGAAATTCTAGGGGTTGATCACGCGTCGCGCTGAGCTTTGAGGCGCTCGCGCGCCTCGCGCATGTCGCGATCGAACGCGGTCTCGCCGGGAAGCAGGGGCGTCGTTTCGGTGGTCGCGGGGATCGACGCCACGGGCGTCTGTGGGCCGGCAGCATCCGCGGCCTTGTCTAGGAGCTTGTCGGAGTTGAGGAACTCCTCGCGGAGCTCATCGGATGTCCGGCGCAGATCCCCGACCACGCGGCCGAGATCGCGCGCGACCTTCGGCATGCGTTCGGGCCCGAGGACGATGAGGGCGATGATCAGGATGAGGACGAGCTCCTCCGGACCGACGCCAAACATCAGCGGCCCCGCGCCATCGCCGCGGCGCGCGCCGCGTTCGCGGCCTCGCGGAGCGTGCGCGCCGCTTCGCCAGCGGCCTTCTCGAAGTCATCACCCCGGCTCGCATAGAGGATGGAGCGCGACGCGGATGGGAGGACGCCGCCGCCATTCGCGTCCATTCCGGCGCGAAGCGCGATGCCGATGTCGCCGCCTTGGCTCCCGACACCGGGCATGAGGAACAGGTGGTCCGGGGCGAGCGCGCGTAGCCGCCTTGCCTCGTCCGGATACGTCGCGCCCACGACGAATCCGCAGCGGTCCGCCGCAAAGCGCTCGACGCAGCGCTCGACGACGCGCTCGTACAACGGACGCCCGGCCACCTCGAGGTCCTGGAAATCGCCGGCGCCCGGGTTGCTCGTCCGCGCGAGGACGAGCGCGTAGCGACCGCCGGTCGTGAAGGGCTCGATGGAATCGAGCCCGACATACGGGGCGACCGTCGCCGCGTCGGCGTGAAACGAATCGAAGAGCGCGTCGGCATAGGCCGCGGAGGTGTTCGGAACATCTCCACGCTTCGCATCCAGGATCACTGGAATGTCGGCTGGGATCGCCTGCAATGTGAGCGCGAGGACATCCATCGCGGCGCTGCCGTAACGCTCGAAGAATGCGAGGTTGGGCTTATACGCACATACGTGCGGTGACGTCGCACGGATGATTCGCCGAAGGAATCGGACGGCCGCCTGCGGTCCGCGGCCGAGCGATTCGGGGATCGACGCGGCTTCGGGATCCAGACCCACACAGAGAATGCTTTCGTGCGCGCGCTGCGCCGCACTGAGCTTTGCGAGGAAGGACAACTCAGCCGAATATGATAGGGACGCTTCCGCAAAGAAGGAGGGGACTCAATGCGTAGCACCTTGCGCGGCCCGTTGGGGTGGGCGCTGGCCGCGGGCCTCGTGCTCGCTACAGCCTGCAACAGTGCCGCGACGCCGGGCGCGAGCCCGTCGAAGACACCGCGCGTCGGCGGGCTCGATCGGCCGATCCAACTCGCGTTCACGCCGTCGACGCAGGCGGCCACGATCTCCACGAACGGCGCTGCGATCAAGAGCGCCTTGGAACGTTCGACCGGACTGCGATTCAACGTGACCGTTATGACAAGCTACGCCGCTCAGGTCGAGGCCATGTGCTCGGGCAGCGTGGACATGGGCTTCTTCGCACCGCTCCAGATGACCTTGCTGCTCAGCAAAGGCTGCGGCACCCCGGTCCTCGCGGCACTTCGCAAGGACGACACCGGAGCTCTCGCGACCACGTACAAGTCGCAGATCCTCGTCAGCGTCGCGAGCGGCATCACCGACATCAACGGCCTCAAAGGCAAGAAGTTCGCGTTCGTTGACCCGCTCTCCGCTTCGGGCTACGTCTACCCGACTCTCGTGGTGAAGAACAAGACAGGCCAGGAGCCGAAGACGTTCTTCTCGAGCACGATCTTCGCCGGCGGTCACCCGCAGGCGGCGCTCGCCGTCTACCAGGGGACCGTCGATGGTGCGGCGACGTTCATCGACGCACGCGACAGCCTCGTAGCGACGACGCCGGACATCAAGACGAAGACGAAAGTCATCGACACAGCGGGTCCGATTCCGAATGACGGCGTTGCCGTCGGCAAGGACTTCCCACCCGACATCACGACGCAGGTGAAGGCCGCTCTCATCGACTACAGCAAGACCGACGCAGGCAAGGCGGTGTTCACAACGCTGTTCTCCTGGGATGGCATGCAAGAGGTCACCGCGAGCTTCTATGACGACATGAAGACGGCCGCAGCACTTGCTGGCATCGATGTCCAGGGGCTCGCGAACGCGACGCCCAAGCCCGCGCCAACGACCGCGGCCCCCTCTCCGTCCAAGACCCCGTAGTCGCTCCACTGGCAGAAACTTGAGGGCCGCCGGACGAACCGGCGGCCCTCTTCTTTCCTAGACTCCGCGCCGTGGGTGCGGTGCTGGAGATCCGAGATCTGGTCAAGGTCTATCCGAGCGGCACACGAGCCATCGACGGCATCTCACTCGACATCCAACACGGTGAATTCGTCGTGCTCATCGGGCTTTCCGGCTCGGGCAAGTCCTCGCTCCTGCGATGCATCAATAGGCTCGTCGAGCCGACCAGCGGACGCATTGTTTTCGACGGCGCCAACGTCACCGGCGCGAGCGGCCCAGAGCTTCGGAAAATCCGCCGCCGGATCGGGATGATCTTCCAGCAGTTCAACCTCATCCGGCGCACCTCGGTCCTGAGCAACACACTGTCTGGACGACTCGGGTACCGCACAACGTGGCGCACGATCGTCGGTCGCCCGTCGCCGCAGGATGTCATCGCGGCCTTCGAGAACCTCGGCCGTGTTGGGATCGCAGACAAGGCCTACGCGCGCGCCGATGCGCTGTCCGGTGGCCAGCAGCAACGGGTCGGGATCGCGCGCGCGCTTATGCAACATCCCGAGCTCATGCTTGCCGACGAACCCGTCGCAAGCCTTGACCCGGCGACGAGCCATTCCGTCATGAAGTACCTCGAGGAGATCAACAAGAAGGACGGGATCACCGTCATCTGCTCGCTGCATTTCCTCTCGCTCGCCCGGCGTTATGGCACGCGGGTGATCGCGCTGAAGGGCGGCAAGGTCGCGTTCGACGGCAAGCCCGTGGAGATCGACGAGCGCCGCTTCAAGGAGATTTATGGCGAGGACGCGGTCGAGGTGGAGATCGGACCTGAGCGCTCAATCCCTCAGCCAATGAGCGCGACTGAAGCGACGCTCAAGGCGCTTGCTGACAACACGGACACGATGAGGCCCTGATGGCCGAGTACTTCACCTCTCGTGGCCTCCCCGTTCCGCCGGAGCTCACTCGAAACCCGCTGCTGCAGTGGCGTCGGCTACTCCTCATCGGTGTCACCCTCGCGGTCGTCTATTTTGGTCTCCAGGTCACCAAACTCGACTTCTCGCGTACGAATCCGCAACACGCGGCCGCCGTGATTCGCGAGCTCTTCAACTGGGACTTCCGCATCCTGACCCCGCAGAACGAATTCGAGACCTGGTGGGACACGGCTGAGGGTCAGATGGTCGTCACGATCCTTCTCGGAGTGATCGCCACGGCATTCGCGATCATCGTCGCGCTTCCCCTGTCCTTCCTCGGGGCGCGAAACGTGATGGCCGGAAACCCAATCACTGCCGGCATCTACGTACTGGTCCGTCTGATCTTCACGATCGTGCGCTCGATCGATGTTCTGATCGTCGTGATCATTTCGAGCGTCCTACTCGGGATCGGCAGCGCAGCAGGCGTGGTCGGCCTCGCCTTCCACAACGTCGGCGTGCTCGGGAAGCTCTACTCGGAGGCGATCGAGGGGATCGATCCGGGCCCGCTCGAGGCGATCACGGCCACCGGCGCCAATCGGCTCCAGGTGATCTGGACCGCGGTGATCCCGCAAATTGTCAACCCGTACATCTCGTTCACCATCTACCGCCTGGATGCGAACGTCCGGCTCGCTCCGATCCTGGGACTCGTCGGCGGAGGTGGCATCGGGATCCTGCTGTTCCAATCCATCAACTTGTTTCAGTACGGCGCGGCGGGCTTGATCATCTTCATGATCGTGGTCACGGTCGCCGCCATGGACTTCGCCTCAGCGCAGATTCGCAAGCGGCTCCTCTAGCCCACGGCGCGGCCCCGCGCATCAGCACACCCTTGATACCAACCGGGCCAATGCGTTTCCTAGCATCCGCGCGTGTTCACGGGTCAATTCGCCGGATACTGGCGTGACGGGAAGCGCGTGGTCATGGATCGCAATGCGGTCCTGCCCGACCGTTGCTTCAAATGCGACGAGCCGGCGAACGGCTATCGCCGGGCGACGACGCTCACCCACGTCCCGACGGCCACGGAGATGATGGTCGGCGCCATCGCGTACGCCTTCGCGAAGCGAGTCCCGATCGAGATCGGCCTTTGCGAACGGCACCGCCGCTCGAGGGCGATGAATGTGGCGCTCATCTCGGTCGCAGTGCTTCTCTCGTCGCTCTTCGTATTCACTCAGGTTCGCGCGACCGAGTTGGTCCTTCCTCTGGTTGCGACCGCCGGCCTGATCGGCAGCGTCATCGGGCTCGTGTATGCGGCCGTCGGGTTCAAGATCGTGCGCGCAACGAAGATCACGGAGAGCCACCTCTGGCTCAAGGGCGCCGGAGAGCCATTCCTTGCGTCACTTCCGGCCGCACCTGAGGTCGCTCCCGGTGCCGCGCTTCCGACGCTCGGTAACGCGAAACCGGTCGCCGCCGATCCGGCCGCAGCGGCCGATATCGCGTACCGCGACGCGCGAAAAGGCGCGTTGGCGTTCTTGCTGGGCTGCGCTATCACGGCCGCGACCTATGTGCTCTTGCCGGGACGGTATGTCATCGCGTGGGGCGCGGTCGTCTTCGGGCTCGTCCAACTCGTGCGTGGCCTGCGCGTGTATGCGCGGATGCCCGGCGAGTACCGAAAGCTCGGGCATGCCCTAACGCTCGTAGCGATCGTCAGCCTCGGAGTGATCCTCGGCGGATGGGTCGGGATGACCGAGGTGACCTCGCAAACGGAGGCGAGCCAATTCGATACCGCGCTAAACGCCGCGGGCGAATCCCAGACCCAGGGCGGCAGCCTGTTCCATCAGGTCGTCAACCGCGCGGGCGCATGGACCGTTCAGGACGCAGCCGACATGCGCACGGTCGCCTCGCTCTATAACCGCGGAGCTGACGCCCTCGCCGGCTCCGCGGTGCCAGCCGACTACACGTGGTACCGCGACGGGCTGGTGCAGAACTTCCGTGAGGCGGCCGCCATCGCGACGCTGCTATCCACTCTCACGAGCTCCTCAAGCCAAGGCACCTTCGACGCGCTCTTCGCGCGCTGGAACGCCCGGGTGGACGCTCTCACGCAACTGGAGGACCGACTCCAGCCGGAGCCAAGCCGATCCCCTTAGGCGATCAGGCCCCCCAGGCCGGTCGACTCGCGCCGTCGATGCACTCTCCTCGCGTGAGCTTCACTGCGCTTCTTGGCGATCCACCGGTAAGAGCGTCGCCGAGATCCATCGAGTAGAGATCGATCACGCCGTCCTTCTCCGTGACGAAGCGTGTACACGAGCCACGCGCCGTCCGGCGAGTACGAGGCCCGATAGGGCTCGCCTTCCGGGGTCGTGACCGGGACCGATGCGCGGCCATCAGCAGGGACGAGAAGCAATCGTGGATTCCCGAGCGTGTACGAGGTGACCGCGACCATCTTGCCATCGGGCGACCATGCCGGGTCGGCGAGATTCGAGCCCACCGACAGAGGCACGGCCTGCTTTCCGGTCTGCGCGTCGTAGAGCATGAGGTCTGAGTAACCCTGGCCATCGTCTGCGACCACCGCGACGCGCTTTCCATCGGGCGACACGGTGGGGCTGTCGAACCATGTCACGAGATGAAAGCCGTCGGCGGATTTGACAAGGCCGTTGAGCAGGACCGTTTCGGTGCCACCGTCGCTCCCCCGCGACACGACATTCGAGAAGCGCAGATGCGCCGGAACGACCTGTCCGTCGACAGTCCGCTTTCCGTCGATCTCCTCGATCCGCGCGAAGAACACGGTTCGGCCATCGGTGGAGATGCTCGGTTGATGCGATCGGCCATCGGACGTCAGCGGGACGTAGCCCTT
>WNFW01001274.1_pt1 | contig 16904 bp, 14 predicted proteins | sample 5400131 | NCBI WGS metagenome assembly WNFW01 (sample SAMN13153362, study PRJNA577476) | soil metagenome | isolation source: 20 cm soil or saprolite under grassland replicate 1 | place: USA:California | collected 2016-06-15 | reverse complement strand
TCGGTCAGTGTCAGGACGAGGTCGGTCGCCGTCGCGCCCGGCCGCAGCGACCCGGTCATGCGGACGCCGACCACCACCGGCGTCGGCAAGTAGGTGGGCTGTCCGAGCAATGCCGCCTCCGCCTCGATCCCGCCCACGCCCCAACCGAGCACGCCGAGGCCATTGACCATCGTGGTGTGCGAGTCGGTGCCGAGCAACGTATCGGGCAGGGCGATGCTCCCTTTGGCGTCGGTCTGCACCTGTACCACGCGGCTGAGTCGCTCGAGGTTCACCTGGTGGCAGATCCCCATCCCGGGGGGGACGACGCTGAAGTTGTGAAACGCCTGTTGGGCCCAGCGCAGCAGGGCGTACCGTTCGCCGTTACGTTCGTACTCGCGCTCGATGTTGCGGGCGTACGATGCCAGCGACCCGAAGGCGTCCACCTGTACCGAGTGGTCGATCACGAGGTCGGCCTGCACGAGCGGATCGATCCGACCAGCATCCTTCCCGGCGCGCTGCATCGCCGAGCGCATGGCGGCCAAGTCCAGCACCGCCGGTACGCCGGTGAAGTCCTGCAGCAGCACCCGTGCCGGCAAGTAGGGCACCTCCGCGTCGGCCGGCGGCCGTTCCGGCCAGCGGGACAGGGCGCGCAGGCTGGTCTCACTGACGCGGCCGCCATCGGCCTGGCGTAGCAACCCCTCGAGCAGGATCTTGATCGTGATGGGCAGCCGGGCCGGATCGCCGAAGCCCGCCGCCGCCAGTCGATTCAGCGGATAGTAATCAACTGCCGTCGAGGCGAGTCGCTGACGCGCCGAGATCATCGCGTCTTGATGCTAGCAGCGTCACTCACGATTTCCGCTGTGAAACTTGCGATGCGCCGCGCGCAACTGGGGATTCGTGACGTGCGTGTAGATCTGCGTGGTGTTGAGATTCGCGTGCCCGAGCAACTCCTGGACGGCGCGCAAATCGGCGCCGTTGGAGAGCAAATCGGTGGCGAACGAGTGCCGCAGGGTGTGCGGTGTTGCCTTGACGCCCAGCCCGGCGAGCTTGACGTACTTCTGCACCACCCGCTCGATCGACCGCACCGAGATACGCATGCCAGGGCCGCCCGGCGTCGCGTCCAGCCTTCCCTTCATCCGGATGAAGAGCGGTTTCCAGCGATCGGAGCGGGCCTCCAGGTAGCGGCCCAACCACGTGCACGCGGCATCGCTGAGAAAGACGACGCGCGGCTTTCGCCCCTTGCCGATGACGCCGAATTCGCGGGTTTTCAGGTTGATGTGGTCTCGATCCAGCCGCGCCAGCTCGGCCAGCCGGAGCCCGGTGCTGAAAAACGTTTCGAGCAGGGCGCGGTCGCGGAGTCCTCGCGGATCGCGGACGTCCGGAGCCGCGAGCAGGCGGCGCAGCTGGTCGGCGTCGAGAAACTTCAACGAGCGCGAGGCGGCTTTGCCGAGCTCGATCCGGTCCGGCGCGAGCACGTCCATTCCCTGCAGGGTCCAGTAGCGCAGCATCGAGCGGATCGCGATCAGGAAGTAGGTCTGGCTGGCGCGCGTCAGGGAGCGCCCGGTGTGTTCGTTGACGCGCCGGGCGAGGGCGAGCTTATAGCGGCGCACAACCTCGGTCGTGAGGTCGGGCAGATCCTTGACGTCCGGCGCTTCCCGCGCCAGCCAACCGAGCAGGTTGTTGAGGTAGTGGTCGTACTGGCGAATCGTCAGCGGGCTGAGGTTGCGGTCGATTTCACACGCTTCGAGGAAGCCGCGCACGCGCTCGACGAGTGCGCTCGCGACCAGAGGTGCCTGCGTCGGGGACGTGGGGGAGACGGTGGGCACGCTGCTGCGCGAATTCTACGGCGTGCTGGCGACTCGCGAGCGTCGGCTACGTTCGCTGACTCCGCCCCCAGGTCCACGTTCAGGCTTGACAGGGTCTAATCCAGCACAGTAGTATCGCGATATATCGTGATAGTCCGTTAATTTCAGGAGGATCCAACCCATGTGGTCACGTCGTGAGTTCCGCTTCGACCAGTTCCGCCGCCAGATCTTCGAGCGCGGCGACCTCAAGTACGTCATCCTCGACCAGCTCAAGGACAAGCCCGCCCACGGCTACGAGCTGATCAAAGCCCTGGAAGCGCGCTTCGGCGGCTTCTACGCCCCGAGTCCGGGCGCCGTCTACCCGACCCTCCAGATGCTCGAGGACATGGGCTATGTCAGCTCCGTCCAGGAGGACGGACGGAAGATCTACAGCATCACCGATGCCGGCCGTACCTTCATGACCGAGCGCCGGCCGCAGGTCGACGAAGTCTTCGGGCGGATGAAAGAGCGCTGGGGCGCCGAGTGGGGTCCGCAGGCCCATCATGTGATGCACGAGTTGCGCAACGACCTGCGCGACCTGGGCCGTTCCGTCGCCAGCGAGGCCCGCAACCGCTGGCCGGATCCCGATCAGCAGCGCCGCATCCGCGACATCATCGCTCGAGCCAAGGCCGAGATCGCGTCGATTCTCTCGGAGAAGCCCGCCGCCAAGGTTTAGAGTTCGCCGCCGATAATCCGGCGGCGGATCCACTCCTCGAAGAAGCGTTCCTTGATGGTGTAGGCGCCGCTCGGCTCCATGTCGACAAGCTCGCGGTCGATCAGGGTCTGGATGGCCCGCTGCACGGTGGTCGCCGGCCCGAGATTGGCGCGCCGTCGGTACTCCTCCCGGTAGATGTTGCGCCCGCCCCACTCGACCAACGCCACGAGAAGGTTGCGCTGGGCCGGGGCCGAGTCGTGCCAGAGGACCGTCATCTGCGCCGCCTCCGCGTCGAGGACCCGGGAGATGGCGGTCGACACCAGCTCCGTGGTGGAGAGGGGGAGGAGGGCCACTTCCCAGAGAAAGTGCGCCGCCTCCTGGGTGTCGTTGGGATGTGCGCCGGTGAAGTCGATCAGCGCATAGATGGCGTCTTTCGGCAGCGGCCGGCCGCTGGCCCGAAAGCGCCCCATCAGGAAGTTGGCGAATTCCTCGCGCGGCAGCGCGCCGAGCGGGTAAGGGCGGGCCATCTTCAGCAGCGGGGCGTTGCGTTCGTGCACGGCTCGGCGGAGCAAGGCCTGGCGCGACCCGAGGAAGGCGTACGACACGTGTTGCTGGTGCTGGATCACGGCGCGCAGCTGCCGCAAGAGAGTGACACCGAGTTCCATCAGGTCCTGGAACTCGTCGAGGATGACGACGACCCGTTTCTTCTTGCCCTCGCGCGCGATCACCTCGGGCTCTTGAAAAATCTGCTCGAGCAGGGCATCGAGGTTGGGCGTGCCGGCGCTGGCGGCCTCGAATGAGAGCGACGCGTGGCCTTCGCTGTCGAGCGTCAGCGTGGGTCGAACCCGAAACGCCTTGAGGTGCTGGACAACCCAATCCTCGGCACGCTGCGCCGGATTCTTGAAGGCATCCAGGTAGGCGGAGGCCAGGCGGTCCGCGAGCCGCGCTCGAGAGGGAACCAGCATGCAATCGAGGTAGGCGACCGGGATGCCGGCCGCCTCCAAATGGCGCTTCACCTCGAGGATGAGTGAGGTCTTGCCGAAACGACGGGGCGCCTCGATCAGGATGTTCTGCCCGCCACGGAGTTCGCGCTCGAGCGCCAGCAGGTCGGCTTCGCGGTCGGTGAAGGCGTCGCCGGAGACGATCCGACCGAAGCGGAACGGGTTGGTGGCCGAGGCCGCCGCCTTTACGCGTGCCGGCATTACGCGGATTAGTATAACGTGATTGCGCGGACTTGCGTACGAAGGCGGCTTCCAATGTTGACAAGCGGTGGCGGAGTCGATACGGTTAGCCGCAAGGGCAGCGGAGGGCATGTTGACACGGTTGGTGGTCGCGTCGCTGGCTGTCGTGCTCGCCGCGTGCGGGGGTCAATCCGGGGCCAGCACGCCGACTCCAACGGCGACCCCCTATGTGGCCACGGAGTCGGGATTCAGTGCCGTTTTCCCGGCCACCCCGGCCAAGCAAACCCAAAAGGTCAACCAGCCCGGTATCAACGCCGACCTGACACTGTACACCGCGACGACCAACGACGAGCAGGTCATTGTGGGTTATGAGCCACTGCCGCTCGCCCCTCAGCGAAGCGAGATCCAGAGTCGACTCGACGCCGGTGTCGCGGGATCCGCCTCCAACACCAATGGAACTGTGCTGTCGAAGGGCAATACGACGTTCCTCGGGCAACCCGCCGAGGACGCAGTGCTCCAGGCGCAGGGCGCCGTCGTGCACGAACGGATCGTGTTCTTCGGCTCGAAGCTCTACATTTTCGAAGGCATCACGAGGACCACGGACGCGAAGCATCCAGCCTACGACACGCTACTGGCGACCTTCAAGACGCTCTGACGCCGATAACAACCTCATCGGCCTGGTGCAGTCCTAGAAATTGAGGAGGAAGACGGGAGCCGCCGCCGCCAGGCCGGCGATGAGCTGCAGGGCGAGGACCAGCAGCGCCGGTCCTGGCGTTCGCGGCATCCACTTGGTGGCGAAGAACGCGATGACCGGGATCTGCGCCGCCATCAGCAGCTGCCAGAGATGGGCCGCCGTCCCCTCATCGGCCTGGCGGGCCGTGCCGAACATCGCGACGTGACCGAGGACCAGGGCAAGAGCGGCGACCGACATCGCCAACGGGAGCAAAGCCGAGGGTCGCTTCAGCGTGGCGATCGTCAGGCCTGATCCACCTTAATCAGGCCGCCGGCTTCAGGGGCCGGCGGGCGCCCATCGGGTAGCCGGGCAGCACGCTGCTCCAATCGATGCCGCGATTGCGGGCCCGAAAGTAGGCTAGGGCAAAGCGGTCGCACGCGGTCTCGGCGGCGCCTTTTCCACCGCGGACTTCCCGCAGATACCAGTGATAGAACTCGTGGCAGTAGAGAAATCGCAGCACCTCACGACGCGTCCGGAAACGGATGGTCCGGCCGAACCACTGGAAGGCGAGGCGGCGCCCTGGCTTGCGGCGAGCCCGGTAGTACACCTTCTCGTCCCAGGCGCGAAACGGTTCGGGTACTTGCAGCTCGATCAGCCGATCCTCATACCAACAAAAGGCCGCCAGGTGGGGCGCCTGTCGGTAGCGGAGCGGTCGGGCGCTGATGCCGTAGCCCACGGGGGGCGGCAGGTCGGCCAGCCAGCGCCGTAAGGTGTTGGCATCCACGCCGGTGACCCGCGATCGGAGGGGGATCGAGGCCCAGCTGCGACGAGGAGGGGAGAGGGCCATCCCGATTAGCTTAAGAGCAAGCCGGGTAACCCCGGCTTCATTCTGGCGGTCGTTACACCATTTGTAAGGTTTCGCCGCTCGCTCGCCACAGGTTGTCGCCAGCTCTTCGACGCGACCGCAGCCTTTCCGCCACAGACTGGGGGCTGGTGGAAACGGCTCCCCTGAGCGAACTCGATCTGGCGCGCCTGAAGGCCCGGCAAGCCTCGCTGCCCGCCGTGCACCCGGTGGCTTCTGGGGGACGCCGGTCTCTACCCAGCTTGCGTGACACCGTCGGTTGGACCGGGGTCGCCCTGACACGCGAGCTGAAGATCTGGCACACCACCTTGCCCGGGCTGGTGCGCAGCGACGCGGTTTTCAGCCTGATGCTCTGGGTGGCGGTTTTCAGCGTGGCGGCCGCGGTGGTCGCGGTCCCCAGCATCCCGATCTCGGTCCGCTACAGCGCCGGGCTGGCGGCGGTCGCCTACCTCTTTGTCTGCATCGAATTGACCCGCATGCAGCGGCCGGTCCCCGGAAGCCAGGTGCTGCTTGGGGGAGCCGACCTCGCCGTCGTCATGGCGCTTGGCGCGCTCTCGGCCCCTTATGTGTCCTACGCGCACGTGCTGCTCTTCTTTGGGGCGGCGCGGCTGGCCGCCCGCTTCCGCGATCCGCGGATCCTCGCCGCCGGCCTGTTGCTCTTGTGGCCGTTCGAGGCAGCGGGTCACGCCGCCCCGCTCTCGATCGTGATGGACCTCTTTTTGGTCCTGATGACAATGTGGCTCGTCGTCTTCCTCACGACGTCCGCCGACGGGGCCAAGGCAACGATCGCACGGCAGGGCGCGCTGGCCGCGGTCACTTCCGGGTTGGCGCGAGCGCGCGATGAGGACGGCCTCTTCGCCGAGCTCGCCGACCTGGCGCCGGCCCTCGCCCCCGGCTGTGCCTGGGCTTTCTGGGCCAAGGACCCGGCGGGCGGTGAGTTTCGCGCGGTTCGCTGGGCCGGGCTCAGCGACGGCGAACTTCCCGGATTTACCTTCACCCCGACCCTCGGCGCCGATCCCAGTCACGCGGTACTCATCCAGGGGCCGCTCCCGGGCACCAGCTTCGGGGAGTGCACGCTGATACAACCAACGGCCGGCGAGGATGGGCTCAACGGCTTGATCACCGTCGCGGGCCACGCGGCCGAGCTCGACCCGCCGACCCAGGAATTGATCCGTGCGGTTGGCGATGAAATGGGCGCCACGTTGCTTCGGCTGGCGATGCTCGACGAGGAACGGCAGCAGACCGAGGCGATGGAGCAAGCAAACCGGTTGGCCGGGCTCGCCGCCCCGTACGCCGCCGACCAGCGGGCGGCGCTGGGGGCGATCCGGCCCGCGCTCGCGGACCTGTTGCGCTCCGAGAGCCTCCACCTCGAATGGATCAACGGCGACCGCCTGCAGCTGGTCGTCCCCGAGGGCGACCCGCTCCAGGACCACGCGCCGGGCTGGCTGCCGCTCGCCGGCACGCGCAGCGCGGAGGCGCAACTCGAGGGCCGTGCCCTGCGCGAGCCGCTCGCCGGCCGCCGTCCGGAAGATCTGTTCGGCGTGCCGGCCGGATTGCGCCACATCGCGGTCGCGCCCATGCGGTGCGCCGAGGTCGATGGCACGCTGCAAATCGGGCGTCGCCTGCCGCGCGCCTACGCGTCGAGCGAAGTCCTGGTGCTCCAGCGCCTTGCGGAGCGCCTCAGCGTCTTGTTCGCGGCCGCCGCGCCGGCCAGCGTCGTAAATTCCACGACAGGGGGAGCCCCGTGATCAAGCAAACGGTTCGAGCAGCGAGCGAGGCCGACGGGTTGGTCAACGACATGCGCCAGCTGGCCCAGGCGGTGGTGCCGGGCCAGACGGTCGACGACCCGGCCTACATGGAGCGGACGATCAGCACGCGCATCGCGACCTTCTTAATGGTGCTGCTGGTGACGATCATCTTTGCCACCTCAGCGCTGCCCGATGTCGGGCCGACGCTCGCCAAGGTCATCCAGGCGCATCTCTAACACCGTCGCGGACGTCGGGCTGCCAGATAGCCGGCCGCCTGTCTCGCTCCCTCGCCCCAATTGACTGGTACGCAGAATATTCACTTTACGACGTTGAAGCGATGCTGGAGATGACCTCAGCGGGACTCGGGCTTCCAGGTATCGCCGAGCACGCGGACCGGGCCGGCAAAGTTCTCGACGATGGCGGCCCGCACGGCTTCGGCAATGGGTGGGCGGAAATCCAGCCGGGGGAGCTGGTCCACCGACACCCACTGCCAGCCGGCGAGCACAGGATCGCGAGGGTCGAGCACCGGCGCGGCCCCCTCCCCTATCTCTGCCTGAAAAATGAGGTTGACGACGTGGCGGTCCGGCGCCAGGCTCTCACAGACAATGGCGAGCGGCCCCACGCGGGCGTCCAGGCCGAGCTCCTCCTTGAGCTCGCGGCGCAGCGCCGCCTCGAGCGTTTCGTGGCCCTCGAGCCGGCCGCCGGGGAGCACCCAGTAGCGCTGGCCACGCTTGCGATGCTCCACGAGCAGGATCTGGTTCTGGCGGACGATGATCGCGGCAACGCGCAGCTGCGGCGTCACGGGATTAAAGGCCTGCACCAGCGACGCGAGACTGACCAGCGATGTGCTCATGGTAGTGGCGGCTCCTCGAGCTACTCGCGGGGCAGCCGCAGCGTCTGCCCCGGCGTGAGCAACGGCGTCGGCAACCGGTTGGCCTGGAGGATCGCCTCCACGTGTGGCCGGGGATCACCCCGGTAGTGGGCGGCGGCGATGCTCCACACCGTGTCCCCCGGCGCGACGACCACCCGGTCGCTCGCCTGCGGCCCGCTGCCGTAGGCCAGCCGGCCAGTGGCGAGCACGAGCGCGGCGGCGAGGACCAGGATGCGGCCCCAGCCCCGGCGGCGTTGGGGTCGCGGGTAGGCGTGTCGGGCGCCGTCCTGCACGAACATGCGTTCGTGAGAGACGCTAACACGAACAGGCGTTCGCGTCAATCCCCTACCCGAACAAGTGTTTGCAATGGGCGAACGGATGTGCTAGGATGCCCCCGTTTTGAACAAACGTGGCGGTCAATCGGCCGCCAGCTGGGCGCGGAAAAACACCCGATTCGGCCCGGAAATTACTGTGCTACGATGCTGTGATCGCGGTCTGAACCCCTCCTCTCTCCCCTCCCTGGACGCGCCGTTTGGGACGGCGCCGGGTGCGAGATGATCGGCTCATGGCCGTCGTCATCGGCGATAAAGGGAGGGGACGATATGCCGGAACCGTTGACCAGCAGGCAGCGGGAGATCCTGGAGTACCTGAGGTTTCGACAGAAGATCCGCAGTTACCCACCTACTGTTCGCGAAATTGGCGAAGCGGTCGGACTCTCCTCCAGCTCAACGGTTCAAAACCACCTCAATACGCTGGAACGTAAGGGCTATATCCGGCGCGATCCGACCAAGTCGCGCACCATCGAAGTCGTCGACATCGACGAAATGCAGGCCAAGCTGAGCAAGGTCGTGGCGGTTCCCCTGGTGGGGCGCGTTGCCGCTGGCCAGCCAATCCTCGCCGAAGAGAACATCGAGGACCACCTGGTCCTCAGCCAGGAACTCGTCGGCTCGGACAATGCCTTCGCCCTCGAAGTCCATGGCGACAGCATGAAAGATGTCGGCATTCTCCCCGGCGATTTCGTGGTGGTCCGGCCGGGTAAAGATGCGCCCAACGGCAGCATCGTCGTCGCCCGGCTGGAAGACGACCAGACCAACGAGTCCACCGCCACTGTCAAGCGCCTCTTCCGCGAGGCCAACCGGGTGCGGCTGCATGCGGAGAATCCGGCCTACGAACCGATCTACAGCACAGCCGCCCAGCTCGAGGGCCAGGTCGTCGCGGTGGTACGGCTGCTGCGCTGACCGTTTAGGTCAGGCGCTGCGATCCACGGCGGGAAAGCGGAAGGGAAGGAACTTCGTCAGCAGCCGCCGCGGTACGGCGCCGCGCATCAGCACCCCGTCGCCGCGATAATCGACCGCCTCCACGTTGCCGTGGGCATGGAACTCCGCCTGCCGCGCGTGCTCACTGTACGGTAGCAGCACCTCGATCGGGACCATTTCACCGGGCAGGGCCTGGGCGATGGCGCGGCCCAGCGGCTCCAGTCCGGTTTTTCGTAGTGCCGAAATCGGCACCACCGCGAGATATGGCGACCAATCCTCGGCCAGCAGCTGGTCGACGGCGGACGGGCTCAGCTGATCCACCTTGTTGAGCGCCAGCAGCTTCGGCTTCTCGAGGGCGCCGAGGTCCTGCAGCGTTTCGTGCACCGCCTCCATCTGGTCGCGTCCGTTGTAACGCGTCGCGTCGAGCACGTGGAGCAGGAGGTCGGCCTGCTGCACCTCTTCGAGCGTGGCCTTGAAGGCGGCCACCAGGTCGGTGGGTAATTTCTGGATGAAACCGACAGTGTCGGTAAAGAGGACCTCGCGGCGGTTGGGCAGCCGCACCAGGCGGGTCGTCGGGTCGAGGGTGACGAACAAGGCATCTTCCACCTGCACCTGGGCGTGGGTCAGCGCGTGAAGCAAGGTGGATTTGCCGCTGTTCGTGTAGCCGACGATGGCGACCACGGGATAGGCGGCGCGCCGGCGTCCTTCACGGCGTAAGGCGCGCTGCTTGCGGATCTCCTTGATGTCCCGGTCGAGCTCGCGGATGCGATGGCGAATGCGCCGCCGGTCGCTCTCGAGCTTTTGCTCACCAGGACCGCGCGTGCCCACGCCTGCGCCCAGGCCCGAAAGGTCGCGACCACCCTGGAGGCGTGGTAGCAGATGATGCAGCTGCGCGGCCTCCACCTGCAGGCGGCCCTCCTTGGTGCGGGCTCGCTGGGCAAAGATGTCCAGGATCAACTCGGTGCGGTCGATCACCTTGACATCGAGCTTGCGCTCGAGGTTGCGCTGCTGGCGCGGTGACAGTTCCTCGTTGAAGACCAGCAGGTTGAAATCGACTTCGTGTTTCAGCGCGTGGAGCTCCTCGACCTTGCCCTTGCCCAGGAAGAGGGCGGGATCGGGTTTTGGGCGGCGCTGCGTGTCGGTGCCAACCACGACCACGCCGGCTGTTCTCGCCAGCTCGCTCAGCTCGAGCATCTGCTCTTCCACAACGGCCAGCCCCTGGTCCTCGTAATCGAGCGACATCAGGTAGGCACGCTCGTGCCTGCCATTGGAATTCCGGATCAACTCGCCTCTGCCGTCATGATACCGGCGCCAAGTCTCGCCATCGTGAGCTCCAGATCCGGTGGAACCCAGGTTACGCGCGAGTCGGCCTTAAACCAGGTCCGCTGTCGGCGGGCATACTGGCGAACCTGGCGCACGGTCGAGTCGCGCGCCGCCTCGAGCGAGAGGGCGCCGTCGATGACGGCTGCCATCTCGGGATAGCCGTGGCCGAGGCGTCGCAGGTCCGCCCTGGGGAAGTCGCGCCGGACGCGTCGCACCTCGTCGACAAAACCATCGTCGATCATCCGTTGCACGCGCGTTTCGATCCGCCGGTCGAGCTCCGCGAGCGGCACGTCCAGGCCGAGCACGCTGATCGACCAGGGTGGCGGGTTCGAGGTGCGCGCCTCGCTTGGCGGGCGGCCGGTGGCGGCATGAATCTCGAGCGCGCGGATCAGGCGCCGTGGGTTGCGCCGCGCGCGATCGGCGGCCGCGGGATCGATCCGCCTGAGCTCGGCGTCGAGCGCGTCGGCGCCCTCCTCGTCGAGGCGCCGCTCGAGCAACGCTCGGAAGGCGGGGTCGGGCGGCGCGCCGCCGAGATTCCAACCGTCGAGCACGGCGCGGAGATAGAGGCCCGTCCCTCCCTGGAGCACCGGCACGTGCCCTCGTCCGGCGATCTCTGAAATCGTCCGAAGCGCGACCCGTTGGTAGTCGGCGGCAGTGAATGGCGCGTCGGGGTCGACGACGTCGATGCCATGCAGAAGAACACCACGCAGCTCAGCTCGGGTGGGTTTGTTGGTGCCGATGTCACAGTGGCGAAAGACCTGGCGCGAATCCATGGAAACCAGCTCGCCCTTGAGCCGAGCGGCGACGCGGATGGCCAGCTCGGTCTTGCCGCTGGCCGTTGGCCCGACGATCGCCAGCACGCGCAGGTTCGCTACGGCCGTTTGAACAGGCGCCTCAACTGGTGATCCGGCAGGATCAGGGTCGTCGGCCGGCCGTGCGGGCAGCTGATCGGCTCCTCGGTCATCGCCAGCGAGCTCAGCAGCTGGCCCGCGGATTCGGGTGTCATCGCGTCGCCGAAGCGGACCGCGCTGTGACACGCCAGCAGCGCCGCCGTTTCGCGTAGCCGGCGGTCCGGAGTTCGCTCGCCGAGCAGGTCCGTTAGGAGCAGCTCGAGTACGCGCCCGACGCGACCTTCCGGCACGTCGGCCGGCGCCGCCCGAATTCGTAGGGTGTGCGGCCCAAAGCGCTCCCCTTCGAAACCGAGCGTCTGCAGCCACGGCTCGTGCTCCACGAAGGCCGCAATCTGGCCCGGCGTCAGGTCGACGACATGCGGGATCAGCAGCATTTGGCTCGACGGCTGCCGCCGCTCGAGGCGACGGACGATCCGGTCGAAGAGCACCCGCTCGTGTGCGGCATGCTGGTCGACCAGCACGAGGGCGCCCGGTGCCTCCGCCACCAGATAGCCACGCAGCAACTGCCCGATGTACTCCAGTGGCGGCAGCCGCGGGCCCTCCCTCCCCTCTCGTCCGCTGACCTCCCTCGCCTCTCGGCGATCGACCCCTTCCCCCGCTTGGGGGGGAGGGTTGGGGTGGTGGGTGGTGGCCGTCTCCCGCAACTCGAGCAGCGGCCCGCCCGCGAAGGATTGCAGCTCGTAGATAGGGCTCTGCCGAAGCGCGCGGTAGCAGGCACGCTCGACCGCCCCGAAGATGGCGCCCTCGTTGCGAAAGCGGACCTCACGCTTGGTGGGATGAACGTTGACGTCGACCTCGCTAGGATCGACGCGCAGGTCGAGCACCGCAAGCGGGAACCGATCGGGCTCGCGCAGCCCGCGATACGCCTGCTCCACCGCGAAGGCCAGGTTGCGGTGGTGGATGCGACGCCCGTTGAGGAGGATCACCATGTGCTCGCGGCTGGCGCGGTGCAACGCCGGAGGACTGATCAGGCCGGTGACGATTCCATCGTCGACCGCGAGCATGGCGGCGGCGGTTGGCGCATCGTACACGGCGGCAAAGGCCGCGCGCCGGTCGCCGGTTCCCGCGGTTTCCAGCACGCGCCGCCCATCGGCGCCGAGCGTGATCGCGACCGTGGGGTGCGCCAGCGCCAGCTCGCTACCGAGTCGCACGATGACCGCGGTTTCGGTTGCGGGTTGTTTGAGGAATTTGAGACGGGCCGGGGTGTTGAAGAACAGCCGGCTGACGCTCACCCGAGTTCCCACCGGACTCCCGGCCGGACCCGCACCAATCTGCGCGCCGCCCTCGACCAGCACGCGGTACCCCTCTCCCCTATCGCGCGGCCGGCTCACCGCTTCTACGCGCGCGACCGCGGCAATGCTCGCCAGCGCCTCGCCCCGGAATCCAAGGGTGCGAATCGTTCGCAGGTCGTCGAGCGAGCGAATCTTGCTCGTGGCGTGCCGCAAAAACGCGAGCGGCACGTCGACCGGGGCCATCCCCTCGCCGTCGTCGACAATCTCGATCAAGCCCTGGCCGGCGGCCTCGATACTCACCTGGATCCGTGACGCGCCCGCATCGATCGCGTTCTCCACCAGTTCCTTCACCACCGCCGCGGGCCGATCGACCACCTCACCGGCGGCGATACCGTCGGCGACCGCGGTTGGCAGGATGCTGATGCGGGCGGGCGCGAGGCCGGTCTCAGCGCGTGACATGCTCTCCCTGCCATGCATAGAGCTTTTCCAACGCCTCCCGTGGCGAGAGGCGTTCGAGGTCGAGCTGCTTCAGCTCCGCGACGACCGGGTGGTCCAGCGGCAGGCTGAGCTGCGCGCTCGCGTCCGGCCGTTCCAGGGGCCGCTGCCCCTCGAGCTCGGTGAGCACCTGACGCGCGCGCACCACGACCTGGCGCGGTAGGCCGGCGAGCTCCGCGACATGAATGCCGTAGCTGCGGTCGGCGCCCCCCGCCACGACCTGGTGCAGGAAGATGACGCGCTCGCCTTCCTCGCGCACCTCCATCCGGAAGTTGCGCAGCCGTGGCAATCGTTGGGCCAGCGCGGTCAGCTCGTGGTAATGGGTGGCGAACAGCGTCAGCGAGCGCAGCTGTGGAGCATCGTGGAGGTACTCGAGGATCGCCTGGGCGATGCTGACCCCGTCGTAGGTGCTGGTGCCGCGGCCGACCTCATCGAAGATGAGGAGGCTGCTGGGCGTCGCGTGCGCGAGGATGTGGGCGGTCTCCACCATCTCGACCATGAAGGTCGACAGGCCGCGGGCCAACTCGTCGTGCGCGCCGACCCGCGTGAAGATCCGGTCGCAGAGACCGATAAGGGCACGGCTGGCCGGCACGAAGCTGCCCACCTGGGCTAGCAACACGATGATGCCGGCCTGGCGAAGGTAGGTCGACTTGCCGGCCATGTTCGGGCCACTCAGGAGCACAACCTGTTGATCGCCCGCGTCCAGCCGCAGGTCGTTGGGGACGAAGCGGCCGGGCCCGAGTGCGGCTTCCACAAGAGGATGCCGGCCATCGACGATCTCGATCCCCGGCTGATCCCGCAACACCGGTCGCACCCAACGGTGTCGCGCCGCCAGGGTGGCGAGCGCGGCGACGGCATCGAGCTGACCCAGCCAGGCGGCGGTGTCGAGCAGGTCCTTGCCGGCCGCGGTGATCCGCCGGCAGAGCTCGCTGAAGAGCGTGTGCTCGCGCGCGACCATCGCGCTTTTCGCGTTGAGAACCAGCGCCTCCTTTTCCTTGAGCTCGGGCGTGACATACCGCTCGCCGTTGACGAGCGTTTGCTTGCGCACGTACTCGGCGGGGATCGCCTCGCGATTGGCGTGGCTGATCTCGAGGTAATAGCCGAACACCTGGTTGAATCCGACCTTGAGCGACCGGATGCCCGTCCGCTGGCGTTCGTTCTGTTCCAGGCCGGCGATCCAGTCGCGGGCGGCCCTCGACCCATTGCGAAGGCCGTCGAGTTCGGCGTCGAACCCCGGCTTGAAGACGCCGCCGTCTTTCAGCGTTGCCGGAACGTCGTCGACCAGCGCCCGCTCTAGGAGATCGCGCAACTCCGACTCGGACGGCCAGGCCAGCGCGCCGGCCAGCTCCGGCCATTTGGCTGTCGTGCGCCGCACGCCCGGCAGCGCGACCAGGGCCTTGAGCAACCCGCGCAGGTCGCGGGGGGTGGCGACCCCTTGCCCGGTCCGCGCGGCGATGCGTTCCAGGTCGGGCAGCCCGCGCAAGGCGGTTTGCAGCTGACCGCGCGCCAGCGGATCCTCGACGAGCAGAGCCACGCGGTCGAGCCGGTCATCGAGCGGCGCCCGGTCCCGTAAGGGCTGGTCGAGCCAGCGTCGAAGCTCGCGGGCGCCCATCGTGGTGGTGGCCTCGCGCAGCATCATGCCGACGAGGTCGTCTCCCGATGCCGGGCGCTCGGCAGCGAGCCCCAGGCTTTTACGGGTCGCCGGGTCGAGATGCATGTAGGCGCGGGGATGCTCGGCATGCAAGCGGAGCAGCCCGGGCTCCAGGCGCAGGTGGGATCGCTCGGCGTGGCGTATCAGGGCATGGCCGGCCGCCAGCGCCTCCGGCCACTCGTCACAGCCGAAGGCCGCCAGCGTTTCGACGCCGAGTAGCGTCTGCAGACGGTCGACGGCCGCGCGGGCATCAAAGTCGAGTGGATCGGCCCAACTGATGGGCGTCGCGCCTACCAGCGTGAGCAGGCGCGACCGGTCCCCTTCGGAAGCGACCAGCTCAGCCGGTCGCAGCCGGGTCAGTTCATCGCGAAGCGCGTCATCGGTCGGCTCGACGCGCAGCAACGCGAGCTCGCCCGTGGAGCAGTCCAGCGCCGCGATGCCGTGGTAGTGCGACCGCAGGCAGACGGCGACCGCGTAATTGGTGCCGCCGCCCTCGAGGTAGGCATCCTCGACGACCGTGCCGGGCGTCAGCACCCGGACAACTTCGCGCCGCACCAGGCCGCGCGCTTCGCCGGCCGTCTCGACCTGGTCGCAGAGGGCCACCTTCAGCCCGGCCCGCAGTAGCTTTCCGATATAGCTCTCGTAAGCGTGGTAGGGCACCCCCGCCATCGGATAGCGCTGCCCCTTGCCGAGCTCGCGCGACGTGAGCGTGATGCCTAAAAGCGGGGCCGCCCGTTCGGCATCGTCGCCGAAGGTTTCATAAAAGTCGCCCAGGCGGAAGAGCACGATGGCGTCGGGGTGCTCGCGCTTGACCGCCTCATACTGCTCGAGGACGGGGACCGGCTTCAGGGGTTCGCCTAATTGAGGACCTGGCCTCGAAGTTGCCAGGCGGTGGCGTGTTCGATGGACACTCGACGGACGGTGCCGACCTGCGCGCCCAGGGGCGCGGCCCCGATCACCACCCGGTTCTGCCGGGTCCGACCAGTGGCCTCCCCGTTGTCGGCCCGCTCCACCAGCACCTCGACCGTCCTGCCCAGCCAGCGCCTGTTCGCATCTTCGGCGATACGCCGCTGGGCCTCCAGCAACACGTTGATCCGGCGTTTCTTCTCGGCCGGCGCCACATCATCCGCCTGCCGGGCCGCCGTGGTGCGCGGTCGTGGCGAGAATCCCTGGATGTGGACCACGTCGAACTTGATCTCCTCGAGCAGGGCCAGCGTTCGTTGGAATTGCTCCTCCGTCTCACCCGGATAGCCAACGATGACATCGGTCGAGACGGAGAGATCGGCGATGACGTTGCGGGCGTGGGCGATGATCGCACGGTACTCGTCGACCGTATAGCGGCGGCGCATCTGCTTGAGGATAGCGTCGTCGCCGGACTGGAACGGGAGGTGCAGGTGCTCGCAAACGCGAGGCAGGTCGCGGATCGCAAGCAGCAGGTCGTCGTGGACGTGGCGAGGATGGGACGTCAAAAAACGCACCCGCCAGATGCCGGGCACCCGTTCCACCGCTTCCAGGAGGGTCGCCAGCCCGGCCTTGGTATCCGGGTCGCGGTAAGAGTTGACCGTCTGCCCGAGCAGGGTAACCTCGCGCACGCCCTGGTTGGCAAAGCGGCGCACGTCGTCGACCACGTCTGGCAGCGGGCGGCTGCGCTCGGTGCCGCGAACGAACGGCACGATGCAGAAGCTGCAGACCTCGTTGCAGCCAAAGATCACCGGCACGTACGCCGTCAGCCCGTGCTGCAAGATCACCCCACCGGTCTGGGCCGGGTCCGTCTCGTACTCGCCCTGCAGGTCCTCGATGAAGGCTTCGTACTGGCGCATGTCAAAGCGGTAGTCGAGGTCAGGCAGCCGCTCGTAGAGGCGGTCCTTTTCCTTGTTAGCCATGCAGCCGGTCATGGCGATGGCGCGACCGGGACGCGCTCGCTTCCAGGCCTTCAACTCGCGGAACCTTCCATACGCCTTCTGCTCGGCGTTCTGACGGACCGAGCACGTGACCAGGATCGCGAGGTCGGCCTGGTCGAGGTCGGCAACGGCGCTGAAGCCGGCGGCCGTCAGACCTTGCGAGAGATAGTCCGCGTCCGACTCATTCATCTGGCAGCCGCTCACCCAGAGGTGAAAACGCTGACCGGAGGGCGGACGCTTGTGGCCGTTTGGACGCGGCCGGCGAAACGCGTGGGGCTCGAAGGTTAGCGGTGCGCCGGGAATCCGGAGGCGGGGCGGAGCG
>WNFW01001872.1_pt1 | contig 16911 bp, 11 predicted proteins | sample 5400131 | NCBI WGS metagenome assembly WNFW01 (sample SAMN13153362, study PRJNA577476) | soil metagenome | isolation source: 20 cm soil or saprolite under grassland replicate 1 | place: USA:California | collected 2016-06-15 | reverse complement strand
TTGGTGCCGATCACTTTGACCGAATCGACATGAATCGAACCCGCCGCTCCTTGGTCAGGCGGCTGGAACGCCTGGGCCACAAAGTGACCCTAGAGCCACTCGCTCAGACCGCCTGAGCGGTATTTTCATAGGAGGAGTAGCGCGTGCCGTTCGCAACCTGGAAGTCCCAGTGCGTTTCGTGGTGGCGCGCCTACACTCAACCGTCATTGCTAGTTAGGTATACTCGCTCGTGTGCCCGCGAACGCAATTTCGCATGCGGCCTTCGATGCGCCCATCCGCCGAAGCGTTCCCACGATGAGCACCTGGCGCGACCACCAGACCGTCAGAGTCATGCCGAAATTCCTTCGCTTCATTTCCGCGAAAATGAACTGAAATTTTTCGTCTGCGAACGCTGCACATCCGCGCGATTCCGTAGCAAATCGGTTTGTGCACGCGAATTCCGTTTGTCACCCCTTGACTGGCACGGTACTGAGGCTTGTGTTCGAATGACCGGAGCGGGGGGCTGGTGGTAGACTTGCGGCGGCGGGAGGGTACAGATATGGCGAAGAAAGCGAAGCAAAAAAGATCAAAGCGGGCCGCGACAAAAGCTAGAGCCAAAGCGAAGTTGAGCGCGAAGAAGGGGGCACCAAAGCAGAAAGCGGCTCGCAAGCCGGCGGGGCGCAGGAGACCGGCCCGGCGGACCGAGGCCGGGCTGGGAAGCCAGAGCGTGGAGACCGTGCGGTTGAAGCGTCGTGCGCGCACGGCGGCCGCGGGAGCGGGGGGCGGGGATTTTGGCGGCGTTTCCGTGGTTGAGGGTGCCGACTCCGAAAGCCCGGAGGAATTGCTGGAAGAAGGCCAAACGTTCGAAGCGGGGATAGTGAGCGGAGTGGAGAACGCTCCGGACCCGGATCAAGGCGAAGTGCGCACGCACGAAGTGCCGCAAGACGACGTGCCGGAAGAATACGACGACAAGGACCGTCCGTAAAGTTCCAGAGCTGTCGAGCGCTACGACCTCACCATCGATACGGTGTAGGCCGCTATTCTCCGCAACCAGAACCGAAGTGCGGGCGTGGGCTCGTCGAAGTTCTGATTGACAGATGACAGACTCATTCGCGACGCCAACGACAGCAAATGGGCAGTCCGTCACATCGCGGTTCTCAGACTTACGAGGCGAGTCGAATACCTTCGAGCCGGCCAATGACTGGGGCGGGATGTGAGTTGAGGCCGGTTCACGACGGCTAGGGCTTCAAGGGCGTCACAGTTTTGTAGCAGATCACAGCGTCATACGAGTCAGCCCAATAGATGAGACTGGTCTCAACGGCAGAACGTTTCTGTTGAGGAATCCGGTGCAGCAGCGCCCGAAGGGGACGGAGATCAAAAACTGTTGCTGAGTACCTTGCCTTTTCGGCAAGCAGGGCAAAAGCCGGTTCGTCCCTTCGTTCATCCGCGTCCCACGTATCTCCATGTAACGTCGCTTTACCGCCGGCGCCAAATGCTCCGACATTAAATGTCTTCCTCCCCTCCCCTACGGCAAACTCCGCGATGAAATTGCCCAGTGTCGATATGCCCCGGGCATCGTACCCTCGAGGTAAATGGTTGCGTCCGAAGCGAAGCAATACTTTGGAAGGAGTTCCGGCCGCTGAACCACGACGGAAGTGTTTTAAGAACTGCTCTTTCATCAGCCGCTACTTCCAGAGTCTCGATAAGGTTCTCGCGAACCGACATATCGTTCGCGACTGCATCCTTGTTCCCCTTACTCCCTTTCGCCAGGTCGAGCAGCTCGGGCGCCATTTTTCTGTCGTAGCCATCTTTCGTAAGCTCCGTCATCCGTCTCAGGTCGAGGTCGCTGGGATTCAGCAAGGCAAGTTCCGCGATCAGGAGTTGCGGTTGCGCCTCCTCGATGTCGCAACCCCAAAGGACTTCCGCATTGGAGTCGGCGAAGGAATGAACCTCCATTACCTCATCTTTGGTCCAAAGACCTTGAACCTCAGGCCCCTTTCCCGCAGGCACAAATTCGAGCTGGTGAGCAGCCCATGGACTGACCTCAGCGGCTATGTGCCGGTACCCGTGCTTCCACATCAGTGGCCAAAGCGCTCTCAGAAGTGCAGGAATTTCGTTGTCCCCGTGCAGCTCTCCCAACAGGAAGAAGTCATTGTTCCTAGCCTCATCGAGGAGAAACTTTAGTCCGTCAGCTTTCAACTCATACTGATGGTTTATGAGAGCAGTCCGTACGGGATCGACGCCTGGCGATTCTTGCGAAACAACAGGTGTCCCCTCGGCAAGGATGGTTAGGCAGAAAATCAACCAGCAGAGTTGTCGGCGCATATCTGTCAATACGCATCCTGATTTTTGTGGTTCCGCGAGAGTCGCCGGTGCGAAACCCGGCTTCAGCCTGGATCACTAGGCCCGCGCCGCAAGGACGAAGTCCCCGTGCAACGCCGTTTACCGAAGCCATGTGCTACCGGCGAATGACCATGCCTTGACATTTCGCTGTTTCTTCGCCACTGTCACACTTCGCGCTTTCCCGAACCAAGCTACCGCAGTTGCCAGGGCAGAGGTCGTTGGCCGGTACAGTACGCAAAGATCGCTTTGCGTAGCAGGTCTTTACCCGATAGGCTTTTGCAGCTTTTGTCTGGTTGTTTTGCCGCAAACGATGTCCTGTTTCCGCAGGCATACCTCGCGGGTTGAGGCGGAGGAAAGCGTCTACGCTTTCTGGAGTTGCGACGGTCGAGAAGGCCTCTCACGCGTTCGCGATCTCAGCCCAAGTGGCTTGTTCATGGAAAGCCCCGTTGAGGAGCACCTAGGAGCTCTTGTGACGCTCCACTTCCTTGCCGGTGAGGGACAGATTCGCGCCAGTGCCGAGGTTCGCCACGCAAAACCCGGGAAGGGCGTGGGGCTGAAATTCATCGCTATTAATCGCCAGGACTGCCAACACCTCGCGGCCTTAATAAAGCGCTTGGGAATTAGGCGTCAGGCCTGCCCTACGCAGCTGGGTGTCTAGTCTGGCCAGCTAAAGGTGGACTGAATGGAGGGCCGGAGAGAAAAGCGCAATTCCGCAAGGCTTCAGGTGCTGGTTTCGAATCTGGCGCAGCCGTGGCTAACTGAGCAGGTTTCTACGGAAAACATCACTTCATACGGAATGCGAGTCCAGACAGAGCGGCCTTGGGAGCCCGGTACCATTGTGCTTATCAAATCTTTCCGGGACGAACTTCGGGCACGCGCAAGAGTTGTTTACTGCAAAGCTCTTCAACGCAAGACATTTGGTCTGGGACTGGAGTTTTTGGCTCGCACAGAGGCAAGGATTACGAGGTAGCTCGTCGCTTCGAGTGCGGTTCAAGAGGGCAGCGGACCCTTCCTGACAGCCCGCAGTCTATGAGCCTATGAGCCGCGCTTCCGGTAATCGGCTCTTACCGATGCCCTGCCTGAACAGTATATCCAGCAGGCGGTGCAAAAACGGATGGGTCAGGGTCACCATACGTAATGCTCATCAAGGCCGTTTGCTGGCCACCGGCCTCCGGGTCGGGATCGTGAGCCATGATCCGAACATCAGCTCCAAGATCTCGTGCCGTCTGTTGCACGGCTCGTGCCTGCCAGGACGCTGTTGCCACGGAGGTTGTGGCGAGAAGTTATTCGTAGCGTAGTGCGGTGATCGGATCGACTTTGCTCGCGCGCCAAGCCGGTACAAAGCAAGCCAACAGAGCTACGGCGGTTAGCACGACCCCAACAGCGGCATACGTCACCGGATCCCAAGGCTTGACGTCGTACAGTACTGCCGAGATTACGCGCGTGACCCCGAGCGCCAAGAGAGCGCCTACGCCGACTCCGATCAGCGCCAGCCGCAATCCGGTCTTCGCAACCATGCCTAAAACGTCAGCGGATTGCGCGCCCAGGGCAACGCGGATCCCAAATTCCCGCCTGCGTTCGTTGACAAAATAAGACATCACACCGTAGATGCCCGTCACCGCAAGCAGCACAGCGATGCCCGCGAAGATTCCCAACAGTTCCGTGTACGAGTGATACTCGCCCATGGACCGCGCGAGGACCTGATCCATCATCATCGCTTCGCCAACGGGCTGGTCGGGATCGAGTTCCGACACAATCTTCTTCACCGACGCTGCTAAGTCTCCCACGCGGCGCGCGCCTGGAGCCGTTCGTATCGCTAGCGTTTGCCATAAGTGCGCGACAATCGCCCCTCCCGGATACACCGCGGGCTGCTGCCAAAGCGAGGCATACATGAACGGCGGCGCTGGTTGGCCCAGGCCCCAATGCTTGACGTCGCCGACGACCCCGACAATTTGCCGCGGGCGGCGCTCGTTTACCGGGTATGGGTCGTAACGCAACAGAATCTGCTGCCCGATCGGGTCTTCGTTCGGAAAGAAGCGATGCGCAAACGTTTCGTTCACGACAATCGCCCAAGGCGCGGCCTCTGTATCGTGATCATCAAGATAGCGCCCCTTTTTCAGCGGAATCTTGAAGGTGCGGAAAAAGCCCGGAATGACTTCGTTGTAGCCGGCACGCGGCCGCTGGTCCGGCGGCGTTTCAGGGTGTCCCAGGATCGAGAAGGTGTACCCCTCGGAGAACCGTGTAGGAAGACCGGTGATGGAACCAACGGATTCGACGCCAGGCAGCGCAGCAACCCTTTCCAGCAGTTGTTTGTAAAATGCATTCACCGCCGGCGTGGCCTGTTCCATATCCCCGCCGGGCACACGATGCATGTACTGGCCGCCTTCCGGCAATTGAATGCTCATGGTCAGGAGGTTGCTCGAGTCGAATCCGGGATTCACGCGCTGCATGCGCAGGATGGAGTTGATCAACAGGCCCGCGCCGATGAGCAGCACCATGGCCAGCGCCACCTCGCTGACCGCGAGAGCGTGCCGCGTGAGGCTGCGCGATCCAGCAACGGTTCGCCGCCCCCCTTCCCGCAGGGCATTGTTGAGATCGGGATGCGACGCTTGCAGGGCGGGTATAAGTCCAAAAATGAATGCCGTTAAGAGAGAAATCCCCAGCGTGAAAAGCAGCACCCGCGCATCAATCGCAATGCTCTCGGCGCTCGGGAAGTCGCCCACTAGCGCGCGGAAAATCTGAATGCCCCAGTGGGCCAGTGCCACACCAAGGACTCCCCCGAGCAATGCTAGCAGGCCACTCTCCGCGAAGAGTTGCTGCATCAGCCGCTGCCGGTCGGCTCCCAGGGAAGCTCGCACCGCATATTCGCTTCGCCGCGTTTCCGTCCGGGACTGCAAAAGGTTCGCCACATTCGCACAAGCAATTAACAAAACAAAAGACACAGCGCCGAGCAACGGATACAACGGCTGCCGGGCCCAGCCGAAAAGCGCCTCGTGCAGAGGTTGCACTTTTTTGCCGATACCTTTGTTCGTCGCGGGGTAAGCCTGCTCGAGCTGGCGAGCAATCACGTCCATTTCCGCCTGCGCCTGCGCAATACTCACGCCCGGCTTGAGCCGCGCCACCGGCATGAGCCAATGATCCTGCCGCGCCGCATACCTCGAGCTCGCTGGATTGATCGGCTGCCACAGGTCAATGCGGTCGCCGTAAAACGGAGCGAAGCCTGGAGCCATGACTCCGACTACCGTAGAGGCAATACCGGTGTTGTGATTCGTGAAGCTTTTCCCAAGCACCCCCGGGTCGCCATCGAAATGCCCCTTCCAAAACGAATCACTAATAACTACGGCCTGCGTGAGTTCCTGCTGTTCGTCGGCAACAAAGGCTCGTCCCAGTATGGGTTTGACGCTCAGCAGACCGAAAAAATTCGGCGTGACGTCCTGAATGTGAATCGACTCGGATCCGTTCTTACCCGAAAGAATGGAGGATTCCGTGCCGCTCGCTAACGCGATATCTTCAAAGACACGACTCTGCTTTTGCCAATCGAGCACTTCGGCGATCGGCGGAGGCTGCCACTGATCGGGATGGCCGAGCGGCGTTTCCCAAATGGCCACCATCCGGTCTGCGCCGCGATACGGCAATGGCCGGTACAGCAGCGTGTTCATCACGCTAAAGATGGTGCTGTTTGCACCGATGCCCAGCGCCAGCGATGCAACCACAACGGAGACGAAACCGGGATTCTTACGCAGGCTGCGTACTGCATACTTCAGGTCTTGGATAAAGGTTTGCAAAAAGAAAAAATTTCGCATCTTCGCGCCCCCCTCAAGCCGACTGGCAGCTTACCTCCTGGGCTTTACACGCTTAGACGATTCGGCGGTGAATTGGGATGCAATGGATGTCGGTGTCAAGGCCGTCAAAAGGCCGTCAGGTGGCCCTTGCGCCTCTGCCTTCGAAAACCTATAATTCTGGATAACTTCCCCAGCATTTATCCATCTTACCGACTGACGAAAGGGGCGAACTTTCCCGCTCAACCGTCCGGCGTTAACTCTTGCGGTGGTTAGCCGATCACCGCCAGAGTAAACGCATTAGTATAGAAAAGCAGCTTTGTATGGCTTGGGAGGCGCCATAAAACATCCATTTTCCCAGCAGAACGTCCAACCCTATGAACCGAACCTTCCACCGCACGTCTCCCGGTCGAGCGATAGGGCCAAGATGGTTTTTTGGCTGCCGGTTGTTGGGTTGGCTCGGTCTGCTTGGTGCCTTTTCCGGCAGCTTTGCTGCCGCGCAGACCTTGCAGCGCTCCCGCATCACTCAGCCAATCGATGAGCGCGTTCGTGTCACGCTGAAGGGAAACGTGCACCCGCTGGCGCAGGCTCGCTACGATCAGGGTGCCGTCCCCGATTCCATACCGGTTCAGCGGATGCTGTTGTTGTTTCAGCGCTCTCCGGAGCGCGTGGCCGCGCTCCGGCAGTTCCTCCGAGATGCGCACACGCAGGGCAGCCCCAGCTATCACAAGTGGCTCACGCCCAAACAATTTGGCGAACTCTATGGAGCCCGGGACTCCGAGATTGCGGCAGTCGCTGTTTGGCTCCAAAGGCACGGTTTCTCTGTTGCCGGTGCTCGAAAAGGGAAGATGGTGATCGAGTTTTCCGGGAGTGCCGGACAACTCCGCGAAGCCTTTGGCACAGAAATTCACACCTACGTCGTCAACGGCCAAGCACACTCTGCCAACAACCGCGACCCGCAAATTCCCGCCGCCCTCGCCCCCGTGATTGCAGGGATCACGCCGCTCCACGACTTCCGTCCAACACCGCAGGTCAAGGTTCTTGGCAAAGCCTTATACGATCGCAAAACCCACGTGGTCCACCCGGAATGGACAATTGGGAATTCCCCTCCGCTGCTGGCTCTGGCGCCTGCTGATTTTGCAGTCCAATACGATTTGAATCCGTTATACGCGGCCGGCATCGACGGGACGGGTGTCAACATCGGCCTTATTGGCGCCTCGAACGTTTATCCGGACGTGGTAGCAAACTACCGTTCATTCTTCGGGTTACCGGTTGGCACGCTCAACATCGTCGTTGACGGTCTCGATCCGGGGCCAAGTGCCTCGGTGAATCATGGGAATTGGGCGGAAGTGGAGTCCTTTCTCGATGTAGAAGTTTCCGGTGCGGTAGCCCCCGGGGCCACCGTGAATCTTTACACCGCCGCTGACACGACGGTTCAGTCCGGTCTGCTGCTCGCGGCACAGCGTGCCGTCGACGACGACGTCGCTTCGGTTCTGAGCACTAGCTATGGCCAGTGTGAACAAGCGCTCGGTTCATCCGGCAATCAGTTCTGGGCCGCGCTTTGGGAGCAGGCGGCCGCCCAAGGGCAGACCTCATTGGTCTCCTCCGGCGACAGCGGTTCTGCGGGCTGTGACGATTTCAACGCGCCCGAGCCAGCTCAGCTCGGCCTCGCCGTGAACGGCTTTTCCTCCACGCCGTGGAACATCTCCGTCGGGGGCACCGATTTCTTCTACACAAGCTATAACAGCACTGCTGGCGCTCAGAGCGCCGAACTGGCAAGTTATTGGAATATAGCGATGCCGAGCCCCACGACGCCGGCTGCCTCGCTCTTGAAAACTGTTCACGAGCAACCCTGGAACCAAGCTTTCGGGATGGATCTTTACGATGGTAGCGTCTACAACCCGAATCAACCCACGATCGTGGCCGGAAGTGGGGGCGCGAGCATCTATTATCCGAAACCAACCTGGCAAAGCGGTGAGGGAGTGCCCGCCGATGGCGCGCGGGACCTTCCCGACGTGGCCCTCTTCGCTGCGGACGGCGAAAACGATAGCTTCTATCCTATCTGCCTGCCCCAGGAAGACTGCACCGGGCAGGAAATCACCGCGATAGGCGGCACCTCAGCCTCTTCACCGGCCATGGCCGGGATTATGGCCCTCGTCATTCAGAAGTACGGACGTCAGGGGCAAGCCAATTTCGTTCTTTATCCGCTCGCCATGCAGCAGCCCTCGGTTTTTCATGATATTTCGATCGGGAGCAATGACGTACCTTGCCGGCAAAGTTCGTCCTCTTGCATGCTAAGCACCGCCAATGACAACACGAAAGGGTTCTATATCCTCGGCCACTACTACGCCGGCCCAGGCTACGATCAGGCCACGGGCCTAGGCAGCGTCGACGCGAATCTGCTTGTCCAATATTGGAACTCGCTGAACTTTACAGCGAGCAACACTTCGCTGAACCTGAGTCAGACGACCTTTACGCACGGGACCGCCATTAACGTGAGCGTGGCGGTCACCGGCAATGGCGGCACACCGACGGGCGATGTTGTTTTGCTTCCTGCGGAAAGCGCCGCAGCGGCTAACATCAGCCTAAACGAATTGACCCTGAACGGCGGCGCCGCTTCGGCCACCGTGAACAACTTTCCCGGCGGCCAATACCAACTCACCGCGAGATATGCGGGCGACCTCGTTTTTGGTCCAAGCACCTCCGCGCCGATTACTCTCAGTGTCGCTCCAGAAGGCAGTGCAGTCTCCATCACCGGAAGCTACGGCAACGCAAGCAACAGTTCTTTGGCTCCCATAGCAAACGGCGCAAGCTATCCTTATGGCGCCTACATCGTGATTGACGCCCAGCCTATCGCCGTGAATGCACCGAATGGCGGCACCGATGGTGTCGCCACGGGAACGGTCACCTTCACCGACACGGCTGGTTCCAACGTCAGCTCGGGCCCCTTGCGTCTAAACGCCCAAGGATTTGCCGAATGGACTCCTGCTCTTTCGTTTCCGGTCGGCCCGAACAGTTTGAGCGCCAGCTACTCCGGTGACGCCAGCTTCAACGCGTCCACCAGCACGACGCCTCTCACGTTCACCATCACGAAAGCATCGAGCGTAGCCTTTTTGGACGCGAAGCCGTCTCCCGTGGCTCTCGGTTCGGCGACGACGCTTGAGCTGCACGTGAGGAATCAGTTTTCTGGACCGGTGTGCAGGGAAGCCGGCGTCTGCACTGTTTACGATTCCGCCCCGGTTGCCCCGACGGGCACAGTTAGCTTTACTTTTGGGAATACTGCCATTGGAACCGTTCCCCTGGTTCCCCACTACAACAATCTCTTTGCCTCCTCAGCCAACCTCAGCGTCTCCACCCTACCTCTGGGCAAGGATGTCGTCACTGCGAGTTACAGTGGCGACGCCAACTATATTTCCACCACCGCGACGTTCCCCGTTGTGGTTGAAAACGCCGCCACGCTTTCGGCTGCCGCCAATCCGAGTTCCATCAATCAGGGTGAGTTCACTCAGATCACCTCCACGGTTACTGGTCAAAATGGCCTGCCAATTCCCACGGGAACCGTAAGTTTCTCAGCCGGCGGATCTGAGTCGGAATGGAACGACACAGAACCGCTCAAGAACGGCTCGGCGAGCTCAATGGCACTCCCGGGCGGTCTTTTCTTCCCTCCCACCAATGGCCAAATTACGGTCCCAATCAATGTCTCCTATTCAGGCGACTCCACTTATGGTCCAGCCAGCGTGAACGTGTCCCTCATCGTCACCCAGGGTTTTCTTCCACCCTTCAGCGTTATGGCGACTCCGGTCACCATCGCGTCTCCTGGAGCCACCACGAGCAACACCTCCACGATCACCGTGACCCCGGGCAACGGATTCACTGGCGCGGTTTATCTCTCTTGTGCGCTAACTTCCTCTCCGCCCGGAGCCGTGCATCTCCCTACCTGTAGCGCTCCCTCGGATGCACTGAACATTACCGGCACAGGCGCTGTCACAGCGGTCATGACCGTTAACTCCGCGGCCCCCTCTTCGAGCGCCAGTTCCTTGTCTTTGCAGGATTGGCGCTTGGCGAAAGGGCAGCCGCCTCTGGTCGCCAGTGCGGGAGTGCTCGCGGTTTGCTTCTTCTTGCTGGGCGCCGCTGCGCGGTATCCTAATCGCCGAGTCGTAGCTACTTTCCTCTTCACTTTTGTCATCTTCGGCGCGCTCGTTGGCTGTGGTGGTGGAAGCGCTACGACGCCACCGCTCCCGCCGACAAATCCCGGCACAACTGCGGGGACCTACATGTTCACCGTGAATGCTGCGCTCACCGCAAATGGCGTCAGCCAGGCTCAGACCGCCGTTACGGTAACGATTCAATAGTCCGGGCCATTCCCGTCTACCCCACTGCTTTTACCGCAAGAGCGACGCGTGATGACCGTCTCATGGAAGGAGTTTGGCTAAACCAAAGCCTTTGCCAACGGCGGGACAGGCTGAGCAAGTCTCGAGAGTTTTCCAACGGCGATGGTACGTAGGCGATAGCATCAAGCGAAGGGTTCTCCGCGAGTATCGAAGCCTTTCGCCGAAGAAGTGGTGGGTACATTCGAGGCAGTGAGCATTTCGTTAAAGAAAGACCGCGTTGGTTCACACTTCGCGTAGAAGCCGCCAAGTTCGCCGCCAAAGAAAGAGCCAAACCGCAAAATAAGCAAATCCACCGAGGACTTCGTCTGCCAACGTCCACGGTACGCCGCGAAAATAGAGGACTTGCGCAATTTCCAACCGGACCAGGTTCAAGCCGAAAAAAATGACGGCGACTGCCAGGAGCCGCGAGGCATTTCGGAGCAAGGATTTTCTAACGTCCCATAGAAGGGGAATCGACCCCATGAAGACATCGACAAACGTGCAGGCGATCACGACCCTGAAGAGCTGCCCTTGAATGCGAATGGTATCAAACGACACGCGCGCGGTGGCCATGCCGAGGGATGAGGAAATACGCAGGACGGCTGCTGAAGTTACGAACCGCAGCCATCGCCACGGGAACTGATAGGTGAGGAGAACAAACAGGGCGACGAAGCTCGCGCGAAGCAGAAATTCTCGGTTGAGCCAAGGCATGCGAATGGCCGCCAGGTCAAGCTTTGCGTGCAACATAAGGTTGCGAGCTCATCGTCAAGCATCTCTCTTGTCGCGCCACAGGAGCCGCACACTCCATAGCGCCAGCAACGCGACGAAAGTAAGGAGCGAAATGCGCCCGCCGCCCATGAGGATCCAGCGCACATGGGAAACGGACACGGTCGAAGACTGTGACCCGTTGTCCGGCGGCCGTCCATGGCCATCCACTGCGTTGACTGTAACCGTATAGGTGCCCTCCGCGGCAGAAGTGCTTGCAGAGACCCTCAACAGCGAGGTGGCAGAGCCGTTGGTCACGGTCGCCGAAGCAGGGTTCGCACAGGATGGCGCGGGATGGGGCACTCCGGAGACAGTGCAGCTAAAGTCCACCTTGCCGGTAAAGCCGTTAAATGCAATGACTGTGATGGTGGAAGTTGCGACGTCTGTATCAATGTAAGTCGGCGACAGGGGAGACAGGGTTATGTTATAGCTCGGAGTCGGCGAGCCCTGGCATTCGCATGCAAGCTCTTCCGGATGCAAACCCTCGGTCGTGCACTTGCCCACATTTCCACTACCCACCGTAGGTGGCTTGCATGGTGCGCCCGGCTTGGTACAAACGCGTCCCTGTAGAACAGGCTTGAAGGAACACGACTGTCCTGGAGTTGTTGGCGAAGAAACCAAAAGGGCACCAAGGACGAGAAATCCAAGCGCCGGATGTGTAGGTGTTCGCTGCATCGAGACTCCTCGCGGGATTTATGGATTGCTCCCCGAGGAACATACTACTGCTTTTGCGCGTCCATGGCAGGTCGTTCTCGCTTCATTCTGTTGCCCTTCTGATCGACTGTCAGGCGAGACTCGCGGCCGTCTTAGTTAGAACTTCGCCGTTCCCGTTCAGATGGCCCCGTGATTTTCGGACATCGTCAGGTCGACACGGTGCACTTGGGGCGTTGACGAAGAGATGCCCACAATTCCTCTTTTGGATAAAGTACGAAGTACGCTAAGGAAATGCTTGAGTAAGTCAGCGAAACCAAACTTCGAGCGAGTCCCGCCGTTTCATGTCCAAGGCCGCTCATACATCGAACGGGATCGCTAGCGGATGGTTGGTGCCGTTGCGGGGCCGTGTTACGATGCCGTGTAAAACGGTCAGGAAGTCTGACCAGACGGGAGGTAAAGCCAATGCGAGTCCTGACATTCGCGAGTCTCCTTCTCTGCTCCCTTTGTTTCATTGCTAAGGGAGACGCGCAAAGCCCGGAGGTCGCGGAAAGACCGGTTTGGGCCATGGAGTTCATCGAGGTGCAACCCGGCAAGACGGCACTGGCCCTTGGCTATCTCGACGATCACTGGATGCGCATCCGACAGGAGGCTAAACGGCAGGGTGTGGTTCTAAGCTACCACCGGGTCTCTGAAGTGCTACTGGCAGCGCTTGGTTCCTCAGCAGGCGATCCGAACTCTATCGTATTGCTGACAGAGTACAAGAACCTCAGCGCATTCTCTGGACGCGAGGTCGTGTTCGCCTCCATACTCCGCCATCTACCAAGCGCCACGCCCGGCCTGGTTCCGCTTAGGCCTGAAGAGCTCTACAAAACCGTGGAGACACGCGTGTTCATGGAACAACCCGCCAATCCCGACACGGCGCAGTTTAAGCTGATCACTGAGAAGTAGGATATTGGCGATTCCGAAGTCTATTGGCGCGCAGTAGCAGCCGATACGGAATTGCCATACCGTTTGTAACGACGGCTCCGAAGATTTTGGTGGCTTGGATGAAAAAGGCACCAACTCATTCTTCTCGTGGACGTTCCCACGGCGAATCAGGACGTCACCCTCGCGAAGGCTTACGCCGTTTTCTACATTTCGGCTGTGCTGTTTTACTGCGTTGAAGGGACGAGCGTCATAGCAAGGACCACCACATTACGATTCCTAGGCAAGGCCACGCTGCGCACCACCTTGCTGCTGTCGAGATCGAACGAATAGCCGAAGATATGGAAGGTACCGTCATCCGTTTCCCCATCGCCCGTAAGGCGATAAGGAACAGTCACGGCCATAGATTCTCCGCTGAAGTTTCCCGGTGAATACCAGTCGCTCAGGCTCTGCGTGAAAGTCGAAGACGTTCCGTCGACATACGCGACGGTGAAGGTTTGCGATTTCTGGCTGCCTTCCACACCGGTAGCAAGAATCTTCAAAGCGCCAAACTTACCAGCAGGTAGAGTAACCGTCTCCCCCGTGACGACATCCGGCGCATTGGCCGGGCCTAGCCGAAACAAAACGCCATCCCATTCTTGCGTGGCGCCCACAGGCTGCTCGGGGAGCGCGAATCCGCCACCATCAAGGCTAGAGGTCTCGTCAAACGTCGATCCGTCTGTGTAGATACCCGTTAGGTTGTAGGCCGAAGTGAGATCAACTGCCACTGTCCCCGTCTTCACCGCGACTACCTTCAGAAGGATAGGGACATTCTGCGACAACCTGCCTGACGTTGCCGTGACAGTGACTGTAGCAATCTCTGCGTGTGCCGAACTGCCTGCTTTTAGCGTTAGCGTGCTTGTTCCAGAGGCGTTCGGCGAACTAAAAGTTGCCGTTACTCCGGCAGGCAGTCCTGTCGCCGCCAGGCTCACGTTGCTCTGGAACCCATTCCTCGGCGTTACACCGACCACTACTGTGGCGCTTCGCCCCTGCGTGATGGAGAGGCTTGTGGTTGAGCTAGAAAGTAGAAAATCCTTGTCGCCCGCTGCTGCCGGAGGAAGAACATCGTACAGGGGCTGCGCTGGCTTTATGCTCGGATTGTCCTCCGCCACGGTCATTGCGAGAATCCGGATCTTAGGGTTATCCGGCAGCTTGATGCTCTTGCCTCCGGGTTCCAAAGCGACGGCGTAGCCGAACAAATACGAGTAGGAATAGGCCACGTTGTCGCCCGCAGGGTTGTGGTGATGCGAGCAGAACCACGCCAGGTCCGCGCGCTTGATGTAGCCCGGCCTGATGCCGGTCATCTCCGCGTAATCGTCGTGCACGGTGCGAGCCGGCCGCCCTCCGCTTGCCGGAATCATGGTGTCTTTCGCCGTCCACTGCCTGTCATCCCATTGCCCGATGAATCCGCTCCAGTCCTGAATATTCAACTCGAGTCGTTTACGGCCTGCTTCGAACACGGCTTTCTGGTCGCCATCAATGGAAGCGGCTAGCAAGTACAGGCGGTTATAGCTTCCCGGGGGAAGCTCAATCGTCTGGCCCTTTGCGCCGAGTGCGTTGGGCACGCCAGTTTTTGCCGGGGCCAGTTGAAACTCCACACCGTCGAATTGGATTTGCGAAGGCAGCATCTCCGCAGGCAACGCATTGCCTTTGCCGTCAAATCCTTGGGACGATTTTGTGCCGTCGTTGCTGGCGGTTGCGAGATCGTAGCGCAGCTTCACCGGGGCAGAATGTACGCTGCTGGCCTTCCCGGTCGTCGCCGCCAGCTTGACCGCGAAGGTACGCGGCTGATAGGCCGAAAACGAGGTCACCACCGCGCCATCGCTTACGGTTGCTGGGCCCATCGGCTGCTCCTGGCCGTTCACTTCGCGCGCCGCAACGACCGGCGAGGCGAACGACACACGCACGTTCTCCTGCGGTTTTCCGTCCAGTTCCACCATCCGCACGATGATCTCCTCGCTTTGCTCGGCTTTCTTCAGCGTCAAAACCCGAATCCGCGGGTTGCTTACCTTTAGCAAAGAAAACTCCTGCCCCAGGGCTCCCGCATGCTTGGAGGTTTCGAAGGCAATCAGCGGGGCGTTCAGCCGCTGCCCTTGCCAATCGGTTTGCCCGTCGCGCCAACTCCCGGCGTGGCCGGCGATGCCGTACACAAATTCGTGGTGCCCGAGGTCCTGCGTGCCTTGGTCGTGATATCCGCCGGCCGTGCCTGGAGTCCGAACGAGCGTGAGGCGGATAGTGTGATCATTCGGCTTATCGGAACCGTTCTTGCAGTCGGTGAGGACCGTGGCCCCAAATTCGCCGCTTATGTCTGTCAGGTCAATCCACTGGTGCGAGGGAACTTCAAATTTTTTCGGCTCTGCCGTTGGCCTCTCGATCGTACCTATGTCCCAGTTATAGGTCGCCACGCGGTTTGCAGCGGTCAATGGAAACGCCGCCTTCAGGTTGGACTCCTTCGTATTCCAGTCGATCACGTTGCCGAATTCCACTCGCTTGCCCGCGTCCCCCGCGGACAGCCGGATCGTCTGCAGGAACGCCGAGCCGGCGGTTTCCCTTGAAACTTCCAGCGCCACGCGCGCCGGCCCATTCTCCGCAACGCGAATCTTAGGAGGCCCGCTCACGTACGCCTTCGGCGGTGTCCGCTCCTGGTCCCAGTCCATGTTCCACGCCGGCCACTGCTGCGGGTTGTCGTAGGAGATAGCCAGCCTCGCCGGCGCGGACAGCAGTTCCTTGCCTATCGTTTTGTCGAAGATGCTTGCGACGTCCCCATCGCCATTCAGGCGAACGCGGTAATACTGGTTTTCGAGCGAATCGTTCGATACTTTCAGCGTCGACGTGCCGGAGGCCTCGCCTGGTTGCACATCGTAAACCGCGTAGGCTGTCGGCGGCACCTGCGCTAGAAATAGAATTTTCCCCCCCGAGATCTGCGCTGGAGCTTCGTTGCCGCCGGGACCGGTGACATGAACGGCTTGGGGCACTCCGCCGGGGAATTCCACGCTGGCTTCCACCACGTCTTCTCGCGCGATGTTGAGCGGATTGAAGACCACCACGGGGACGCCTTTCACTTCCGTATTCAGGGCCGCCGCAACCCCTTCGGTTGCGTTGGTTAGTACTCCCGCAAACTGATTCATCGCGATGACGTCATCGTTCCACGCGAACTCGTAGCTCTTCGGCGTGGCTGTGCCCGCAGCGATGTCGTGAAAGTGCCCGCCCATCACCAGCGTCCATGCATGGTACAGTCGCTCACGCGGATACGTTCGTGCCCCCAGCCATTCCGCCGCGATCGAGGCTTTCTCCGCGGCGTCGGCGAGCAATTCTTCTTTGCGCAGCCAACGCTTTTGGTACGCCTGCGACGTGAGTGACCCGGCCGAGTGGTTGGTCAGCTCCATTTCGCCGGCGTATCTCGGCAACCCTTTGGCTTCCGAGGGAGTGATATCCAGGAACATTTGGTCCGCCGTGGCGGAAATCACGTGGACCGGTCCGTCTCCTACTTTGACCTCGGGCCACTGGGGATGGGACTGCCTCCTGAAAAAGGAGGCCTCGCCCTCGGGCGGGAAGCTTGCCGTGCCTTTCGTAACGATGGCCTCGAGCCGCTTCACCGAGTCCTCATCCGGTGATCCGCCGACGTCGCCCGTCCCGTAATAGTGGTAATCCGTGAAGACATCACTGACTTTGCCGTTATGCTCTACTCGAGCTGCCCAATCCCCCTGATGCCATTCCCGGTTGCGGTCTTGCTCCACCTTGACCAGACCATCTCGCTGATCCCGCAGGCTCAGGAACTCCTCGATGTCTTTCTGATCGGGTGTTTGTCCACCGCGCCGCCCATATTTCTCCCGCAGCGCCTGAAACTTCGTCTCGATTTCTTTCAGCGTGGGGTTGGGTGGCGGCTCGTGTAGCGGCTTGCTGAGATCGGTATAAATTCCGCCGCTGTAACTGCCAGGGTTCAGCCCCGCCAGAACGCTCTCGCCGTCGGGGCCGACCCACACTCCGACGTTAAAGGGCGTTCCTTCCGGAGTCCTTTCGATCGATTCCGGTCCTCCGGCGTCAGCCGAAGAGCCCCA
>WNFW01001951.1_pt1 | contig 16912 bp, 22 predicted proteins | sample 5400131 | NCBI WGS metagenome assembly WNFW01 (sample SAMN13153362, study PRJNA577476) | soil metagenome | isolation source: 20 cm soil or saprolite under grassland replicate 1 | place: USA:California | collected 2016-06-15 | reverse complement strand
TCGCCGTTTGGGTTGGACTCATCGCGCTTGCTGGACTCGACGCCGAGACAGGTGTCGTCATGCTGCTCTACCTCGATCACGCATGGGAAAAATTCCGTGGTGAAGGTCGAATGAACAACACGCGCGACTTGCACGACGCAGTTGTCGAGGGCGCGGTGGGCCGGGTGAGGCCGAAAATCATGACCGTTTCCGCAATCCTGTTTGGCCTGCTGCCGATCATGTGGTCGCCTGCCATGCAAGCTGGCGCTGATGTGATGAAGCGCATCGCCGCGCCGATGATCGGCGGCGTTGTCACCTCCGCAATCCTGGAGTTGCTCATTTACCCGGTGATCTACGTCATCTGGCGTAAGCGCGAACTGCCCGACCAAACTGAAGAACCAGCGCCTTTGATCCCACCTGCCTTGGTCGCGCAACTTTCCAAGTTGCGATGGAGCAAGGTACAAACTCTCCCACAATAAAATGGATCGCCCTAATCGCTGCGATCCTCGCGCTCTTTTAGCGCAACTGGCAATCTGGCCACGTCGGCGAGTCCGGCGCATTTAGCGGGCTCATCGGTGCGGGGATGGGCACCGCCGGATCGAGCACGCCGATGCGCTTGTTCACCCAGAGCACCTGGTACGCCCAAGCAGAGAGCGGCGCTGCCTTCGCCGTGCACGACCAGTTATTGAAGTGGAGGTTCACGAGATAGAAGTTCCGCTTCAGCTTCCGGAGTACCTCGACAATCTTCGGATCATCGAAACCGTGCAGCTCCATTGCGATCTGCGGAATCGAAGCCAACAACTCGTCAGGTGCTGCGAGCAGTGAATCCCATTCCCCGCCCTCGATGTCCATCTTGATGATCAGGCGCCGGCCGCTGTCGCCGTTTTTCCTGAGCTGGTTTTCCAGCGTGTCGAAGAAACGCGACTCCCTGTAGCCGGTCCGATCGCCGACGCATTCATCGTGAAACACGAACGTGCCGCCATTGCAGGTTGGACGCGCGGGATCAAAACAGTCGTACTCATGCACCGGGACGCGATACCGGCGCGACACCTCGCACCCCCAGTCGTCGTTCCCTCCAACGCCGTATGAGTAGCCTGCATCGAGCGGCTCAATCAGATTCTCGCACATTAGGTATCCGCCGTCATTCGCGCTGCCGAAGCGCTTCAACGTACAGTTCTTCAACGCGACCGGCTGAAGTTCCGCAAGAATCGCCTCGCGCAGCTTGCGGCCGGCCGCGTCGCGTGCGAGATCGCCAATCACGACAGCGGCGGCAGCTGCCAGAGCGATGATGACGAACGTGATGCGGATGGACGATCGTTTCATGAAGGTGTGTTGCATGGAGCGCGGGCTGTTAAGACCATTCTCACGCTACTCATGACGATGTGTCCAATGTCGACGACTGGAGTACTTCACACTCGGCTGGCTGAAGCGGCGGTTGCGACTGGTGCAGGCGTGTTTGACGGCAGCATCGACGAATGAACGGTATGTGTAAGGTTGTTAGCCGAAAACGTACGAACGATGTGGCAGAAAGGCAGAGAACTGGCGAAGTCGTTCAAGCGCGAGTTAACGGTTTATCGGCGCGTGCTTGCAGACCCGCGAACGCCGATCAACGCCAAAGTATTCCTTGGTCTGGCGGTTGGTTATCTCTGCATGCCGTTCGATTTGATTCCAGACTTTATTCCCGTGCTTGGTCATCTGGACGACGTCGTGATCGTGCCGGCATTAGTTTACGCTGCGTTGCGGTTGATTCCGCAGGATCTGGTGGCAGAGCATCGGGCAATTGTTTCAGGAGATCACGCGCGTAATCGCACATTTACCGGTGCAGCTTGAACGCAGCACATCCGACGGATCATGTCTACAACAACCGAACAACGTTGCTTAGCGGAAGCAATTTCTCCGGTTCGACAGCGTTTGGAAGACGTGCGATTCGCGCTATTGCTGACGTACGTAACGCTCGGCTGGATGACGATCGAAGGAGCGGCGTCGCTCCTGCTGGGTTGGGCATCGAAAAGTCTTCTTCTCGAAGCGTTCGGTATCGACAGCGTCATCGAGCTTTTTAGCGCAATAGTGTTGTTGTGGCGCCTGCGAGTTGAAGCGAACGGCGCTGCAACATCTAAACATGTCGATTTTGTTGAGCGTCGTGCAGCCCGTTTGGTTGGCTATTCGCTTTACGCGCTGGTTGCTTACGTCGTTCTTAATTCCGGTTACGGATTATTCATCGCCAAGCGCCTCACCGACACGCATGAAAGTGTTTGGGGCATTCTCATCGGCGCTGTGGCAAAGGTCGGCATGCCGATTCTGGCCGGTTACAAACTGAAAGTTGCCGCTCGATTGAATTCCCGTGCGCTGAGAGCCGACGCGGTCGAATCGATCACATGTGGCTATCTGTCGATCGTTTTGATGATCGGCCTGGCAGCGACACGATTGCTCGATTGGTGGTGGCTGGATAGCGTCGCTGCTCTCGCCTTGGTTCCGTTTCTTATCACCGAGGCGCGGGCAGCGATTTGCGGTGAATGCTGTTGCGGCAAGGCTGAGTAATCCCTTCGTTAATCTTAGTGCGGCGCTTCACGCTGCCAGGGCAATTTTCCTTCGATTTCCAGTTGTAGTGACATACTGAGGAACGTGCGGATGAGAACGATCAATCCTAACACCAACACGTTTTCCATTGTGGGCGCCACAACGACGGTACGGATGATGTCCCCAGCAATAAGAAACTCGAGGCCGAGCAAAATGGCTCGACCAACATCCTGCCGGTAAAGCGAATAGTAATTCCCGGTGCTCTGCGCGCGATGGAGTGCGAGTCGCGCAGTTGCGACGAGTGCGCCACCCACAACGATAAATACACCTACGCCATCGACGGCCGTGCCAACGATGTCCATGATGTGCCGATAATATTCCATGGCTCACTTCATGCCGGTAAACGCGCCTACTTTGGTCCCGCGGTCGCGCCGCGACAACTGCGACTTCGCTCAGCGCTTGTCGTACTCGTCGTGGCGGCGCCACCAGACGTCCGTCTCGTTGCGCCCCTTGGGGGCGCGGTCGAGCCACTGGTACATGCCCCAGAGGCCGTCCAGTCCGCGCGCATAGGTGGAATAGGTGTGGTAGACGATGCCGTCCTCGAGGGCGAACGCGCTCATGCCCGGCCTCTCGCGTGTGTACGTGGCCACGTCGGTTCCGGTCATGGCCGCGATCTCGGCGACAGGCCCCTCGCCGCGTTTCGTCAGCGAGTCGCCGATCCCCCGTGCCGTCCATGCCGGCTCGCGCCGGTAGTTGTATTCGACAGCCCCCTCGCGCTGTTGCTCCTCGGTGAGCGAGACGCTGAAGTCGAAGTTGAAGTCCCCGCCGAGCGAAGACGCCCAGGGAAACGTCCATCCCATCCGCTGCTTGAAGGCCTGCAGTTTGTCGAGCGGAGCGCGCGAAACCGCGGTCATCGCCACGTCATGGTTCGCGAGGTGGACGACGAAGCCGTTGAACCCGTCCGCGATCACCGAGCAGGACGGACACCCCGCCGTGTAGTCGGGCCCGAACATGAAGTGGTAGACAAGGAGCTGCGAGCGCCCTCGGAAGAGGTCTGGCAGCGAGGCGCTGCCCTCGTCGGTCTCGAATCGGTACTCCTTGTCGATCCGCACCCACGGCAGCTCCTGCCGCTGCCGCGCCAGCTCGTCGCTACGCCGCGTGAGTTCCTTCTCTGCCTCGAGCAGCTCGAGCCGCGCTGCGAGCCACTCTTTACGTGTTCCGGTCCTGTGCTTCGTCATTGTCTTATCTCCTATGATGTTTTGGTTAACTCTAACCTGGTTCCGTCTTTCGCAAGACTTGCGTCCGCTCAGAAAGACCCTGGCGGCTTCGCGGGCAAAGGCCCTCGCTCTTGGTGATATGCCTAGCGCGATTGCGACCGACACGGCTGCCGCCAAAGAAGCAAAGTTATCCTTCAAGAACGACAGACGCCATCGCGTGATGCTCGGTATGGCTGAGAGTGATGAGGGCGGAAGTTACGCCGCGCTTTGCGGCAAGCTCTTGCGCTGGCCCCGAGAAAACGAGAAACGGCTCGCCACTTGGTTTTTTTTGAACGTCGATATTGCGCCAGCCCATCGCCTTGCCAATCCCGGTGCCGAATGCTTTCGAAACTGCTTCTTTCGCGGCGAAACGCGCAGCCAAGTGACGCGCGGGAAATTTCATCGACATGGAATACGCGATTTCGCCATCGGTAAATACACGATGGAGGAATTTTTCGCCAAAACGCTCAAGTGAACGTTCGATGCGCGCACATTCGACAAGATCGACACCGATTCCCAGGACGCTCATCCGGCATAATTCTCCATCGCAGCGAGCATTTCCTTTACCGCTGTTTCGAGTCCAACCCAGATAGCGCGCGAGACGATTGAGTGCCCAATATTAAGTTCGCTCAGATACGGAATTTGGTGAATGAGCGTGATGTTACGGTAATTGATGCCGTGACCGGCGTTGACTTGGAGATGTGATTCCGCAGCGGCACGTGCCGCTGCGCGTAATTTCTCCAGCTCTTCTTTTTCAATTTTTTCCGCGAATGCATTTGCCAATCTTCCGGTATGCAACTCGACCATTTCCACACCGAGCTCAGCTGCGGCGTCTACCTGTTCCAACGTTGGATCGATAAAGAGACTGACGTGGATACCTGCGGCCTGGAGGCGTCTTATGGTGGGTTCAAGCTCTTTTCGCTGCGCCACAACATCGAGACCTCCTTCGGTGGTAACCTCTTCGCGTTTTTCTGGAACGAGACAGGCCTCGTCCGGAACGATGAGCAAGGCAATATCGATGATCTCCGGAGTGTTGCTCATTTCCAGATTCAGTTTAGTCATAATGTTTTCGCGCAGGCGTTTGATATCACGATCTTGAATGTGGCGACGATCGGCGCGCAGGTGAGCAACAATTCCGCCGGCCCCGGCACGCTCGCAGATTGAAGCCGCTGCAATCGGATCGGGTTCCGCATTCTTGGATTCCGGCATGGTGGCATACCGCGCCTGCCGCACCGTCGCAACGTGATCAATGTTAACTCCTAAGCGCAAACCGCTCATTTGATTGCGCCAAATAGGACTCACTCGCTGAGCATGAGCAAGTCTTAACCGAGCAGACTCCCTCTATTCCTCCGCCGCGCAAACGGATGACCACCCAGTTTGCGGCAAAGCGCATCGCCAATCTCGAAGATGATCTCGATCTTTATCGGGTGATAATATTCAGCGTCTTCGAGTTGATGCACCGCGTGGTCACGGTCAACCGCGCAGGCGGGAAGATGGATCAGATTGCTCGCGTCATCGTAAAGCAGGCCGGCGCTGAGCAGACGCCCCCTTTTCGCGTCCGCGCACAACTAACCAAATCCGAAGTCGTCGCCAGCCAGGCGTAGTTTGCCAACGTTGCGACTCTCCGCTGAAGCGGGAACGACTTTGTGCCCGCCTCTCCAGGGAAAGCGAATTCGGGATCAGGAAACACAACTTGAATATTTGAGCGCGTCGTCCATTTGCGACCGCCATCGCCTTTGAGCACGCAACCGGCATCGATGCAGAGCGACGCGATGGGCATGGTCGCCCATAAAGAAAAGCACCTTCGTGCCCAACTGATGCGTGGTGCGGGCCGCTGTCAATCCGGCCGAGTCGTCCCAATTATTGCAAGTTATGTCTTTTGCCTCACGACTTCACGTCCGCTGTTTTCTTAAGAGCATGACGCGCGATCTTGGTCACCCAGATTATCACGACAATCGTGGCAGCAAGGCCGAGGCTCAGGAAAGTCCAGTATTGCCAGCCATATTTCGTCGCCTCGCCACCGGCGGCTGACACAGTGGTTTTGCTGGCGGCGCCGATGAAAACGTAAAGGAACGTCGCTGGCATCATCCCGACCCAGCTCGCGAACACGTAAGGCCAGAATTTCACAGCGGTCAGACCATAAAAGTAATTGCTCAGATTAAATGGGATAACTGGACTGAGACGGAGTAAAAAAATTATCTTGGCGCCTTGTTCGCTGATCGCACTGTCGATCCGCTGAAATCTGTCGTTTCCTTTTGCCATCGCTTCGATCCTGTCGCGCGCGATGGACCGGGCGACGAGGAAGGCCAAAGCGGCGCCAAGCGTCGCGCCTGCAGAAACTGCGAGAAAGCCCTTCCATAAACCAAACGCGAATCCGGCGCCAATCGTCAGAATCACTCCAGGCGCGAGCAAGACCGTCGCAGCAGCGTAAACCGCGATAAAAATAAGAATGCCTGCAATCCCCATTTTCCCGATCCAGTTATTAAAATCGTGCAGCCAATGCGTAACCGGCAAAAACTTCATGACAACGAGCAGGCCAATTACGATCACGGCCAGCGCTGCGAGCTTTCCCATCGGGCTCTTAGGCCTGCCATTTTCGTTGTTACTCACTTGCGTGCGCGCTCGTAAAGCCAGCTGAAGATTTTCTTGGCCGGCGGGGTGAGACGGCTCTTGTTGTATTTGTCTCCGGCCTTGCGGGCTAGCTCCGCAAATGTGGGATAGACGTGGATCATCGAGGAAATTTTGCCAAGGCCGACGTTAGCCTTCATTGCCATCACGAACTCGTGCAGCAAATCGCCTGCATGCGGCGCGACAATGGTTGCGCCGAGAATTTTGTCCGAGCCTTTCGCGGTCAAAACTTTCGCGAAACCGGCATCCTCGCTCTCAACCACTGCACGATCGACGTCTTCTAGCGGAGTGACGAAGAGGTCGTAATCGACATTTCCTTTTTTCGCTTCCTTTTCGCCCAGTCCGACATGCGCGACTTCTGGATCGACATACGTGCACCAAGGCACGACCGAATAATCCATTTTCTGCCGCAGAAATTGGAATGGAACAAGAATGTTTCGTACAACCACGCGCGCTTGCGCATCGGCCATGTGTGTGAACAAAAATGGCCCGATGACATCGCCTACAGCGTAAATATACGGTTGAGACGTTTGTAAGTAATCGTTAACGCATAGACCCCTCTCACTGGCGTCAACCTTCGCCGATTTCAGATCCAGACTCCAAATGCGTGGCGTTCGCCCGGTGGCGGCAAGGAGCGCGTCGGCAAAGAAAGTCCGTTCGGCCAGTCGGCCCGATTGTCGATCTAACAATTGAAGCGCGATTTTTCCGGCGTCGCTGGTTGCCACTAAACGCGCATCGGAGTTCTTGATGACACGGACACCTTCGTTAATCAAGCGACGCTCAAGAAATTCCGCCACATCTCTATCTTCCCTTGGCAAAAGCTGGTCGCCACGCTGGACGATCGTCAGCTGCACGCCAAGGCGCCGGAATGTTTGCGCGAGTTCACAGCCAATCGGGCCGCCGCCGAGCACGATCATGCTCTCCGGCTTTTGGTACAGCTCGTCGAAAACCGTTTCGTTCGTGAAATATGGAACGTCGTCGATGCCTTCGATGTTCGGAATGACGGCGCGACTGCCGGTTGCGATGACGAAATTCTTGGCGCTAAGCTTTTGACCGTTCACTTCCACTTCATGTGGGGATACGAATCGCGCTTCGCCGCGGAAGACATTCACGCCTAACGACTCGAACCGCTCTTGTGAATCATTCGGCGAGATCTTGGCCCGGCGCGCGCGCATTCGCTGAAATATTTTTTCGAAAGCGAATTGCGGTTCTTGTCGATCTAATCCCCACTTTTCCGATTCGCGGATTCGCTGAATCAATCGCGCCGATGAAATGAGTGCCTTACTCGGCACGCAGCCGAAGTTCAGGCAATCGCCGCCCATTAAGTTCCGCTCGACCAGTGCGACGCGCCCGCCGAGTGCTGCCGTGCCTGCCGCTGTGACTAGTCCCGCCGTGCCGGCGCCGATGATGATGACGTTGTAGATTTCTTTGGTCCTCGTGCTCATCAAACTGAAGATCGGAGAATTGAAAGCAAGCTGTTATTCCAGCGCTGTCGCCGCCGTCTACGATCGATCCTGCGCAAATGCATTCTTGATTTGTTGCTGGCTGGTAATTGTCGGTTCACCTTTTGGTCATGTCGTGTATCCGGCTCTTTCTTGTGGAGTTGCACGCATCGGAATGGGTCGGGATTCTCCTGGCACGGTTGGTAGTCGGTTCACTTTTCTTTCTTTCCGGGCGAGGCAAACTCTTTGTGAATGAGCGTCGGGAACAAATGCGCCAAACGCTTCGCGAAGCGCGTATTCCTTTTCCCGAGTTAAATGCTTTCCTTGTTTCGACGGTAGAATTCGTTTTCGGCCTGCTCCTTATCGCCGGAGCTGTGACACCTGTCGCATGTGTGATGCTTAGCGGAGTAATGGTTGTGGCTATTTCGACCACCGCAATTCGAAATATCAAAGCAACGTCGCCGATCGGCTGGCTTGCCGATTTTTTTTATCTTCCGGAGGTACTTTGCCTCGTCATCCTGGCCTGGCTGTTTCTTTCGGACCCCGGATGGTTCAGTGTGGATCATCTAATTCTGTCCAACACGTCGCTCTAGCAATGTCTGCACGGATATTTACGCTTGCACTTTTCGCGCAGCCGCGCAGTGGCTTGCCCAGCCGCAATTACAGCCAAGCGCAATTGCTCTTGATAATATTTTTAAATGATCGGAGCGGCCATCAAATCGTTTGGCGATATGAATGCAGCCGTACCTCTATCGCGAGTTGACGCGAAACGAGAAAATAACGCACGCAGTTATGAAGGAACACGTATTTCCATCATCGTGCCGGCGTGGGACGAAGCGCCGCTGATCCGCTCGTTTCTCGAGCATGTCCGCGAGCGAGCGCCGGACACGGAAATCATTGTCGCGGACGGCGGAAGCAGCGACGGGACAACCGAACTCGCCAAAAAATTTGCCGACCGGCTTGTCAGGACGAGGCGGAATCGCGCCGTGCAAATGAATGCCGGTGCACGTGTAGCCAGTGGTGATGTGCTTTGGTTTCTTCATGTGGATGTTGAATTACCTGCACAATGTTTGGATGAAATCGGACGCACGCTAAACGATCCCAACGTTGTATGCGGTTACTTCCGCATTCGCCTGCCCCGATCGCCTTTCGTTTACCGGCTGACAGATAGCTTTGCTCACTACGCTGGAATCCTATTGCGGATGCGATGCGGTGATCATGGCATTTTCTGCCGGCGGCAACTCTTCGAAGATCTCGGCGGGTTTCCGGAGACGCCAATCATGGAGGATGTGGAATTTTTTCGTATGTTGCAACAGCGCGGGCGAGTGGCGTACATCGACAAGCGGATCGTCGTGAGCCCGCGACGCTACGAAAGGGTTGGCGTGCTTCGTCTAACACTCGCCTACGGGCTCATCGCAGCTCTCTATGCTGCCGGCGCGCCGCTGCGTGTGCTAATCTGGCTCTACGCCCGCACATGTGGCTACGTAAAGAATGCTGATGCCACGGGCAATTTTATTGTTCCGATCAGGAATAAATAAGTGTCTTGACCCCTCGTATCTGGAGACCATTAATGGAAATGCAACCGTTTCGCTTGCTGAAATGCGTGAACGGCACGGCAAAGCGCCGAGCGTTTTCCGATTAAGGTACTGAAACCTCAACAACCTAATCTTATGATTACACGACTTATTATTGCGTTTTCTGTGGCGCTGTTTTTCGCACCGGCTGCGACATTACCCGCGCAAGAACATCCAGAGCATCCAAAGAAAGGCGCGGAACACCCGAAGAAAAGTGGTGCGGAAAAACAAGTAAGCACCGCTGATATTTCCGCCGGCATCAAGAAAAACATTGATGCTCAAAGCAAAAAGAGCAGTGACAGCAAGTTCCACGTCAAGCACGAGGGTCAGGATCTGTCGCTCGATTTGGTCAGAGTCCATGACGATCGGCTCTCGAGTCTCGGCGGCGGCAAATACTTCGCCTGCGTGGATATGAAAGCTACCGATGGCAAAATCTATGACGTTGATTTCTTCATGGCCGGAAAGCCGGGCAGCATGAAAGTCACAGAAACTTCCGTTCACAAGGTTGACGGCAAGCCGCTTTACGATTGGAAAGAAGAAGGCGGCGTCTGGAAAAAGGTGCCGGCAAGCTGACGAACGATTGGTTACTTGGATCGGTGATTGAAAGTTCCATGCGGTTTCTGACTCTCCCGGCTGTTCTTCTGGCGAGCGCAGTTGCTGTTCTTGCCGCAGATGAGCCAGGCATTATCAAAGGTTCCGACCAGTTCGAGTTCATTTACCGAGTCAAACTGCCGGAGATAAAAGGCGATGCCCGTGTTTGGATACCGCTGGCGAAGACCGATGCTTTTCAGACCGTGACCGAGGAGAATCTGAACATCCCGATGAAATGGGAAAAAGTGCAGGATCGCGATTACGCGAACGATATCTGCGTGCTCTATCCGCTGCCTGCAGACAGCGGTAAAACGATCGAGCTGCGATACCACGTGGTGCGGAAGGAGAAAGCCGCTTATCCCGCAAGCGGTGCAGATGCCGCGCGTTACTTGCGTCCTGAAAAGCTCGTTCCGGTGAACGAGACATTCAAAACCCTCGCACGTAAAGCGGTGGCGGAAAAAAGCGACGATCTCGAGCGGGCGAAAGCGCTCTACGATCATGTGATCGGCCGGATGCGATACGACAAGTCTGGCACCGGCTGGGGCCGCGGCGACGCCCTTTACGCGTGCGATGCGCGGACTGGCAACTGCTCCGATTTTCACGCTTACTTCATAGCCTTGGCACGCAGTATCGGCATTCCGGCGCGTTTTGCCATCGGCGCTACGATTCCCGCCGACAAAAACGAGGGCGCAATTGAAGGCTACCATTGTTGGGCGGAATTTTTTGCAGACGGAAGTTGGGTGCCGGTGGACATCAGTGAAGCGTGGAAGAATCCCAAGCTCGCTGATTACTACTTCGGCCATAATCCGGCTAATCGCTTCGAGCTAACCAAAGGTCGCGACTTGGTGGTCGATCCGTCCCCGGCAAGCGGCCCGATCAATTTTCTCGCCTATCCGCTACTAGAAATGAACGGCGAGATTGTGAAACCCGAGACCACATTCATGTTTCGGCGCATTGGCGCGTGAAGAATTATTCGGCCAGGTGCGACGAAGACTGCCGGGATACGGGCGCGGCTCGCTCCACTACTAACGTGCCGTCCGATCGGCGCCAGTAATCACGCTGTTTGCGAAACGGCATGAGCAGCGCATTTCTGAGTCGATTGTCGTCGGGTTGGGAATAGCCTGGGATGCCGATCGCGATCTCCGCCTGCGGAATATTGAGTCCGAGCGTTCGATGAACGCGATCCCACCACGGAAACACAACGCCGTAATTTGAGTTCGTCTCCCGCCGGACCTGCGAGTGGTGAATGCCATGCATTCGCGGAGTCACGAGCACCTTGTTCAGAATCCGCTCGAGACGGATCGGCAACCGTAGATTGCTATGATGAAAGAGTGTGTTGGCCTGAAAAACCAATTCGTAAACGGCAAACGCCGGCATCGAGATCCCGATGAGCAACACCTGGGCAACACGAAAAACCGCCGACATCCCTACCTCGCCAAAATGAAAACGAAATCCGGTCGAGACATCGAGATCAGGATCAATGTGATGCACATTATGAAAGCGCCAGAGAAACCCAATGCGGTGATTGGCGAGGTGCCACCAATAAAATGTCAGGTCCATCAAAAGGAAAGCTGCGATGAACTGTAGCGCCGATGGCAACGCGAGCAGATGAACCAAGCCGAAAGGCTTTTGCGTCGCCCAGCTCAAGGCCGCGGTAGCAGCTGGACGCACGAGAATCGCCGCCACTGCAAAGGCCGCGGCCGAGATGATTAAATTTAAGATAACTCTCGGCAGCAGGGATGAGCAGCGCCTCCGCAACGGAAGAAGCCCTTCGAGTACGAAGAGAGCTACAAACACCGCGGCGGTGAGTGCGAGCGTAAGGATCGCCGGACGCATCTCAGCAGAAAACTACCTAAAACATCTCAGTGTTACAGCATCAAACGCTGCGGCTAAAGATCAGTATTACACACGGTTCCATTCAGGTGTGACTCAAGCATCGTGCCTGGTCCCGTCAGGCGGACATCCTTACCCGAGGAGACCAGAGTTGAAGGCTGGGTTGCCCAGGTTGTACTTATGGACGCGCAAATTTATCGCTCGCGATAAGAATAGATTTCAGTCAGGAATAAACGGCGACGCTTCAGCATCGCATCACTATGTCAAAGCACGACCGCACTGAGCGTATTGTCCGAGAACGATATGCCGCCGGTGCAAAAGCCGCGGAAGCCAAACTCTGTTGTCCTGTCGCGTACGATACCGAATATCTGACTGCAATCCCGCAGGAAGTGATCGAGCGGGATTATGGCTGCGGTGATCCGACTAAATATCTTCGCGAAGGCGAAACAGTTCTCGATCTTGGCAGCGGTACGGGAAAGATTTGTTTTATCGCCGCGCAAATCGTCGGCCCGAGAGGCAAAGTGATCGGTGTGGATATGACCGATGAAATGCTGGAGGTGGCGCGCCGCAATGCGCCGATTGTCGCAGAGCGTATCGGTTACGCGAACGTGGAATTTCGCAAGGGGCGCATTCAGGATTTGGCGCTCGATCTCGAATTGCTAGATCAACAACTAAAACGCAGCCCAATCACTGACGCAGCTTCGTTTCTGGCCGCCGACGAACTCGCCGAAGAATTACGCGTCAAGCATCCACTCATCGCAAGCGATTCCGTCGACGTAGTAATTTCAAGCTGTGTGCTCAATCTGGTCGAGCCGAAATCGAAACGGCAACTCTTCGACGAGATTTTCCGCGTGCTGAAAAAAGGCGGGCGCGCAGTTATTTCCGATATTGTCAGCGATGAGGAAGTCCCGGAAGAAATGCAAAACGATCCGGAGCTGTGGAGTGGCTGCGTCTCTGGTGCACTCACCGAAGAAGGGTTCCTCGCCGCATTTGAGAACGCCGGCTTCTACGGAATTCAGATTCTCAAACGCGACCCGCAGCCGTGGCGCACGGTGCAGGGGATCGAGTTTCGGTCTATGACAGTCGAAGCGTTCACGGGTAAGCAAGGCGCCTGTTTCGAGCGTAACCAGGGGGTAATTTATCGCGGTCCATTCAAAGAAATCCTTGATGACGACAATCATCGGATGCAACGCGGGCAGCGCTACGCGGTTTGCGATAAGACCTACAATCTTTATAAAAAAGCGCCTTATCGCGAGTTTTTCGAATTCGTCGATCCGATAGTCGATGTACCGCCGGCCGAGGCGAAGCCGTTCGACTGTTCGCGAACGTCGCTGCGACACCCCAAGGAAACCAAAGGGCAGAACTACGACGTGACCACTGAATCAAACAGCAAATGCTGTGATGGCGGAAGTTGCTGCTGATGATTTTCGTTCTGCTTTTCCTCGCTACCTGCTTTCTGGCCTACTCCAACGGCGCGAATGACAACTTCAAAGGCGTTGCCTCACTTTTCGGCAGCCGCACCTGCAACTACCGCACGGCAATTTCGTGGACGACGATCACAACCTTCGCCGGATCGATCATGTCGATGTTTCTCGCGCAAACGCTGCTCAAAAGATTCAGCGGCAAAGGCATCGTGCCCGATCACTTCGTTGGTTCAGAATATTTTCTGTTCGCGGTCGCAATTGGCGCCGGGCTAACGGTCATTCTCGCAACGCTCGCCGGCTTGCCAATCTCAACGACGCATGCGTTGACCGGCGCGATCATCGGTTGCGGAATTGTTGCTGTTGGCCCCGCCGTGAATTTTTCCGCCCTCGGCAGCGGTTTTGTTCTGCCGCTGCTAGTGAGTCCTGTTTTCGCGATCGCCATCGCCGGCGTTCTCTATGTCTTTTTTCGCAAGCTTCGGCTCGCAATCGGCGTGACAAAGGAGTGGTGTATCTGCGTCGGTGCAGAGGAAAAAGTTGTGGCGATGCCGCAGCCATCGTCAATCCTTGCCCTGCGCAGCGCTGGATCAACAATCACGCTTGCGGTCGATGAGTTTTTGTGCGAAGCGATTGACTGAATTCATACGTGACGAAGAAAGGCGTAGGCGCACCCGCCAATGACCGCCGCGCACGGCAGCGTGATCAGCCATGGCCATCGGCGGATTGCTGAACGCACGTCGCGTCGCCGAAACGATAAGCAAAAAAATCACAACGATGAATCACGGTCAGGGATTCACCGCGAACTTAACGACCGCAATCCTCGTCGTGCTGGCGAGCTTCTTTGGACTTCCCGTTTCCACCACCCACATCTCCGTCGGTGAACTCTTCGGTATTGGCTTAACGACTGGAAAAGCAAACTCGCGCATGATGAGCGCAATCGTTTTTTCATGGCTGATCACGCTGCCGTGCGCGGCGGTCATTGGCGGGTGCGCCTACGCCTTTCTTCGTCACGTATGAATTCAGTCAATCGCTTCGCACAAAAACTGGCCGGATACTCGCTGCCTTTATGCCATAGCAAAACTGAAGTTTTGCAGGTCAACGTCGGCAAACTTTGCAATCTCACTTGCTTGCATTGTCACGTGAACGCCGGACCGAAACGCAAGGAGATCATGACGCGCGCGACGATTGATTGCATTATCGATTGGCTGGCCAAGACCGAGATTCCAACTGTCGACCTTACCGGCGGCGCGCCAGAAATGATTCCAGATTTTCGGTATTTCGTCGAGCGCTTGAGAACACTCGAAAAGCCGCGCCATATCATTGATCGCTGCAACTTAACGATTCTGATCGATCCTGGCTACGAAGACCTCCCACAATTTCTCGCCAAACACAGAGTGGAAATTGTTGCGTCGATGCCGTGTTACACGCCGAAAAACGTGAACGTGCAGCGCGGCGAAGGCGTGTTTGATGGAAGCATCGCCGCCTTGCAGTTGCTTAACTCGTTAGGCTACGGCATCGATTCAGAGTTGCCGTTACAGTTGGTTTACAATCCGGTCGGCGCGTTTTTGCCTGGGCCACAAGATGAACTGGAAGCCGATTACAAACGAGAGCTTTTCTCGCATTTCGGCATCGTGTTTAACAAACTCTATTCGATTACCAACATGCCGATCGGGCGATTCGCGGCATTTTTGCGGCACAATCATCAACTTAAGGAATACATGGAGTTGCTGATAAATGCGTTTAACCCAACAACGATTGACGGGCTCATGTGCCGAAACACCATAAGCGTCGGATGGCGGGGCGAGGTTTACGATTGCGACTTTAATCAGCAGCTGAATATGCAATGGCAAAATCCGGACGAGTCGGGACTTTTTCTCTGGGATATCGATCCGGACAAGATCGACAATCGCGAGATCGCGACCGGCAACCACTGCTTCGGCTGCACTGCGGGCGCAGGCTCGAGCTGCGCCGGCGCAGTGCTCTAGGTTTGGCGACCTCCGCGTCGTCTTCTTATAATGGACGCGACTGAACGCGTCCCTCCAATTTCATCCCAACGAAATCAATTTGTCGCTCAACGTTTCGATGCGACGACAATGTGCGCGGCCATTGGAATGGCGAACCGATCGCTTTTTGCGTAGCGTCGTACCCGCGCTTCAATCGCTCGCATGATCGCCTCGAGTTGGTCCGAAGCCTGATGCGCCAACAATCCAGCTGTGCGGACTCCCGCGTCGCGCTCGGATTCGAAGAGATACCGCGGCGTTGGAACATCCCATTCCACCAAATGCGTCTCGAAGATTATTGACTCGCCATGAAATCCGTCTCGCTCCAAAGCTTTTCGGCATTCCTGCTTGTTAGCATAGAGAAACTTGGAGGGCCCTTCTGGCACGTCGACATTCAGGTCTGCATGAGCTTCGATCGCATCGTTCACAATTTTGCCCCCGGGATTTTCGTGTGGCTCCGCCCAGATCGTGAAGCCAAATTTTCCTCTCGGTCGCAAGACACGAAATGCTTCCGCGCATGCTTTTTCCGGAGACGAGAGATGGAGCAGCCCAAAGTTCATCAGGACGCGATCATAGCTCGCATCTGCGAATCGCAACTGTTGCGCATCGCCTTCCCGAAAAGCGATTTCGGGAAACATGCCGCTGGCGATCGCGATCATTTTCTTGGAGAAATCGACGCCCGTCGGGTTCGCTCCTACTTTCTTGACGGCGGCCGATACGTATCCCGGGGCCACATGCGACGTCCAATACCGACAGTCCCGTTGATACTTGGGCCGCATCGATCAAATAAGGAATGAACTGCCGGGTCAGTGACGACCAGACAGCATCGTATTTTTCCGCAACGCGCTGCCAACCTTCGTATTCAAATCGCGTAAATTCATCGCCTTTTCCCACAGTACGAGCAAAATGGCTACGATTACTCCAGCGGAAACTCGACCGGCTCTTCTTCTTCTCGCGGAACGAGCTTATTTCGCTCGATGATTCGAGCACATGTGTTCCAACGGAGCAAAGCATCATCATTGCCGGGGGGACGAATTGCTTCTGCCCTTTCAAACCAGCTCATTGCCTCGCGAAAAAGATCGTACGCCTGAAATCGGCAACCGGGTGTGTGTTGAATTAGCTTTGTTTTAGCACGGCGTTCGGCAAAAATTCCGGCGTAATAAGCACGCTCATATTCGCTGCGAATGCGCGCGAGTAACTCCTTGACCTGAGTGTCGCTCACACCGTAGCCCTTCGCGAAGCGATCGGTCAATGCGAGCAGCAATGTGATGATCGTTTCCTGATTCTCGGGATCAGCCTTCAACACATCGAGGCAAATGCTTTCCGCTTCGGCGGGCTCGTTAAGCAATCGATAGCGCATCGCCTTCTCGAGCGCGGCGGGAACTGCTTCCTTGGAGAGCGACTTTAGCTCGGACATGGCTTTGCAATGTTAGAGTGGCAACTACCTTCTACTTTCAACATCGTAATATTTTTAACCTTTTAACTTTTTCTTGATCCACTTCCAAAACCACCCAAACGGGTCATAAAAGTCGTCCACAACACGCTCCTTTAGCGGGATGATTCCATTGTCCGTAATTTCAATGCTTTCTGGGCAGACCTTGGTACAGCACTTCGTGATGTTGCAGTAGCCGATCCCCTGCGCATTTCGCAATTCCTCGATCCGATCTGCGG
>WNFW01009212.1_pt1 | contig 16921 bp, 17 predicted proteins | sample 5400131 | NCBI WGS metagenome assembly WNFW01 (sample SAMN13153362, study PRJNA577476) | soil metagenome | isolation source: 20 cm soil or saprolite under grassland replicate 1 | place: USA:California | collected 2016-06-15 | reverse complement strand
ATCGGCTCGACCGCATGCCCGAGGCCATGGGCGTGCGACGACAGACCGTCGAACACCCGTTTGGCACCCTCAAGGCCTGGATGGGCGCCACCCACTTCCTGACCCGGACCCTCGACAAGGTTCGAACCGAGATGAGCCTTCTCGTCCTGGCCTACAACCTCAAGCGAATGATCACGATCTTCGGTGTGGGACCGCTGATGGCGGCGATCAGGACCTGATCGCCTCGCTCAAGCCGCACGCGCCAGTCGGTCGACCGACGCCTCCGCCGTCAGCACCGAGAAACGCTCCCCGTCGTCACCGTCGTATGACGCGTTTTTCCCACAGCCTCGGGCACAACCGGAAGCACCCTATCTCAACATGGGCACTTCCGCTAAGTGCCGATTGCGGTCATTTATTCGCTAGTTCGGCTGCACACCGCAACTACACGCGAGATCGCCAATTTGGGCTAAACTCCCCGCGGGCTGGCCGCATGGAATGACGGCGGCTTGGGAGGTACGACGTATGCGGCGGAGCGTAAGGGGTGCTGTTGCGGGGAAGGCACAAAAAAAACGGATCGCTTACCCCGGCTGAGATGAAAGCACCCATCAAGGCCCTGGAAGCGGACCTGGCAGAGGCACGCGAGCAGCAGACCTCGACCGCCGAGGTGCTGGGCGTCATCAACTCCGTTCCATTGCGCAAGGACGACGCCTTGCTGGGCTACATCACCGCTAATCGTCGCGAGGTTCGCCCGTTTTCCGACAAGCAAATCTCGCCTGCTGCAGAACTAACTCCTCGCCGGGTGACCTCAGGCCGGTATTCGAAGCGATACTGGAAAAAGCGCACAGCCTCTGCGGCATCGCCTATGAGAGCCTGCAGCTCTATGAGGAGGGAAGGTTCCGCGCGGTCGCAGTGCACGATGTACCGGAAGCGAGATCGCCGTGATCAACGAACCGGATACGGTAGAGCAGCATCTCGCAATTTAGCGAAATACCGCGCTCGCCTCATTCACACAGATCAAAAGAGCCGCCTGTCGTTGGAACGGCGGGAAGATTTCAAACTGACGCAGCGCCGAGGATCCTCACGATTTGACTTATGTTAAAAAAGAGGCGACACTCGCTCTGCCGCGCAAGCACCTTTCCCTAAAAAGGTAATCGCGTGGGGCTGGGGAAATGGAATTCCTCTCGTCCTGGCCTGCCAAGGTACGGGCGGCGCATTTGCGAAGCCAATAGATTTCACCTGATGGCGGAGGCCGAGCCAAGCGACCGGGTTCGGAACCAACTGCTCTCGGTATCGCAGCAGTATCAGCAACTCGCGGATAGTCTTAACGCGGGACACTGGCGGGCATAAAACAGCGGGAAGGCGGCCGAACCGGGACTGATGCGTCGCTAGCGGTAATCGGCGCAGGAAGCCTGATCGGGCTCCTCGGCTCCCATCATGTGGCGGAAGCTCGCGCCGAGAGAGCAGGCCTCGATTTAAATTGGCGCCGCTGACCGCCTCTGGCGGCAATCGGTGCGTTGTCCGAGAACGGCATCGTCCGAGGTCATGTCGACCCGGTCTGAGCGGTACGAGCCAGGAGAATTCATGGCGGTCGAACATGCCTGCATACGGGTTGTACGCAAGCCCTGGGGAAGCACCGATCTCCGGCCCTGGAGTGAGATTCATCACGACGGCGTCGCGATCGGCGAACTCTGGTTTCAGCGCGCCGACACGAACGCGCCAGAACCGGCCCTACTCCTCAAGTTGCTGTTTACGGAGGAACCGCTGTCCATCCAGGTTCATCCGGACGATGCCTTCGCGCAATCAATCGGTTTGGCGCACGGCAAGACCGAGGCATGGTATATCCTTTCCGCAACACCGGGCGCCAAAATTGCCGTCGGACTGAAGCGGCGGCTCGCAGCCCGGCAATTGCGGGCCGCGATCGAGGACGGCTCGATTTCGGACCTGGTTCAATGGCACCGAGTCCGGAAGGACGACGTCATTTTCGTCCCTGCCGGCACGATCCATGCCATCGGTCCGGGACTTGTCGTTGCGGAAATCCAGCAGAGAAGCGACGCGACGTTCCGCCTTTTCGACCACGGTAGACAGCGGGAACTTCATGTGGACAACGCCGTGGCGGCTGCAAATGCGGGGCCGGCTGAATGCCAACCCGTTCCGAGGCGCATTGCCGATGCCAGAACGCTGCTCCTCGCCAGCGCCCATTTCGTCCTTGAACGGATTGAACTCTCGCCAAAATCGAACTGGACGCTCCATGCAGAGCACGAGACCTGGTTCCTTGTCGTCGAAGGCCAGGCCCAGGTCGGGCGGATGGACGCGTTCGTCGGTGAAGCCATCTTCCTGGAAGCGGACCACACCAACATCAAGGTTGGATCCGGCGTCCTGAAGGGTCTGTTGGCTTATTTAGGCACCGAGCCGAGTCCAAGCTTGTTGCACAATCTTGATGTGCAGAACGCCGGTTCCCCGATCCGCCAGTTTACGCGACCGCCCCTTCATCATGGAGCAACGGCGGATTCGTTGGTCCGCCCGACGAAGGCGAGACTGTGAGCCAGCTAAGCAGTCTAGCATTCATCGGGAATTCGCTCCCACGTCGCTGCGGAATCGCCGCCTTCACGACCGATCTGCAGCAGGCGATCTCAGCGTCATGCGCGGACGTGAAGACCTGTATCGTGGCGATGACCGACCATGGTTACGCCTACAAGTATCCATCCGTCGTTCGCCTTCAGGTCAACGATGACAGAATAGGAGATTATGTACATGCGGCTGACTTCCTGAATGCAGGCCAATTCGAAGTCGTTTCACTCCAGCATGAATTCGGTATTTTCGGCGGTGAAGCGGGCGACCACATTATGGCGCTGCTCTCGCGGCTGACCATGCCGATCGTTACGACACTTCACACCGTTCTTTCCGAGCCGACACCGCTGCAACGTCGCGTCCTGGATAGGATCGTTGATGCGTCGTCAAAGGTCGTCGTCATGGCCGAGAAAGGTCGGGAGCTGCTGCGTACTGTACACCGGGTACCGGCGGAAAAGATCGAGATCATACCGCATGGAATTCCCGACATGGCATTCGTAGAGCCCGACCAAGCGAAGCTTAAATTGGGCTTCAGCGGCCGGACCGTCATTCTGACGTTCGGCCTTCTCTCTCCCAATAAGGGCGTCGAGGTCATGATTGATGCCATGCCCTCGATCCTGAAAAGCCATAAGAATGCGGTGTATGTCGTTCTCGGTGCGACGCACCCCAATCTCGTTCGGCATCACGGCGAGGCCTACCGCGAGAGCCTTGTGGCGCGCGTGCGAGCACTGGGAATCGAGGATCATGTCGTATTTTTCGACCAATTCGTCGACCGGGCGACGTTGCTCGGCTTCATCTCGATGTGTGACGTTTACGTTACGCCATATCTCAACGAGGCGCAGATGACGTCGGGCACATTGGCCTACAGCTTCGGGCTGGGAAAAGCAGTTGTTTCGACACCCTATTGGCACGCGCGGGAACTGCTGGCTGACGGACGCGGCATTCTGGTTCCATTTGGCGATGTCACGGCGATCGGCAACGAGATCGCGGGATTGCTGACCAACAACGCTCGGCGGCAGGCCATGCGCAAGCGCTCATATTCAAGTAGCCGATCGATGACATGGGAACGAACCGCGGAGCGTTACCTCACCACTTTCGAAAGTGCCCGGCGGGGGCATCGGCTTAGGGCGATTGCGCGGCTCGACCAAAGCGGCCCCTCACGCGGCAGCCCCGTGCCGCCAGAGATGCGGATCGGCCATCTTCTATCCATGTGCGACGATACCGGGCTGTATCAGCATGCGGCCCATTCTGTGCCCGATCGTTCCCACGGCTATTGCGTCGACGACAATGCTCGTTCGCTGCTATTGGCGTGTGCGCTCAACAACCCAGGTGAGCAGCGCTTGCCCGAAACATTGACGGCCCGACTGGCTGCCTTTGTCCAGCATGCGTGGAATCCTGACACGAGGCGGTTTCGCAACTTCATGAGCTTCGATCGCAGCTGGCTTGAAGACATCGGCTCGGAGGATAGCCATGGCCGGACGCTCTGGGCCTTGGGCGAGTGCGCACGCAGCGATGCTAGTCAGTCGCGACGGCGGTGGGCCGCCTCTCTCTTCGCCGAAGCTCTGCTGACTGCGGAGAGCTTTCGCTCGCCACGCGCGTGGGCATTCACGCTGCTCGGGTTGGACGCCTATTGCACCTCGGTAACGGAGGATTCTCCTGCCCAGCGTCTCCGACATCTCCTTGCTGAACGGTTGATTTCCATCATGTCGGTGGTTGCGACGAAGGAGTGGGTGTGGTTCGAGGAAGGGCTCGCCTACGACAACGCGCGTTTGCCCCAGGCTCTGATCGTCACGGGGATTTCTACTGGAGCGCCCGCGTATGTGGAGGCCGGCTTGAGATCCTTGCGTTGGCTTATGACGCTGCAGACGACGCCGGCCGGCTTTTTCAGGCCCATCGGTACCGAGGGCTTCGGCGACAAGCGGAAGCTGCCACGGGCGTTCGATCAGCAGCCCTTGGAAGCCACGGCGGCGATCTCAGCCTGCCTTGCGGCGTGGCGTGCGGATGGTGATGTCGAATGGAGATCCGAGGCGGCGCGCGCATTCGCGTGGTTTCTCGGCAGCAATGATTTGGCGTTGCCCTTGGTTGACCTGGAAACGGGTAGCTGTTGCGATGGGCTCCATCCCGACCGCCCGAACGAGAACCGGGGCGGCGAGTCCGTCATATCCTATCTTCTCGGCCTCGCGGAGATTCGTCAGCTTGCTCGCATAAGCGGGAATCGCACGGAACTCGCCCGGCCTCAGGCGTTACGCGCCTGAACTTCCTAAAAAATTCCCACCCAACTCCGATTCGCCGATGCCTCCCTCGAGGCGACCTATACGCTCGACAGTGAGATCAGCCCGTTACTTCATAACCCCTTCAAAGCAGGGCAAAATGTGGATCCGGACCAGATCACTATCTTGCGTCGCGGCCGTAGTTCGAGCAACTCTGCCCGTTGCTGATCTAATCTCAGCTCAAATGAACCGAGGGCGCTTTGTCACAAGCCACGTTTCTGAACCGGCAGGCTCTCTATCTGCGCCCCGATCCGGCGAGAGTGGTCGTACGCCCGTTCAAGCCAGCGGCCGAACCGCGGGGCCTCAACCCCATTGACAAGACACGGGCGAACCACATCGTCGACCGAGTCCTGGAGCTCGATCCCGCGACGGTAGCCACCCAACTAGCAGATGTTCTTGAGAATTTCGAAGGTCGCCACCGCAACCTGCTAGAGATATTCGAGGCCCGTGCCGACGAAATGGAAGACGCCCTTGCTACCCATGTAGTTTTTACCAACATACAGCGCCAACTCGTCGGAGCCTATTTTCTGCATGAATATTCCTTCGAAGCGGCGGCATTATTCAATCCAAGTATCGTCTCCCATCCTGATCAGTCCGGTGCGCCGGAAGGGGGACGTCGCTTCATTCTGAGTCTTCGCGCAGTCGGGGAGGGACATGTTTCTTCCTTGACGTTTCGATCGGGATCCATCGCGGCCGATGGTAGCGTGACCATCGATCCGACAGCACGTCTTGCTTCAATTCCCATAGTCGGAAACCGGATTCCAGGTCCGGATGGGGACGAGGTCGAGGTGATCTTCAAGCCGGACGGGCACATCAGCGAGCGGGTGATTTTTCCCGTCACTGAATCGCAGTCGAACGGTATAGAGGATGCCCGCTTCGTGGAATTCGACGACGGCGGGCGGAGAACTTTCTACGCGACATACACCGCCTACAGCGGCCAGGCGATAAGGTCCGAGTTGATCGAGACCACCGACTTCATATCCTTCCGAATGTCGCCCCTGAAGGGCGCCGCCACACGAAACAAGGGCATGGCCTTGTTTCCCCGAAGGATCGACGGCAAGTACGCCATGATCAGCAGGCAGGACAATGAGAACCTTTACCTGATCTATTCGGACGACTTGTACTCTTGGGACGGTGGCCTAGCCATTTTGAAGCCTCAGTTCCCATGGGAATTCGTGCGGATCGGCAATTGTGGGTCTCCCATTGAGCTTGATAACGGCTGGTTGCTACTGACCCACGGCATAGGTCCGGTTCGGAAATATTCGATCGGGGCGGTTCTCCTCGACAAGCGAGATCCCTCCAAGGTTCTCGCGCGATCACGCGAGCCACTGGTTCGGCCTGAACCGTCCGAACGCGAAGGGTACGTTCCCAACGTTGTCTACACATGTGGAGCCATGCGGCATAACGACCAGATCATTTTACCGTATGCGGTCTCTGACACCTTCTCCAATTTCGCAACAATCAAAATTGCCGCGCTGATGCAGGCCCTACAAAGCGGATAATTCCTCTCTTGGTTGTAAGCGCCGGAGCAAAAAATTCCTCAGTGAAGAGCAGCTGGGCCGTTCGGTTGCGGTCGAGGCGTGCGCGCTTGCTGAGTTGATCGACGGCGGCGCGGTGAGGATTCGTCGCGATCCGGAATGACCCCGACGAGCCCTGCGGCCGAGTGGCGTTCCGCGGCGCTCATGCTCGTCGGACCCTGTGTAGTTTTGATGTCAATCGCCATTGCGCGTGGTCCCTTCGATTTGGGTCGCCGTAGACCGACTCCCTCGTGGCTGCTTTTTTCTGCCGCTCGGCGACCCGCAAGATGCTCGTTGCAGGTCAGGTCGGGAGGCTGCTGAATATCACAGGAATTCTTGCTTCTCGGTGGGCGGCGACCAACTGACATTGCAACGTTACGCCACTTAGATACTCTGGGATGACATGTTCGATCATTTGGTTCGCTTTTTGACAGGTGCCGATGGTGGCCTTCAATCCGGCCAGCAGAATGATGCCGCTTTCGCGCTCGCCGTTCTGCTTATCGAAGTTGCTCGTAGCGACGACCGAGTAGAGGCTCGCGAGCAGAGTTTGATCGCGCTCGCCTTGGCTCGGCGCTTCGGCTTAGATCGTAGTGAGGTAGCCAGTCTGGTGGCGGCGGCTAAAGAAGGTGCGATCAAAGCAACCGATCTCCATCACTTCACTCAGGTTGTGGTCGGAAGCTTCAACGAGGAAGAACGTATCGGCGTTATTGAGATGCTGTGGGATGTGGCCTACTCAGATAGCGTCCTGACGGGTGACGAGGACGCGCTTATCCGCCGGGTCGCCGGCCTAATCTATGTGTCGGATTGGGAGCGTGGCGAAGCGAAGCGCCGGGTCACACAGCGATTGGAGGATAATCGTCGCCAATAGAACCTCGGGCAGCATCAGAGCTTGGGATGGAAATCTCGATCCAGAGCCTTTCGGGAGGCGCGAGGCGAGTGACCGGCTCTGTGGCGGTTGTCGACCTCAGCGGTCACCGGCAGAGTGGGGCCAGGAATTAGTTCGCGTCCGCTCGTGTAACTTTACCTTTTGACGCATCGACCCGGCGCCAGGGACGCGGCTCAGTCCCGAGTGGATCGCTTGGGTTAAACAGCCAGGCGAGTCCATAACCTGCTCGGGTGGCCCAACCCCGGCACAATCACCTATCACGCGCCAAGTGTGCAGCCCGGCCGCTCACATGCTTACCAGCAAGTCTATTAAACTACGAAGCAACTAACCGCCCATTAACCATATTTGTCGATGCCAACTTTCTTTCTGCCGCGTTCATGGGCCGAATAAGTTGTTGCACGCGATACCGGCTTTACCATCATCGATCACGCATCGGGGTTTACGGCCTTGCGGCAGGATCACGATGACTACCTTCTCTTTTGTCTGCCTACGGGTGAATGGTCGATCTACGATGGTCGGACGGCCGCACTAGGGTGCGGACCCATAAACGGGATTCCCAACCAGCGCATTTTCTGATTCAAGGTCCCCGAAGGGGGGACCTGCAATGGATCGAGATCATTTCTGGCTGAATGACGGTCAATTCGCGCGGCTTGCACGGCATCTGCCGACCGACACTCGCGGGAAACCGCGAGTGGATGATCGCCGGGTCATCAGCGGCATTGTCCATGTGCTGAAGTCCGGTTGCCGCTGGGCGGATTCGCCGCTCGTCTACGGCCCGCGCAAAACGCTGTACAACCGCTTCGTACGCTGGGCGGCCAAAGGGGTATGGCTCGACATCTTCCATGCGCTGGCTGGTGCCGGCGGCCCACCGGCTGAGGTGCTGATCGACTCCTCTGCGGTAAAAGCGCACCGCTGCGCTTCGGGCGGAAAAGGGGGGAACGCAGTCAGGCGATCGGCCGCTCACGTGGCGGGAGGACTACAAAAATCCATGCGCTGACCGACGCCTGCTGTCGTCCGATCGCCTTCCTGCTGACCGGCGGCCAAGTCGCCGATTGCATCGCTGCAGATGAACTCCTTGACCGGCTGCTCAGCGCGGAAATCCTGCACGGTGACAAGGGCTACGACAGCAACGCCGTCCGCCGGAAGATCGAGAGCAAGGGCGTGGTTCCCAACATTCCGCCCAAAGCCAATCGACGCTGGAAGAACTGCTTCTCGCCGTGGCTGTATCGTCACCGCAATGCGATCGAGCGCATGTTCGGACGTCTGAAAGACTTCCGTCGCATCGCAACTCGCTACGACCGACTCGCACGTAACTTCCTGGCCGCCGTCTGTCTGGCCGCTACTCTGTGCTACTGGTTATGAGTCTGGACCCTAGTTCACAACGGCTTCGGCCTGGCCGCTTTTCTCGCCGCAGCTCGTCATTATTCGACCTGCCCGCCGAGAGCGCACATGTCGTGCAGAGGCAGTATGCGGCTTGATCTAAGTTCACTGCCTAAACACTCAATGTCCCGCGCCTTGCGCTCGGAGTACAAGCGTCGGCGTGCAATCTCCACGGCGTCTGCCAGCAGGAACAATCCCTCATACGCTTTGCTTTCGTCGTCATCGCGGCCTGCGGCGTGGAGTTCGTCAATTCGGGTTTGCTGATCGGCAACGTGTTGTTCCAGCTCCCGAACGTCGCGTTCCGCTTCAGCTAGGACGGGATCTTTACCAGCGTCCGGCATCGAAGATGTCTAATTGTGGGATGCAAGGTGCCGTACCCGCACGACGCTGCGGGGTGCGAGGGGGTGCGAGGGCACTACGATTGGCAGTGAAACCGGTGATGATGCCGCGCGGCTTGCGACGGCGGCAAACGACCGCTCCCACAAGCGCATAAACTGGCCGACCCGCGAAGCACCGCCTTCACTAAAGTCGCCAGCATCGGTTCGTGGCGGCGTGCCCGAAGGACGGCCGCCCTAAACTCTCCGAGCCAATAATCGCTCGTCAGAAAACCCTCTCCGTGTGGGGTCGCCGACAACTGTGTCTGGTTGACGGCTCGGCGGCTCTCTCGCTTTACCGCACGACGGTCAGCCGATTGACATAGCTATCGGGAGGGTAGTGTCTCAGTTCCAGTGTAACAGCCGGCTGACGCGGCTATCGCTCCCCGCCGCGTCGATCCCATATGCTTAGCGGGAAGCATTAGGAGCTATCCGCTATGTCCGAACGGCGCGAGCTATATCGCAGCCCCAACGGGGACTGCTGGTTTATAGGGCGAGAGCCACAGGACGGCCGTGCGTTCGTGATCCACCAAGCGAACGGGCCGTCTGGTGCCCACCTCTCTCACATCGATCTGGGGGCATTTCTCAATGCCGAGACGGAGGGGCCGGAACACCAAGCCCTCTTGCGACTGATTGGGACACTAGTCGAGGTTCCCCCGTATGCCGACCGGACCTAAGGGTCAGAAGCGCCCGGCTGACGTGATCGGCGCAGCCGTCAGGGTCATGCGGATCGCGACCGGCGAGGGACGGCGACGGCTTGGTCGGGCCAATGGCAAATATTCGTACCTGGCTCGATCACCGGCACATCCAGCCGAGCGTTTTCCGATTATCCCTGATTCCCGGACGCACGATCTTCCGCCTGGAATTCAAAGCCGCGAGCGAGGCGGAAGCGTTCGCGGGAGCCTTTTCCGGACAGGTGATCGGGGGCGAGCGCCCCGGCGCTGTCGCTGCGTGAGCCGCTTCCGCTTAGTCCTCCTCGGCACCGGCTTCTTGCTCGAGACGAGCCGCAAACCGCTCAAACCCATCCGCGAGCGCGCGAAGTTGATCGGCGCGGCGCAAATCGTACCGTAGCCCGGCTGCTATCCCGCGCAGCCTCTCGGCGACGCTGCGGAAGTACGCCGCTCGGGATTCGAGCGAGTTGTCCTCCATCGCGCGCCACCATTGGTTAATATCTACTAACCTCTGCGGGTGGCGAGCGTTCCACCCGGGATTGCCCCAGCGCCCATTGCCCGCAGCGCGAGCCGGCTCGATCTTGCCGCCGCTCCCGATCAAGATAAGATGAGCCTGTCGATGCGTTGACCCGGTTTTTGATCCTGAAACCGTGATCGCAAGATCCTGTTTCCACAGGAGACTGATATGAGTGTCGAACTAAACCACACGATCATCCCGGCGAACGACAAATGGGTATCGGCGAAATTCCTCGCCGATATCCTGAACCTGGAAGCCGGGCCGGAATGGGGCCATTTCGCGCCGGTGCGGACCGCCAATGGCGTCACGCTCGATTTTGATACGCGCGAGGATTTCCGGCCGCAGCACTTCGCGTTCCTCATCAGCGAGGCGGAGTTCGATGCGGCGCTGGCGCGCATCCGCGCCAGCGGCATCAAGCACTACGCGACGCCTCGGCGTGAGCGTCCCGGCGAAATCAACCATCGCTACGGCGGCCGCGGCGTCTATTTCGACGACCCGAACGGGCACCTGATGGAAATCATTACCCAACCCTACGGCGATCGGCCCGAACAAGGGTGATTTCAGAACGCGGCGCATCCTGCGGCCGCGCATGGTTAAGATGGTTAAGAAAACCCCGCGATCGGATCAAACAGTACAGCAACAGCACGCCTGACGACGCAGTGAAGCATTATGCCGCCGCGATCGGTGTACTGCGTTCCTTCGGCGCGCCGTATACCTCAAAAACCAAGCGAGTTGTGAGCAAGCCGGTCACGATGGCATGCCGCAACAGCGCCGCGCAACGACGCGCGGCGCGCCCCGCGCCATGCGGCCGTCTCGAATTGGCGGGCACCAGAAGGCAGGCGGGCGTCGACGGCGCCGACCGCGAAACGGAGGCGCTTCTTCGGATGTCGGCGATCCAACTCCGTTACCTCGCCGATAACGCCCCGACATCTGGATGGATTTGCGACGGAACGCGGACCCCCGGCCGTCCGCAACCTCAAAATGAACCTATGTTGATCCTCCCCGGTTGACATAAGTTATCCACAAACAAGCCGGAAGGGGGGCACTCAGATGGATAAAGCGACATCGCAGCCCCGCATCGAAACCGAACGGCCGCGTTATCCCGCCGCCATTACCGAGGATCTGCTGACAGGCAGTCGCCGGCTGAGGCACGCGTTTCTGCAACAGCCGATCTGCAACGCGGCACGCGACATGCCGCTCGTTCGGCTTAGCGATTCCGATCCAACGATCCTGCTTATCCGCACCGGTTTTGCCTTTCGCTCCTGCGCTCTGGCGGATGGGCGGCGCGCGATCCTGCACATCGTGACCCCCGGCGATGTTGTCGGGCTTGATCATATCGTGCTGCACCACCCCATCGAGGAGGTAACCGCGGCAACCCGCGTCGAGTATCGTGCGCTGCGCGCTTCCGGGTTGCGCGAGCTAATGAAGGACGACCCGGCAATCAATCTGCAAGTCCTAGCGCTGCTCGCCGACATACAGTGGCGCACCGACCGGTTGGCGGCGGCCCTTGGCCGATCAGCCGCTTCACATTCAACCTGCCGCTGACGCAGGAGCAGATTGCCGATCATCTCGGCCTGACCTTGGTGCACGTCAACCGCACCTTGCGGCGGTTGCGTGAGGAGCGTATCGCGATCATCGACCGACAGGTCGTCGTCATCATGGACCTCGACCGCCTGCGCAAATTCGCTCAGGGCCTGCCGGAACCAGCCGAGTTGCTGGACACGGTCCCGGCGGGCGCGTCCCTACAGCGAATGTCGGTCGCCGACTAACCTCATGCGACCCGCCTATACGGGCGTCTCGACCGGGCCGCGCCGGGCGTCAGCCTAGCTTCGCAGCATCCGCTCCGCGGCATCGGCTATGTCGCGCCACGCCTCAGCCCCGAGAAGGTCGCCGACATGGTCAGCTAGTTCGGCCCGCTCGCGAAGGATAGCGATGGCATCATCGCCGTGCTGGTCTATGGCTTCGCGGGCTGCCGCTTCAACGGCTTCTCCGTTTTCCATGCTATGCCAACACCGGCGCAACCAGAGGTTCCAGGCAGGCTCGCCCTGCAGCCATACTACTGAGACGGAGGGACTCGCGCCTATGGCGTCCTTCCCCGTTTGCTCAACCGGATTACACTAGATCGCGGCGGATCTTTTCCTCCCAGCTGCGCGCAATGATCTCCGCGTTACTCTCATTCGCGGTCAAGTGCGCCGTAACAATGAAGCTGTCCTTCGTCGCCCGAAGTTCGACTGCTGCGTGGACCTCCGCCGTCCAGCTCTTCCGCCGAAGCATTGCATGCGCGGCAATGGCCGCTCTTGCCGACAGCGGATCGGACGCGCAGATTTGATAGGTCTGGGCGGCTGAAAAACCGGTCGTAAGGCCAATGTCCTCGAGATGAACCAGGGCGGCGCCATCGAATTCGCCACCTTCATTGAAGATGCGATGTATGACTTCGCCACTCGGCACGTCGCCCCCGACGGTGCGCCGGCGAGTCGATGGATGAAGTACCTTGACGGCTTCTCGTGGGCCCTGTTCGGGGGCGGCAAAACTCCGGAGGTCCGCGTCCTCAGGCTGAGGCGGCCGAACCGGCAGGTCGAGTGCGCTTACACCGGTATAGATGCCAAGCGTAACGGGCTCAGGTGCCGGCCACAGAAGCGGCCAATAGGCGGTCGCGATAGCGATGCGGATGCGATGACCGGCGGGAAAGCAGTGGGCTATATCGTTGAGCTTGATAGTCGCTTCGCTGCGTTCACCGGGAACAAGCGGATCGGGAAATTCGTGGCTCTTGCGATGGCAGAGATTGAGCACGCCATAGCTGACCAGTGCCGAGATCCCATCGGAAAAGACGTCATTGAGGCGCACAATCGCCTGGGCTACCGGGCGGTCGCTGTCGAACACGAGCCGGAGCTGGGGCATGCCGAGGATTTCCAGCGGATCGCTCAGCGGCTCGGAATCAAAGACCAGCGACCAGCCGTCATCCACCTGCTGGTCGGTTGGCATCTCAACATCTCTGCCGAAGGCGCACCAACTGCCGCTTGCAAGCCCCGCCGCGGGTGGCGAGTGGATCTCGACGCGCCTCTCGGTCTCGCTCGACGTGACGAGGGAGCCGCGGGATCCCAGTGTGAGCGTCAGGCGCTCGATCCGTCGCGACGGCCAACTCGGTTCGGCGATCCACCGACCCGGTCGAGTTTCATATTGCGCCTGGGGCCTTACACTATCCTGCATCCAGACACGAAACATGGGCTCGTCCATGATCCCGGTATCGACGCACTTCAGCCAGTGGTTCCACCAGCGCAATGCCTCCTGGAGGAACCCGATCGCTGGGCCGGGTACGCTATTATGCGGATAGGAGTGCGACCACGGACCGATTAAGCCCTTGCGGGGTACGCTCAGCCGTTCGAGCAGCCGCGGTACCGCGTTGGAGTAGCCGTCGGCCCATCCGCTGATCGCGTAAACCGGGCAACGCAGAGCGCTGTAATCCTCGCAGACGGAGCCGTGCTTCCAGTATGCATCGCGCCACTGGTGGCGGAGCCAATGAGCCGGGAACAGCACCGCGTTCGCCAGCCGGTCCTGCCACATGGTGCGCCATCGCTCCCCAACGATTTCGGGATCGGGCGGAAGCGCGTTGTACATGAGGAATGCCGTACCCCAGATCAGGTTTTCATTCAAAAGACACCCGCCCATGTAGTGGGCATCATCGGCATACCGATCATCAGCGGCACAGAGCGTGATGATCGCTTTCAACGGCCTGGGGGCGCGGGCAGCGACTTGAAGCGAATTGAAGCCGCCCCAGGAGATCCCGAACATTCCCACTGAGCCATTGCACCAGGGCTGGGCGGCGAGCCAGGCGATTACCGCGACCGCATCATCAAGCTCTCGTTCCGTGTACTCGTCGAAGGTCAACCCCTCGGAATCACCGGCACCACGAATGTCGACGCGGATGCTGGCATAGCCGTGGCCAGCGAAATAGTGGTGCATGGGTCCGTCACGGCTTCGCATGAAATCGCGCTTGCGGTAGGGAAGGTATTCGAGGAGTGCTGGTACGGGCCGATGCGCCGCATCTGCCGGCAGCCAGATCCGTCCGGCGAGCCGCGTCCCATCAGGGAGCGGGATCCATTCGTTCTCGATCACCTGTATCGGACGGGGGAACTCGGTAACAATCTTCATCGCGCGACTTTATCCGGGCGCTTGGGTTGGGCGCCCTAAATCATCCCTGGGCGGCTCTCTTAGCGCGGCTTCCCTGGGCGGCTCTCTTGACGCGTCGTCGCTGGGCGGTTCTCTTGGCGTGGGGTTTGCGCGGTATCCGCGTCTGACCGATCAACGAGAACCGCAACGCCAAGCGGTCGCGCGCGTCGAAACCGACATGCAGATCCGAGCAGTTGACGATCGCCAGACGGAAACCGCCGGGCGGCATCGCGTGGGCTTCGAGCGGTTTGTCGTCCCGGAATGTGATCTGGACGCTGGAGACCTCTGGATAGTCGTCGAGCAGCTCGCTGACCCGGCTGCGATCGATTTTGTAGCGCACGCCATGCGCGCCAAACAGGACGACGCTGTAACTGGTGCGCCGCTCCACGTCCTTAAAGCGCCAGACACCCTTGCTGTAGAGCGCGACGACGGCTTCGATCCAGCCCTTTCCATTGAGGTCCGGCCACTGATCGGTGAACCGGAGATGGCATTCGATGATCTTGCCGCCGATCGTCTCGAAATTGACAACGCCGGTATAGCCATCGAGCTTCTGGTGGAGCCATCGACCACAATAGGCCTCGATCTCCGGTCTCGGTTCGGCATGCACCGTCCAGTAGTCGAACATGCCGCCTTTGAGCGGCTTGCCGGAGGCATGTCGCCACCAAACAGGTTTTCCATTGATGATAGCGACATCGCTACTCAGGTGCTCGCCGCTTAGAAGGTCCATCCACATATGCCCCGGCGCCTGGCGAATGTGCCACTGTTCAAGCGACCGGATAATGCAGCTGCCCGCGCCCATGCCGCGCATGTTGTATATCGGCTTCGAAAACACCGGGAATTGCGGCGGCACCAAGCCGTGCGGCGCGCAGCGGAGATTTTGGCTCTCCGCGATCAGCAACTTGTTGTAGACCCAACGTTCTTTGGGGAAGAGATTATAGGCGTCGCCATCGTCAGTGGGAATTACGACGCCTTTCGGGCACCAGACCCTCTCGAAGTACTGCTCGCGCCACGGATCGTTTTCAATAATCGGCATCGGAATACAATCCAACTGCAATGATCTGTGCCTATGCCGACAGTGTCAAAATCCGATTAATGCAGATGGTCGGCGAGGCTTTTTTTCAGAGCAGCCGCGCGCCGGCACGACGAATAGCGGCCGCGTTCGACCGGTTTTTGAACATCAGACGCCGGTATGGCCTAAGCTTTAGCCATTGAGCGCAAAACCCGCCTATTGAGTGCTCGCGATCCCGTACTTGCCGGCGCCGAAAATGGCTGCTCAGGGGCAAACCTTGCCGTCAGATGGCCGCAGCGCGAAGGACCGTTTTCGGACGGTGAGCGGAAGTCGGTCGGCAGGGTCCCGTGCTTCCGCTGAGCGCCGACAGCGGACGTTGAGGCCTCTGCCGTGCGGCTTCGAGGAACGGGAGCTACGATGCGCGGATGGTTTACGCGATCCTGAAGGCGGCCTCGACGCGTCGTATGCGGCAAGCGGAAAACCGTAAAGCGCTACAGGTGAAAGGCGTTTCGTCGGCGTACCCGTCCATTGGCCATGCGCTCGGACAGTTGGAGGCGCGCAAGGCGGCAATCTCCCGCACGATCGCGGCGGTCTCGTCCTGCTCCATGGCGCGGCCGACCAGTCGGCGAAGATCCTCCGGTGACAGGAAGACGCGGAATAGCATCCCGTCTTCAGCGCGACGCGCGTCAGGTAAAGGATCGCGTCGCTGAAAATGCCGTGCCCAACCACAGTCGGCGGCGTTTCCGGCAGGAGCTCCTTCATTGATCGGTCGGGACCGCGCAACTGCCATTGATTGTAGATCCGCTATGACGGCATCCGTATATCCGACAGCGCCACGATCCTGACCCGACTCGGGTTGAGCCGATAGCCGTGCCATTGGCTGCTCTCAATCACAGCCTCAATGGAAGGGCGCGGATCACCAGCCTGCGCGGCCAACTGCGTAAGTTTATTACGACAACGTAGAACACGTGTCCGAAGAGCCTCGTCATCATTGCACCTGAGCTGGGACATCAGGTTTGATGTCTGAGTGAATGGGTAGCGCTCCGGCGCACGCTCTTTACGCGTCGCCTGTCTGAACGGTTCGGCAAGGCAAATGATCAACGCGGCGCTGTTACCTAGGACCTCGCCCCATCGGTCGAAAATTACCCGCCTCGCCTTCTCGTCGATGGCGATGCGGATTTCCGGGTCGATCGCGTCGGCCGGTCCCGATACCGCGGGCCGCCCGGCGTCGGCGCTTTCACTACCCTGCTGACTGACCACGAGGGAAAGTAAACACGTGGCAGGAAGCTTGCCTTGCCGAAAGTCGGCGGCGTGGGCTGATATCGCCTCGTCAAACACGCGGCAGACGGCCGACGCGTGCCGGCGATGAAGATCGAGGATGCGGCCGGCTACCGTATCTGTGCGTTCTGGAAAAAATTCAACGATGCGGCTCGTCTCACCGTAGTGCGCAAAAAAAGCGACGTCTCCCATCTCTCGGATCTTTGTGACGGAACGGACAAAGGCGAGCGCCATCTCCCGGTCTGGCCCCGGCTGGCGGTCACCCGAAAACAGATCGACCTTGTAGGCCTCTTCCGGGTCTTCTT
>WNFW01002284.1_pt1 | contig 16921 bp, 9 predicted proteins | sample 5400131 | NCBI WGS metagenome assembly WNFW01 (sample SAMN13153362, study PRJNA577476) | soil metagenome | isolation source: 20 cm soil or saprolite under grassland replicate 1 | place: USA:California | collected 2016-06-15 | reverse complement strand
GGTTATACTGATGCATAGCGCTAAAAGAAAGGATACCTAACCCTGTGAAAGTTTATGGCCGCATGACGGTTTTCCCAATCATGCCTGCTCGTATCAATCGATTGTATGAACTTGCTTATAATTTGTGGTGGAGCTGGCATCCCGAGGCACGCGCCCTGTATAGTACACTTGATCCCGATCTGTGGGAAGAAGTTGGACATAATCCTGTACGTTTTCTAAGCGAGGTGCGACCAGAGAGTCTCGAAGTAGCGGCAAATCGAGCCGATTACCTGGAACGTTACGATACGATTCTCAGCAACTTCGATGCCTATATGCATCCTCCAAAACAGAAGACATGGTTCTCACAGAACTACCCAGAACTGGGCGAGCGGACTATCGCCTATTTTTCTGCCGAGTTTGGATTGCACGAAGCGATACCTATTTATTCTGGTGGCCTTGGAATACTCTCGGGTGACCACTGCAAGGAGGCTAGCGATCTTGACTTGCCTTTTGTTGGTATAGGATTTCTCTACCCACAGGGCTACTTCCACCAGCGCATCACCCGTGAAGGTGTGCAAGAAGCTTCATACGATAAACTGCGTTTTTGGGAGGCGCCAGCGACTCCCGCCTGCGATGCCAATGGCAACGAGGTGATGATTACAGTTGAGTTACCCGGACGGAACATTCATGCAAAAGTATGGAAGTTGCAGGTAGGGCGCATTCCCCTATACCTGATGGACACAGACGTAGCGCCCAATGCACCTCACGACCGCGAGCTTTCAGCCCGTCTCTATGGCGGAGACCGCGAGATGCGCATCTCCCAGGAGTTTGTGCTGGGTATTGGTGGCGTACGGGCATTACGCGCCCTCGGTATTTCCCCCGCGGCCTGGCATATCAACGAGGGTCACGCGGCATTCCTGAACCTGGAACGCTGCCGGGAACTGGTTGCCTCAGGCCTCAGCTTCAACCAGGCACGAGAGGCTGTTGCTGCCAATTCGCTGTTTACAACGCATACCCCTGTGCCGGCAGGCAACGATACGTTTAGCTATGACCTGGTCGACAAGTACTTTGGCTCTTACTGGGGCAAGCTGGGGTTGACGCGAGACCAGTTTATGGAGGTAGCACGGGAGGATCACGGCTGGGGGTCAAGCTATGGCATGACGGTACTGGCACTACACCTGACTGGACAACACAATGGAGTGAGCGCACTCCACGGTACCGTCTCGCGCAAAATGTGGCAGTTCTTATGGCCAGGCATCGATGCTGAAGAAGTACCTATCGACTACGTCACCAATGGAGTACATACTCCTTCGTGGATTGCACCAGAGATGGATGCGCTTTTCAAACGCTATCTTGGTGAGGATTGGCAAGAGCATGTAGATGAAGCAGGTTTCTGGAACCGCATCAACAATATTCCTGACGAAGAGCTGTGGAAAGCCCATGTACAGCGAAAGGATGCGTTGATTGATTTCTCTCGCCGCCATCTGAAACAGCAACACCTGCGCCTGGGCGAAGGAGCTGTGCAGATCGCAGAATTTGAGCACATGCTGGATACTGATGCCCTTGTTATTGGCTTTGCTCGTCGCTTCGCGACCTATAAACGCGCAACGCTCATATTCCGTGATCCTGATCGCTTGCACCGTATCCTGCACAATGAGGAAAAGCCCGTTCAAATCATTTTTGCTGGCAAAGCTCACCCCGCCGACGAGCCAGGTAAAGGACTGATCGAACAGGTGTACCGGTTCTCAAGAAGCGATGCCTTCCGCGGAAAGGTCATTTTCCTGGAAAACTACGATATCGACATGGCCCGTTACCTGGTCTCCGGAACCGACGTCTGGCTCAATAATCCTACCCGGCCACACGAGGCCAGCGGCACCAGCGGTCAGAAGGCGGCTCTCAATGGACAGCCGAATTGCAGTATCCTCGACGGCTGGTGGGCAGAGGGCTATGACGGTGAGAACGGCTGGGCCATTGGTGAAGAGCGAGAATACCACGATGCTGATGTGCAAGCTGAGGCAGACAGCCTTTCGCTCTATCAGTTACTTGAGGAAGAAATCGTCCCAACCTATTATGACCGCGGCCCTGATGGCATACCTCACCGCTGGATCGCGATAATGAAGGAAGCCATTCGCACCTGCGCTCCCCAATTTAGTATGAAACGTATGATAAAGGAATACACGACGCGTTTCTACGTCCCTGAAATACTGCTTGGGATGCAGATTGAGCAGCACAAGTACGAGAAGGCACGCGTGCTAGCTGAGTGGAAAGAGAAGATCAAAGCGGGCTGGGCAGGTTTAGAGCTGTATGTGGATGGTCGACGCGATGGGCAACTCAGCCTGGGAGAGGATATCGATGTACATGCCTGGGTACGCGCGAATACGCTCAGTCCGGAAGATCTGAGCGTAGAACTGGTCTATGGTCAAGCGAACGACAACGTGGTTCTTCCAAAACATGCCCTGCCGATGGAGTACATCACGAGAGAGCAGGATGGTTCGTACCGCTATGAGATCCGTTTGAAGCCAGACGAAAGTGGCAGTATTGGCTATGGTGTACGGGTGCTGCCAAGCCATCAAGCTCTGGGGGGGAAGTATGATATGGGGTTGATTCGTTGGGGGTGATGGTTTTTTCAGCAGGTGCAGAAGAGCATAGTGGCGCAGGTTCGTATACCCATGCTCTTCTGTGTCATTAGGTCATGCCGCTGTGGTGATGCTCTGATTTCGGTAACGCGAATGGGCTTCTGGCGATGGTTCCAATAAGGAAAAGAGGTTGCCGTATGGATCCTCAAAAACGGCTTCCGTGCCATGGACATTTTTGGTTGGGGGACTCAAGAATGTGACTCCTCGTGCAAGCAAGGTGTGATACGTTTCATAGCAGTCATCGGTGGCGAATACGCAGGTAATGTATTGGCTGAGACGTCCAACACGCTCCCCTCCCCCTCCATTGTTCTGTATTCCAGAAAGCGATAGATCGGGCTTTGCCAGGGCAATTTCTGGTTTTTTTTGTCCCTTGGGAGCGACAGTGAGCCAGCGCAAACCAGGCCCATACATCATATCAGCACGTTTTTCGAGTTCGAGCTTCTCAGTGAAAAAGCGGAGGGCCTCGTCCTGATCCGCTACCAGAATTGGTATGATCGCGAGTTGGGTTATTTTTTTCATCAGCACCTTCCTTTGTACAAATACATTATATAGAATTTTTGTTCTAATTTCAAGTGATTTCTTCGCCGCGGAAACAACATGAGAACCTATGAAACTATTCTTTTTGAGATTGCTAAAAGTGACATAACCTTGAGGTGGACAAAATGAGGAGTCAGCAACTATATAGACAACGCGGCATTCGATATGGCACACTTATAAAAACTGCAATTGCCGGATGATGTGCATACAATTAAACGAGATGTACCTTTACCGACTATACAATAGCAAGAGAACGGATTGAAGATGAAAGCAGTACAGTTTGCTCAGCACGGCGGCCCCGAAGTCCTCCAGGTTCAAGAGGTACCTGATCCTATTCCCGGCCCTACGGATGTTTTAATTCAGGTCAAGGCCACTACCGTGAATCGACTTGATTTATTCCAGCGCGATGGAAGTCGTCCTGTTCCCAAATTGCCCTATACACCAGGCTGGGAGGCAGCAGGAGTTGTACTCAGGGACAATCAAGGCTTTCATGCCGGAGAACGGGTAATGACTACCCGCGCTGTAGGAGCTGTAGGAGGAGGCGGTTATGCCAGTATGATTGCGGCCCCTGCCGCTGACCTGGTACGCATTCCCGAAGGGGTATCGTTCGAATTGGCAGTGGCCGCAGGGCTCACGGCATCAACTGCCTGGGGGAGTTTATTTGACCTCGGGCACCTGAAAGTAGGGGAGCGCGTCTTGATCTGGGCCGGCTCAAGTTACGCTCCAGACAAGCATTGAAGCCTGCGTACAGGATGGGCGAATTGTTTTAATAGGCAATCTTGGAGGTCAGCTAGCGACCATCGATACGCAGTCGTGCCGGCTCAAGCGAGTGCAGATTATCGGCGGTGGACAGTTGCGCACCAGCCTGAAGAATGAGCAACACATTCTTGAAATGATTGCGGCTAAGACGGTGACTCCGGCTATAGCACGCACACTGCCGATTGAGGAGGCGGCCCAGGCGCACCGGCTACTGGCAACTGGTCAGATGCTGGGAAAGATTGTGCTTGTTCATTCCTGACATTTTGAACTTCTAAGGTGTTTCACCCAGCCCCTTTTGGATGAAGAGCGCCATATCGTATGAGCCGCCGGTATCGCCGATGGCACGGCGCTGCCACCACCACTGCCAGATGTGTTGAACTGCCAGACCAGGGTTGAACTGTGCGCCACGGGGCGGGTTATCACCATAGGATAGCCAGAGGCCAACACCGACTCCACCCCAGGGGGGCTGATCCGTACACTTGTCAGTTTTGGTAGGTACACAGGGAGGCGGCTTGTAGCCTTCGTCCCACCAGGTACGCATATGATACTGGTTAAAGAGGTAGTTTTTTCCGGGGCCAGCGTACTGCGTTTCAGCATTGTAGAGATTATCCCCACCGGAGATAATGACAGGATAGGATTTGGCGGTCGTGGAACAGCCCTCAGGATAGTTGAAACAGACATTGGTATAGTCTCTGACATACCAGGCGAAGGGCCAGGTCGCATCATTCATCAGGCCGATAGGCAGCAGGTGTTTCCCGTTGTACATTTTCTGATCGAGCGCATCGATCTTTGCCATTATTACATTGACATCGGTGGTCGTCTGTACATAGACATACATCTCGTGAGGTCCGTCAGCCGCATGTACATAGTCCACTTCATACATATTATGGAGTGTTGGGAGCAAGAGCAGCACCGCCATGACGACGCCAAAGACGGCGGTAAAACCAGCAAACACGCCTTCCCCCTTTGCAGAGGAGCGACTTAGTGATTTTTTCACCAGGTTGACAAGGATAACCACGGCAGGCTCAAGGCCGATAGCCGCCAGTAGAAGCATCGGCATCGTAATATGGATGCTCAACCAGGGCATTTTCTCCGCTGCCCAGGAATAGAGGAAAAGGTTCCCTACGAACCAGTAGACCAGGAAGAGACGGAAGCGGGTGGGCCGTACAAGGCAGCGCACCACACCAACGAGCCCGAAGACAACGCCGATCTGCTCGTACAGAGGCATGAGCAGGAGGTAATAATACCATGGCTGGCTGCCACGGGCGACCTGCTGTTGCTGTATCCAGTAATACAGGCCCTGCCAGATGCCGTCACCAATACCATTTTTGATATTGGTGAAGAGGACGGTAAACAAGACCAGGAAGACGGTCCAGGCCACAAGAATGGCGAAGAACCAGTGCGTCCAGGGCATTGTCAAAATGGTATCTAAGACAGGCTGCCGCTGTGGGTCAACCTTCGCTGCCAGGCCTCGGCGTCCTGCTGGATGATAATGGCCGAACATTTCGCGACCAAGGATAAAGAGAACATAGCAGCCAAGAAGGATACCGAGCCAGGGGACGATCTCCACAGTTCTGTCTTTCAAGCCCTGAACGTAGAGGTCGGCGGCAGGAGTATTTTTTGGATCAGTAACATAGATCGAAAGGGCCTTTAGCCAGCCAAAGAAAAACTTTGCCACCGCTCCGAGAACGACAACGTAGAGCAATAGGGCAATTGGAGCAGCTGTACGTGGAAGATACCAGGGAGCAGTCTCAGGGTTGAACTTCGAGCGTAACGGCAATGTAACCCCAATTTCCCAGGCTATGAGAGCGCCGAGGAAGCTCCCAAAAACAGCTACTGTTAAAAATGTCGCTTCTTTGGTCGCATAGGATAACGAAAAAGCCAGGGCAGCGAGAAGAAGCCAGCGTATCTTGCGGTCCCGGATATAGCGTGCCACGGAGACAACCAGTAAGAGCGTGAAGCAAGCCATGTAGATATCTTCGCGGGCAAAGCGAGAGAAGTAGACCATGCCCGGCGAGACAGCGAGGAGGAAACAGGCGAGCAGCGCGCCCCACTTGCCGAGATAATCGCGCAAGAAATAGGGTAGACCTACGATGAGTGTTCCTAAAGTGGCGGCCAATATACGTACAGTGGTGGTATTGACGCCGTTATCTGGAGCGCCCACCAGTTGGGAAATTTTGTAGACGAGCGCTATGAAATGGAATTGGAAAGGGCCGTGCAGCAGTGGATCATAATGATAGCAGGAAACGTTAGGATTGAAGCAGCTCAACCACGATTCCATGTTATGCAACAGTTGCAAAGAGAAATAGGCGTGAAGGCTCTCATCATGGTGGAGCGGTTTATCTCCCAATCCCCAGAAGCGCAAGATTGCACCAAGTAGGATGACACCCCAGAAAGGTGCCCAGTTCAGAAGGCTTTCTCGAAAAGGAGGCTTGTACTCTGGAATTTGAGAAGAAGGTTCGTACAAACGCTCCCCTCCTACAGTGGAGTCTACTTTTTCCTGCGGCTCAGTTTCATAACTCTTCAATGAACTCCTCCTTGAGCACCCGCAAAGGGATGCTGGCCGATTTTACTTGACCTGGTATATTGTCACGCCATGAGCAGAATAGACAACAGGTAAAAACGCGCTAAAACGATGCAAGTTTGCGGTGGGATATTTCATTTGCTCTAATAGCCCAACGTACAGATATTGAACGTGGTAACGTGCAAGCAAGCTCATAACCACAGCGGGATGTGGGTCTGTATAGATGGTGTCAACATCACTCTTTCGACTATCGAAATCAACTGCGTTGAGGCCGTTATTGAGCCAATTTACCCGCCACTGATACTCGTGTCCGACCCAACCCATAGGAGTAGGCAGGCCAGTAAAAGCAGAAATCCGGGCGTAACTCGAATAGTCGTTCCCCACAGCCTCTACAATTACGGGATCACCACTCACATTGCTGTTGAGCCAACGAATTGCAGCATAATCTCCAGAAGTATCATAATCACAATCTGGAACTTTACAGTTTTGTAAATAGTTTATACCATCCAGGCTGTTGGTACGTTGCATGTAGTGGTTGGTTCGTGCATAGGTGCCCGCCAGAGGGTAGACTGAACTAGTCAGCAACAACAGGAGCAGGCCGCCAAGCCAGAGCCCTCGTACACTACGTTGTAGCCAGAACTGATCACTCGCCAGGGTTGCCTTCGGGCGAAAACTCTCCAGAATGAAGTAAAGCCCCGCGCCTGAAGTGACAGAGAGGAGTGCCCATGCCTGGAAATAAAACTTAAAAACAGTATTCATACGGAGAAAATCGCCACCCGCAAAGACATCTTTCAAGAAAATCACTTCGCATGCCGCTACAAGGGTGAATGCCAGGCTACCCAACAAAAGGATAAAAGCCTGTGAGCGATCTCGTAAGCTATATAGCAGAGCTATAGCACCGAGAGCGGCGATGCTGGCCGTCAGCACAAAAGTTGTACTATTATGCAACAGGAAGAAGGTAATCACAGCGGCCACCAACACAAGCAGCACGCTCACGACACCTCTGTTGAGCCAGGTAGCACGTGCAGTTGCAGGAAATGATGATATTTCAGCATCTGGATTGATGCTGCGGGCAAAAAACGGGTGTATGAAGACCCTGGTGAGCAGTAGTGAGAGGAAGACAAACGCAAACACTCCGTAGATTAATATTTCGCTTGAGAGCCGAGAACGATCAGCAGGTCCGACAAAACCAAGCCCCTGCGATGGAGAAATGAAGTTGAGATAGAATGGAACATACAGGATAAACGAGAGTGCAATCAGTCCCACAGAGGCAGTAAATATATCCAATAGCAGTTCCAGACGGATCCCTCCTCCCCCTCCCGCGCGGGAACGGTAGACAAGCCACTGCTGCAAGACGATACACACCACGGTCAGGCCAACATAGGTTGGAAAATCCCAGCCATTCATAGTGAAGAGACCACCCAGAATCAAAGCGGTTGTGCCCATAGTGATTGGCAGACGCCAACCGTGTCCAAAGACCAGAAGGCCTTTACCCTGGTGTTCCAGGAACAGGTTGAACGCGAGCGCTATCGCGAGAATAGTAAAGGCGAGAGCTAATACGTGAGCATGAAAGCAGGATAGCAAGAAGCTGAAGGCGGGAAATTCATTGATCGTTCTGTCTACAACACGCGATGGATCAAACCAATTAAACTGAGTCCAATCGCCGTGTTGCTCCCACCATTGTTGCGTTGCCGCCAGGTTCCCAAGTACCAGGCCCATCAGCATCGTCAAAAAACCGTAGGGAACAGCTCGGGTGAGCGAGGGGAAACTTGTATCGGGGCGTTGTCCTTCAGCGCTCCCCTCGTTCCCCTCCCCACCGCTCAAGCGAGTAGTTTTACGTTGATGTTGCGCCCAGGACACAATATTGCAGGTAATGCCAAACAGATTCACCGCCGTCAAACCATAGAAGGTAGAGATACCTGTGTTAAAGGCAATCGATGGACTCTGACCAAGCAGTTTCGCCAGGACCCCAACGGTAAAGTGAGCATAATAATAGTAGTTGATAGGATAGCCAGAGAGCCACATATCATTAGGCGGGAAATGAGGACTACGCATGATAGTAGCAATGAAGCCCTCATCCATAAACATTTCAAAGGAGCGAATATCGGGGACGTATGAGCGAATCCAGCCAAGTAGGAATATCATGCCAGCGAAAACTGCTTCGCTGATGATAATGTAGGTGAAGTTGACGCGGACCACTTTTACAATAGTATGACGCGCATGTAAAAAGCCAACGATATTGATGGCAAGCAAGAGAAGAAAAACGCCGGCCACCAGATACTGGCTGAACAGAAGAGCATGAAAGCACGTCAACAGCAGCCAGACAAAAAAGGCTAAGACAGCTACACCTATCGCTTTACTGAAGGCCCATCCTCGATCCGGCACATTATGAAAAACGGTGACAGTGAGCGGCAAACATACGAAGCCAAGCACTTCGACCAGAGCCCACATTTGAAATAGTTCGGCCATTGATTCTCTCTAAAAGTTATTTTAGACACCATTATAAAACACGTTGATGAGATGACGTATTTACGTATGGCACTCCCCACCCGATATAGACGCATTTGCGCTTATAAAACCGGCCCGTAAAACCCCGCGGCTTTAGCCCTGGGGATATGAGGGCCGTTCCTTTTGGGGCGTGATGGGGGTTGCTCCTTTAATCAACCGTTCAAGTTCATGCAACGCGATCCTGATGGCATCTGCATCGGTCTTTACCCCATAGTGCTCACGAATAGTTCTGATGGCCTCCCGATCTTTCTCGTAAAGAGGCAATGTTGTTCTTGACGTCTTCATACGCATATGATATCATAACAATAGCACATTGACAACGGAATAGTGTTTCTGGGTTCCAGGCTAAATCGTTCGCCTGGGTAAAAGCGCTAGCGTGTTTCACCAATATGCACTCTCTTTCCATTGCCGGGAACAAGAACCACGTTCCTGATGGCTCCAAGATTGAGAACCTACCCTGGGGCTCAGGGAAAGGTCAATGCCTGTGGAGGCGGACGTAAGACCAAACACGAATGGTACCGTGGAAGGCAGACCTCCAACGAAGCAGGAAAGCCCCATCGTGAGGTGGGGAAGCCCCTGGCTTGTAGCCATGGGGAGATGTCACACCCCTCCCGCATCGCTCTGTCGGCTCCGCTCGACATACGCTCCCCACTCCCTCGACATACGCTCCCCTCCCATCGTGACAAAAAAATTGGGAATGTTGTATGCCGGAGAGATCCGCGCCGAGCGGGGCAATTGCACACCATTGAGCAGTTTTTGAAAGAGCTGAGCAGAGGTATAGGGATATGGGTCGTCGCGGACAAAAATTCGCGCTGTCGGATGATCGAAAACGGAATAGCTCTCATCAGCATTGCTATCATCGAGCGTCAGCCCTAACAAGTTTGGGCGGTTCTCGAATTGTACGGCAAGATGAAAGCCAAGTTGGCCGCTAAAGAGTAACTGATAGTAATGGATTGTCAGCGGATAACGGAATGGCAGGCGCGGTATAGATTTATCCAGGCGATCGGTCGCCATAGTGATCACGTTAATGGTTGGCAAGAGATTGGCCAGTTGTCGCGCTTTAGCGGTGGTGTCGTCCCCATAGAGATCCAATCCGGTCAGTTGTTGCCCATTGGCATCGGTATAGGTGGCCTGTTGATATATAGCAGGAGTCTGATTGCCAATTGCAACCGGAAGAGGATCGTCCCATTGTTCATAGGTGAGCACACTCCCTGGCTTCACATGGTTATAGATCCACTGTGAGGCCTGGATGCGCGTATTTGGCTGGCTATAAACATGTAACAACGCCAATCCCTGAAACATCGTGCCAAACAGGACAAGCGCAATGGCAAAAACAGGAAGGTAGGTCAAGGCTTTGCGTTGTAGGGATTGACTTGCTGCCTGATCACGGGGGAGAAACGAAAGCAATAGAGCAGCAGCCATCACGGTCAAGAAGGGATAGATGGGCAGCATGTAGCGCATGAATTTGACAAAGAAATCGCCGGTAATGGCTCCATAGACCAGCACCCAGGACAGTATTATCAGCCAGAGATGAGCATTGCGCTGCCAGACGCGCCAACAGAGCCAGAGCAGACCAGCGAATGCTGCCAGGCCGAGTGTTACCCCCATGCCCCAGAAAAGCATATTCTGAGCCTCGTAGAGATACCGTATTGTACCAGCAAACTGGCGCACATAAGGCAGATCCAAGGAACCGCGCGCTAAATCGCCCTGGACGCTCAGTTGTTGGACAAAGTTCCGCCAATCAAGTAGTGCATAGGGCATGGTAAAGAGAAATATCGCTGCAGTGACGCATAGTATCAAGAGCAACGAAAGTAGAGCGGAGCTGAGGCCATGCTTATTCCAGCGCAGCAGTAATGCGACCATAATGGGGACAATTAACGGAGCAGCGCTGAATTTGGTGGCAAGGGCGAGACCATAGCCGAGGCCAGCAACGAGAGACCAGCGTATAGGCGCATCCGTCTTCGCCAGTGCTACACAGGCAAGAACAGTGAGCGTGATGAAGAAGAGGAGCAATGTATCGACAGCGTAGAAGTGGGATAGTTGTAATTGCAAAGGGGTGAATGCAACTACTATAGCTGTTAAGAGAGCCAGGGACCAGGCATAGCGCCGGTGTGGGGTTGTATCGTCAGCCAGCAATAATGCAAGCCAGGCCGCCAAAAGGATTGTGCCACAATCAAAAATAGCCGAGAATACACGCCCAACCAACTCGAGGTTGGCCAGGGTTGTTACATTGGGGTTGAAATGGGCCAGAATGTTACCTGCAGTGGCTAAAAGGTAGAGTGGAAAGGAACCATAGGCAAAAAAGTGTGGATTGAGCGGTGAATTCACCGGATCGAGGAATTGCGCCAGGCTGTTTGGCCACGAGAGGGCGGTAACATGAAAGAGAATTTGGCGTTCGTCAGGGTGAAAACTGTTCCCCTGATCCCAGTTCAAACCGTAGAGCCGCAAAGCCAGGCCGAGTAATGCGATGGCAAATAAAGCCATCGGCCTCCAACGTACAATGCTTTTCACTACTGTCTCTATCTCTTTCACCCTCTTCACAGAAAAGAGAGGGAGTTTCTGCTCAATGCATAATGCGTATCTAGCGAAGTTCTCCAATAACCGACAACAATGACCTGGTCAGGCTTTAGTATAGGGAGTATGTCATAATGGGTCAAGAGGTAATGGTAAGATTAGTGCAAAATCGTGTTTTCAGGTACCTCTAAAAGCAAGGCGGCCCCTATGAGAGGGGCTTTTTCGCCTAACACCGCCAGGCCGACCTCTAAGGCGCTTCCCACTATCATCGTATTGACTTGCTGCTGCAAGAGCGTCAAGAGGGGAGGATTGTTCAGCATAATTGCTCCACTTATGGCAACTGCATCGACTCTGGTGAGCATGGCCAAATTGACAAGCCCAAGGGACAGTTTTGTGCAGAAATCCTGCCAAAATGAAGCCTCAGTAATCTCAGCGGTCGAACGTCCGTAACGCAGCGCCAGTTGTTTACCACCTGTGTAGGTTTCAAGGCATCCTACCTGGCCGCATAAACAGACTCTTGGGTTGCCGTCTAGAATCTGGTGTCCTATCTCAATTGAAGAGGTGAGGGTAATTGCGTCTTTAGAGAGTTGTATGGCTGCGCCGGTGCCGGTAGAGACGGTTACATAGGCACACCTATCAAAATTACGGATAAAGCCAAATTTTTTTTCGGCGAGCAGCCCACAAACCGGGTCATGGGCAAGCCGCGTGGGGCAGCCAAACCGGTCTGATAAATGCTGGACAAATGGTTTAGCAATATAATCCGGCAGATTGGGAGCAACAATGACCGAGCATCCATCTCTGGCAATGCGCCCGGCGATGGAGACACCAATGCCTGCCAGGTTCACCAGGTTAGAGCTTTGAATGGCTGCTATGATGCCCTGGAGTTGTTGTTCATAGTTCTGATATGTTGGAAACTTTGTCAGATTTGTGAAGTCTGCCGAGTCCAGGGATTGGAAAAGGCCCAGACGAGTATTGGTACCGCCTATATCTATGCCAATATAGTTGGACTTGGCAGCTTCTTTTTGTTGGTTTCTCATGAATGAGATTATAGCATTTAGGACTCTGCCTTGACAGAAGACGTTAATGGAAGAGTAAAATTATAAAGCAGAGGTTGCAAACGAATTTTTTTGAGGAATAGGGAATGAGCATAAAAACACCAGGCACTCTCGCGTTGATTGGCGCTGGAGAGTTTCTTCCACCCATTGCGGCGGTAGACAAGATGTTGCTTGAACGTATCATTGGCACGCCTCGCGTAGTGGTGCTGCCAACCGCTTCAGCCCCTGACGGTGCGGGTGTTCCTGAACGCTGGGCTAAGATGGGTGTTGACCACTTCTCTCAGCTTGGCGCAGCCGTAGAAGCGGTGATGCTGCTTCAGCGCGGGGATGCAGACGATACAAATATCGTTTCACAGATTGCTGCTGCGAACTTCGTCTATTTCTCCGGCGGAAAGCCGAGCTATCTGCTTGAGACACTGCAGGACACCGCTGCATGGCAAGCTATTATGCATGTGCTGATGGAAGGAGGAGTCCTGGCTGGTTGTTCAGCAGGAGCGATGGTTCTAGGCGGCGAACTTTTCGATTTTCCCAGGTTGTGGCGCACTATCCCCGCATTTGGCCTCGCACCGGAGATTATCGTTATACCCCACTTTGACGAAATACCCACGACACTTTCCTCCACGATAGGCCTTACTAGACGGAAGTTAACCCTCATCGGCATCGATGGTTCAACGGCTTTCGTCAGGACAAACGGGCTTTGGAATGTATATGGCAGGGGGGGTGTGACGGTTTTCAGTGGAAATAAGAAGACGCGCTACCATGCAGGCGATCAGGTACCCCTGCCCGGTTAGCGTTTTTTAACCATGTTCGACTCAAAGGTCTGGGGCGATGATGTTTTGTCGATCAATTGTCATGACGTGCGGTCTCCTGCAACTGCAGGGAATTAAAAACGACGCCCTTCTCTAGTAGGAGACTGGACGTCTAAAAGTTCTTCCTGGCGATCCCGATAGGATTTGAACCTACGACCTACAGTTCCGCAAACTGTCGCTCTATCCACTGAGCTACGGGATCATGAGCTTTCTTATGTTGCTCTATGGCGTGGATTATAGCACCAGGTAGAGTTCATGTCAATAGCAATAGTCTACTGAAAAATCGGCATTTACCGTTTTTCTTCGGTTCTTAGGCGCAAGTGCAGCTCTTCTAACTGTTTTTCGTTGACTGGTGATGGAGCGCCCAATAAGAGATCCACAGCGCTCTGCGTTTTGGGGAAGGCAATAACTTCGCGGATATTTTCCTCGTCTGCCAGCAACATTACCAGGCGATCAACGCCGAGGGCAATTCCGCCGTGGGGAGGAGCACCGTACTCGAAGGCTTCGAGCATATGCCCAAATTGCTCTCTTATCTGTTCATCATTCAGCTTCATCAGAGAAAAGACTTTGTGTTGAATTTCCGCGACGTTGATACGGACACTTCCACCGCCTATTTCGTATCCATTACAGATGATGTCGTATTGCTTCGCCCGGATGTGCAGAGGGTCTGTGTCGAGCCGATCAATATGGGCTTCATCCATACCGGAGAATGGATTATGCTCGGCCTCAAAGCGCTGCCCTTCTTCGTCGAAATGGAGGAGGGGGAAATCGACGACCCAACCGAGGGCCATCTCATTGGGATCAATGAGATTCAGGCGTTCGGCCAGTTTTACTCGCAAACGATAGAGAACATCGTTACAAACTTTGGGGCTATCCGCCACAAAGAGCAGCAGGTCTCCGGATTCTCCTTGGAGACGGTCAATAATCGCCTGCACATCGTCATGCGACATGAATTTCGTTAAGGGGGATTTCACCTCGCCGGTGGCACTGATTGCCAGGGAAACAAGCCCTTTTGCACCCAACATGCGAGCGAATTCCGTGAGTTCTTCTATCTCTTTGCGGCTGTAACCGCCAGCTCCCGGAACGCGAATACCCTTAACCATGCCATCAGCTGCCAGGGCATTCTGGAATACCCCAAAAGTTCCCGCCTGTGCGAGATCTGAAATCTCAACCAGTGGCAGGTCAAAACGGAGATCAGGATGATCTGTTCCATAGCGGTCCATCACATCTGTGAAACTGAGGCGCGGGAAAGGGATGTGCTTAATGCGTTTCTGAGTGGTCTTTTCGATCAAAAAGATCAACAGTCCTTGAATCAAGGACATGACGTCTTCCTCAGCGACAAAGGCCATTTCGACGTCAAGCTGTGTAAATTCTGGCTGGCGGTCCGAGCGTTGATCTTCGTCACGGAAACAACGGGCGATCTGGAAGTAGCGGTCTAAACCGGCCATCATGAGTAACTGCTTGAGCTGTTGAGGCGACTGGGGCAAAGCATAAAACTCACCGGCGTAGAGCCGACTGGGTACAAGATAGTCTCGCGCTCCCTCCGGAGTACTCTTCATTAAAATAGGGGTCTCAATCTCCAGGAAACCACGCTCATCCAGGTAATCACGCATAACTTTGACCACGCGATGACGGAGCACCATATTCTCGCGCATGGTCGGACGGCGCAAGTCGAGATAGCGATACTTGAGGCGCAGGGATTCGTCAACCTGAATAGTATCGGTAATAGGGAATGGAGTCGTACGAGAAGGATTCAATATTTCAATATGCTCAGCGACTACCTCAATATCTCCGGTCGAGAGGTTTGGGTTCTCTGTTCCCGCCAGGCGAGCCACAACGGTGCCCCTGATTTGTACCACATACTCTGAACGAAGCTCTGAAGCAATGCGATGGGCCTCTGCTGAGCGTTCTGGATCACAGATTACCTGTGTCAGGCCATAGCGGTCGCGCATATCGAGGAAGACAAGACCTCCATGATCTCGGCGACGATTCACCCAACCGGCAAGGGTGACCTGCTGTCCTATAGCGTCTTTATTTAAATCACCGCAGGTATTGGTACGATAATGTACTGGAAAAGCCACGTTTGTAAAACTCCTTACTCTGTTGAGGATGAATGAATAAGTTCCAGATTTGAAACACTGCCTACCACACGCTACGCACAATTATTTTGAGGATTGGTATGGAAAGAGACGAGCGCAAGCATGGACGCATCATTCTGTGATAGGACATCGATTTGTGCACCTTGCGTATCAACCGCCAAACTCCTGGGCTGGATAAGCAGGGAGAAAGAAACATATTGTTGCACCAATTGAAGCGTTACTGCTGAATTGGTGGTGGCAACGCCACCACCGGTGTTCGTCGGCTTCGGGGTGACGCCGGTGGTCGGGGTCTGGGTACTTCCTGCGCCCATCGGTATCAAATCGAGCACGCGGTGCAAAGCGGCATCCATGATATAGAGGTGGGGCTCACCATTGACAGAACTGACGGCGAGCGCACTTGACGAGACGGTACCAGGGATATCCAATGACTTTGTCCCTCCCTGGATAACAGTCGGCACAGGGGTCTGCGCGATAAACTTTGCATTCACCGGAAGAGGTTGCGCTATGGGAGTAGTGACCAGAACGCTGGTTTCAGACGCATTTTGCGACCCAGCCATGAGTTGCAGGCTTTGCACCGAACCACCTGCGTGCAGAAAGAATAGCTCGTGATTTGGGAAAGCGGCGACGCTCATAATGGTATCTGAGGAAGAGAAGGTACTTTGTGTTGTTTGTGCGAGTGGCTTGCCTGCCTTCGGAGAGAAATCCATGATATGCGTTTCCGTTTGTGCTGTGTTCGAGCCGAACACCACGTAGACATCTGAACCAGAAGCGGTGATGAGCATAGGAATCTGGCCAGCTTGAATCAGTTGCGGGTCAATCTGAGCACTGCCATCAAAAACAGGATGCTCAGGTTTTGCCTGCTCCGGTGAAAAAAGGTTGAGGGTATAGGTAGTGGTGGGCCCTGGAGCACCAGCCTTATTGGGTAGTGCTGTCAGTAAGACCAGTTCGGATCCAGTGCTGGCAATAGCCAGCACTTTGGTTTCGGCAGTAACAGGCAAGGGAACGAGAAGCAAGCTGTTGTTGTTCACCCGGTATAATGTATTATCCACGCCCAGAGCATACAACAGAGGTATATTTTGCCCATTGACTTTCCCCATCACCTGGGCAAGGGTTTTTGCCTCAGTGCCGGTTGTACCATCGTTGATGGCATTTGCATTGGCGTTGGAGGAGCACAGGAGCGTGATCGCGGATAGCTTGTTATAGCTCACAATAGCAGCCTGAACGCTAGGTGTCAGGTCAGTCTCAAGGAGACGAACGATTGACTTGCGCTGCGTGTCGGTTAACGAGTTATTCTGAAGCAGAGTCCGCAGGGTGCTTTGAGTACTGGCAAGCTCATGAAGAGCTGCAGTAGGGTTGGTGGAAACTTCCTGGTTAGCTTTGTCAATGGCAATGCCAGCATCGTGCACATGTTGTGCCACATTCGTGCCAATTGTCATCCGCGAATAGAGGTACATCCCTCCACCAACAGTAGCCAGTACTACCACGATAAGTAAGGCCAAGA
>WNFW01002035.1_pt1 | contig 16924 bp, 15 predicted proteins | sample 5400131 | NCBI WGS metagenome assembly WNFW01 (sample SAMN13153362, study PRJNA577476) | soil metagenome | isolation source: 20 cm soil or saprolite under grassland replicate 1 | place: USA:California | collected 2016-06-15 | reverse complement strand
GCGAGTGCAATTCTACCAGGGTATTGGTTTGCGATCGCGAAAGAACCCGCCCGTCGGACCGCTGTCAGGCACTGTCGCCAGCCAGACGACAGTCTCTGCTCCTTTATACACCGTCCGACTCGCCCCGCGCCCACCCATTCCCGTCTGTACCCAACCGGGGTCGACTGAATTGACGAGAATTCCCATGCCTTCGGTCTCCGCCGCGATGACACGCGTCAGTACGTTGATTCCCGCTTTCGACAACCTGTACGCGATGTATCCCGCGCTCATTTCGGCGAGTGACCCCATGCCGCTCGACAGGTTGACGATCCGACCGTAACGCCGACTCTTCATTATCGGGGTCGCGAGACGCGAGAGGAGCAGCGGACCGTAGACGTTGGTCTGCATCGTATCGCGAACGATCTCCAGCTCTTCGAGTGGATCGGCGTCCTCCTCCTCGATCATGATGCCGGCGTTGTTGACCAGGATGTCGAGACGGCCAAGATCACGGCGCACCCAATTCATGCATTCGCGAATGCTTTGAACGTTAGCGACATCGAGCTGGCGCGCTTCGACTGGCAGGCCTGACGCGATCATCTCCTTCGCCGCGGCGACGCCCTTTGCCGGATCGCGAGACCCGAGCAACACGCGGATGCCGAGCTTCGCCAACTGGCGGCATGTCTCCAGTCCGATTCCACGGTTGCCGCCTGTTACGAGCGCAATTCTTTCCTCGGCCATAATTCCTTTTGAAGACTAGGAGGTAGTTAGGGTAGCTGGCATCGATCGATGGGATCGGTAACTATCTGTTTTGATTGATATTGGCGCACGCCGGAAACTCGCGTCCTATAACGTAGGCGTACCGACCCTGCTGGCAAGTTTCTGTGCCGGCAGTATCATTGCATTGGTTGGCCGTACTCTGTTTCTCCCTCCATGACCGCATCCCGCATCACAATCCGAGCACCGTCTTCTGCTCCTCCTTCGAAGCAGGAGATCGCGGACCGTCTGGCCGAAGCGCGAGCGAGAACATTGCTGCTCATTGGCGGACTCTCCGACGAAGACCTGCATCGACAGCATGATCCTCTAATGAGTCCAATCATCTGGGATGTGGGTCACATCGCGCACTTCGAAGAGCTGTGGCTCACCCAGAATCTCGATGGCCCGATCGAGTTCTCGGAAATGCCCGGACTGTACAATCCGTTCGAGCATCCACGCGCCACGCGCGCTTCGCTCGCGCTCCCTTCGCTCAATGAGATGGTCGAGCGGCTCGACCAGATTCGCTCGCGAGTTTTCGATCGGCTCGACTCGGTGGAGCTCGATGATCACAACCCGCTGCTCCGCGACGGTTACGTGTACAACATGGTGCTTCAACACGAGTACCAGCACAACGAGACGATCCTGCAGACGCTGCAATTGAAAAAGGGAGAGCCGTATCGCGCCCCGCGTAAGATCACCTTCGGCCCGCAGCGAACGCTCACGAACGCGATGGTCACGTTCAACGGCGGCACGGCCACCATCGGCACCGACGATCGAAGTGCTGCCTACGACAACGAGCGACCGCAGCACATCGTCGACGTGCCGCCTTTTCTCATCGATCGCAGTCCGGTCAGCAATGGGAGGTATCTCGAATTCATCGCCGACAAGGGTTATGAGCGCGAAGAGCTGTGGTCCGAGGGAGGGCGTCGCTGGTTGGCAGAGAGCGGGGCTTCCGCGCCCAAGTATTGGACGAGGCAGGCCGGCGACTGGATCACGCGGACAATGGATATCACGCGACCCGTCGATGCCACTCGTCCCGTCTGCCACGTTTGTTATTACGAGGCGGAGGCGTTCGCCGCGTGGGACGGGAAGCGACTTCCTACCGAACCTGAGTGGGAAGTCGCCGCATCGTGGGACCCGGCGTCCAACGAGGCGCGCGCTTTCCCGTGGGGAAACTCCGCGCCGGACTCGAGATTCGCGAATATCGATCAGCTCGCCTTCGACACCGCGCCCATCGGCACCTATGACCGCAACGTGTCGCCAATCGGCTGTTACGGAATGATCGGCGATGTGTGGGAATGGACGTCGAGCGGTTTCACCGGTTATCCGGGTTTTCGCAGCTTCCCGTATAAGGAGTACTCGGAAGAATTCTTCGGCTCCGACTACAAGGTTTTGAGAGGCGGCTCGTGGGCGACCAGGCCCGGTGCTATCCGCAGCACGTTCCGAAATTGGGATTACCCCATCAGGCGGCAGATCTTCAGCGGATTCCGCTGCGCGCGCGACGCATGAGAAACGGCCGCCAGTCAGACGTCGTCGGTGGGACGCCACCGTACACAGTCCGCCAGTCCCGGCAACAGATGCTGTTCGATGTCCGCGACGGGCTGTCACGATCGCCGAAGCAGCTCTCGCCGAAATATTTCTACGACGAGCGGGGCTCCGAGCTGTTCGAGGAGATCACTCAGCTTCCCGAATACTATCTCACGCGCGCCGAGCGTTTGTTACTGGAACAGAAAATTGCCCCGATAGTGCGAGCGGTGCAGCCTTGTTCGCTGGTCGAGCTCGGCGCCGGCAGCGCGACGAAGACTCACATCATCCTCGACGAAATGCGCGCAAACGGATGCGCCGAGTGCTATGTGCCGGTCGATGTCAGCAGGGACTTCCTGGAAGCAACGGCGGTGCAGCTGCGCGCCGATTATCCGGATGTGCAGATCACGCCTGTCGTCTCGGACATCACCGAGCCTTTTGCTCTTCCTCCTGTTGCAAGCCCGACACTCGTCGCGTTCCTCGGCAGCACGATCGGAAACTTTCCGCGCGAGCAGGCAGTCAGACTGCTCGCGCACATAGCCGGCGAGATGGGCGCAACCGACAGGTTTTTGCTCGGCGCTGACCTGATCAAGGATGCGGCGATCATCACTCGCGCCTACAACGACCCGAAGGGTGTGACAGCCACGTTCAACCTCAATATCCTCCAACGCCTGAACCGCGAGCTCAACGCGAATTTCCCTCTGGGTGACTATGAGCACCGCGCGTTCTATAGCAGCTCGCAACATCGCGTCGAGATGCACCTCGTCGCCCGCCGAGCGCACAGGGTATTGATCCCGGAAATTGGGGAGATCACGCTGGACAAGGGTGAAAGCATCCGCACCGAATTGAGCTACAAGTACGATCGGCAAGCTGAGTCGCGCCGTGAGCCTCAGCGAGGCACAGCTCCTGGAGGATTTTAGACAGCGGTTGTTCGCTCCCTCCCGATCCGTGATGCCGCGCGCGATCGGTCTCGAGCTGGAGCTGATTCCAATAGTCAGCTCGACGAAAAAACCCGCGCTACCGGCGCGCGGCGAAGCTCCTTCGACGGCCGATATCCTGTCGCAGCTGGGAACACGCGAACACTGGATGGAAAAACCAGCCGACGATGATCCGCCGTCCTGGGAGCTTCGCGACGGAGCCCGCATTTCGTTCGAGCCAGGCGGGCAGATCGAGATCAGTACGAGCCCGCACGCGACCGCATCGTCAGTAATCGACTCGACTCAAGCTCTCGTTGCCCTTTTGAGAAATGCGATGCAACGAGAGGGCATCGAGCTGATTGCTCGCGGCGTAGATCCATACAACGGCATCGACGCCGTCCCGCTCCAATTGCATCGGGAGCGATATAGCCGCATGACACGCTACTTCGATTCGATCGGACCGTCGGGTGTGCGGATGATGCGGCAGACTGCCGCCCTCCAGATAAATGTGGAGCGAGGAGAAGATCCGAAATCCAGGTGGCGACTGCTCAACGAGCTGGCACCTGTCGTCGTCGCGCTCTTCGCCAATTCGCGCGATTACGCGGGCTCGTCGACCGACGCCGCCAGCTACCGCGGTCAGCTGTGGCGCTCGCTGGATAATTCCCGCACTGGAATCGTCTACGACGAGCGCAGATTCGTCGAACGATATTTCGAGTTCGCCCTCGATGCGATAGCGATGCGAAGCGGTGAGGGAGCCGGGCCATACCGGACGTTTCGAGATTGGATGCGCGATCCGGCGGTTACCGCTGATGATTGGCTGTTCCACCTTTCGACGCTTTTTCCAGAAGTGCGCCCCAAGGAATATTTCGAGCTGCGGTCGGCGGACACGATCGAGCCTGAATTCCTCGCCGCACCGGTGGTATTCGTCGCGGGTCTGGTTTACGACAATGAAAGTGCAGCTGCCGCGGCGGAACTGATCGGAGCACCTGACTCCGATCTTCTCGAGCGCGCGAGCAAAGCGGGGCTCGACGATCCGGAGCTGTGTTCGCTGGCGGCGGATCTGAGCGATCTGGCGCTCGAAGGAGCCCGGCGGCTGGGCGAGAGCTATATCTCGGCGCGGCACCGCGATGAGGCGAGACAATATTTCAAACGTGCGTGCCGCCGTGATTAGCGGACAGGTTTCAGTCGGAGAGGGTTCAGTCGCGTTTACTTTCGCACTCCAATGCGCGTACTCGAGTTTCTGATCCTGCAGGTTGCGGCCGCGTCGCCACCCTCCGCGGCGATTCGCATCAATCAGCTCGGATACCTTCCCGACGCGCCCAAGGTGGCTGTCTTCTGCTCACTGGGGGAGACGGAGCTGCGGGACTTCGCCGTCACCGACCAGTCCGGGAAAAAGCTGCTACAGAGATCCGCAGTGGTGGCAAAACCTTTTGGCCCATGCGCGACCAACTATAGGCTCGACTTTTCGTCGATCAGCAAACCTGGTGAGTACCGCATTTCAGCCGGTGGCGTCAATTCACCAACAGTGCGGATTCGCGACAATGCCTACGCAGCGGCGGCCGACACACTGCTGTACTACATGAGGGAGCAACGCTCGGGGTTCAACCCGCTTTTCAAAACGGTAGTCCACAGCCGCGATGGCATCGTCGTCGATGACCCTGTACGTGCCGGCAAATTCGTCCCCGTAACTGGAGGATGGGCGGACGCGTCCGACTACCTCCAGTACGTAATGACGTCGGCCAATGCGACCTTCGTGATGCTGATGGCTTATCGCGACCACCCGGCCTCTTTTGCCGATCATTTCGACTCGCGCGGACTTCCGGAGGGCAACGGAGTTCCTGACATCCTCGACGAAGCACGTCACGGTCTCGAGTGGCTCGCGCGCATGTTCCCGTCCGATTCCGAGATGTACAACCAGCTCGGCGACGATCGTGATCACACATACTGGGATCTGCCGACCACCGATTCAGCGGATTACGGTTGGGGCAAAGGAAAAGAGCGGCCGGTCTACCCGTGTACTGGTAAGCCTCAGGGATTGTTCAAGTACAAGAACAGATCGAATGGCTTTGCTTCGACTGCTGGGAAGTACGCGTCGGCGTTCGCTCTCGCCGCATCCATCTACCGAAAGCGCGATCCAGCCTACGCCACCAAGCTGCGTCAACGAGCGCTCGCAGCATACGCGATCGGCAGGAAGTCCCCCGGCGTCTGTCAGGGTGCGCCGGGTCACGCTCCGTACTACTACGAGGAAGACAACTGGGTCGACGACATGGAGCTCGCTGCGGCGGAGCTCTACTCGCTCACTCGCGAGCGCACCTACCTGCGAGAGGCGCTCGAGTACGCATCACGCGAGCCCGTAACTCCCTGGATGGGAGCAGATACAGCGAAACACTATGAGTGGTATCCGTGGCACAACAACGGTCACTATGAGATCTGGCGCAGTGCAATCAGTGCCGCCGATAAAAAAATCCTGACCGGGTACTACCGAAAGGGGCTCGCAGCGGTCGCGGCTCGAGCGGACAATGGATTCAGGATCGGTATACCGTTCATCTGGTGCTCCAACAACCTCATGACATCCTTTGCGACCGAGGCTTACCTCTATCGTCGCATGACGGGCGACAACCAGTTCCGCGAATATGAGCAGGCCGCGCTCGACTGGCTGTTCGGCGCGAACCCATGGGGAGTCTCGATGGTGATTGGTCTGCCCCACGATGGCATATTCGCGCGCGATCCACATTCGGTCGTCGCCAAGGAGATGCACGTCGAGCTGACAGGAGCGTTGCTCGACGGTCCCGTCTACTCGTCGATCTACAAGAACCTGCTCGGCATTAGCCTCCATGAGGTGGACGAGTATGAGCCGTTCAACACGGGATTCATCGTCTACCATGACGACGTCGGAGACTACTCGACGAACGAGCCGATCATGGATGGGACGGCAAATTTGAGCTACCTGCTGGGCGCGATGGGCGACCGGCGCCGCTGAACGTGCCCGAGCTCCCCGACATCACCGTCTACATCGAAGCACTCGAAGCGCGTGTTGTCGGCCAACCGCTGGAGCGCGTGCGCATCGCGAAACCATTTCTGCTTCGGTCCGTCGATCCGCCGATCAGCGCGGCGAATGGGAAGTACGTCGGCGGCGTGAGAAGAATGGGTAAGCGAATCGTCCTTGAGTTGGAGGACGATCTTTTCCTGGTCATACATCTGATGATCGCCGGCCGTCTCCGCTGGGTGCCGGCCGGCGGAAAGGTGCCCGGGAAAATCGGGCTCGCGGCATTCGATTTCCCTAACGGCACGCTGATTCTTACGGAGGCTGGCTCGAAACGGCGTGCGTCCCTCTGGCTCGTGCGCGGTGAAGCCTCACTGGAGCAATTCGAGCGTGGCGGTCTCGAGGTGCTCGACGCGAATTTGGCGCAATTCACCGAGCGGCTGATTCTGGAGAATCACACGCTCAAGAGATCACTCACCGATCCACGCTTGTTCAGCGGCATCGGGAACGCGTATTCCGACGAGATCCTTCACCGTGCGAAGCTCTCGCCCGTCAAGCACACCCGACGTCTCAGCGAAGAAGAGATCACTCGCCTGTTCGACGTTACCCGCGCAACACTCATCGACTGGACTGAACGTCTTCGCAAGGAATCGAAAGGCGATTTCCCGGCGAAGGTGACCGCATTTCGCGACGACATGGCCGTGCATGGAAAGTTCGGGAAGCCGTGCCCGGTATGCGGCACGCCGGTCCAGCGTATCCGCTACGCCGACAACGAGACCAATTACTGTCCGCGCTGTCAGACCGAAGGGAAGCTACTCGCCGACCGTGCCCTCTCCCGCTTGCTCAAGCAGGATTGGCCGCGCTCGATCGACGAGCTCACCTGGAGCTAGATCGTCCCCGCGTTGATCCATTTCACCACACGCGGTGGCTGGTAGGCTTCGAAGCGCGAAAGGAGAGCAAGCGGATCGCTTTCGACGATCACCATCGCACGATGTACTTCGCGGACGAATTTTTCCTCGACCGCTCGATCGAGGAAGGCGAGTAGCGGATCGAAGTACCCCGCCACGTTGAGCAGCCCGCACGGCTTCTCGTGCATCCCGAGCTGACCCCACGTCCAGATCTCGAAGAATTCCTCGAGTGTTCCGATCCCGCCCGGGAGCGCGATGAATCCGTCGGCCAGCTCCGCCATCATCGCCTTGCGGGCGTGCATGGAATCGACGATCCGCAGGTCGGTGAGCGTTCTGTTCGCGACCTCGCGGTCGACCAGCATGCGCGGAATCACTCCGATGACGTCACCGAGATCGTCGAGCATTGCGTCGGCGAGCGCCGCCATCAGTCCCACACTCGAGCCACCGTAGACGATTCCTATTCCGCGCTCGCATAAAAGCCTGCCAAGCGCGCGCGTTGCCTCGACGTACTGCGGCCGCGCGCCTGGATTCGATCCACAAAAAATCGCGAGCCTGCGGATTTCGCTCACTTACGCGGCTCGAGCGCGGCCATCATGCCGAGGCCAAATCCGGCGAGCGACTGCCCGCCGTCGCAAACCACTACCGCTCCAGTGATGAATTGAGCAGCGCCGCTGCACAGGAAGAGCGCGAGGTCGGCAATTTCGTCCTTCGTCGCGAACCGCTGCAATGGAATGGCTCGCGTGACTTTCTTCCTTATCTCCGGAGTCGGCGCGAGGCGACGCATTCCTTCGGTGTCGTCGACTGCGCCGGGCGCGATCGAGTTGACACGCACTCCCTCCGGTCCCCATTCGATCGCCAGACACCTGGTGAGCATGTCCACTCCCGCCTTCGCCGCACAGACGTGAGCCTGCATCGGCATCGGAGCAAAAGCTTGAGTCGCAGAGATGTTGATGATCGATGCGCCAGGACGTCGTAGGTGCTCGAAGACAGCGCGGCAGGTGTTGAACGTCCCCAACAAATCGATGTCGACAACCGCCTTGAATCCATTCGCCGACATTCCGAGCGCGGGCGCGGGAAAGTTTCCGGCTGCCCCGCATACGACGAGGTCGATCTCACCGTGCGCATCGCGAGCCGCCTTGATCGCGGCAGCGAGACCGTCGTAGTCGCGCACGTCGGCGGGATGGCCGGACGCGACGCCACCGATTTTCCGGATTGCTTCCGCCGCAGAATCCAGCTTCTCCTTCGTGCGCCCGATCAGCGCGACCGCAGCCCCGTGCTCGGCGAACCGCCGGGCGATCGCGAAGTTGATTCCACTTCCGCCACCGGTAACGATCGCGGCCTTTCCGGCAAGCAGCATGGGTCCGAACACGTCCGCCATCAATGCTCCGACTGAAGGAGAGGCGCGACCGTTTCGTCGCGAACGGCAAACCTATCCCGACCGCGAAACCCGTGAAAGTAGTGACAATCGAGGAGGACAGAATAGAAAACCCCGTACCCTTTTATTGAGTACGGGGCTGGCTACTGGTGGCCCACCCGTCCTACAAGCTCGACCAGTAGCACTTATCCCTGCAGTCGAAGTTTCCGATCTCTATTTCCTTAGACTCACCCTACGGCGAAATGGTTTAAAAGATTCTTGTTGGATTAGAACGTCTGGCCCGGGTTACGTTCGGGCCTCCATCTGTATTACGCGTTCCTTCGCTTCCGTGTTGTAACCAGCGTGAGGTCGCCGGTTGACGAAAACAGCTGGTCTACGGCCGCCCTGGACAACTCGGCGACCGTATCGCGGCTCAGCGAAAGCTTGATCGATCCACCCGCCGGCGTGTCGGTGATTAGTCCCGCTGACCGGAGTGCTTGCACATGGTGGGTTATGGTCGGCTTCGAGACATTGAGACTCCGCGCGAGCTCCGCCGACGTCGTCGGCGTCCGCGCAAGTATCGATGCGATCGCGTAACGCGTCGTGTCTCCCAAGGCGCGGAAGACCGATTCGGCGTTTATTGCGCGGCGATGTTTCGCGCCGGCGTCGCTTGTCTTCGATCGATCGCGGGCGATCTCGTTGGGCGCGCCTGCCTCGCGCATGATCGGAAGGTAGAGAGCGATTCGCTGCGCGCCCGTATCATACTTTGCCCACCACCGCCGAGTGTTGAACGCGGACGGAATGATGTAGCAGCGGTCGATACGATCGTACTCGATCGCCGGCCCGCTACGCGGTCGAGCCTCTCTCGCGCCGTCGTCAAAGGTCATTGGAAGATTGAGCTCATTGGCCAGATCGCCCAGTGATCGCTCTTCCTGTAGATCGCTCAGCCGAAACGATTCCGCACGCAGTCGGGGCTCCAACGCTAACCAGTCACCTTTGAAACCGCTCAGCCAGAATTTTTGGAGAACCAGTCCAAGTGCATCACGAAACGATTCAGCGCGAGTGAGAAGGGTCGTGATTGCACTCGTAGCCGGGGCGTTGGCGTTGAACGGACGCAGCCCGAAATGGCCGAGCAGGTCATCGGCTGGAAGGCGGTCATCGGTGACGATGTCGCGCAAGGTTCTTCCTCCCGCGACGAGCGCGTCGACAGTCTCCCGATCGTGAAAAATTCCCGCCAGAACGTTTCTTCTGAGATCCTCGACAGGCATTTCTCGAACGGTCGAGAGAATTTCATCGAACGCGATTTCACCCGGAACGCCCTGAATGGCATCCGCCAGCAGAGGCCAGAATATCGGCAGTGGTGCAACCCGTTTTGCAACGCGGTCAAAGTCGCGTGACAATCGGCCGATCGCCTTCTCCTTCCAGGGATCGAGTGGACTTGGCGCGCTACCGGTGAGAGTGTAGAGCGCGTAGAAAACGTCGAAGCGCGGCGTAACCGCAAACTCGATGGGGAAGAAGGCAGTTCGAGTCATGTTAGTTAGCAACCTAACATGTTATGGAAACGAGGGCGGCCTCCTGACGGCAAATACTCCGTTCGTTATATCGATCCGCACGATTCCGCTGTTCCAGATGTCGCCGCCCAGCACGCCATCGAGCGTTGCCAGAACTTGGTAGACGGGAGCGCGCACGAAAGCGCCCCTGAAGAGGATGGGATATCCGCGAACGAGTACGCGGACGTCGGGCAGCACTGGAGCACGCATGGATATCTCTCCGCCCAGACCTCCGACCCGGCGATTTTCTATTCGTGCGGCTTCGAGCTGGAGCTTATCGAGCAGGGTCTCGGTCACGAACGTGAGCTGAGCGCCGGTGTCGAGCCCGAAGTGAAGCTGCACTCCGTCCTCGCTAACGAGTCTGACCACCGGTAGACCGACCCAGAACATGTTGCGATCCGCGTCTGGTCGAGATGTCGACGGGTCACGCAGGCGGAGAACGTTCTCGCCGTAGTCCAATTCCAGATCGAGCTGCCGGATTATGTCGAAGCCGATGATGCCGTCGATCTTTCCCTGTGCGGCCTGTCCGAGTGGCTTTGGCTCGCGCATTTGCATCAATGATTCGTCGACGATCATCGTCGGCGCATTCTGAACGACGAGCGGTCCGATCATTAGCTCCGGAATCAGCGACGGTTGCGCCCGCACCCTGCCGGTGCTGGTGACGATCTCCAACGTGTCGGTAAGCAGCGGCAGGATGTTGAGATCGCGCGCGACATCGGAGGCCAGCATCGTCAGGCTCGATCCGGTATCCAGCCAGAAGTTGTAGTCCTTGTCGCGAATCCTGACCGGGACGAGTGGCGTGCCGACGGACGAGACCGAGAGTCGGAGCCTGGTCACTGAGGAGCGGAACTTGAATACCTTGGGCGGAACGTCCTTGAATGCTTCGGCCCACAACTCGATGCTCGCCAGGTCTCCGCGGTCGGCTTTGGGTTGCGATGGCTCGTTCCTTAGTGCGGCCAGGACCGGCCACTTCTCCTGGTACTGGAGGGTCGCCGTATAAACGACCCTCGATGCGGCTCGGATTACGGAATCAGTTGCCGTCCGACGAAGTTTGCTGAAGCGTTCTTCCGCTTTTGCGATGTCACCCGACATCAGGTTATCGAGGGCTTCCGCGAACTCCTTTTCGGATTCAGTCCGCGCCGCTGCAATGGCATCGATCGAATGGAGGTCGGTGAGCGCTTCCCAGTAGCTAGCGCGACGTACGGGCTCCAATGCCCGCCGATTGTGCGCGCACGACCATAGAGCGATCGGCAGGAGGAGAAGCCAGACTCTCGATCGGGACATCCGGGCCGAGCTTACCCGCTTGTGTTTTGAGCGCATTGCCAACCCGGAACCTCGCCGATGACATCGCGCTGGCGCGTCCGGTGCGTAGGTCTTGACCGGTGCTCAGGGCGAACAGGCACAAGGTAGGATGCTGCACACCGATATTCCACACGAATTGGCCTCCGGCGGCGTACATCTCGGCTGCGCCGGCTGGAACATCCGCCGCGAGCACTCGGAGCGCTTCGCCCAGGTGGGGACGCACCTCCAGCGGTACGCAACGCTTTTCAATTGCGTCGAGATCAACTCCTGCTTCTACCGTTCGCACCGAGCCGCTACTTACGAGCGTTGGGCGAGCTCGGTGCCAGAGGATTTTCGCTTCGCTGTCAAGCTGCCGAAGGCGATCACCCACGAGGCGCGACTGATCGATGTATCGGCGGCCCTCGAGCAGTTCCTGAACGAGACCTCCGGCCTTGGCACGAAGCGCGGCCCAATACTCGTCCAGCTCCCGCCCAGTTTTGCGTTCGAACCGCTCGTGGCCGCTTCTTTTTTTGGCGAGCTTCGCGCCCGCTTCTCAGGGGATGTCGTGTTCGAACCCAGACACGAGACATGGTTCACGGATGAAGTCGAGACGGTGCTCCGGAGTCACCGCATCGCGCGCGTCGCCGCGGACCCGGCCCGCGTACCGCAGGCGAGTGTACCCGGCGGCGATGACAGCGTTGCGTACTGGAGACTCCACGGCTCGCCCCGCATTTATTACTCGGCCTACACTCCCGATGTACTCGAGAGCATCGCCCGCGTCATCGAAGAAAAAGTGGCACAGCGAATCGCGACGTGGTGTATTTTTGACAATACCGCGCTCGGTGCCGCGACAACCGATGCGCTGACGGTAAAATCGCATCTATTGGACAGCCAGCGAGTGACACAATGAGCGACAAAATCACGAAGAGCGAAGAGGAGTGGCGCAAAGAGTTGACGCCGGAGCAGTACCGGATCGCCCGTCAAAAAGGAACGGAACGCGCATTTACCGGTGAGTTCTACGACAGCAAGCAGCCAGGTACGTACAAGTGCGTCTGTTGCGGAACACCGCTCTTCGATTCCGATGCGAAATTCGACTCCGGCACCGGTTGGCCAAGCTTCACCGCACCCATCGCCGACGACAATGTCCGTACGGAAACGGACTCGAGTCTTTTCATGCGTCGGACGGAAGTTCTGTGCGCGAAGTGCGATGCCCATCTCGGCCACGTGTTCCCCGATGGGCCCGGTCCGACTCACCAGCGCTACTGCATCAATTCCGCGGTGCTCAAGAGGGAGGACAAGTAGGCTAGCCAGACGGAAGCTGCGACATCATTAACTGCAACTTAAGAAACTGCAACTTAAGAAACTGCAACTTAAGACTACCCGCTGGGAGCTTTCTGCCGAGCCGGCTTGGGGCTTCGGGCTGCTACAGGACGGGTTCGTAGTAGGCTCGAAGCCGCCAGCCGGCTCGGCCCAAAGCCCCTAGCAGGTAGTCTTAAGTTGTCGTGTCTATCTAGCCTGCGGTATTAACCCGACCAGTACCGCCTCACTCTCGTTCCCGTTTCGATCCACCGCCGACACCGCGACCTCGTCGGCCGATATGACGCCCGGCAGACGAGGGATCATGTAGAAGCGCTGCAGACCAGGAAGAACTTCAGTCGTCCAGTCAGCGCCCACTCTCGTCCTCACCAGCCAGACCCATGTCGCTTCCGCGCCCTGAGGTTGCAGCGAAACAGTCGTGGCACCGGTCCCCGCATCGAGACCAACGCGCACGACCGGTGCAAGCGGTGGAACACTGTCCAGCCAGGTCGACGCCGGAACCAGCGTCCTGCTGGCGTACGGCCCGGCGGCGAGTTTCTCGGGCAGACTATCCCTTCCAAACATGAACGACCGCATGCTGAAGTAGACGTTGCCCGTTGCTCCGCGCTGCGCACGGGTGAGAGCGACCTGGTTCAGCATCTCCTGCGCCGGCCATCCCGTAGGTGTGCCCGTCACCTTGTCGAGATAGTTTCCGGGCCAGATGTGCCGTCCTTTCACATCCTGCTCGACCCACCATTGCAACAACACAGGGTAGCTCAGATCGGGACGGTCGATCGGCCAATAGAGCTGGGGTGTGAAGTAGTCCGCCCAGCCATTGACCAGCCACTTTCGCGAGTCTCCGTAAAGCTCCGCGTACGAATCGAAGCCGCCGATCTGCGGCGGATTTCCCGGACGCCATACGCCGAACGGACTGATTCCGAATTTCACCCACGGCTTGACCGCTTTTATTCGGACGTACACTTGGTGGATCAGGCTATCGACATTTGCCCGTCGCCAATCGTCCTTCGCTAAGCGGCCTCCGGATCTCAGGTACTTCCGCCAACTCGGCGCATCCGGAAACTCGATGGTTCTGCCGCGCGAATTTTTTTCCTTGTATGGATAGAAGTAGTCGTCGATGTGGACGCCATCGATGTCATAGCGCTGTACGACGTCGAGCACGACGTTGATCGTGCGCTCGCGAACTGCTGGTTCCCCCGGATCCATCCATAACATGCTTCCATAGCGTTTCACGAGCTCGGGATTCGTGACGCTGATATGGTTCGGCGAAGGTCTCGATCTCGCCGATGGGTGGCGCGCGCGATAAGGGTTGAACCACGCGTGCAGCTCGAGCCCGCGCCTGTGCGCTTCGGTGACCGCGAACTCCAGCGGATCGTACCACGGGTTCGGCGCCCGGCCCATTTGACCTGTCAGGTATTCCGACCACGGCTCGTATGGCGACGCGTAAAGAGCGTCGGCCGCGGGACGCACCTGCAGGATTATCGCATTTAGATGTAGAGCGACAGACCGATCGAGAATCCCCAGTAGCTCGTCTTTCTGTTCCTGCGTCGAGAGGCCCGGTTGCGACGGCCAATCAATATTCTCGACGGACGCGACCCACACACCCCTGAATTCATGCCGGACTGGCGGCGGCGACGTCAGACTCTGTACGAAAATTACCTGCGACTGTCCGCACGCCGTAACGAAACCGACTAGCACGAAAAGTGAAATGAGCGAAACGCAAAATCGATTATTGAGCATAGGACAACAATGTAAATCAGATGCGAGCGAAACAGTTCGTCGCTGACACAGCCTTCCGCACGACGCGTCATGTCGCGGCATGAGGAATGCGAACGTGCCCGAAAAGCAACCGATTCAGTTCTTCGTCAGCTATATGCCCGTGAGTTACCTGGCGTGTGCCTGGTTGCTGTTGGCACTTCTTTGGATCCTGCCGGCGTGCCATGGAAGTGAACAGCAAGCCAATAATCTTACCGGTGGTAACGCGGCGCGCGGCGTTGTGTCGATACGAAAGTACGGCTGCGGATCGTGCCATACGATCCCGGGTGTCACGGGCGCACACTCCAAGGTCGGTCCGAACCTCTCGGATCTCGCGGATCGGTCCTACATCGCCGGCGTTCTAACCAATTCGCCCGATCATTTGATGGAATGGATCCAGAATCCCCAGGCGGTCGATGACAAGACCGCGATGCCGAACATGGGCGTGAGCTCGCGCGATGCGCGCGACATCGCCGCTTACCTGTATTCGCTGAGGTAGCAGTATGACACCTCGATTACATCCGCGGCCGGCGAGGCGTGTCACGCTCCTGACACGCTCGGTCGTCGTGTTGGCAATCTGCTCGGCGTGCGGTCGTGAGCACGGCATGAAGGGCGAGCCGTCATCGGGGCCAACAGCCAACGCAAAACTTGTCGGCGCCGCCAACGCCGCCGAGCCGCGAGTCGCGATCGGCATCGCGAACGACGAGGCGGACGATGGGCAGTGGAGCCGCCCCGCGAAGGATTACGCCAGTAGCCGCTATAGCAAACTGGCCCAGATCAATTCGGCGAACGTCGGCGCTTTGCGTGTCGCCTTTACTTTCTCACTGGGCGTAAACCGCGGGCAGGAAGCGGCGCCACTCGTCGTCAACAACACGATGTACGTCGTCACGTCGTACCCGAATTTTCTTTACGCCCTCGACCTCACAAAACCCGGCGCGCCAGCCAAGTGGACGTTCAAGCCGGCGCCGAAAGCCGCCTCGCAGGGAGTCGCCTGCTGCGATGTCGTGAATCGCGGCGTCGTGTTCGCTGATGGCAAGCTTATCCTGAATACCCTCGACGGCGAGACCATTGCCGTCGATGCCAACACCGGAAAAGCTGTTTGGCGCACTCAGGTCACCGACATCAACCTCGGCGAAAGTCTTACGATGGCGCCGCTGGTTGCAAAGAATAAAGTCTACGTCGGCGTGAGCGGCAGCGAGTTCGGAATTCGCGGACGCTTGACCGCGCTGAATCTGGGTGATGGCAAGGTCGCCTGGCGCGCGTACCACACAGGTCCCGACACAGCCGTCCTCATCGGTCCGCGCTTCAGGCCCTACTACGCCGCGGAAAAAGGCAAAGACCTCGGCGTGAAGAGCTGGCCGGGCGATGCGTGGAAGATCGGCGGCGGCGGGGTCTGGGGTTGGATCTCATTCGATCCCGCACTCAATCTCATTTACTACGGCACGGCGAACCCGGGGCCGTGGAACGCCGACCAGCGCCCGGGTGACAACAAGTGGACGGCGGGAATCTTTGCGCGCGATGCCGACACCGGTGAAGCAATCTGGTTCGTGTCGACCTCGCCGCACGACCTATTCGACTACGACGCCGTAAACGAGCTGATTCTGCTCGATGTTCCGATCGGCGGACAAATTCGCAAGGTCCTCGTCCGCCCCGAGCGCAACGGTTTCCTCTATGTCATCGACCGAGAGTCGGGTCAGATTCTATCCGCCGATCCGTTCGGCCCGATCACGTCGTATACGGGATTCGATCTGAAAAACGGCCGCCCGATTCCGAACGAGGCAAAACATCCCGCTACTGGCAAGATCGTCCGCGAGATCTGCCCGGCCGCGCCTGGAATGAAAGACTGGCAGCCGTCGGCGTTCTCGCCACGGACCGGACTGCTCTATATCCCGCATCAGCTGCTCTGCATGGACGAAGAAAATGTCGAAGCGAATTATATCGCGGGTACGCCGTACGTCGGCATGACGGCAAAGATGTACGCCGCACCGCAGGAGGGCGGATACCGCGGAGAGTTTCTCGCCTGGGACATCGCCAACCGCCGGCCAGCGTGGCAGATCAAGGAAGATCTTCCCGTCTGGAGCGGAGCGCTCGTCACGGCTGGCGACGTCGCCTTCTACGGAACAATGGACGGTTGGTTCAAGGCCGTCGACGCGCGCACTGGAAAATTGCTCTGGCAATTCAAGTGCGGATCCGGAATCATCGGCCAGCCGACGACATACAAGGGCCCGGACGGCAAACAATACGTCAGTGTGCTCGCGGGAGTCGGCGGGTGGGCGGGCGCTATCGTCGCCGGTGGACTGGACGCGCGCGACTCCTCCGCGGCGCTCGGGTTCGTCAATGCGGTGAAAGATCTTCCGGACAAAACGACGAAGGGGGGAATACTATATGTATTCACGCTTCCGTAGCGTTGTCGTCGCGGCGATCACGCTCGGCATGGCTCCTAGCGGCGCAATTCCGAGCGCCTCCCCATCGACTCAGACGACGGCGAAGCTCCTTCGCGTGTGCGCCGATCCCAACAATCTCCCGTTCTCGAACGAGCGGCAGGAGGGATTCGAGAATCGGCTGGCCGACCTCATCGCGCGGGATCTCCATGCGAAAGTGGAGTA
>WNFW01001752.1_pt1 | contig 16924 bp, 18 predicted proteins | sample 5400131 | NCBI WGS metagenome assembly WNFW01 (sample SAMN13153362, study PRJNA577476) | soil metagenome | isolation source: 20 cm soil or saprolite under grassland replicate 1 | place: USA:California | collected 2016-06-15 | reverse complement strand
GTAGCTTGCGCATCCCAGGTCTTCTTTGACGAGTTGTTTGAAGTACAACGTTGGACCTCCTGCCTTAATCGATAAGGCTAGGGCGGGGCAAGCCACGCCCCTACATTGAAATAGGGTGAAGGCAGGCCTCACCCTATTTAAACAGGGTGAGGGCAAGCCTCACCCCTACATTTCACCTGACTATGCTCCGTGACATTTTTTGTATTTTTTGCCGCTTCCACATGGACAAGGATCGTTGCGCCCGATCTTGTTTGCCATTACAGGACGTGGCGCGGGGGTTACAGTTTGTGCGCGTCCATTGCCGTTTTGGCGATTGCCAGTATTCTGCTTGCGTGAAACGTTGCCTTTCTCTACGCCATCGCTTTTGTCCTGTCCGCTGGCTTTGGCGATATCATCAACATTTGTGCGCAGTTTGCGAGGAGCCTTTCGCTGTGGCTCGGGTCGATTTACGGTGATGGTGATGTTACCATGCAACAGCTTCAGCAGTTCATCCACAATATAGTGCTGGATGGACATTTTCAAGTTATCGAACATGTGGAAAGCTTCGTTCTTGAACTCGACGAGCGGGTCCCTTTGTCCGATTGAGCGGAAATGGATGCTTGCACGCATCACATCCAATGCATCGATATGATCCATCCACAGGCGATCTATGATCTGTAAGGTGTAAGAACGTTCAAGGTCGCGGATAGTGGGAATACCGAGACCTGGATTCTCTGCTGAGAGCTTATCGAGTTGTTCGCCGCGTTCTTCGTAGTGATTGACCACGAGTTCTGTCAGTTTTCTCATAAGCTCATCCTTGCGAACAGCATGAATATTTTCGGGCAATACTTCTTCGGGGACCTGAACCCATGTCTCAAGAGCAGCAAAGAGCTTTTCCAATTGCTCTTCTTCTGTCACGATATGTGCGGGGATGTACATATTTACATATTTTTTTACTTCGTCACGCATCATGCTTAGGACACGCTCATGCATATCGGCACGTTCGAGAACAGCACGGCGATCAGCATAGATCACTTCACGTTGTTTAGCGATCACATCGTCATAGTCGACGACGTTTTTACGAATATCGAAGTTGTATCCCTCAACTCTAGTCTGTGCCTGTTCGATGAAACGCGAAACCATGCCGCTCTCGAGAGGCATATCTTCGTCCATACCGACCATTTGCATGACTTTTGAGACCCGGTCAGCGGCGAAACGGCGCATCAATTCATCTTCCAGGGATAAGAAGAAGCGTGAAGAACCGGGATCACCTTGACGTCCAGAACGACCTCGGAGCTGGTTATCTATACGACGCGATTCATGTCGCTCAGTGCCGATGATACGCAAACCACCTAGCTCAACGACCAGCTGGTGATCCTCATCGCACTCACGTATCTTTGCTTGCAATACTTCATTCTTTTCCTCTTCAGACATATTAGCGATGTACTGCTGAATCGCTTCCTCTTTGTATGCACGTTCGTCCTCATCCTCCTCAGGCATCTCGTGGATGAAGTCCACATGCTCTGCATGTTTACGCAGGATTGAGTCGAAGTAACCGGTCGGATTACCTCCCAACACGATGTCGGTACCACGGCCAGCCATGTTTGTGGCAATAGTAACTGCTCCGCTGCGCCCCGCTTGCGCGACAATTTGCGCCTCACGCTCGTGATGCTTCGCATTCAACACATTATGAGCGATGCCTTGCCTGTCGAGTAGCTCTGAAAGATGTTCAGATACCTCCACCGAGGTTGTTCCAACCAGAACCGGCACGCCCTGGGCGTGAAGTTCCTTGATTTCTTCAACCACTGCTCTGAACTTGCCATCCATTGTACGATAAATCAGGTCGGGTAAGTCCTCGCGGATCATGGGCTCATGGGTTGGAATAACAATCACATCCAGTTTATAAATTTTATGCAATTCTTCCGCTTCAGTCAGTGCAGTACCTGTCATGCCAGCTAGTTTCTCATATAAACGGAAGTAATTTTGGAACGTGATGGTTGCGAGGGTATGGTTCTCTCGCTGTACACTGACACCTTCTTTTGCTTCAATAGCCTGGTGTAAACCTTCGCTGTAGCGACGTCCTGGCATCTGGCGTCCTGTGAACTCGTCAACAATAATCACTTCGCCATCTTTCACGATATAATCTTTGTCGCGCTTGAAGATGATATGCGCTTTAATGGCGTTTTCCATGTAGCGTGTCAGATCGAGGTTCTCTTCAGCATAAATGTTTTTGACACCTGCCAGTTTCTCGATTTTCTCAATGCCGGCTTCAGTCAGGATAACAGTACGTGTTTTCTCCTCGATCGTATAGTCTGTTTCTGGTTGCAAACGAGGTGCCCAGCGGGCAAACTGGATATAGTGGTCGGTGGATTCCTGTCCCTGTCCTGAAATGATGAGCGGGGTACGGGCTTCATCGATCAGGATGTTATCTACCTCGTCGACGATGGCATAGTTCAATTCACGCTGAACCTGTTGTTCCAGAGCCACAACCATATTGTCGCGTAGATAGTCAAAGCCGAATTCGTTGTTTGTGCCATAGGTAATATCGGCGTTATAGGCAGCGCGGCGTTCAGCCGATTGTGGTTCGACGGCGTTGACGAGTACGCCTACGGTAAGCCCCAGGAATGTGTAGATATGCCCCATCCACTCGGCATCACGGCGTGCCAGGTAATCGTTCACAGTAACAATATGCACGCCCCTTCCAGTCAAAGCATTCAGATACGCAGACAAAGTTGCGACCAGTGTTTTTCCTTCACCAGTTTTCATCTCGGCAATTTTGCCCTGGTGAAGCACAACGCCACCGATCAATTGCACGTCGTAGTGGCGCATTTGAATAGTGCGTAAGCCAGCTTCGCGTACAACTGCAAACGCTTCTGGTAACAGGTCATCGAGTGTTTTACCCGTCTTGTAACGCTTTGCCATGGCCGGAATAAGTTTGTCTATTGCTTCAGCTTTCAAAGCAACGAGTTCGCCTTGAAGATGCTGCAAAATGTTGGTAAGCAAGCTCTCGAGTCTCTCATCCGCTCCCTCTTCATCATTTTGTGCCTTTTGACGAGCCTCCTCGAAGAGCGGCCATGCTTGTTCGAACGCTTCGTCCAGGTAGTCGTCATCTATCTCAGTCAACATTGGCTCGACTTTTGTGAGTAAAGCGAGAGTAGCCAGATGGGGATCATCGGCTTCGTCTGGCCACGCTTGAGTTTCCTCGGCGATGTCCATTGCGGCTGATACTCTTAGTGTGTTGAGGGTAGGGTTCAGGTTCTCATAGGCATTCTCGAAACATTCGGAGAGAGTGTCTTGTAAGTTATCCTTGAGCATGTGCTCTGGATCACGTCGTCTTTCGATTACCCGGCGTTGCTCGGTGAGGGAGGAATGTAATTCAGCATTGGAACATTTTGCCGCAAAAGGTTCAATGTTTTCTAATGCTTCGCGGAAAATGCTGACCAGTTCGTCTTCAAGTACCATACCGCCTTTAAGGTAAAGATAGAGTTGCGAACGAAATTCTTGTGTTTTCGCTGCGAGTTCTTTATCGCTCAGCTTTTTGATAGTCGGTTCAAACGCATTTATTTGATCTATAATTGGCTGAATATGATTCAGTTCTTTTTTGTTGGGATCGCCAAGCATTTTCCCAAGTAATTGCATTGTTGTATATTCTCCTGATGATTGGCTTAGGTAGTGTTTTCTATCAATAATGATGACGCATAGAAGTCAGCAAAAATTCCTATTCATTATACCATACGTTGAGGTAGCTAAGAGGGTTGGGAGCCTAAAATACTGGGGCTTTGAATGAACGATCAACTACCGGCGACCGATGTATCATTGCCATACTTCTTGAGTAACGTTTGACGAGACATCCATACTTCCTGTGGATACGAACCATAGGTGCTTCCCTGGAGGAGTCGTCCAAGGCCCTTTTCATTGTACAGTACCAGTAATCCTGTCATGAAAAGGCGATCAAACCAGGCCAGTAAACTCCAGGGGCGTTCTCGTGAGGTAAATCCAATGCGAGAGCTTGCGCGTCCAAGCAATGTTACACCATAGATTGCTTTCACATCTGATGGGAAGTCAGGCGCTTGTGTATATCTTGCCAGGGCGTGTAGATCCTGCATAATCATATGTATTATGCCCCAGGCGTTTGTATGTTTGGAAGCCTCCAATAATGCCTGGTTTCTGAAGTGGAGTTCTCCAATGCGATCGCCTTTGCGAATATGTGTACCATCAGGAAAGTCAATTGGTTTTCCTCGATAGCGTATGAAACGTATCTCGAACAGACCATTGGGGGTGTCAGGTATGGGCTTCAAACGCCAGATTTTCGAAGTAAACCACTCCCAAAAAGGCCAGAAACGCAGGAAACCACGAGCTTTCCCCGCTCGTGTCTGAAATGCCAGCTTCCAACCAATGCTTACAGAACGCTGATGAGCAAGTTGTTTGTCAGTATCGACAGTTTCTCGCTTCTCTCGCACTTTGAGAACGAAAACTGCTCCTAAAACCATCACAAAGGCAGCGAGTGCGAAGATCGCACGATAGGCCGATTGAGTCTGCCCAAAAGCACCGGCAATGTAGAAAATGATAGACCCAATAAAAGGGCCCAGGATAGCAGGTAGAGTTGATGATGCATTCCATATGCCCATATCCTTGCCAACTGTGTTTAAGGATGGTAGCGCATCAACGGTTAAGGCCCAGTCAACACTTGTGTAGGCTCCATAACCAATGCCAAATAACAGACCTAGCAACCAGAGAATATAGATATCGGGAAATATCACAAATGCCAACGCGGCCAATGCCATACAGCTGGTAGATACAGCAACGATCTTCACTCGTCCGGTTCGATCAGAGAGAACACCCAGCAAGAAGGCGCTGAAAACGGCTCCAAGTAATGCAAGCACTGCCACTCCTGCCGTTGCCTGTATAAAGTTCGAAACGTGTGCGACACTGGCAAAATAATAGGCAATGAATGTCATGAAGAGCGTAAGTCCTAACATGACGCAGAAGCGCGTGAGAAAGACCCAGGTGAAATTTCGATCTCGCCAGGGTTGAACCCAATTATGATCAAACCATTCGCGCAAATTGAAGCCGGTTACGCTGGTAGGGTGCATTGCTGCAACCTGTTCCTGGGTGATCGGTATTTCGTGTACACCAATTACAGTGATAATGACCCCGGCTAGCAAAACAATTCCACTCAGTATATAGAAAAATATAGCACCTTGATGTATAGCCGACATTGAGGGTGAAGTGGAACTGACCTGGCTAAAAAGCCAGGCTGCAAGAGCCAGACTACAGACATTACCAAGGATTGTCATGAGCCCAAGGTAGCCGGAAGCCGTGCCGCGTTGCTCTGCGGGCACGCGATCTGGAATGAGGCTCTGGTAACCGGCAGTAAGCGCATTTGAGGCAAACTGGAAGACTACAAGACCGAGAATAAAAAAGCCTATGTTGTTTGCAAAGCCCAGAATAATGCCACCAAAGGCCATGAGCAGCCCTCCGCTCAGAATATATGGCCGGCGACGTCCCCAACTGCTGATCGTACGATCAGATAACATACCGATCAGTGGAGGCACAAACAATGTCAAGATTGCTCCAACGGTTGTGATCCAGCCTAGAAATGTGGCTTGCCGGGCGTTCCCGACTGCGCCAGAGATGAATAGCACTATTTGAGTGGGAATAACAATTGGGATAAGCGCTGCATTTTGGAAGTTCAGGGAAAACCATAGCACACTGAGGGTTATCTGCTCGTTGAACGAGAGACGAACTGGACGATCATGCAAATCCATCATAGAGTTTATCCAATATCAGAATTTTAAACTCATCTTAAATTGTGTATATATACGCAACATGATTCTGCGTAGTTTGATTATACTTTATGAAAGGTAACTTGTTTTACCAATGCATCCACATTTGCTCCAAAGCTTACCCTGTCTGCACGTAAATAGTGCAAGAAATTCTGGATTGCTTTGCCTAACTCGTCGAGGAGATCAGCATTGGGCAGGATATCAGGCTCCCACCACCAGCGTGAGATTGTCCAGGTATCTTCCTCTAATCGTGAATCCACGCGAGCTACAAAACGATCACCGTAGAAGACTGGTAGTACGTAATAGCCCCATTTACGCTGTTCTGCAGGTTTGTATACTTCCCAAACGTAATCAAAGTCGAAAATCTGAAGGAGAGATTTACGATCCCACAATAAGCTGTCGAGAGGTCCCATGAAGATCATATGTGGGATTGAGCCTTGCTCATTGAGTAACGATAGCGCGCTTGTTGGCGCGTAATACGGTCCTGCCAGTTCGCCGATTTGCAATTGAGTGAGCAAACCTGCCTCTAGAAGTTGTGCCAATGCCAATTTGCGTTTTGGCGCTTCATGACATGCACTCCAGATGGCCGCTTCCGCTGTGGGACGTAGGATACCTGCTGCCTGGTACCTGCGCATGATGATCCAGCGATAGTAAGCTGCCTCATCTAGCAATGGAGGTAATGCGAAATGCTGCTCAGGAATCACTCGATTCGGCCTATCATAATAATGGCGCCCGACTTTGCGATGGTGCGTCACCAGTTCACCACAGGCCCATAAAGAACGCAGGATTCGCTTTGTGCGCGTTGAGCCATACCATGATCCAGCTTCCCCGAAACGTGCTCGATCTTCGAACTCGAGTGATGAGAGGGGACCCTGTTTATCAATGGTCGCCAATATCCTGGCCGCACCTTCGGCTTCGGCCTGTAGAATTTCTCGATCATGATAAGGGCGAAATTTCTCGCGAACCAGGGCTCGCATTGGCCAATCGCTCACGTGAACGAGGCAGGCTTGCTTATCCCATGCGTCGTAGATGATGCGGTCAGTATAGGCTGCTGTTTGCCAATCATCCACCTGATATCCAGGAATACGCGCTTGAAAAACAAGATCAGCATTGCGTCCCACCGGATTTAGCGGATCGTATTGCACAGTTCCTAAACGGTCAATTACTCCGATCAAATCAGTTGGTTTAAAATGATATTGTGCGAGAAAGCGCCGAGCTTCTTCTCGTGATAAACGTACTACCATACAATCATTTCCTCAAGGGACTTCTTTTATTGAAAGGGCTACACTTGTCAGGATTTGAAAAGCCACTCCTGAATTTGTTGTATATGCTCCCGATAATGCTCATAGGTATCGCCAGCAATAGCTTGCCAAAGTGGTTCCCCTTTCGACCAGGCAAATCTATGAGGACTGATCAGATCCTCTTCAGGCATAGCCTGTACGATATCAAAAATGTGCTGGTATGAGGTACGGAAGTCTGCCAGTACCTCATCAAGAGACCGGGATTTGTTCTCTTGATAAAATTGTGCGTTGAGCTTGTCCATCTCTTCAACATTGTCTGGACCTGAAATAGCTGGTTCCTCATTTTGTACGGCTGCTTCTAGCCATTTGAGGAGTCGATGATGCCAGGAGGCTATATGTGCGAGCATGTCTTTGATGGACCAGCCAGGAATGACCCCTTCAGTAAAAAATTGCATCTTATCCAAAGATGCCAGGATTTCCTCCAGTGCGGCATAACTTGTGCTCATTTCATCGAGAATGCTAGTTTTGTTCACCTGTTCTGTCATTTTCAAGATACCCTCACTTGTTGGATTTATAGTGATCACGTGATCATCAGACACCTCTCAGCTTGAGTCTATCACAAAAAGCGGTAATAATAAGTCCTGATAATCCTTAATACCTGTTTCTTTTAAGAAATCGAAGTATTGATTGGCTTTCGATTCAGGCGTTTCACCTTTCCAGATTCTCGCGATCATCGTTGTAGCTCCTTCTAAAAAGTGGTGGATTCCACTACTTTAAAAGTAGCAAAATCCACCTGATCGAACATTGATCAATTCACACAAAGTAAATCTATAGAGAGGCTCGCCGATCCAAGCGCCTCTCCCATTCAGGAGAAGCAACACTTTCCCTACTGTCGAAACCCCATACAAAAGAGACTAAATCGAATACCACCAGTGCAACGATCAAAATGAGAATCATCTCCATTGCTTTTTCTTCCTTTTTATTGTCTATCGTGGTTGTAATTCATGGTTACTCGATAACTTAGCACTACATGGACAATACTAGTGTTGGAGTCGATGAAGTTGGTTGTCACTCAATTATGCGGACTCATTTTGGACAATTGACGGACACCTGCTTGCGTTGCAGTCGTTTGAGCAGGTTGCCGCTTTGCAAAAGCTCCGAATTGCTCAAACTTTTGACCCCAACTCACCAGGTGCATACCAAGCCAGTTGACTGAATGGTGAATGTTTCTGTTCACCCTGTGCTCCACCATAGCTTTTCGGGCCATTCTTGCGTATTCGGCTCGTTTCAGCAGTTCTTCACGTCCTCTGCGTAAAGTTTCGTAATGGTCAATTGGATGCATGTTTTGATCTCCTTACTTGACAAAGTGTGAATTAACCATTAAAATTGTTTTTGATGGTTAAATTGTAACATAAAAGTAATAACCTGTCAAGTGCATATTGCTAGTTAGTATATTATGTGATAGAGTGATAGTAGGAGGTTTGATTGTATGGAAGAGAATGTAAATCAAGAGCAGATTTTTGACTTAACAGGTGGTTTGTTGTGCCTGGATTTTGCTAATACGGTGGATGATCGAACGGAAATACATCCTCAAGAGCTTCTTAAGAGCTTTAGAGATCTCGTGTCGTGGAGTCAGCAAGCGCAAGTACTGACTGAGCAAGATGCCCAGCAGTTGTTTGAGAAGGCAGCACGACATTCTTCAGAAGCAACCAGAGTATTGAAGCGAGCTGTTGAAGTGCGAGAAGCGATTTTTCGCATCTTCAAGGCGGTAGCAGAGGATGAATCACCTGAGGACAAAGATCTTCTTACATTGAGCGCTATGGTGGCAGAGGCACAGAAGCATGCTCGGATTGTTCCAGGTACGAATGGATTCCGTTGGGACTGGGCTGGTAAGCCAAATGATCTGGACTGTATGCTCTGGCCGGTTGTGCGATCAGCCGCAGATTTCTTGACTTCGGATGATCTGGATACTGTTCGTGTGTGTGCCTCTGAAAGTTGTAACTGGTTGTTCATTGATACGAGCAAGAACCACAGCCGCCGCTGGTGCAATATGAAGAGTTGTGGCAACCGTGAAAAGGCTCGCAGGTTTTATACACGCAAGAAGAGTTCATCAGCTGTTTCCTAGAGTCTCCGCTAATTCCCGTAAAAACAGCTCTGCATCGGTAACCAGACCCGCTGCCTGGAAACTTCCCCTATCAGCCAATTTTGTCACTACTGAGGGATTGATATCCACTACGACGGTACGTACAGTTGCGGGTAGCAGATTGCCTGTGGCAATGGCGTGCAACATAGATGCAACTAGAATTGCCATCTCAACGCCATTCAATGCTTCTCGCATGCGCTTCTGGGCGTCTTGCATGTCGTTGATCACACCTGGCATTGGGCCATCATCACGTATAGAACCGGCCAGCACCATGGGGATGTTGTGTTTCATTGCTTCATATGTAATGCCCTCTTTAAGTAAGCCTGTTTCAATGGCTTTCTCTACTGAACCGATAGCTCGAATGGCATTGATAGCGCGTAGATGGTTGCGATGTCCACCCTCGACCTGTTCGCCAGTAAGGAGATCGATACCAAGTGAAGTACCGAAGAGCGCCGATTCGATGTCGTGCGTTATGATTGCATTTCCTCCAAAGATGACCTGCACATAGCCACGACGAATAAGGTCCGCGACGTAGCGACCCGCTCCGGTATGAATGACCGCCGGGCCGAGCACGAAGAGAATCTTACCATGCTGCGCGCGAGTCTCTTTCATCTGGCGTGCAATCTCATGAATCGCGAGTACCTTGACCTTCTCTGTAGAGACAGTGCTTTGCATAAATGCAAACGATTCGCGATCTCTTGCGCGCTCAAACGGCTGAACGCGAATACCATCATGTCCAATCACGACCTCTTCAGCAATTTGCACTTCGTGCATTGGTTTGCAGTAAGCTCGATGATTGGATTTGTCAATCACAATAGCCACATCCATCTCGATATTTTCTACCTGTACCCATTGCCCATGCAGGCGTACTTGAGTGGGTAGATTTGTGGTGGAATAAAACTTTGGAGGTAATACGCCATGCTGCTCAACTGTGGCAGTTTCGGCATCATTTCCGTGTAGGATTACAGCGCCAAATTGTTGCAGTTCGGAAAGGATGAGTTCTAATGTTTCATCGTCAGGCGCTGTGACTTTTAAGCGCGCGTAACTATGTTCTGTTTTGGTTGTGCCGACACGCATTTCTTCTACATCAAAGTTTCCTCCACGGTCCATGATTACGTCCCAGGCACGTGGAAGCGTCCAGGAGTCGATGATGTGTCCACTCAGTTCTATTACTTCGCTTGGCATAGTATTCCTCTCTACTTTTTGCGTCCTACAGGACAGATGGCCTGGAAGGTGCAGACGCGGCACTTGGCCACACGTTGTTTGGCTAAGGGTGGTGGTTGTTGTTCGTTGCAGCGTTCCATTTCAGTCAACAAACGAATGACTTTCTTTTTAAGCGCAGGTGTATATTCGACAGTGAACTCTCGATCGGCATAACGCAAGATACCATGCGTTGGAGCTTCTACAAAATAATCTTCAAGTATAAGGCAATAGGCTGCCAACTGGATCATATGATTACTATGAGGAGCAGTTACATCATGCACATTGAGCTTGAGTTCGATGGGAACAGGGCGGCCATCAGCAAGCTTGACAACATAATCTGGTTTTCCAACTAAAGGATAACCAGTGGAACATAATGGCTCGCCCAGACCATCTGCATCTTCATACACAAGTTCTCCTTCAGGTAATCCCAGGGCCCGATGACGCTCGGCAATCAGTCGTGAACGCCGGACGCGGCGATCATTCAGCAGTAGAATCGCCAGTGCAAGCGAAGCTAACAACAGAGCAAGACCAATAGCTAGCAGAATATTGTTAAACATACTCCTTACCGTACTTCCTGAAAATATCAGTAGTTTTACTCATATCATGCCTCCTCCTCGTAGGTAGTTGCGTAGCAGCAATGAAAGCGTGCATAAGAGACATTTAGTGTAAGATAATCGCTGCAATGACCAGAGCCAGGGATAGGCATAGTAATACTATTATCAATACAGCCAGAATGCGCGCTCGCCCAGGAGCTTTGGCTCCCTTGCGTACTTCTTCCTGTATCTCTTCTACTTCATCGGCATGATCGAGATGTTGTTGACGACCTTCTTCAAAAGCTCCTCTACGTAGTAGAAGTTGTTCGATCATTTGATATTCAGGGAGAGCGGTAGCTTGCGCTCCATGCTCATACTCCAGTTCTACCATGCGGGCGAACAGTTCTTCATTGCCGGACTGTGCCAGGGGTTCAAATTGTTCATGCCACCACACCAGTGGACAATATTCAAATTGCGCTACTTCGCTAGCTGTGTAGAGGCGCTGTCTTGATTGTGTCTGCTTTCGTTGTTGCATATTGTTCATAAAGTGCTTTTTAACTTTTTCATCTGGATAGTGGGAAATCCAGCGAGGGCCGATACATCGACTAGAAGCGCGATACATCGGCAACTACGAAATGGATGCCCGATATGATGTTAAAAATCATAGTGCGTAACAAGATTTACCCCAGGAAAGCTGATTCTGTTGCTTGAATGCCCGCTAAGCCCAGAGTATCCGCTACACGTGACATTGCCTGTATCACATTGGCGATATGCTCGTCCAGGTCTATGCCTAGCTCCTCTGCGCCTTTATACAGGTCATCACGATTGACCCCAGCAGCAAAACCCTTTGTCTTCATTTTTTTACGCACGGATGACACTTCCAGGCCAATAATGCTTTTTGTTGGTCGCACCAGGGTAGTAGCTGTAACCATGCCGGTGATTTCGTCACAGGCGTAGAGCGCATGGGAAAGAGGGTTATTGCGTGGATGCGTGGCAACATTCAAGTCATTGTGTGCCAGGATGGCATAAATTATTCGCTCGTCATAACCTTCTTCGCGCAGCCAGCCTGCAGAGATGAGGGTATGTTCACGCAGGTCTGGGAATTCCTCATAGTCGCAATCATGCAGGAGGCCGGTCATGGCCCATAATTCCTCGTCTTCACCATATTTGGGCGCGTAGAAGCGCATTGCTGCTTCTACAGCCAGCATATGTTTTTGCAGATTCTCATTTTTTACATGACTTGTCATAAATTGATAGGCATCATCTCGTGTTGGCATCATCTACCCTTTTCTGTAATTGAAAGTATAAGGAAAGCGTGTTTATCTGGGTAATTATAGCATAAAAGCCAATTTTCGCAGTCGCTGCAAATTTCTTTGAGAAATGGTGATTTTGGCAAGGATATATGATATACTCGTTTGACGTTGTATAGTGCGTAGTTGCTCGGAAGTACAGAGTCTGTTGCAAGCCGTGCCATACACGAGAGTTTATTGGGATATCTATCCAAGAATCGAGAAAGAAACATGGCATTGAGTGATCAGACACTGTATTGTCGCGATTGCAATCAAGAATTTGTTTTCACTGTAGGCGAGCAGGAATTTTATGCCAGTCATAATCTAACAAATGCACCTACTCGTTGTCCGTCGTGCAGGGCAGCACGCAAAGCACAGTCAAGTGGAGGGTATAATAGTAGTCGAGGTGGAGGTTCTCGAGAGCCGCGCCAGATGTATACAGCTATTTGTTCAAACTGTGGTAATGAAGCCCTGGTACCATTTCAGCCACGTGGCGACAAGCCAGTCTATTGTAGTGATTGCTATCAGCCGCAGAAATCGGGGCGTAGTAGTGACCGAAGATCGCGCTGGTAATTGCCATGAGTGAGGTCAAGGTCAATCCTGGCGATTCGTTCGAGCAAGCCCTCAAGCGCTTCAACCGCAAAGTACAACAGGATGGGGTACTTTCAGAGGCACGTCGTCGCGCTCATTATGAGAGCCCACAGGCTCGACGCAAGCGCAAAGCCGCGGCCCAACGACGCAAGCAGCGTCGCTCTCGTCCTCCGAGCTAGTATTTATAAATATCTAGTACACATGAACCCACAGGAGCCAAATATATTTAGCTCCTGTGGGTTCATGTGTACTGAACTCTAAGTTTTTGCCTGAACGCCTAAGCCAGGACGATCAGGGAGCATAAGTTTCCCATTCACTACACTTACACCTTCATATGGATCATTGTCGATGAGAAGATGACCGTCAAGATCGGCATAGTCAACCAGCGGAGTAATGTGAGCCGCAGCCGTGATGGCCAGCGAACTTTCGATCATACAGCCAATCATCACCTGTAAATGATGTGCTCGTGCGACATGGATCATCTTCAAAGCGTGACGTATTCCACCACATTTCATCAGTTTGATATTAATGCCATCAACACATCCTGCAACAGTGGGAATATCTTCAACTGTCACACAACTCTCGTCGGCGATAATAGGCAAAGGCACATTCTCACGTATAAGTTTCAGTCCCAAAAGGTCACGAGGTGACGTGGGTTGTTCTACAAATTCAATGTTATAGGGTGCCAGAGCATTAATCGTCTTAATCGCCTCTTTGGGAGTCCAGGCTGCATTTGCATCCACACGAATTGTCGCCGACGAGACTTCTCGAATAGCATCAATGATGGCAATGTCGTTTTTGGTACCCACTTTGACTTTAAGAATTGGGTAGTCACGTGCCAGCAGAGCTTTCTTAGCCATGTTCGTCGGGCTATCGATGCCGAGAGTGAACGAAGTATAAGCTGTATGTGCTTGATTAAGCCCGAGGAGTTTGTAGACAGGCACACCTAGCATTTTACCGATGAGATCGTACAAAGCCATATCGACTGAGGCCTTAACTGCTGGGTTGAGCCGAATGATGAGCTCCAGATTATTGAGTATATCCTCGATGACTAATGGATCGTCACCAAGATTGCCTGCAAACTGACTGATACAGGCTAACACCGTCTCCACGTTCTCGCCATAAAATTCGTCTGGGGCTGCCTCACCATAGCCTGTGTACCCATTGCAGTTGATCTGGACAATAGCGTTCGATGCTACGTTTTGCACTCCGCGTGAAATGCGGAAAGGAGTTGTAAGCCTGAGGTCTACTGGCCTTGCGTCAATTTGCATGATGAATGGTCTTCCTTTTTGAATGTAGTTCAAATGCTCTATGCTGTATTTTAGCATGTCAAGGACCCGTCCCGTAAACGGTGACGGGCTTGTCCCTAGTCGTGAGACTGAGACGATACGCCGCTTGACGGTGGCGCACCACTCAAGGATGTACCAAGAGTGGCAAGAGAAGCGATGTGCTTGTCTCTTATGTTGTATGCCGCGTTGAGGTCAGCATTCAGACTGTACCCACAGGAGCGGCATTTGAAGAAAGATTGGGAACGACGATTCGCACGATGCTGATACCCGCATTTGCTGCACATCTGGGACGTGTGACGGGGATCTACCCGCTCCACACGGATACCACGTTCTTGCGCCTTGTATGTCGTGAAGTCATACAACTGCGCAAAGGACCAACCGTGCAGTCTGCGTTTCGTATCATGCTTCTTGCTCTTGCCAATGTCTGAGCATGCTCGAATGTTGGTCAAGTTTTCAAAGACAATCGTTGCTCCCTTAGGAGTGTTCTGGGCGATCCGCTTGCTCAAGACGTGGTCGCAGTCCCTGTGGAAACGCGCCTGCCTCTTGCTCAACTTCATCCGTTGGACTGGAGCTTGCGGCGTATGCGGAAGGAACGGCGGTCAATTTCCTTCCACTGAGAGGAACCAAGAAATTGACATTGTGAGGTGACAGCGGGGCGGTTCAACCCTAGGTCTATCCCGACAACCAGAGGACTTTTCTCAACAACTGGCTCAGGCACGTCAACCACTACATGCAACCACCATGTGCCTTTCCGGTAGATGAGATCAGCAGTAGCCATCTTCCATCCGGTGTACTTAGTACTGAAATGAGGGACCGTGAAGGGAATGCTCATTTTGCCCTGCATGGTCGATAGACGGATAGATTGCGCTTTCCAGTTGAGAGAATAAGTATGGGCATTGTAGCGCACAGCACAAAGCTTACTCTGAGGGCACTTGACAGGCTTGAACTTTGGAACGGGTTTGTTGCGCTTCTTGGCTTTTGCAACCTTCTTCGCATACGCATCCTCGTGTCTCTTTTGCCAGGTAAAGGCGCTCTTGAGGGCTTCAGTCGCCTTCACACGGGATTGGATCAGCAAGTCAGAAACCAAGCCAGGACAAGCTGCTTTTGTGTCGTAGTAGGTGCCGTGGTGCAACTTCACGCCATTTTTTTCATGCTCTTGCCAGCCATAGGCACAGACTATATTGAACGCTTTAGTGAATTGCTCGAGCGTCCTGTGTAAGGCCTGCGCCTGCTCTGGAGTCGGGTGAAGTTGTATTCGTACGGTTCTGTCCATACAGAAGCTATACCATATATGCCTAGTTTTTGTCAAATGATAAGTTTTTATACAGAAAGGTATGGCGGCGTTTCCTCCCATAGCCTGAAGGCGTTGGGGTCCCCAGGCCGTGTTGGATATGGCCCGTGATAGACTGCTAGTTCATGTAAACGCGTCATTGTGGATTGTTCAGATGATTGATGTACAAATATCTCTACAATAAAATGCCCTCTATCTCTGAATACGAGTAGGGTATCATTTAACTCTCCTTTATCTGATATATTACTCACGGCTTACCTGCCTTAACTTCCCGATAACTCCCAAATGCTACCATTATATTTGGAAAGGTTGTGAGTAGGTCATGAAGCAGGCAGAGTATAAACAGTTGGCCTTACATGGAAATACAGACGATGCGAATTGCGATCATTACAGAGAACTTCTTGCCCAAACTTGAGTCCACTGATTGCAGCGTAATACTTCTCGATTTCTAAGTCGTGGATCCGCCTTTATTTTCAGTTAATCTGCTACTATCAGTTCTAAGAGATTTTATCAAGTACTTGGGTGCTTGCCCGGTAGCTTCGACCAGGTCAGTTGATGAGCCATGCCCATCAATGCACTGCCAATAGTAGCGATTGCTCTGCCAGGTAATAGTGATTGGAATGGATAAATGCTGTAGCATTACCATCAATTCTTGCTCTATGCTGGCCATGTTAACACCTTCATTTTCTTCGTTTCAAACTCGGTGTAAATATTTGTAAGAGCCCGATCAAATCAAACTGACGAAAATTTCAATCTATCTCAAGTGACGTTTTGTGAGGCAGATTGGATACATATACTCAATACCAACAACATAAATGAAACGAGTTAATAAGGTATTATTAGAAGGTTAAAAGTTGCTTTCCGTGACAAGAAAAAAGCAGATTATCAAAGGGAACTTTGCAATCATGGAGATATCGGAACGGGAATCCAGTATACTGGCAGAAGTTTTTACTGAGGTCCAGGCACGTTTCGTTGATTTCACTGACCTGGCCCATGGTTGGGAGCATGTTTACAGGGCCTATCACCTGTCTTTGCGCATAGCAGAACCAGAGCACGCTAATAGATTTATCGTGGGAATGGCCGCTTTGCTCCATGATGTTGGCCGAACTATACAGGAACCCAAGAAGCCGCACGCAGAACGCTCCGCTATACTTGCGACTAAGCTACTAGCTCAATATGATCTTCCTCACGAAACCCAACAATCAATTTTGCATGCGATACTGGCTCATAACTATCGTCGTGGTGTCACTCCTGCGACGCTTGAAGCCCGAGTGCTCTATGATGCAGATCGATTGGACAGCATGGGGGCAAGCGGATTAATGCGCTGGGCCATGATTTTAAAGAATAAAAAATGGTCAGAGTGGAAATCATATGATCCAGACGACCCATTCGCGGTACACCGGACACCGGATGATCAGCACTATTGGCTCGACCGTTTCTTTACAAAACTCCTGTCTCTACCTGATGTAATGATGACTGATACAGGCCGGGCAATGGCTCAGAGGCGTTTGGCTTTTTTTCGGCTTTTCTTGCAGGAACTCCAGGTAGAGTTAGTGGATGGCGGGTATGGTGGAGCAGA
>WNFW01002651.1_pt1 | contig 16927 bp, 16 predicted proteins | sample 5400131 | NCBI WGS metagenome assembly WNFW01 (sample SAMN13153362, study PRJNA577476) | soil metagenome | isolation source: 20 cm soil or saprolite under grassland replicate 1 | place: USA:California | collected 2016-06-15 | reverse complement strand
CTGGGCATCAGCGCGGCTTGGCTATGTGTTCGGGTTCGGCTTCTTCCTCGCCGGCATGTACTGGATTGCCGCGGCCCTGTTCGTTGACATCAGCAGTTTCTGGTGGGCCTTGCCGTTCGCGGTGCTCGGCCTCCCGGCTTTGTTCGCGTTGTGGCCGGCTGCGGCGTTGCTCGTCACGGCCCTCGGCAGCGGGCGGTTGCGGCTCTCGCCGGACGCGCGGCTCTGCCTTTTCGCGGTGGCCTGGAGCGCCACTGAATGGGGCCGCGGCCATGCCTTTACGGGTCTGCCGTGGAACCTCGTCGGCTATGCCTGGTCGGGTGGCTTCCCCGGATCGCTGTATCTGCTGCAGAGCGCTGCCTGGGTCGGCATTTACGGGCTGAGCTTCGTGACCGTGCTGGCCGCCAGCCTGCCGGCCCTGTTCGGGACGCCTTCGCTGCTGCCTTTGTCGCCGCTGCGGCGGGTCATGCCGGTCCTGGCAGCGGCGGCGCTGATCCTGGTGCCCGGCGCGGCCGGCGCGGTGCGGCTGCAGCTATTGCCGACGGTCTCGACCGCCACCTGGCTGAGGATCGTGCAGCCCTCGATCCCGCAGACGCTCAAATGGGACCCTGGCGCGGCCGAGGCCAATTTCCAGCGCCTGATCCAACTGAGCAGCAGCGCCGCCCCGCATCCGCTCGCAGCGATTTTGTGGCCGGAGGCGGCCGCGACCTTTCTGATCGAGCGCGACGCGGTACACCGCAACGCGATCGCCGCGGTGGCGCCAAAGGACGGCTATGTTGTCGCCGGCGCGCTGCGCGCCAGCCCGCCGCCCGGCCCGGTGACCGAGGTGTGGAACAGCATCGAGGCGGTCGACCATGACGGCGCGATCCGCGCCCGCTACGACAAGGCGCATCTCGTACCGTTTGGCGAATACATTCCGTTTGGCGATTTCTTGCCGATACGGCAGCTCAGCGTCGGGGCGATCGATTTGAGCGCCGGCCCCGGACCGCAGACGATCACGCTTCCCGGGCTCTCCGGCTTTGCTCCGCTGGTCTGTTACGAGGCGATCTTTCCGGCCGCGGCGATCGATGAGGCGAACCGCCCGGCCTGGATCCTCAACGTGACGAACGACGCCTGGTACGGCCGCAGCTCGGGCCCTTTCCAGCATTTCGCGATCGCCCGCACCCGCGCGGTGGAGGAAGGGCTGCCGCTGGTTCGCGTCGCCAATAATGGGATCAGCGGTGTGGTCGATGCGGCGGGCCGGGTCCTCGCGCATACCGGCCTTGATGCCGTCACCTATGCCGATATCCCGCTGCCCGCCGCCGGTCCGCCGACGCCCTATTCTCGGGCCGGCGATTGGCTGTTTCTCGGGCTGCTGATCGCCGGTCTTGTTCCCGTCCTGGCTCGCCGGCGCGCCTCGATCCAGCCTTGATCCAGCCCTAACCGGCGTGGAGTGTGCAGCAACCCTGAGGGGAGATTTACCATTTAAGGTTGTACGACGCGATTGACCTCATACCATCGTATGCAATATCACGCTCGCGCCCTTTGGCTGCGCGCGTGCCGTCATGCCGAGATCGCGAAGACCGGGAGGACGCGGCCGCCGCAAGGCCGACGCGCCGCATCCGGTCGATATTTATGTCGGCGCGCGAGTCAAGGAACGCCGCACCGAGCTCGGTATCAGCCAAGAAAAGTTGGCAGAAGCGCTCGGGCTTACCTTTCAGCAGGTTCAGAAATACGAACGCGCCGCCAATCGCATCAGCGCGAGCCGGCTCTATCGTATGGGGATGACGCTCGGCGTCGATGTCCCGTTTTTCTTCGAGGGCTACCACGAGGCGGGCGCCGGTTCCGGGTTTGCCGAGCCGCCGGCCGCGGGTTTTGAGTCGGATCCACTGCAGCGGCGCGAGGCGATCGAGCTTCTCGACGCCTTCCGCGCGATCGGCGACCGGGTCGAGCGCGCCAAAATGTTAGAGCTGGGCCGACTCCTGAACAGCCTGGCTAAACCGAAATAGTCCTTCGACCGAAAGCCGGGCTAGCGGCTATCACCCGGGAAGATCGGGCTTGACGCTCGCGGCGTGGCATTCGACAACAACGCGCCGGGACAGGGGGCCGGTCGGATTTCGACCGGAATGGCACGCCTCATGCCGCCCGGCCGATATGTGGAGCTTGTTTTTACAGGGAGAAGGTCCTTGGCGACGCACGATTTTGTTTTTACCAGCGAGTCGGTCTCTGAGGGCCATCCCGATAAGGTTTGCGACCGCATTTCCGACGCGATCGTCGATACGTATCTGGCCGCCGAGCCGCAGGCGCGCTGCGGCGTCGAGACGATGGCGACGACAAACCGCGTCGTCCTGGCCGGCGAGACGCGCGGCCCCTCCTCGATCACCGGCGAGATGCTGATCGACGTGGCGCGGCACGCGATCCGCGACATCGGCTACGAGCAGGAAGGGTTTCACTGGCAGCGGGCACAGATCGAGTGCTTCATCCACCCGCAATCGAGCGATATCGCGCAGGGCGTCGATGCTTCCGGCAATAAGGATGAAGGTGCCGGCGACCAGGGCATGATGTTCGGCTATGCCTGCAACGAGACGCCCGAACTGATGCCGGCGCCGATCTTTTATGCGCATGCGATCTTGCGCTCTCTCGCGGAGGCGCGGCATTCGGGCGCGGCGCCCAAGCTCGGCCCCGACGCGAAGAGCCAGGTCACCTTGCAATACGTGAAGGGGAAGCCGGTTTGCGCAACGGCCGTGCTGGTCTCGACGCAGCATGATCCGAGCATCGAGCAGGAAGAGGTGCGCGCGATCGTCCGGCCGCATGTCGAAAACGTGCTGCCGGAAGGCTGGATGTGTGACGAGGCGCATTTCTACATCAATCCCACGGGGCGCTTCGTGATCGGCGGACCGGACGGCGATTGTGGCCTGACCGGCCGCAAGATCATCGTCGATACCTATGGCGGCGCGGCGCCGCATGGCGGCGGCGCGTTTTCCGGTAAGGACCCGACAAAGGTCGATCGTTCCGCCGCTTACGCGGCGCGCTATCTGGCGAAGAATGTGGTCGCCGCCGGCCTCGCCGATCGCTGCACAATCCAGGTCGCGTATGCGATCGGCATCGCAAAGCCGCTCTCGGTCTACGTCGATCTCGACGGCACCGGGCAGGTCGACGAAGCGAAGCTGTCGCGCATCCTGCAGGAGCTGATGGATCTGTCGCCGCGCGGTATCCGCACCCATCTCGGGCTCAACAAGCCGATCTACGCCCGCACCGCTGCCTACGGCCATTTCGGCCGCGCGCCGGAGACCGATGGCGGATTTTCCTGGGAGCGGCTCGATCTCGTCCGCGAATTGCGCCGCGCGTTCTAGGACGGGATGTCATTCCGGGGCGCCGCCCAGCGGCGAGCCCGGACCCATGAACACGAGCCTCTGGAAAATGGATTCCGGGCTCGCGGTCTTCGACCCCCCGGAATGACCAACTTTTTTTTATGATGAGCGGTTTGGCCGATCGCGTTCCGCCCGGCCGGCTCTACGGCCGGCGGCGGGCGCGGCCGCTGCGGCCCGGCCAGCGCCGGCTCCAAGAGGAATTGCTGCCAGAGCTGGCGGTCGATCTGCCTTCCACGGCGGGGCCAATCGACCCGCGGGCTTTCTTCCCGAAGCCAGTCCCTCAGGTGTGGCTCGAGATCGGCTTCGGCGCCGGCGAGCACCTTGCCGCCCAGGCCGAGCGGCACCCGGAGATCGGGTTTATCGGCAGCGAGGTGTTCGAGGACGGCATCGTGCGCGCGCTCGGCGAGGTGGCGCGGCGCGGCCTCGGCAATGTCCGGCTGTTCACCGATGACGCGCGGCTGCTGCTCGCGGCCTTGCCCCGGCAATCGCTCAGCCGCGTCTTTATTCTATTCCCCGATCCCTGGCCGAAGCGGCGGCACCACAAGCGCCGCCTCGTCGCGCCGGCAACCCTCGACCTCCTCGCGGCGGCGATGACGGACAGCGCCGAATTGCGCCTTGCGACCGACGACCGCGACTACCTCGCCTGGATGCTGGAGCACACGCTCGCGCATCCGGAGTTTGTCTGGCTGGCGCGCCGCGCCGCCGATTGGCGCGAGCGCCCGGAGGACTGGCCGGCGACGCGCTATGAGGCGAAAGCGCGCGCGGCCGGACGAACCCCCGCATTCCTGCGCTTTATGCGCCGGCCGCGCGGTTGACCCGCGGCGGCGCCGCTGCGCTACACTGCCTCCATCCGCGACGCTGTTTTCGCCGGTGATTTATGAGCCAGCTCGATCCGATCCCCTATTCCGACGCGCAGCTGCGGGCGATCCTCGAACGGGTGAAAACCATCGCGATGGTCGGCGCCTCCTCCAACTGGAACCGGCCAAGCTATTTCGTGATGAAATATCTGCAGGGAAAAGGCTATCGGGTCATCCCGGTCAACCCGGGCATCGCCGGCCAAGAATTGCTCGGCGAAAAGGTCTACGCCTCGCTGCGCGACATCCCTGATTCCATCGACATGGTCGATGTGTTCCGCCCGGCCAAGGACGCGCCGGGCATCGTCAAGGACGCGATCGCGATCGGCGCGCCGGTGGTGTGGATGCAGCTCGGCATCCGCAACGACGAGGCGGCCGCGCTGGGCGAGGCGGCCGGCATCGAGATCATCATGAACCGCTGTCCAAAGATCGAGTTCGGCCGGCTCGCCGGCGAATTGTCGTGGAGCGGCGTCCCCGGTCACCGGCGCGCGCTCGACGCCGATCTACCAGACCACCTCGTACGTGTTCGACGATGTCGATCACGCCGCCGGTCTCTTCAACCTGCACAATTTCGGCTACATCTATTCGCGCCTCAACAACCCGACCGTGGCGGTGCTGGAAGAACGCATCGCCAGCCTCGAAGGTGGCCGCGCCGCGGTCGCCGCGGCCTCGGGCCATGCCGCGCAATTCCTGATCTTTTTTACGCTGATGCAGCCGGGCGACGAGTTTGTTGCCTCGCGCAATCTCTATGGCGGTTCGCTGACCCAGTTTGGGCTGTCATTCAAGAAGCTCGGCTGGCAATGCCACTTTGTCGATCCGATCGACCCGGAGAATTTCCGCCGCGCGCTGACCCCGCAATGCAAGGCGATCTTTGTCGAGAACCTCGCCAATCCCGGCGGCATCATCGTCGATATCGAAAAGGTCGCGCAGGTCGCGCATGACGCCGGCATCCCGCTGATCGTCGACAACACATTGGCGACTCCCTATCTGTGCCGGCCGTTCGAATGGGGCGCCGACATTGTCTGCCATTCGACAACGAAGTTTCTCTCCGGCCACGGCCATTCGTTGGGCGGGGTCGTCGTCGAAAGCGGCCGGTTCGACTGGTCGCAGGGCGACCGCTTCCCTTCCTTGACCGAACCGGAGCCGGCCTATCACGGCCTCAAATTCTTCGAGAATTTTGGCGATTTCGCGTTTACGACAAAGGCGCGGGCGGTGGCACTGCGCGATTTCGGCCCGACCTTGTCGCCGATGAACGCGTTCCTGACGATCACCGGCGTCGAAACGCTGCACCTGCGCATGGACCGGCATGTCGAGAATGCGAAAAAGGTCGCCGAATTTCTCGCGCAGCACCCAAAGGTCGCCTGGGTGTCCTATGCCGGGCTGGAGAGCAGCCCCTATTACCCGCTGGCGCGAAAATATGTGCCAAAGGGGGCGGGCGCGGTCTTCACCTTTGGGGTCAAGGGCGGCTACGAGGCCGGCATCAAGCTGGTCGAAAGCGTCGGGCTGTTCTCGCATCTCGCCAATATCGGCGACACCCGCAGCCTGATCCTGCACCCGGCCTCGACGACGCACCGGCAATTGTCGGACGAGCAGCGAGCGGCGGCCGGCGCTGGGCCCGATGTCGTGCGGCTGTCGATCGGGTTGGAGACCGCCGAGGATCTGATCCGAGACCTCGACGAGGCGCTCGCGACCACGGCTGCCTGACCTGCGATTTGGGCTGTGTTGATCGCGCGCACCAGCATGCTACGGTGCCGACCTTCGATCAAACCCCCCAATGTCATCGGAGGAAATCATGGCACAATCGCAAGCAAATGCATCACGGGAAGCGGTGCGCGATGTCGTTCCCGACCTGATCAATTACAGCGAGAAGTGGCTGTTCGGCGAGGTTTGGGAACGCCCGGGGTTGAAGAAGCGCGATCGCAGCCTGATCGTCGTCGCGACCTTGATCGCGCTCGGCCGCGAGCGGCAGTTGCCCGGCCATCTCAACCGAGCGCTCGACAACGGCGTCACCAAGCAGGAGATCAGCGAGATCATCACGCATCTCGCTTTCTACGCCGGCTGGCCGGCGGCGATGACCGCGGCGCAGATCGCCAAGGACGTCTTCGCGACGCGGTAAGCGTGCGGCTCGGTCCTGAAGCATTGCCGTTGAAATAGCCCCTCACCCCAACCCTCTCCCCGCAAGCGGGGAGAGGGAGTGCGCTTGCGGCGACGAGCCCCAAAACCGTCGCGCCGCTTGGCGGATAGTGGGCGCCGTGTGCAGCGCGGCGAGTGAGGGGCAATAAGGGAGTACGCAAATGAAAGTCGGTTTTATCGGGCTCGGCACGATGGGCGCCAGCATGGCGGCCAATCTGCAGAAGGCGGGCTACGAACTCGTCGTCCACGACATCCGGCGCGCCGCCGCCGAGCGCCATCTCGCGGCGGGCGCGGTATGGGCCGACACCCCGAAGGCGCTTGCCGCCGAATGCGAGGTGATCTTCACCTCGCTGCCCGGCCCGCCCGAAGTGCAGGAGGTTGCCCTCGGGCCAAACGGGCTCCTCGCCGGCATGAAGGACGGCAGCGCCTATTTCGATCTTTCGACCAACTCGCCGACCCTTGTGCGCGAGCTCAACCGGCGCTTTTCCGAAAAGCATGTCTACATGCTCGACGCGCCGGTCAGCGGCGGGCCGCGGGGCGCCGCTTCGGGGCGGCTCGCGCTGTGGGTCGGCGGCGACGAGCAGATTTTCAACCGCCACAAGAAGGTGCTCGACGCGATCGGCGATCAAGCGCGCTATATCGGCCCGATCGGCGCCGGGTCGGTCGCAAAGCTGGTGCACAATTGCGCCGGCTACGCGATCCAAACCTGCCTCGCCGAAGTGTTCACGATGGGCGTCAAGGCCGGGGTCGAGCCGCTCGCGTTGTGGGAGGCGGTGCGGCAGGGCGCCGGCGGAAGGCGCCGCACTTTCGATGCACTGGGCGATCACTTCCTGACCGACAGCTACGACCCGCCGGATTTCGCGTTGCGCCTCGCGCATAAGGACGTGACCCTTGCCACCGAACTGGCGCGCGAGCTCAAAGTGCCGATGCCGATGGCCAATCTGGCGCACGGCGAATTGACCGCGGCATTGAACCGCGGCTGGGACGGCCGTGACTCGCGTGTCGCGATGCAGCTGCAAAAGGAACGCGCCGGCGTCACGATCAAGGTCGATCCCGCCGAGGTCAAAGCGGCGCTCGAACGCGACGGGAAATAAAGCACGCGGCCTACGAGAACTGTGATCCGCATCGGCATCGATGTCGGCGGCACTTTCACCGATCTGGTCGCGGTCGATGACGGAAGCGGCGAGGCGCGGCATTTCAAATTGCCCTCGACGCCATCGGACCCGGCGGCGGCAATAGCCGATGGGGTCGCGGCACTGCTGCAACAATGCAGTGCATCGGGTGAAGCAATCGCCTTCCTCGGCCATGGCACGACCGTCGTCACCAATCTGATTATCGAGCGGCGCGGCGCGAAAACTGCATTGCTGACAACTGCCGGCTTCCGCGATGTCATCGAGGTCGGGCGCCAAACGCGGCCCGACCTCTACGATTACACGGTCGAGCGCGCGCCGCCTTTGGTGTCGCGCCATCGCCGGATCGAAATCGCCGAGCGGCTCGACGCCGACGGTCACGTGTTAGTGGCGCTCGACGAGGATGCCGTTGTGCGCGCGGCCGCAGTGCTGAGGGAAGAAGGCGTCGAGGCGGTCGCGATCGGCTTTCTGCACGCCTACTGCAACGATATTCACGAGCGGCGCGCCGGCGATATCCTGCGAGGCTTATTGCCGGACGCCTTTATCGCGCTGTCGTCCGAGGTCTTGCCGGAGTTCCGCGAATACGAGCGGCTATCGACGACCGTCATAAACGCCTATGCCGGGCCGCGCATGGCGCGCTACCTCGCCGGCTTCGCGCGCGACATGAAGGCGATCGGGTGCCGCGCCGCGCCTTATGTGTTTCATTCGAATGGCGGGCTCCTGACGATCGAGACGGCGTCGCGTTTTCCGGTGCGCACCTGCGTGTCCGGGCCGGCCGCCGGCGTCATCGGCGCGGCGGCGATTGGCGCGGAGGCCGGCTTTGCCGATCTCGTCACCTTCGATGTCGGCGGCACGAGCACCGATGTGTCATTGGTCGAGGCCGGGCGGCCGGCCTTCACCGCCGAGCGCATTGTGGCCGGCTATCCGGTGCGAGTGCCAATGGTCGATATCCAGGTCATCGGCGCGGGCGGCGGCAGCATCGCAAGACTGGACGATGCCGGCGCGCTGAAGGTCGGTCCGGAGAGCGCCGGTGCGGATCCCGGTCCGGCCGGCTACGGCCGCGGCGGCGAGCGCGCGACGATCACCGACGCTAACCTCGTTCTCGGCCGGCTCAACTCGACGACGTTGCTCGGCGGCAGGTTGTCGGTTGACCTGGCGGCGGCGCGCCGTGTTCTGCAGGAGCAGGTTGCGGGACCGCTCAGGCTCTCGCTCGAAACCGCGGCCGAGGGCATCCTGCGCATCGCCAATGCCGGGATGGCGCGCGCGATCCGCTCGATTTCAACCGAGCGCGGCCATGATCTCCGGCGATTTGCGCTGTTCGCCTATGGCGGTGCGGGGCCGCTGCATGCCGGCGATGTCGCGCGCGAGCTCGGCATGCCGCGCGTCGTCGTTCCGCCCGAGCCCGGGACGCTGTGCGCGCGCGGCATCCTGCACGCCGATTTGAGCTTTGACCTTGTGCGAACCCGGATTACGCCGGCGCGCCCGGAACGCTGGCCCGAGATTGCCGAAGCCTTTGCGGCGCTGGCGCGTTCGGGCGCCGACATTCTCGACCGCGACCGCGTGCCCGAGACCGACCGCCGCACCATCCGCGGCATCGAGGCGCGCTACGAAGGGCAGAATTTTGAGGTCTATGTCGCGCTCGATGGGCTCGCGCTGAATGGCGACGCAAATGCGTTCGACCGCGACTTCGGCGAGCGTTTCCGCGCCGCGCACCGGGCCGCCTATGGCTATGACATTCCGGGCCGTGGAATCGAGATGGTCACGCTCCGGCTCAAAATCGTTGTGGTGGTCAGAATGCCGAAGCTGGCGCGCGTGAGTACGGCAGAAAGCAGTGAGGCGAGGCCAAAGGCGCCTCGCGCGATCTATTTCGATGCGGCGACCGGGTGGCGCGACACGCCGGTCTATGACCGCGCCGCGCTGCCGAGCGGGCGCCGGATCGTGGGGCCGGCGGTTATCGAAGAGATGAGCGCCACGACGCTGATCCATCCCGGCCAGAGCGCGATGGTTGACGCCACCGGCAATCTGATCCTGGCGTTGGCCGCGGGATAGCGGCCCGACTTCGGACGCCCGAGTTCGGACATGGAAGCCTTTCTGGTATCGACGCTCGTCGTCGGGCTCGCCGAAATCGGCGACAAGACGCAGATCCTGTCTCTGATCCTCGCGGCGCGATTTAAGCGGCCGGTCCCGATCATCTTTGGCATCCTCTGCGCGACGCTGGCCAATCACGCGGCGGCCGGGCTCGCGGGGACGCTGTTCGGCCGCGTTCTCACCGGCGATTGGATGCGGTGGATCCTCGGGATCTCGTTTTTCGGCGTCGCCGTCTGGGCCTTGTTCCCGGACAAATACGAAGAAAGCAGCGAACGGGTCGGCCGCTTCGGGGCGTTTAGCACGGCGCTCGTCGCGTTTTTCCTGGCTGAGATCGGCGACAAGACACAGATCGCGACGGTCGGCTTGGCCGCCCGGTTCGCGCAATTCTATCCCGTCGTGCTCGGGACGACTCTCGGCATGATGCTGGCCAACATCCCGGCCGTCGTGCTCGGCGACCGATTGGCCGGCAGACTGCCCATCAGGGCGATCCGCCTGGTCGCGGCAGCGGTATTCGCGGTGCTTGGGCTTCTGACGATCGCCGGGGCCGGCGAGTGATGGATGGGCTCAGCCGCGATCAGATCGCGTCGAGCTGCCAGGCGACATCGTTGGCGATCCCCCAGAGATAGCCGATGTCGGTCTGTCCGACGAGCGCATAGGCGCGGCCCTGGTGCCGCCAATAGAGCAGATTGACGTCCTGCCGATGATCGAAAGTCGGCTGAATGTCCGACTGCTTCGAGGCGCCGATCACCAAGGTGAGCGGCCCGATCGCCTTGTTCTCGGTCGTATAGACAAGTTGCGCCGCCGGCCGGCCCTCGACGACGACAAGCCGAGCGCCGCGGAAGTTCAGTCCCCATGGCTTCAGATCCGGCCAGCGCGTCTGCGGCAGGCTCGCCTTCTGCAACGCCTCGCGGCTGTCGGCATCGGCCGCCACATCGATCGTCAGGGCGTCGCCGGCGCTGACGACCAGCTTGTAATAACCGGCGGCGTTGTCGAGCCAGGTGTTGTTTGCCGCCGCCGCGGCGAGACGCTGTTCGGCCGCCGGGTTGCCGGAGCTGAGCAGGCCGGACGCGAGATAGCTGCCGGTCCCGCCGACAACAAGCCCGAAGAGCGCTGCGGCCGCGGCAATCCCGATGCCCCAGCGGCCACCCGGCATCGCCATTGTGGAGCGCTGCGGCCGGCGCAGGACGAGAATTTCCGCCTCGCGCGGCTGTGCCTCGCCGGCAGTTTCGCCACGCGCCGCCGCGATCAGCCGCTCGGGCACGGGCTCGTTGACGATATCGCCATAGGCGCTGCGCAGCAGGTCGGCCGATTGCGCGAGACCGGTCAGCCGGTCGCGCGCCGCGTCATCAGCGGCGAGCCAGGCTTCGACATGCTGCCGCTCCGCGCCATCGAGTTCGCCGTCGAGATAGGCGACCAGCGTCTCGTCACTGTGCTTCTGCATTCTTTACGCTCCTGCGGCTTGCGCCGCCGGTCTCCAGGTGCTGGTGTAACGCGATGCGGGCGCGCGCGAGGCGGCTCATGATGGTCCCGACGGGGACGCCAACGACGTCGGCGGCTTCCTTGTAGCTAAGCCCTTCCACGGTCACGAGCATCAGGGTCGTCCTCTGGTCGGGCGGCAAAAACTGCACGGCGCGCCGCACCTCGGCCAACGCGAGCCGCGCCTCGATCGTGCGCACAGGCGCGTCCGATCCCAGCCGCTCCTCGGGGACGTCGCTGTCTTCCTTGCGGACCTCGCGGGCCCTGAGTTGATCGATCCAAACCGTCTGCACAATGCGGAACATCCAGCTGTCGAACCGGGTGCCCTCCTGAAACTGATGCTCACGTGCGAGCGCCCGCTCGCACGCCGCCTGAACAAGGTCGTCGGCCTCGGTCGCCGATCCGGTCAGGCCCCGGGCAAACCGGCGCAACCGCGGCAGAACCGCGATCAGCTGATCGCTGAAGCGCTGGCTCACCGGATCGGCGCGGTCAGCCGCGCGGACCGGCGCTTCTGCCTCTTTCCAACGCAACGACAACGTGCCTCCTGGTGGGATATTCCCGTCATCGAAATGGCCGGCGACAAGGATTGCGGGGCGTTTTAGCTAAAAGTTGCGGTAGGCTGCGCCGGTTCGCGCCATGGGACATACGCCGGACAATTCGCTCGCGTGCCCCGGCCGGACACTAGCACGCCCGCAGCGGCCGAACCAAATCCCCGGCGCGCGCTTCGGCCGCGCGGCTTGGCTCTTCACAAACCACCCCCCAACCGGCATTAACCGTAGCGCCGAAACGCCCCCACGGCTGTTTCCGACCGGGGCGACGCAAATAAGGATCCGGCCGCGATGAAGGTCGCCATCATCAAGGAGCGCCGCGCGCACGAGCGGCGCGTCGCGGCTTCGCCCGATACGGTGAAGCACATGACCGGGATGAGGCTCGATGTCCTGGTCGAGAGCGGCGCCGGGGCCGAGGCTTACTTTACCGACGAAGCCTATCGCGCGGCCGGGGCGACGATCGTCCCCGACCCGGCGGCGGCGCTCTCCCAGGCCGATGTCGTGCTGAAGGTGCAGCGGCCGCTCCGGGGCGGCCCCGACGGGGGCGACGAGGTCGCCATGATGAAGCACGGCGCCGTGCTGATCGGGCTGCTGCAACCACTGCGCTATCCGGCTGACACAAGCGCCTATGCGGAGGCGGGTCTGGCGGCTTTCGCAATGGAGCTGCTGCCGCGCATCACGCGGGCACAGACGATGGATGTCTTGTCCTCGCAGGCCAATCTCGCCGGGTACAAGGCGGCCCTCGACGCTGCCGTCGAATTCGGCCGCGCCCTGCCGATGATGATGACCGCGGCCGGGACGATCAAGGCGGCCCGCGTGCTGGTCATGGGGGCGGGGGTCGCGGGGCTGCAGGCGATCGCGACGGCGCGCCGGCTCGGCGCGATCGTCAGCGCGACCGATGTGCGCGCCGCCGCCAAAGAGCAGGTCGCGAGCCTCGGCGCAACCTTCATCACGGTCGACGAGGACGCGATGAAGGCGGCCGAGACCTCGGGCGGCTATGCGCGCGAGATGGACGAGGATTTCCAACGGCGACAGCGCGAGAAGATCACCGAGACCCTGCGCCGTACCGACATCGTCATCTGCACGGCGCTGATCCCGGGGAAGCAGGCGCCGATCCTGCTGACCGAGGCGATGGTGGCGGCGCTCGCTCCCGGCTCCGTCATCGTCGATCTCGCCGTCGAGAGCGGCGGCAATGTCGAGGGCAGCCGGGCCGGCGAAATTGTCACGACGGCGAACGGCGTCAAGATCGTCGGCCATATCAACATGGCCGCACGGGTGCCGGTCGATGCCAGCCAGCTCTATGCCCGCAACCTGCTGGCCTTTCTCGCCCTCATCGTGGATAAGGAAGGCAGGTTGCGGATCGACACCGCAGACGAGATCGTCAAGGCCGCGCTACTGACGATGGACGGCGCCATCGTCAACCCGGCGCTCATGCCGGAACCGGCATTCGTCGCTGCCGCCACCAGCTGACGGAGACCTCATGGCCGATCCTGCATCGCTCGCGCAGCGCGCCGGCGAGCTTGCCGGCGAGGCTGGCGCCCTCGCGCGCAACCTCGATGCGTTGTCGCAGCAGCTGGCGCTCTCGACCCAGCAGGCGGCCCATGCCGGCACGCCCTTTGTATTCGAGCTGACGATCTTCGCGCTCGCCGTGTTCGTCGGCTATTACGTCGTCTGGCGGGTGACGCCGGCTTTGCATTCGCCGCTGATGAGCGTCACCAACGCGATCTCGAGCGTCATCATCGTCGGCGCGCTGATCGCCGCCGGTCCGTTCGGATTGGGGTTCGCGAAGCTGATGGGCTTTGTCGCGGTGATATTGGCCGCCGTCAACATCTTCGGCGGATTTATCGTAACGCAGCGCATGCTGCAGATGTTTCAGCGCAAGAAATAGCGGCGCCGAGACCCATCATGAGCGAAAGCCTTTCGGCGCTTCTCTATCTGGTCGCCGCGATCTGCTTCATCATGGCGTTGCGCGGCCTGTCCTCGCCGGAGACGGCGCGGGGCGGCAACATTTTCGGCATCGTCGGGATGGTCATCGCGATCCTGACGACGCTCGCCAGCCCCGAGGTTGTCAGCTACTGGCTGATCGTCATCGGCATCGTCATCGGCGGCGCGGTCGGCGCCTATATCGCGCGGCAGATCCAGATGACGGCGTTGCCGCAATTGGTTGCCGCCTTCCACAGCCTGGTCGGCCTCGCCGCGGTGTGCGTTGCGGCGGCGGCCTTCGCTGCGCCGGAGGCCTACGGTATCGGCATCCGCGGCGCGATCCACCCGGCGAGCCTTGTCGAGATGGCGATCGGGCTGACAATCGGCGCGATCACCTTTACCGGCTCGATCGTCGCTTTTGCCAAATTGCAGGGGCTGGTCTCGGGCCGGCCGCTGACCTTCGCTGGGCAGCACCCGATCAATCTCGCGCTCGGCATCCTGCTGATCGCCCTGATCGTGCTGTTCGTCATGACCGAGTCGAGCGGTCTCTTCCTGCTGCTCGTATTGCTGTCGCTCGCCTTCGGCTTTCTGCTGATTGTGCCGATCGGCGGCGCGGACATGCCGGTCGTCATCTCGATGCTGAACTCCTATTCGGGCTGGGCGGCCTGCGGCATCGGTTTCACGCTGTCGAACAGCCTGTTGATCATCACCGGCGCGCTGGTCGGCTCATCGGGCGCGATCCTCAGCTATATCATGTGCAAGGGCATGAACCGCTCGATCATCAATGTGATCCTGGGCGGTTTCGGCACCGAGGGCGGCGCAGCGCCGGCCGGCGCCGGGGCGGGCGACCGGCTGGTCAAATCGGGGAGCGCCGAAGACGCAGCCTTCATCCTGAAAAATGCCGGCTCGGTCATCATCGTGCCGGGCTACGGCATGGCCGTGGCGCAGGCGCAGCACGCGCTCCGCGAAATGGCCGACATTCTGAAAAAAGACGGGGTCAAGGTCAGCTATGCGATCCATCCCGTGGCGGGCCGCATGCCGGGGCATATGAACGTGCTGCTGGCCGAGGCCAATGTGCCTTACGACGAGGTGTTCGAGCTCGACGAGATCAACCGCGATTTCGCGTCGACCGATGTGGCTTTTGTGATCGGCGCCAACGATGTCACCAACCCCGCCGCGAAGACCGATCCGACTTCGCCGATCTACGGCATGCCGATCCTCGATGTCGAGCGCGCCAAGACCGTGCTGTTCGTCAAGCGCTCGATGGCGTCGGGTTATGCCGGGGTCGAGAACGAGCTGTTCTACCGCGACAACACAATGATGCTGTTCGGTGACGCGAAAAAGATGTGCGAGGAGATCGTCAAGGCGCTCGAGTGAGCGCCTGGGAGGCTAGTACCCTTCGCGCTCCAGCCGCTTGCGCAGCAGCTTGCGATAGCGGCGTACCGCCTCGGCCCGCTCGCGGGCGCGCCGCTCCGAGGGCTTCTCGTAATTGCGCCTAAGCTTCATTTCCCGGAAAACCCCTTCGCGCTGCATTTTCTTCTTCAGGGCTCTGAGAGCCTGGTCGACGTTGTTGTCGCGAACGAGGACTTGCACGGGCATTCTCTCCGAGTATGGACGCAACGGGGAGCCGCGGGGGGCACGCCTCCCGAGAATTTAACACCGCGATGGGCCGGTGTGAAGCAGGGCAGGCAAAACGCCTGGGATTGCACGGCTTTACGCCGTGCGCTTGGGATCACATATTTAACGCATGGCTCTGCTGAAGATCGCCCGCATGGGGCACCCCGTCTTACGCGGCCGCGCCGCCGAGATCGATGATCCCACGGCGCCCTGGGTGCGCCGCCTTGTCGAGGACATGATCGAGACGATGGAGGATGCCGGCGGCACCGGCATCGCCGCGCCGCAGCTCCATGTCCCCCATCGGGTGGTCGTGTTCCGGGTCGATGGCGACCGGATCACCGATCTTCCGGACGACAGCGGGCAGGAGCTGACCGCGCTGATCAACCCAGTCGTCGAGCCAGTCGGTGATGAGCGGGCTTATGGCTGGGAGGGTTGCCTATCGGTCCCGGGATTGCGCGGGGTCGTGCCGCGCCATCTGCGCGTGCGCTATCGCGGCCTCGACCTCGACGGCAACCCTGTCGAGCGCGAGGTGGCCGGGTTTCATGCGCGGGTCGTGCAGCATGAATGCGACCATCTCGATGGTATTCTCTACCCGCAGCGCATGACCGATCACCGCCTCCTCGTCTTTACCGAGGAATTGCAGCGTCATCCGATCGATGTCGCCGCGATCCTTGCCGAGAATGAGCCGCCGCGATGAAGAGCCCCCTCGCCGATGCCGAGCGCGACCGGCTCATCGCCGCGATGCTGCCGGATGTGCCGTTCGACGGCTGGTCGCAGCACGCGCTCCGGGTGGCGGCTGAGCGCATCGGGGTGCCGGTCGCCGAGGCGCGGGCCTTGTTTCCGCGCGGCGCGATTGACATCGTCGCGGCGTTCAGCCGCTGGGCCGACCGCCAGATGCTCGACCGCGTCGAAGCGGCGCCGCCCGAGCCGCTCAGCCTATCGCGGCGGATCGCCCGCACCCTGCGCGTGCGCTTCGAGTTGCTGCTGCCCTTCCGCGAGGCGGTGCGGCGCGGCATGACGGTCTTGGCGATGCCGCAGAATGCCCCGCTCGGGCTGCGGCTGTTATACGAGACGGTCGACGGCATCTGGTACGCGGTCGGCGACAATTCGACCGATTTCAGCTTCTACACAAAGCGCGCGAGCCTCGCCGCGATCTATGGCGCCGCGATGCTGTTCTGGCTCGACGACCGCTCGCCGGGCTGCATCGAGACCGACGCCTTTGTCGAGCGCCGCCTCGCCGATCTGCACCGGATGACCGAACTGCGCGAGCGCTTCGAGGCCGCGGCCGAGCGTCTGCCGAACCCGTTGCGGTTTTTTCGCCCGGTCCGCTGATCGGGTCCGCTGACCGGGCCCGACCCGCTCAGCGCCGCGGCAGCAGGCGTGTGATATGGCCCATCTTGCGTCCCGGCCGCACCCGGCTCTTGCCGTAGAGGTGCAGTTTGGCCTTCGGGTCGGCGACCGCTCCGCGCCAGCGCTCGACGCCGCGCCCGATCAGGTTCTGCATGACTGCGTCGGCGTGGCGCTCAGTGGACCCTAGCGGCAGGCCGCAGATCGCCCGCACGAGCTGCTCGAACTGGCTCGTCATGCAGGCATCGATCGTCCAGTGGCCGGAATTGTGCGGCCGCGGCGCCAATTCGTTGACCAGCAGCGCACCTGCTTTGGTCACGAACATCTCGACCGCAAGCACGCCGACCAGATCGAGCCGCTCGGCGATGTGGCGCGCGACGGTTTCGGCTTTGCTCAAGGTTTCCACCGGGAGGTCGGCCGGCGCGATCGTCGTGTCGAGGATCTGGTTGACGTGACGGTTCTCG
>WNFW01001472.1_pt1 | contig 16928 bp, 21 predicted proteins | sample 5400131 | NCBI WGS metagenome assembly WNFW01 (sample SAMN13153362, study PRJNA577476) | soil metagenome | isolation source: 20 cm soil or saprolite under grassland replicate 1 | place: USA:California | collected 2016-06-15 | reverse complement strand
AAGGGGTTTTATCGGGTGGTGGCGAGCTACGGCTTCATGGACGACCCGGACATCGACGACGTGCTCGCGGCGTGTCAAGTGAAGTCGCTCGATATTGCCATCGCGGGAACGACGTTCTTCCTCGGGCGCGAGACCCTCGTCGCCTCCGACCGGCCCGGCATGCCGCACTGGCGCGAGCAGGTGTTCGCGTTCATGTCGCGCAACGCGTTGCGGGCCACGGCGTTCTTCAAGATTCCGGCGGACCAGGTGTTCGAGGTCGGAGCCCAGGTGGAGCTCTGAATCGTAAGAAGGTTGGGGAGGTTCGGGAGGTTGGGGGAGGACGGGGGAGGCTGTCGCGTCAGCGGCGCAACCTCCCCTAACCTCCCCAACCTCCTCTAGCCTCCCCCGTCCTATTCTACCTGTCCAAACTTCGCGATGTCTTCCGGCAGCGCGTCCTGGGTCTTCGTCACGTCCTTACCCTGCACCATCACGCGGATCTGCTCGACCACGTCCGGGTTCGCGAGCGTCGTCACGTCACCCACGTCCCGGCGGTTGGAGATCGCCGCCAGCACGCGGCGCATGATCTTGCCGGAGCGGGTCTTGGGCATGTCCGGCACGATGTACACGTGCTTGGGCCGCGCGATCTTGCCGATCACTTCTTCGTTCGCCTTGATCACGCGATCGATCACCGCCTGACTGGGCGGCACGCCCGGCTTGAGCGCCACGTACACTTCGGGCACACGTCCCTTGACCTCGTCCTGGACCGGGACGACGGCGGCCTCGGCGACCTCCGGGACCGTGAGACAGGCGGACTCGATCTCTTTGGTGCCGAGGCGGTGGCCGGCGACGTTGATGACGTCGTCGATGCGGCCGAGGATGCGGTAGTAACCGTCGGCCGCCTGCACCGCCCCGTCGCCGCACAGGAACGGCCAGTCGCGCCAGTCCTTGCTCTTGGGATTCTTGTTGTACTTGGCGAAATACGTCTTGACGTAGCGCTCGCGGTCGCCCCAGATCGTCTGCATGATGCCCGGCCACGGATTGCGGATGCACATGTTGCCCGCCGTGCCGGACCCCTTGGACACTTCCGCCCCGGTTTCGTCGTAAATGACGGGATGGATCCCCGGCGCGGCCGGGCCGCAGCTGCCGGGCTTCATGGGGTGAATCGCCGGCATGGTGGTGCCCAGAAACCCGCCGGTCTCCGTCATCCACCAGGTGTCGGTGATGACCGCCTCCCGTTTGCCCACCTCGTCGTAATACCAGCGCCACGCCTCCGGCTCGATCGGCTCGCCGACGGTGGTCATCGACTTGAACCGGTACTTGTACTTGCGCGGCTCCTGGGGACCGAGCTTGCGCAGCATGCGAATCGCCGTCGGCGCGGTATGGAAAATGTTCACCCCCAGCCGCTCGGCGATGCGCCAGGGCCGGCCGGCGTCGGGATACGTCGGCACGCCCTCGTACAGCACGCCCGTCGCGGCGATCGCCAGCGGACCGTACACGATGTAGGAGTGGCCCGTGATCCAGCCGATGTCGGCCATGCACCAGTACACGTCGTCGGGGTGAATGTCGAGCACCCACTTGGACGTGGCGGTCACGTACGCCAGATACCCCGCAATGCCGTGCTGGGCCCCTTTGGGCTTGCCGGTGGTGCCACTCGAATACATGAGGAACAGAGGAGCGTCGCCCGGGAGCGCCACCGGATCGACTTTCTTACCGTTGTAATCCTTGAGCAGGTCGTTCACGAACACATCGCGACCCGCGACCATCGGCGTCTTCGCGGAATACTTGCCGGGATGGCGCTGCCAGACCAGGACCTTGTCGACGTCCTGCCCCAGCTCCTTCGCCGCCCGCACCGCGATGTCGGCGTTCACCTTGTGGTCGATCAGGGTGCCGTTCCGCCAGTATGCGTCCATCGTGACCAGCATGCGGCTGCCGGAATCCTCGATGCGCGAGCCGCACGCCTGGCCACTGAACCCGCCGAACACTTGCGAGTGGATCACGCCCAGGCGCGCGCACGCCAGCATGGTGATCGGCAGCTCGGGGACCATCGGCATGTGCAGGGTGACGCGGTCGCCCGCCTTGAGTCCCAGGCCCCGGAGCAGCGCGGCCATCTCATTGACCCGCTCGTACAGGTCCCGATAGGTGAGGGTCACGTCCTGCTCGGCTTCCGGTTCGGGGACGAAAATGAACGCCGCCTTGCCGCCGTGCTTCTCCAGGTGCCGGTCCACGCAATTGTAGGATGCGTTGATCTTGCCGCCCACGAACCATTTCCAGAATGGCGCGTCGCTGGTGTCGAGCACGGTGTGATATGGCTCGAACCAGGTCAGCATGTCGGCATAGGTCTTGAAGCAATCGGGAAACCGGTCGAGGCCGAACTTCTCGAAGATGCGCGGGTCCCGCATGTTCGCCTGTGCTTTGAACTGCTCGGAAGGTTGATAGTACTCCTCTTCCTTCCAGTGCACGGCGATCTGGGCCTCGCTGACCTCGGTTAGCTCCTTCGCTTTGGGTGTGGCTGACATATGCCGGTGCCTCCTGGGAATGCGGGCAGCTGTGGTGCTCGTCCCACTGCAGTGGTGGAGTGGAGGGGTTAAGGTATGCCCCCGACGTGATTGATGGTCAAGACGGCCCTTGCAAACTGCGCGGCGGCATTCCGTCTGCGGTAGTGCAGCGGGTGCGTCTGCCGACGCCGGCTCTGACAAGCGGTTGACCGCCCGCAGGTTAGCTGTATTGGCACTGGAGTCGCGTACCCCACCGGTTGGCGATCTACTTGGAGCCGACTGTGGAGGACTTGATGCCGATGTCGACGCACCCGAGCGAGAAGGTTCTGGCAGCTCCCGAAGAGCTGGGGCTCGACTCGCGCACCGCCTTCCGTCGGGCGGCTACGGAGCTGCTGGAGCAGCTCGGGGAGGGGGCCGGACGCCTGGTGATCGATCTCGCGGGCACCCGTCAGATCGACAGTGCCGGGCTGGGGGCGTTGATGCTCATTCAGCGGAAGGCGGCGGAGCGCCGGCTGACGGTGTGTCTGCGCGGTGCCAACGAGGAGCTGCGCTTCCTGCTGGTCTTGACCAAGCTCGACGACCTGTTCGAGCTGGAGAGCGGCGCAGGCTGAGCGGACCGTAGACGGCCGGGGGGGGTCGCATATATTGGCCGACCTATGGCTTCCGCCCCCCTCCGCCCTTCCCCCGGTGCGCCGCGCCGGGTGTTGTTCGTCGAGGATGAATCGGCGCTGCGCCGTACCTACCAGCGGTTCTTCTCCACCCGTTATGACGTAGCGTTCGCCGCGAGCGGCAGCGAGGCCCGCCGCCAGTTGGAGGACTTCCGGCCCGAGGTGCTGGTGCTCGATCTGCGCCTCCCCGATACCGACGGCGTGACGCTGCTGCAAGAGATTCGCCAATCCCGGCCCTCGCTCCCCGTGATCGTCACCACGTCGTACGTCAGCATGGAGCCGCTGATCAACGTGCTCGACCTGGGCCATTCGGGCTACCTGGTGAAGCCGTTCGACATGGAAGATCTCGCCGCGCGCATCGATGCTCTCGGCTGAGGGCCTGCGGCACACGTACGGGCGGGTGGTGGCGCTCGACGGTGTGTCGTTCACGCTCGCACCCGGACAGACGCTCGCAATCTTCGGGCCCAATGGCGCGGGCAAGACGACGCTCCTCAAGGTGCTCGCGGGGCTGATTCGGCCGCAGCAGGGACGGGCCAGTGTCGCCGGGGGGCGGCGCGCCGTCGGCTGGATCGGTCACCAGTCCCATTTGTACGGCCACTTGAGCGTGCTGGAGAATCTGGTGTTTTGGGCCGCGCTGTACGGCGTGCCGTCGGCCGAGCGTGGCGCGCGCGCAACGGCCCTGCTCGAGCGGCTCGGGCTCTCGGATCGGGCCGGGCAGCCCGTGTGGTCCTTGTCGCGCGGCCTGACGCAGCGGGCGGCGATCGCCAAGGCGCTGGTGCACGATCCGCGAGTGCTGCTCTTGGACGAGCCGTTCACCGGGCTCGATCTCGCGGCTGCGGCCGAGCTGAGGAACCTGCTGGGGGAGCTGCGCGGCGCGGGGCGCGTGCTGGTGCTCGCGACGCACAACGTGGACGAGGGTGTCGAGCTCGCCACGGACGTCGCGTTCCAGCGGCAGGGGCGGTTCGTGCAGCTGGCGGCCCGCGGGGAACGGGGCGCTGACGAGATCGCCGCGGCGTACCGGCGGGCCGTGACCGATGCGTGATCTGCTGGGCCAGGCGTGGACGCTCGCCCGCAAGGACCTGATCCTCGAGTTCCGGACGCGCACGGCGCTGCTCTCGGCGGTGGTATTCACGGCGCTCGTCCTGACGGTGTTCAATTTCGGGCGCGATCCGACGGCCGTCGCCACGATCGATCTCGCGCCCAGCATTCTCTGGGTCACTTTCACGTTCGCCGCCATGCTGGCGCTCAATCGGGCGTTTCAGCTCGAGCTCGAGAACGGGGCGCTCGAGGGGTTGCTTGTGTCCCCGGTGTCACGCCGCAGCCTCTACCTGGGCAAGCTGCTCGCCAATCTGGGATTCGTCGGCGTGGTGGAGGCCGTCGGCCTGCCGCTGTTCGTGCTGTTCTTCAACGTGCCCGTCGGCCCGGTGCTGCTTCCCCTGGTCGGGGTGATCGCCCTCGCCACCGTGGGATTCGTATCGGTGGGGACGTTGTTCAGCGCGATGGTGGTGCGGACGCGCTTCGCGGAGCTGATGCTACCGGTGCTGCTGCTGCCGTTTCTGCTGTTGCCGCTGACCTATGCCGTGCAGGCCACGGCGCGGCTCCTGGCCGGGCGTCCCTTGAGCGAGGTGTCGGGCTGGCTTAAGTTGCTCGCCGCGTACGACCTGGTGTTCGTGGCGGTCGCGGTGCTGCTGTTTCCACACACGATGGACGAATGAGTCTCGCGCAGAAGGGTCGCCGTGTCGTGCTGGCCGGGTTGCTGCTGCTCGGCGGTGTGTACGTCCGGGCGCTGGCGTTCACGCCGGTCGAGCGCTTCCAGGGTCCCGCGCAGAAGATCTTCTACCTGCACGTGCCCGCCGCCGTGACGACGGAGCTGGCGGTGATCCTGGTGGGGCTGGCCGGCGTGTTCTTTCTGTTCCTGAAAGACCCCCGGCTCGACCGGTTCGCGGAAGCCTCGGCGGAGGCCGGCACGGTGTTCGCCGCCATCGTGCTGACGACGGGACCCATCTGGGGCAAGCCCATCTGGGGCACGTGGTGGACCTGGGACGCCCGGCTCACCAGTACGCTGTTCCTGTTCTTCCTGCTGATCAGCTATCACGTGCTGCGGGGCGCGGTGAGCGACGCGGGTCTGCGCGCCCGGTATGCCGCCGTGCTGGGAATCTGCGCGGTCGTGCTGGTCGGATTCATTCACTTGAGCGTGTATCTGTTCCCGACGCTCCACCCGCAGCCGATCGTGCTGCGACCCGGCAAGCCCGGTCTACCACCGGAGATGCTGGTCACCTTGCTCATGTCGTTCGGCGTGTTTCTCGTCTTGTACGTGGGCTTCGTGATGCAGCGCTACGCCATCGCCTTGCGGCGCGAAGCCGCGTCGCATGGCTGAGGGGATTCCGCAGAACGCGGGGTACCTCGTCGCGGCCTACGTCGTCGTGCCCCTGATCCTGCTGGCGTACGCCGTGTCGCTGTACCGGCGCAGCGCCAGGCCCTAAGTATCGCGCTTGCCGGCGAACAACTCGGCGCGGGCGTCGGACAGGCGCTCGAGCCCGTCGGGGACCTGGGTCGCCCACAGGTGCAGGGCTTCGTCCGCGGCTTTGACGTCCCCCGCCTGGAACAGCGCCCGGGCGTTGAGCCACAGCGCGTCGGCGCCACCGCCGGCCGCGTAGGCCCGGGCGAACCGCGCGGATGCCTCGGCGTGCCGTCCGGCTCGCGCGTACAGATCGCCGGCCGCGAGGGCGGCGTCGGGGCGCTCTTCGAGCGTGAGCACCTGCTCATAGGCGACCAGGGCATCGTGCTGGCGGTACACCATCTGGAACGCCTCGCCCAGGAGCATCCAGGCGTCGGAATTCTCGGAGAAGCGCTCGGCGGCGTCCTGCGCGGCGGCCACCGCGCCCCACCGATCCTCGATGGCGCGCCGCAGCCGGACCAGCGCCGGGTAGCACTCCCCGAACGCGGGGCTCAGGGCACAGCCCACGCGCAGCCACCAGTCGGCGCGTCTGGGCGCGTCGCGCTGGCTGGCGGCGGCTCGCCGCACGGTGAACCGCACGAGCGCGGAGCGCAGGGCCCGGAGCATTGCTTGATAATGGTTTTGGGTCCCGAGAGATTGCAACCACACATGGCATTGCAGCCTGGTCGCCACCCCCTTGCGGGACGGCGCATCGTCGTGACGCGCGCGCGCGAGCAGGCGGGCGAGCTGGCGCGGGCGCTCGAGGCGCTCGGCGCCGAGGTGCTGGCCGTGCCGACCATCCGCATCGTGCCGCTCGCCGATCTCACCGCGCTGCGCACCGCCCTCACCGGCCCGGCGGCATACGACTGGATCGTGTTCACCAGCCAGAACACCGTCCACGTCGTGTGCGATCGGCTGCCCGAGTGGGGGCTCGCCGCGGGCGACCTGGCGCGCATGGCCGTGGCGGCCATCGGACCGGCGACGGCGCAGGCGTTGGCGCGATACGGCGTCACGCCGGATCTCGTGCCGCCCAAGTACGTCGCGGAGGCGGTCGTGGCAGCCGTCGTCGCGCGCGGCCCGGTGCACAGCAAGCGTTTCCTCGTCCCACGGGCGCGCGAGGCCCGTGACGCCCTGCCCGAGGGACTGCGCGCGCGCGGTGCCGTGGTCGACGTGATTCCGGTCTACGAGACCATGCAGGCGGCGGGGGACGGGAGCGCCCTCGCGGCGCAGCTCGTCGGCGGCACCATCGACGTCGTGACGCTCACGTCATCCTCGACCGTTCGGGGCTTCGTCGATCTGGTGGGGCGGGCGGCCGCGACGTCGGGCCGGTTCACCGCCGCGGTGATCGGTCCCGTGACGGCCGCGAGCGCCCGGGAGCTGGGTCTCCCCGTCGCGATCGAGGCGGAGGACTATACGGTCGGGGGCCTGGTGGCGGCGCTGGTCCGTTACTACGGGCAAGGGGGAGGGGGGAAGAGGGACGAGTGAGTGCCGTTCTCAAGCTCGGCACGCGAGGCAGCAGACTCGCGCTGTGGCAGGCCGAGTGGGTGCAGGCGGCCCTCGTGCGCCACGGCATGCACGCCGAGCTCATCGTCATCACGACGCGGGGCGATGCGGAGGTCGACCGCCCACTGCACGAGCTGGAAGGCAGAGGGTTCTTCACCAAGGAGATCGAGGACGAGCTGCTCGCCGGGCGCATTGACGTCGCGGTCCATTCGCTCAAGGACCTGCCGACGCGACTCCCCGAGGGTCTGGCGCTCGCCGCCGTCCCCGCGCGCGCGGACCCGGCCGAAGCGCTCGTGACCCGCGAGGCGGACGTCGCATCGATCGCCGCGCTGCCGGGCGGCGCGAAGATCGGGACGTCGAGCCTGCGGCGCGTGGCGCAGGTTCACTACCTCCGACCCGACCTCGAGGTCGTCGCGCTGCGCGGCAACGTGCCGACGCGCGTCCAGAAGGTGACGGAGGGCCGCGACGGGCTCGCCGCGGCGCTGCTCGCGGCGGCGGGCCTCGAGCGACTCGAGCTGGGCGGTCGCATCGCCGCGCGGCTCGAGCCGCTGGTCGTGATGCCCGCGCCGGGCCAGGGCGCCCTCGGCCTCGAGGTGCGCAGCGACGACCGTCGAACGCGAGCCGCGCTCGCGCCGCTCGAGGACGGGGAGAGCGCGCGCCACGTGGCCGCGGAGCGGAGCCTGCTCGCGGCGCTGGAGGGCGGGTGCCAGGCGCCGGTGGCGGCCTGGGTCGGGATGGGGGATTCGGGGCTCGGGGCTCGGTTGTTCGGGAGGGTCACGGCCCTCGATGGCTCCGTGCAGATCACGGCATCTGCCGAGATGGACGCGAGGGAGCCTGCCGCTGTAGGCGTCGCCGTCGCGGACTTGCTCAAGGCTCAAGGCGCGTCGAGATTGCTCGCGCGATGAGCCAGTTCCCGATCCGCCGGATGCGCCGGCTGCGTCGCACCGCGGCGCTGCGGCGCCTGGTGCAGGAGACGCACCTCGTCCCCTCCCAGCTCGTGTGGCCGCTGTTCGTGTGCCACGGCAGCGGCGTGCGACGGGAGGTCGCCCTCCTGCCGGGCGCGTATCAGACGTCCGTGGACGAGCTGGTCAAAGACGCGGAGCGCGCGCACCGGCTCGGCCTCGGGGGGATCATACTGTTCGGGCTGCCGGCGACCAAGGATGGTACGGGCTCCGAGGCGTACGACGAGCAGGGCATCGTGCAACAGGCGGCGCGCGCGGTGAAGCGCGCCGTTCCGGACCTGCTCGTGATCGGGGACGTGTGCCTGTGCGACTACACCGACCACGGGCATTGCGGCGTCATCGAGGACGGCGACGTGGACAACGACGCGTCGGTGTACCTGCTCGGCAAGGTCGCGGTGACCCAGGCCCGCGCCGGCGTCGACGTGGTGGCGCCGAGCGACATGATGGACGGGCGGGTCGCGGGGATCCGCAAGGCGCTCGACGCGGCCAAGCTGTCGCGCGTGCCCATCATGTCGTACGCGGCGAAGACGGCCTCGGCCTTCTACGGTCCGTTCCGGGAGGCGGCCGGCTCCGCGCCGCAGTTCGGCGACCGCCAGTCCTACCAGATGCAGGGCACCAACGCGGACGAGGCGATGCGGGAGATCCGCCTCGACGTCGAGGAGGGAGCGGACATCATCCTGGTGAAGCCCGCGCTGCCCTGCCTGGACCTGGTGCGACGGGCCAAGCAGGAGTTCGGCTCTCCGCTCGCGGCGTATCAGGTGAGCGGGGAATACGCGATGATCAAGGCGGCGGCGGCGCGCGGCATGCTGGACGAGACGCGCGCCATGTGGGAGACGTTGTACGCGATCCGGCGCGCGGGCGCCGACATCATTCTCAGCTACTTCGCGCCGACCGCGGCCGAGGGGCTTTAGGTCCGCGGGAGCAGGACCGCCTTCCACAGCGCCCCCGCCACGCCGGCCCCGATCAGCGGGCCGATCCAATAGACCGCGTGGGCGTTCCACTGCCATGCAACCAGCGCCGGACCGATGGCGCGGGCGGGATTCATGACCGCGCCGGTGAAGCCCCCGCCGACCAGGGCGTCGACGAAAATGGCGAGGCCGATGCCGAATCCGCCGATCTTGGGCGCCTCGGGCGACACTGCGGTGCCGAACACGGCGCTCACCAGGAAGAACGTGAGCATCGCTTCGATCCAGACGCCCTGCATGAACGTGACCTCGTTGCCGAGTCGCGGCGTGCCGACGAGCGCGAGGCCGACCGCCGCGTGCGGCAGCATGGCCTTCAGCAGCGCCGCGCCCACGACCGCGCCGGTGAGCTGCGCGCCGATGTACTGCCACGCGACGCGGCCGCTCACGCGGTTCGCGATCCACAGGCCGAACGTCACCGCGGGATTGATGTGGCCGCCGGAGATGCTCATCGTCATCGACACGATGATCGCCATGGCGACGCCGTGCGCCAGGGCGACGCCGAGCGAGCCGATGCTCGCCGGCGTCGTGCCGGCGGCGACGAGCGCCACGACGCTGCCGGCGCCGAGAAACACGAACAGCAGTGTGCCGACGAACTCGGCCGCGAGCGGCCGCAGCTGCTTGGGCATGAGACGATCCTCGGGGTTGAGGGAGAATCCGGATTGGCGTAGGGGCGCAGCATGCTGCGCCCCTACGTCCGCCGCAGGACGAGCGACGCGTTGATCCCGCCGAAGCCGAACGAGTTGGTGAGCACGATCTCGGGAGCGGCGGCGCGGCCCTCGCGCGGCAGGCAATCCAGGTCGCAAGCGGGGTCGGGGCGCTCGAGGTTGAGGGTGGGCGGGAGCCAGCGGCGCTCGACCGCCAGGGCGCAGATGGCCGCCTCGATGGCCCCGCTGGCGCCGAGGGCGTGCCCGTAATAGCCCTTGGTACCGCTGACGCTCAGGCGGTAGGCGTGCGCGCCGAACACCTGCTTGATGGCGGCGGTCTCGGTCGAGTCGTTGAGCGGCGTGGAAGACCCGTGCGCGTTGATGTAGCCGACGTCGTCCGGCGCGACGTGCGCATCGGCGAGCGCGAGCCGCATCGCCCGGGCCGCCTCGCGGCCGTCGGGGCGGGGCGCCGTCATGTGATAGGCGTCGTTGGTGAACGCGTAGCCCGCGAGCTCGGCGTAGATGCGGGCGCCCCGGGCCACGGCGCGCTCCCGCTCCTCCAGCACCAGCACCGCCGCGCCCTCCCCCATGACGAAGCCGTCCCGACCCTCGTCGAAGGGACGGGACGCGTGCGCTGGGTCGTCGTTGCGGGTGCTCATCGCCCGGATCACGCTGAAGGCCGCATAGGTCATCGGCGCCAGCGGCGCTTCCGCTCCGCCGGCGAGCATGACGTCGGCGCGGGCCTCGCGGATCGCGTGGAAGGCCTCTCCCACGGCAATGGTGCCCGATGCGCAGCTCATCGCGTTGGTCGAATTGGGGCCGGAGAATCCGAATTCGATCGCGATGTTGCAGCTCGCGGCGCCGGGAAACACGGCGAGCGCGAGCGCGGGATCGAGCCCGCGCGGCCCTTCGAGGCGGAACCGCTCGACCTGCGATTCCGCGAACGCCACGCCGCCGAGCGCCGAGCCCATCATCGCGCCCGCCCGATCCGAGGGCTCGCGCGCGGGATCGAGCTCGGCGTCGGCCACGGCAAACCGCGCGCTCGTCACCGCCAGCTGGGAAAACCGGTCGAGCCGCTTGGCGCGCTTGGCGTCCAGGTGGTCGTGCGGCCGGAAATCGGGGATTTCGGCCGCGATCCTCGAGCGGTAGGGAGTCGGATCGAATCGGGTGAGCTCACGCACCGCGGAGGTGCGCGCCGTGAGTCCCGCCCACAACCCGTCGGCCCCCGTGCCGATCGGCGTGACTGCGCCCACTCCCGTGATGACCACCCGCCGCGCCCCGTTTTTCACCGACGGCCCTCCTCCGCTTCCCGTTTGATCCCCGCAAGCGTGCGGGACGCGATCCCGTGGATGAAGACCGGCCCGATCACGAGCCGCGCGGCCCAGGCGCCGGCGAGCGGCCACGGCGGACCGTCCCACTCGTGGACCACCGTCACGTCCACCCCGTCCGGGCCGGATGCGAGCCGCCACACCACATCCATCCCGCTCGTGATACCCCGCACGTGCCGGTAGCGAATTTCGCGTGCCGGCCGGTCCACGGTCATCTCCGACACCCACCACGTAGGGTAGCGCACCGGTCCGAACGGTCGCCACGCCGCCATTTCCACGGTGCCGCCGCCGTTGCGGCGTTCGAGAAAGCGAACCCAACGGTAGTGCGCGAGGATATCGGGCCAGCGCTCCACGTCCGTCGCCAGGTCGAGGACCCGATCGACCGGGGCCCGGATGACTACTCCGTCGATGGTGACCATGCGGCCACGATCCGGGCCCCGAGCCTGTACCCCGCTGCGGTTCGCACGCCCGCCTCCTGTAGCATCGCGTTGAGCTCGCCTGTCGTGTAGCCCCGCTTGAGCGACACCACCGCGTCGTGCCGGGTCACGCCGCTCATCGCAAGGCCGACCGATGCCGCCCACACGCCCGCCATGGCCGCGCGCGACCGGCGCAGGTCCGCGAGCACCACCGCCCGCCGGGCGACGCGGTCGAACGTCGCGATCCAGCGCACGGCGGCCGCCCGTGGAACATGGTGCAGCACCTGGCTCGCGACGATCACGTCGACCGAACGCGGCCCGAGCGGTAGCCAGGAGCCATCCGCCACTATCATTGCCAGGCCGCCGGCGCGCGCCAAGCGGGCGGCGGTGCGGCTCAGGTCCATGCCCATCGGTGTGAGCTCGACGCCGTGGCGACGCGCGGCGGCGACCGCGGCGCGGGGGATGTCGCCGAGCCCGGTACCGATGTCCAACAGGGTCCACGTTTCCCGTTTCCCGGTTCCCGTTTCCCATCCACTCCGTTCGAAAAAGGGCTCGAGTTCCCGCACCACCGCCCGCGTCCCGCCGAACAGCGCGTTCAAGCGCGCGATATCGTGCAGCTCCTTCCCGACCGCGACTGGGTCGGCTCGCGGATCGTCCAGCAGCTCGTTGCCGATCATCGGTTCCCCCCGCCCCCGCCCCCCAGACCGGCATAGCCACCGCGGTAGTAGAGTAACGGGTCGCGGTCGGACACCGCGCCTCCGGTGACCACGCCGAAGAACACGGTGTGGTCACCCCCGGGGGCCTCCGCTTGTTTCTCGCATTCGATGCTCGCGAGCACGCCTTCGAGCACCGGCAGCCCGTGCCGTGTTTCACTGTAGCCGATGCCGTCGAAGCGGTTCGGATGCTCCTCCGCGAACCGCCGGGAGATCGCTTCCTGATCGGCGGCGAGCACGTTGACCACGAAGCGGTCCGCCGCCTTCAGCGCGGGGTGCATGTCGTTGTCACGGGCCACCGACACCAGCACGAGCGGCGGATCGAGCGAAACCGACGCCACGGAGCTCGCCGTCATCCCGACGGGCTTGCCTGCCCGGTCGCGCGTGGTGACGACCGTGACCCCGGTCGCGAAGCGGCCGAGCAGCTGGCGGAACTGCGAGGGGTCGACGCCGTGCATGGTCACCAGAGCAGTCGGGCGAGGACGCTCGGGGCGAGGACGCGGCCCGCCGGGACGATGTTCCCGGTCGCGCTCACAACAAGATCCGCGAGGTCGGGGCGTCGCGCCAGGCGGCCCACGACGCGGTCGGTGAGGGCGGGAGAACCGACGCCGAGCCCGATCAGACGCTCGAGCAACCACTTGCCGCGAAACGCGCGGCGGCGGGCGCGCTGATACGACTGGACCGGCGTGCTGGCCCTGACCCCGGGGGCAAGCCCGGGAATCACGCAGTCCGCCACGAGCTCGGCGCCGCGCAGCGCCGTGTGGATCCCTTGCCCGGTGAACGGGTCGAAGAAGTCCGCGGCGTCGCCCACCAGGAGCGCTCCCGGCACCGCGGCGACGCTCGCCCACTGGGCGAACGGTCCCGTGGTGAGCACCTCGCGGACCAGACGGCGCGGGTCGAACCGGCCCGCGAGACCCGGGAAGCGGGTCAACTCGGCGAAGAATTCGGTGCGGTAGTCCCGGGCGCGCGCCCGGACGACGCGCCGCGGCAGGACGAGCGCCACCGTGGTGATCCCGCCGCCCACGGCCCCCAGCCCCACATACCCGCGGTCGCTCACGTGCAGCTCCCCGACCTGATCCACGCCCGCGACGTCCGCGACGTGCGCGGTGAACGCGAAGCGACGGGGCGGGGAGTAGCGCACCAGTCCGAGCCGGCGAGCGACCACGGAGCGCAGCCCGTCGGCGCCCACGACGATGCGACTCCCGTACGTTTCCCGTTTCCCGTTTCCCGACCGGCCGACCACACCGGAGATGATCCCGCCGTCGGAGACGAGGTCCTCGACGGTGACGCCTTCGCGCACCTCGACGCCGGCCCGTGCCGCGGCGGCGAGGAGGATTGCATCGAACGACGTCCGGGGCAGCGCCAGGCTGTAGGGCCGTGAGGCGCCGCGGAACCGGCCGACCATCGCGGCGCCGCCGGGCGCGACGACCTTCATGCCGTACAGCCTGGCGTGCGTGGCGCGCTCGACCGCGCCGAGGATCTCTCCGCCCAGTCGCTCGAGCACGTCGGTCGTCGCGGGGCTCAAGTACTCCGAGCACGGCTTGTCGCGAGGGAAGCGCGCGCGGTCGAGCAGCAGCACCGACGCGCCGGCGCGGGCGAGCAACAGCGCGGTCGTGGCTCCTGCCGGGCCCGCGCCGACGACGACGGCGTCCCGGATCAGTGGGAACCCAGCAGCGCGACCGCGGCGCCGCACAAGGTGGCCGCCAGGTTCACGCCATCGTTGTCCAGCCATCCCCACCCGGTGGTCAGCCGGACCGGCTCATGGCACACCGTATCGCCGCGCTCGAACCGCGCGTCGCACGCGGGGCACTGGTACTTGCCCTGGAGAGTTGCGCCGAGCAGCGAGTCCGCCAGCATTCCAGCGACACCTGCGCCCGTGAGGGTGGCCAACCCCGGGGCCACGCCCCGGGGTGCCAGAGCGTGCGCCAGCCACGCGATCACGAGCGCGCCAGCCACGGCGCCAATCGTTCCCAGGGCCGTGATGCCCCCGGACGTGCCGCGAGTCACGCGGCGTCCTGACGTGATGAGACGGGGAGCGAAGGGGGAGAAGGCGCCGATCTCGGTGGCCCAGGTGTCGGCCGCGGCGGCGGCGATAGCGCCGGCCGCCGCGGTCCATGCGCCGAGCAGCGCCGCGACGGTGGCGACGCCGCCGTTGGCCACCACCTGCCGTGCGCTGCGCCGCGGGCTGTGCCGCTCCGCGAGCTGTGTGAGGAGACTACCGGAGAGAAAGAACGCGGCGAGCAGCGCCAGCCCGCGCCAGCCGAGGCCCCACGTGGTGCCGGCCCCCACCGCGCAGGCCGCGATCAGCCCGCCGCGGGTGAGCCACCTCACTCGTCGAGCAGCTCGTCCAGTATCCGGCGGCGCAATTCGGGAGACGCGCCTTGCGCCCGGCAGCGCGCCCGCACGAACGTGAGGAACACCTTTTCGAAATCGAAACTCTCCCCGCACGGCGGGCACTCGGCGACATGCTGCCGGATCTCCTCCATCACGGCCGGCGTGAGCTCCCGGTCGAGATACTCGTAGAGGTGCTCCTTGCACTCCCGGCAATTCATGTCGCGTTCCCTTTGATGTATCCCATGCCGACCGCGTACTCGTACAGCTTCTTTTGCAGCAGGCGCCGCGCCCTGAACAGCCGGGACTTCACGGTACCGACCGGCACCTCCAGCACGCGGGCGATTTCCTCGTACGACATGCCCTCCACGTCGCTCAACACCACCGTCTCCCGAAATTGTTCCGGGAGCGTGTCGATGGCCCGGAGCACCTCGTCGTCCACGATGCGGTCGAAGAATGTTCCTTGCGGGTCGTCGTCCTGGACCTCTTCGAAGACCGAAAACGGCTCGATCGCGTCGATGTCCACGGTCTCGGGGTGTCGCGTGCGCCGGCGGTACTCATTAATGAAGGCGTGCCGCAGGATCGTCAGCAACCAGCCCTTGGCGTTGGTGCCCCGCTCGAACTGGTGCCACGCGCGGTAGGCCTTGAGCATGGTCTCTTGAACGAGGTCATCGGCTTCGGCCGGATTGCCGGTGAGGCGCAGGGCGACCCGGTACAGGCTGTCGAGATGGATCAGCGCCTCGCGCTCGAAGCTCGCCCGTTTGTCGGCCTCGGCGGCGGGGGTCGGTGCTGGTGGCGTGGGGGGCGTGGGTGGGGTCATGGCGTCACGTAACCTCTCCCCGCGCGACCGGGTTCCGCAATGGGGTGGTGGCGGCTAGGTTTCGCGCGCCGTGATCCACAGCATCGTCCCGCTCGCCGTCCTGGAGGCGGTCAAGAACCTCGACACGCCGGTCGAGGACGGACTGTCGGAGTTCGCCGAGGAGCTCTTGTCCAAGCGACTCGGCCTCTCGGACACGGTGGCGATGCAGCTGCGCGAATACGAAGGGATGGTGCGGCGCGATGCCGGCGCGGATCCGGCGCACGTGGAGGCGCTGCTGCGACTGGTGGGCCGGCGCCCCGACGCCGACCTGGTGTTCGCCGACGCTGCTGCGGCTGCTCGTGGGGTTCGAGGGCGCCATGCTCCACGTCTCGTGCCGCGCGACCGGCGGCGAGGCGTGCGAGTGGCGGGCCGCCCCGCCCGATCCGCGCCACCACTGATGACTCCGCCGCTGCTCGACGGCTTCGACTTCGCCGCGCTCACGGACGCGCTCGCTGTGCTCGGCGCCGACGGCTGGCTGGTCTACGATTTCCGCAAAGTGAACCCCGTTGCCGAGCGGATCCTCGGCCCCACGGGGATGGGGACGCGGCGCCTGTTCGTGCTCCTGCCCCGGGCGGGACGCCCCATCGCCGTCGCCCATCGCATCGAGCTGCAACCGCTCGCCGGCTTTCCGGGGGAGGTGCGGCCCTACGGCTCATGGCGCGAGCTGCACGGCCACCTGGGCACGCTGGTGCGCGGGCGCACGCTCGCCGTCGAGATCTCGCCGCTGGACCAGGTCCCGTACCTGGATCGGCTGCCGCACGGTGTCGTGCAGCTGCTCGAGTCGTTCGGGGCCCGGCTGGTGTCCTCCGCGCCGCTGGTGTCGCGGTTCGCGGCGCGCTGGTCGGCGGACGAGCTCGCCGGTCACCGCGGCGCCGCGGAAGCGCTGGCGGGGATCGCGCGCGACGCGTTGTCGTGGACGGGCAGTGAAGCGGCGCGCGGCGCCGAGGTGCGCGAGACGGGCGTGCAGGCGCGCGTGCGGGAGGCGATCGAGCGTGCCGGCCTGTGGACCAACGAGGGCCCCATCGTCGCGTTCGGGCCCACGAGCGCCATGCCGCACTACGAGCCGCACGCGGGGGCGGACCGCCGGCTCGCGCCGGGCGACGTGGTGCTGCTGGACCTGTGGGCGGGGCCGGGGCGCGGCTCGGTGTTCGCCGATCAGACGTGGATGGGCTTCGCGGGGCGGGCGCCCGACGCGGAGGTCCGTCGCGTGTGGCAGACGGTCAAGGCGGCGCGCGACGCCGCCGTGCGGTACCTGCGGGAGCACTGGCGCCCGGACGGCGTCGTGACCGGAGCGGAGGTGGACGACGCGGCGCGCGGCGTGATCCGCGACGCCGGGCTGGGCGACTACTTCGTGCATCGCACCGGGCATTCGATCGACCGCGATCTGCACGGCTCGGGGCCGCACATCGACAACTTCGAAACCGAGGACGCGCGGGCGCTGGTGCCGGGCGTCGGGTTCTCGATCGAGCCCGGCATCTATCTGCCCGAGCGGTTCGGCATGCGCAGCGAGATCAACGTCTACATCGACACCACCGGGCCCGAAGTGAATCCGCGCACGCCGCAGCACGAGCTGTTCCTGCTCTGACGGCCGGGCGCGGGGGGCTCACCACACCGCGAGCACCAACCCC
>WNFW01001269.1_pt1 | contig 16934 bp, 12 predicted proteins | sample 5400131 | NCBI WGS metagenome assembly WNFW01 (sample SAMN13153362, study PRJNA577476) | soil metagenome | isolation source: 20 cm soil or saprolite under grassland replicate 1 | place: USA:California | collected 2016-06-15 | reverse complement strand
CGACTTGCGTTTCCCTTCCTGTCTGTTTCTGTCTGGACTGAAGATTGACAAGCTCGACGGTATTCAGGTCGACCGCTAGAAGCGCATCATTGATCGAAGTCGACAGTTCTCCCATGTACCGAGGTTTGTCCCGGAGGAGTTTGTCGAGGGCACTCAGGAGCCGCACGTTGTAGACTCCGAAGTTTGCGCTTCGCCGTTTGGCCACGATACCTACCGTCTTTGGAATGGGGTTCCCGCAACTCGAAATACGCTGCGGTCCATACATGAGATATATACATGACCCTTAGGGGTTGTTCAAGGTTAGCCTAGTCCAATACCGTTTGATGGCTCTGGCTAATCCGACTACTGTTGGAACTCAGCTTGAAGAGAAGGCTTCGCTGACCTTTCTACTGGATCCGAAGTTGGTGCGAGGCGTGTGGCGCGTTTTTCGCGGCGAGGTTTAGACTGAGGCTCAGGGGCAAAATCACCTCGCACAGCGGGGCAGAACACACGCCAAATACAGGGCAGAGCAAAGGTCTCCATGGCGACCACAAAAGGCAAAGATTAGCGTCAACACCAGCAACGTTTGATATCAGACTCTTCCCAACCCCACCTTTGCCTTGCAGCAATATGTGAATCGACGTTTTGCTGCTTGCATTGCTACTTGTGTTTGTCACTGGACTCCTCCCTTCCGATTACCGGCGTTTTTACATTCCGTGTACCTCGCCAATGAAAACCAGGCCTGTTTTCTTCTAGCCGCTTTAGGTTCTCAAATGGGTCGCGTTCCTGAACTGTCTCCACTTTTGTTTCCTGCAACTGTTGCACCGCAGGAGAACTATCTTGTTTTCCCCGGCTGCCGGCCGCGGTGGGCGCCCTCATTTTTCTGGCGCGCGAGACAGTCATGTGAAACCCACGGTAGGTAATCTGTAGCCCTTCCTTTCGCAGTGCTTTCCAGATGGCTTTGAGGCGCTGGCCTGAATTCAGGGCCGCTTCTATTCGAGGTAGAAGAGATCGAATGAGGGCAGACTTTGTCTCGGGCGGAGCGGCGGCGAGTTTGTCAAGGCAGCTCTCGTAGTCTTTATCCATTGACAGAGCCTCTATGCTACGGTATGTATAGCACCATGACATGTGAATGTAAAGCGCAAACAAAGTCTGAGTGAACAGAAATGAACGAGAGTCCACAGAAGTCAACCCGAGTCAACAGAAGTCGGCACAAAGTGAACGCTGGTCAACGCTTATCGTCAGAAATGAACCCGAGTCATCAGCAATAGGAGGTTTGTGCATGGGATGCACGCGGACCATCTGCGAAGGACTCAGTTATTGGAACATAAAGGGTTGGGGCCACTTCGTGGTGGATTCTCGGCCTAACCGGTTACATTTTAAAAAGATCGCGCCTCATCATATTTCCATCCTCGCAGGCATCAGAATCTCAACGAGTCTCCAATTGCGTCGTGTAAGCAGGACGCTCCCAGCACAAAACTAATTCAGAAAACCTAAACGCAACCTAAATCTTGTGAAGCATACATCCCACAGTATGCGCAAAACAGCGGCTCTTGTATTGAAGACCTTACTCTGAAAGGTGCATTTTGCTCTGCAGTTCTTTAAACCGCGAATTCGAACGCAGGCTATCCAATTCCGGGTCGACCTTTATGAACACAAGCCCATTCGAACGATCCTCATAAGCCTTTTCCAGCCAGTCCATCGCTTTTTCGTTTTCGCTCAAGCCAGCATAAACGAGCGCAACATAAAACGGCGCGACGTATTGTTTCTTCGATTGCTCCATCAGTTGGTTGAGAACGGCTCGTGCTTCCGCAGTTCTCTTCGCGCCGCCGTACGCGTGGCCGAGCCCTGCGAGCATCAGCGGACTATTCGGAGAAATGGCCGTTGCTTTTTGCAATTGCTCAATGGCCTGCGGATAATTGCCCTGTTGCTCGTAGATTTCCCCAAGGACAAGATGGGCCAGCGCGAAGTTCGGGTCCATCTCCAGAGTATTGCGCAACTGTTCGAACGCTTGCTTGTAATGGCGCGCCATGTACAGCCGCCAGCCCAGGCTAAACTTTATGCTCAGGGAGAGTGGATCGATTTGACGCGCGAGGTTGATTTCCTCCACGCTCTCCTGAGCGCGGCCCATCGCCATGAGATAGAGTGAATAGCGTTGGTAGGCGGTGGCATAACTCGGATTCAGTTCGATGGCGCGCTGAAATCCGCTCGCCGCGGCCGGCCAATCCCAATCGTAATTGAAGCGCACGCTAGCAAGGGAGGTTTCCGCCTCTCCGAGCGAACTGTCGATTTCCAGCGCCTTTTGTGCAGCCGCCTTGGCTTTCAGACCTGCTTCGGCAGGGGACATTGTGCCGACAATGGTTGAGCCCACGACGCTGTAGCAGTCCGCGAGGCCGGCGTATCCGAGCGCATAGGTGGGATCCTTCTTCGTAGCAGCTTCGAAATACTCGATGGCTCTAGAAATTCCTTCGTATGAGCGCTTGTTCCAGTAGTAGCGGCCTTTCAGATAATCTTCGTAGGCTTCCGGATTGAGGGGCCGCGGACTGCTCGCCAGCCGCTTCTGATCTTCCGGAGTCAGCTGGACACTAATTTGGTTGACAATTGCACTGGCAACCTGCCCTTGCAATGTCAGAATGTCCCCCACAGGGCTCTCATACGATTCGGCCCAGATCTGGCGATCGGTGGAAACTTGGACTAGCTCTGCCGTAATGCGAACACGATTCCCTGCGCGCAGAACTGTTCCTTCGACGACTCCATCCACGTTCAGGTCACGGGCGATTTCCGAAAGGGGTTTGCGATTGTCCTTATAAGCCATCGCCGTCGTTCGCGAAATGATTCGCAGGGAACGGATTTTCGCAAGATGAGCGATCAATTCGTCGGTCATGCCATCGGCGAAGTAGTCTTGATCCTTATCCCCGGAGACGTTCTCGAGCGGGAGCACAACCAGCGACGTAATTCGCTGAGAATTGGCCTTGCCGGCGTTGACTTTATGAATCGAGTATGCCGTGATGCCCAGAACCAGGATCGCACCCGCCGCGATGATTCCTGCTCTCTGGACGGTTTTCTGTACGCTCTGCGGCTTCTTATCCGGCCCCGCGACCCCAGAGGGCTCAGCTAATTCTTTGGGCACTCCCGCCGCCCTCATGGTCAGGGCGGCCTCAGGCACCAGCGCTTCAAGGTGCACCTGCACGGGTCTCTCTAGCAGCGGAGCGGCCACCACGTCGATGGGGGCAATGAACCGATAGCCACGTTTGGGGACGGTCTCGATGAAGCGCGGATTCTCAGGGGAGTCGCCCAGGGCTTCGCGGAGCCGCATCACGGCAGTGTTCAGACTGTGATCAAAATCCACAAATGTACCGTCGGGCCATAACGCATGTCGTAGCTCATCCCGGTTGACCAGCCCACCGCGATGTTCGAGCAGGAGCAGGAGAATTTGCAAAGGTTGCTCTTGGAGCCTGATCTTCCGGCCCTGCTTCCTGAGTTCGGCGGCCTCCAAGTCGATTTCAAAAACGCCGAAGCGAATTAGTTTAGCGGTATGGGTAGCCGGGTCCATAGCACAGGAAGTGTGTCGAGGGAAGTATAGTCTCGGAGGAAATAGAGGTCAAAGCCGTGTTACAACGCTCCATAAGCTCTTTATTATCTGCGGTTCCATCCGTGACCTAGAAATGTTTTGGATGTGACGCATAGAGCATTGCAATCGTTTTCCATCCTGGGTCAGAGTCGCGCAACGCTGCGTGGTCCGGCAGAAACCGGACAGGGCACCCATTACCCATTTCAAGTCGATTGATTTGCTAAGGATCAAGCGAGCGTGTTCAGGGAATTAGAACCTGGGAATTGAGTCCTTTGCGGTATTTGGGGGAATTGATTTTGCAGGAGGGGGGAACAATGAACTTCGGAAGTACGAAGAAGATCAGTGCCGGCACTATCGTGATCGCGTTCTTCTTATTCGCCTTTTTTGTCTTTGCAAAGCCAGCCCAGGCACAATTGGCAGGGGCAAATCTGTCTGGAGTTGTTTCCGACGAGTCGGGTGGCGCGGTGGCGAGTGCGAAAGTTTCCATCAAAAACCTTGCGACCGGGGACGTCCGCGAAGTCATCACGAACACGGATGGAGTATATTCCGCGCCAAACCTTTCCCCGGGCAACTACGAGGTAACCGTGACGGCTAACGGTTTCCAAACCACGGTGCAAAAGGGGATCACGCTCACTGTCGGAGCTCAGCAGGCACTGAATTTCAGTTTGAAGGTCGGGCAGCTCACTCAAACAATCACTGTAAACGAAGCTCCACCCTCCGTGGACACAACAAGCTCTACGGTTACCGCAACCGTCGAGCAAAGGACGGTCGTAGAGCTTCCCTTGAACGGGCGCGATTGGACGCAGCTGGCGACCCTCCAACCGGGCGTTATCAGCGTCCGTGCGCAGGCTTCGACGGGGGCAACCGCCAATCGTGGAAACCGTGGTTTTGGCGACCAGCTTGCCGACAGCGGGCACCGTCCCAATGAGAACACCTACCGGATTGATGGTATCAACATCAATGATTACTCGAATGGCGCGCCTGGCAGCGTGCTCGGGGCCAGCTTGGGCGTAGACGCCGTCCAAGAGTTTTCTGTCGTGACTACCAACTACACCGCGGCATATGGGCGCACCTCCGGCGCCGTTATCAACGCCATCACCCGGTCTGGTAGCAACCAATTCCATGGCTCCGGTTATTTTTTTGATCGTGACAAAGTCTTAGACGCCCGCAACTTCTTCGATGGCCCTAAGATTCCCCCATTCCGTCGCACTCAGTTTGGCGGGTCCGCCGGGGGTCCGATTATCAAGGATAAGACGTTCATCTTTGGTGATTACGAGGCCGTCCGTCAGAGTCAGAGCCTCAGCTTCAGCGATATTATTCCTTCGGCCGCTGCGCGGGCCGGTAATTTGTGTTCCGCTCCCAGCGCCGGTGCTACGTGTACACCCCACACGGTGACGGTAGATTCCAGAGTTGCACCATACCTCGGGCTGTGGCCGGACCCGACGAAAGTAACGGCAATAGCAACACAGAACAACGGCGACACTGAGACTATAAGGACTGCCGGGCTTAAGGTCCTTAACGAGAACTATTTCACAATCAAGGCGGACCACAAGATTTCAGCGAGCGACTCGCTGAACGGGAGCTATTTTTTTGATAAGGCGCCACAGGCCACGCCGGACAATTTGAACAACAACATTCATCAAGTTTTTACCAAGCGGCAAATGTTCGGGATCGCAGAAAATCACATCTTTAATCCCGCGCTTGTCAATACCGCCAGGTTCGGCTTCAACCGAGTTGTCGGATTGGTGAATCAGCCCTTAAGAGCGGTCAATCCAGTCGCGGGAGACACGAATCTGGGCATAAGCGCCGGTCTATTCGCCCCGCTGATCGAAGTTTCGGGGGAAATCAGTTCTGCAGGAGGTTTGGGAAATCTATCCTTCTTTGGACATCACTACAACTCCTTCCAGGCCTACGATGACATCTTTTGGACAAGAGGGAAGCACTCAGTGAAATTCGGATTCGCCTTCGAGCGCATGCAATACGACGTCTTGTCGAAAGTTAGACAGAATGGGGACTTTCGGTTCAACGCAACAAGCGTTACACCGCTCGAAAATTTTCTTACCAACCATCCGGCCCAAGCGCTGCTTCTTTCGCCTGCTGTCAGAGGTGAGGTGGGAACCCGGGACAGCCTGTTCGGGGGCTACATTCAGGATGATTGGCGCCTAAGATCCAACTTGACTTTGAACATCGGGCTACGCTATGAAATGCTCACCGATCCGCGCGAAGCACATGGCAAGTTCGGGCTGCTGAACTCGTTTTCCGCGCCTGCGGGATCGGGACCCTGCCCCAACGTATTCCCGAATGCTTTCGGCCCGACGAGCGTCCCAGGTTGCACCGTGCCTGTGGGGAGTATGTGGGAAAGCAATCCCACGACTCACAATTTTGATCCGAGAATCGGTTTCTCCTGGGATCCCTTCCACGATGGAAAAACGGCCCTACGCGGCGGATTCGGACTTTTCGATGTTCTACCGCTGCCGTACGTCTTTACGATAGGGGATTCTCTTACGTATCCGTTCTCTCTCTCATTCAGCCAGCGAGGCCTGCCCGCGGGTTCCTTTCCCGACGTTCTGCCGTTCATAAATCCAACAGCTCCGGGAACTCGCTGGGTCGATCAGCACGCCCACCGCAGCTATGCGATGAATTGGAACGTCAATATCCAGCGTCAGCTCACCTCCAAAGTCTCTGCGCAGATCGGATACGTTGGTTCGCATGTCGTGCACAACGCATTCACCACAGACGACAGCAATCAAGTAATCGCCACGTTGATCAATGGGCAGTACTTCTGGCCCATACCAGTGGGGAGCGGCACAATTGCAAACCCGAACTCTGCTTTTATTCGCCCCATCTTTTTTGATGGCACGTCCAAATACAACGGCCTTCAGGCCCAACTTGCGGCAAGGGACTTGCATGGCTTCCAGGCTCAGACCGCATACACATGGAGCAAATGCTTGTCCGACGGAGACGGCGCACAACTGGGCGATCCCTACCAGAACTCGCTGAGTTCGCTAATCTTTTTTGACAAGGCTGGAAGCAGGCACGGCCCCTGTGACTTTGACATTCGCCAAAACCTATCCGTGAATTATCTCTACAGCCTGCCGAGCCCAGGTGGCGATTCGACATTGAAGTGGGTTGCCGGGGGTTGGCAAGTGGGAGGGATTATCACTGCCAGCACGGGTGTGCCGTTCACCGTGGTCACCGGAGCGGATCCGCTCGGGCAAAATAGCTCGGACCAGTTTGACTATCCGGATCGAGTAGCTGGATGTAACCCGATCAATTCAAATTTCAAGAGCATCGCGGGCCTCACTTATCTCAATGCTAGCTGCTTCCAGCTTGCCCCGCCCACAGCAAACGGCATCAGAATGGGCAACAATGGACGCAACCAGTTGTATGGCCCAAAGCTAGTGGATGTGGATTTCTCGGTGATCAAAAACACTCACGTTCCACGAATTTCAGAAGCGTTCAATGTGCAATTACGCTTTGAGTTCTTTAATCTTTTCAACCACGCGAATTTCCAAGCGCCGTTGGACAACAACACGCTGGGAGGGAGCTTGGGTCAGATTGACGCGACGACCACAACCTCACGTCAGATTCAGCTTGGAGTTAAATTCCTTTGGTAGGAGTTAGCCTTCTGCTACGAAGAGAAGGCCGTGCTTTTCAGGCATGACCTTCTCTAGCGAAGTGACGACTTCTGTTCATCGAGTCGCGGCTGAGCAGAGAATCTGAGCGTTTTACCAACTCTTCTGGCCCGGTGCGCCCATCGGAAGATACATCATTCGCTCCGGTCACAGGTAGAGTTCGCAGCAATCAGCGCTACGGGGACTAAAGCATCCTTTGAATCATCCGACCACCGCTTCCGCACAATCTCCTACCGTGACTGGCCCCGCAAACTCACGCGCTGCCACCGGTGTCCGCTGGTGCATCATGGGCATCGTCATGTTGATCATGGCGGTGACCGCGCTAAACCGTCTTAACCTGAGCATCGCAGGCAAGACTATCGAGGAAGAGTTTGCTTTAGACACCATCAAAATGGGGCGCATCTTCAGTTCCTTCCTCTGGGGCTACGCCCTGTTTCAAATTCCCTGGGGATACATCTGCGACCGCCTTGGCCCTATGCGCACGTTGACCGCGTCCATCCTGTGTTTCGGCCTCGGCGCTGGAATGATGGGAGCTGCGCCACGCATCGCGGAGGGCGCCGGGATCAGCGTCTTGCTGATGTTCCTAATCATTCGCTTCCTCACCGGAGTCGGCGAGGCGGCCGTCTCGCCGAGCTGCATTCGCATGATTGCCTCGTGGACTAGTTTGAGGGAACGCGGCTTTGCCAGCGGATTGCAAAGCGCCGGCCTGGGCCTCGGTGGAACTCTGACTCCCATTTTCATCGCCTGGTCCACCCTCCATTACGGCTGGCGCATCTCATTTTACTTGTGTTCCGCACTGGCGCTTCTCACGGTCATGATTTGGCGCGCTTACGCGACTGATTGGCCGGAGGAACACAAGACCGTCAATGCCGCTGAACTTGCCCACATTCATCCTGGCGCTCGGGGCGGCGATGACTTGCGGCGCCTGACGGCGCACGCCAAGAGCGTTCCTTGGTTTAAAATGATCGCCAGCTCGTCAGTGTGGGCTCTAATTCTCGCTTATGGCTGCCAGGGTTACGCATTCTACGTGTACTACAACTGGTTTTACTTTTACGCCGTGAAGGTGCGTGGCCTGAAAATGATGGAAGCCGCCGCTTGGACTTCTGCTCCTTTCCTGGCTATGGCTCTGCTTTCTCCTGTTGGCGGCTGGTTCTCCGACCACTTATCTCGCCGTTCCGGGCGACGCCAGGGGCGAATCTACGCTGTATGGCTCGGCATGGGAATCTCGGCGATTCTTCTTCTCACGGGAAGCCACCTCACCATTACTATGATTGCGCTCCCCATGATCGCTCTTGCCGCCGGCTTCAACTACTTTGCCACCTCCAATTTCTGGGCTTCTTGCATTGACCTTGCCCCGGATTTCTCGGCCTCGCTTTCTGCGCTCATGAACACGGTGGGGAATGTGGGTGGAGCAATTTCGTCAACGGCCACGGCCTATCTCGCTGTCCACCAAGGCTGGAGCCGCGCACTGGACGTCGCCGCGCTGATCACCGTAGGCTCGGGATTGCTCTTTTCGGTCGTGAATGCGGGTCGGACTATCGAAGAGAAATCACCTTAGACAGGTTGATGGAGCAGGCAAGAGGGCCCAGGAAAAATGTCCAAGCGAGAGGTCAACGCAATGAAAAATCGTCGTTTCGTTGTTCTAAGCATCCTACTGCTTCTTTCGGGATTCGAACCAGCAAACTCGAACGCACAAGAACAACAAGCGCTTCGTCTCACCCAGACGATCCCTATGCCGAACGTCAAGGGCCGCATCGACCACATGGATGTGGACGTCAAGGGGAAGCGCCTATTCGTTGCCGGACTAGAGAACGGATCGCTCGAAGTCGTGGATCTCCAGGCGGGCAAGTGGATGAAAAGCATCCCAGGGTTTCAAAAGCCGCAGGGTATCGCGTACGTGGAATCTCTCAACAAAGTGTTTGTGGCCAGCGGAGACGACGGAATGCTCCGGGTATTCCGCGGTGACACTCTCGAGTTGCTTGATTCCATCAAGCTGGAGCTGGGTCCTAACCGTGTGGCCTACGATCCGCACGCGAAGTTGCTCTATATAGGCTATGGCGGCAAGGATGCAGGCAAAGACTTCGGCGAGGTTGGGATCATCGACGCCAAAACGGACAAGCACGTTGGTGATGTGCAAGTCGCCGCTCATCCTGCCGAACTCTTGCTCGACAAATCCGGAAAGACACTCTTCGTCTTTGTTTCCACGGAAAGCAAAGTCCAGGTGATTGACACGAAAAATCGCAAGATCGTTTCAACTTGGCCTGTCAGCAGTCAACGTAACGGCGATGGCGCATTTGATGAAAAGTCCCACCGGTTATTCATGGGGACACGAACTCCGCCGGAGATGGTCGCAATGGATTCGAGTTCCGGGAAGGAAGTCGTGCATCTTCCGACTGTTGAAGGCATGGACGGCGTCTATTTCGATGCCGCGCACGGGCGAATCTACGTTTCGGGCGGCAGGGGTTTTGATGTTGGATACGTCTTCTGCTATCAGCAAAAAGACCCGGACAACTATGAGACCCTCGGGAAAATCCCGACGCGACCCGGAGCCGGCACGTCGTTCTGGTCGCCAGAACTGAACCGCTACTACGTCGCGGCGCCAGCTCATGATAACGAGGAGGCCGCGATACTTGTGTTCGAACCAGGGTCCTGAAACCCTTCGGACATGGTTGGATTTTGGTGAGTCCAGGAAGCAGTAACAATCATTCTCAGGAGGGAATATGAAGAGGCTGTTTGTCTTTAGTCTCGTTGCACTGGCGACACTGTGTGTGCTTACCATGCGAAGCACAAAGACTGCGGTAGCGCAAACGCAGACCCGTGAATTTCTCCCGTTGCAGTTGGAGGAGCAGATTCCCGTGCCCGGCGTGGCCGGCCGGCTCGATCATTTTACGGCGGACGCCAAGCGGAGGCGGTTGTTCGTTTCCGCGCTGGGCAACAACACATTGGAAGTCATCGACGTGTTCGCGGGAAGAGTTGTCCACAACATTAAAGGCCTCGCACAACCCCAAGGCCCGCTCTACGTCCCCGGCTTCGACAAGCTCTATGTGGCAACGCCGAAGACGGCAAGGTGAGAGTGTACGACGGCGCGACCTATACGCTTCACAAGACCATCGACTTTGGTAAAGACCCAGACAACATGCGGTACGACGAAGTCTCAAAGACGGTCTTTGTGGGATTCGGCGAAGACGATGGCGGCATCGCCATGATCGACCCCAAGACTGACGAACGCACCGGCCAGTTATACAAAACCGAGGGTCATCCCGAGTCTTTTCAAGTGGAGGCATCCGGTGGACACATCTATGCGAACGTGCCGGATGCGGGCAGCGTGGTGGAGTCCATCGACCGCAAAACCGGGGCACTGACGAAATGGCCGCTTAAGGGACTCCGTGGCAATTATGCAATGGCTCTGAATGAACAGGATCACCGGCTCTTTACCATTACCCGCAAGACCCCGATGATGGTCGTCCTGAATACCGAAACTGGCAACGAAGTCACTCGGCTCCGCGCCGCCGGAGAGTGTGACGACGTTTTCTTTGACGCCTCGCGTAAACGCATCTACGTCATCGGCGCCGAGGGATTCATCAGCGTCTTCCAGGAGAATGATCCTGACCACTACGAGTTGATTGCAAATGTTCCATCAGGGATTGGAATTCGTACCGGCTATTTCTTCGCCAAGCGCGATCGCTTTTATGTGGGCGTTCCTGCCAAGGGAAGCGAGCCCGCCCAAGTATGGACCTACGAGGCGGAAGACTGACAAAGCGCTAGAATATTAATCTGAAGTGTATTTATCTGCGCGGTTCCATTCTGCAGGTCGCTGAGAGGACGGTTGGTCTTTTCGATTAGCAGAGGGGTTATTTCGATGAAAGACAAAATTCATGTGGTCGACGTCACGCCGCGCGACGGGCTCCAGAACGAGCCCAATCCAATTCCAACGAAAGACAAGCTCGCTCTGATCGAGAAGCTCGTTGCCGCTGGTATCAAGCACATTCAGGCCACCAGTTTTGTTCATCCGAAATGGGTGCCGCAGCTGGCAGATGCGGAAGCCGTAGCCGCGCAACTCGACAGATTCCCTGGAGTCGAGTTTTCCGCTCTGATCCCAAACCTGAAAGGCTATGAACGGGCCGTCGCCGCCGGCATCCGCCATCTGGAGTTTGTTATCGCCGTGAGTGACACTTTCAATCGCAAAAACTTGAATCGCAGCATGACCGAATCTATCGAACTGCTCAACCAGGTCAGCAGGAGAGCCGAAGAGGATGGCGTTGTTCTGCGCTCGGGATTTTCCACCTGCTTTCATTGCCCCTTTGAAGGAGAAATTTCCAGCCGCCCTTTACTGAATGCCGTTCGAGCTGCTCGCGAACAAGGTCCCTGGCGGGTGGCCCTTTGCGACACGGATGGCATGGCGTTCCCGGATCAGGTCAGCGAAGCCCTTACCCTCATTCAGGAGGAGCTCAAAATCCCTCCGAGCGAGGTAGGGCTCCATTTTCACGACACATATGGACGGGCGCTCGCGAATACGCTGGCTGGTCTCAAGGCTGGCGTTCGTGAGTTTGATTCTACGTCCGCTGGACTCGGTGGCTGCCCCTATTGCCCCGGAGCGAGTGGCAACGTGGCCACCGAGGATCTCGTTGCGTTTCTGGATGGCATGGGATACGAATCCGGAATTGACATCGATAGATTGCTCGACGCCGCGGAATTCGCAAGCCATTTTTCTTCCAGGCCGTATCAGGGACATCTGCTTCGAGCGAAGCGGGCCGGTGCCTGCGGCGGTACACCCACTTCGGTTGGGGCCACGGTTTCTTAGTGCCAGAAGAAACCCTGGCTGAACTCTTCGCACCATTGAGGCAGGATGACTCTCCCGCTCAACGGCATTCGGGTATTGGACGTCACCAACGTTCTCGCCGGGCCCTTCTGCAGTTATCAACTCGCGTTACTGGGCGCCGAGGTGATCAAGATCGAGCAGCCTGGCCGTGGTGACCTGGCACGGATGCTCGGTGCCGATCCTGCCGCCGCCGCGCGGTTGATGGGCGCCTCCTTCGTTGCGGTAAATGCAGGCAAGCAGTCGGTCACACTGAACCTGAAAGCCCCGGAAGGCAAAGAGATTTTCAAGAAGTTTGTTCTCATTTCACACGTTGTCCTCGAAAACTTCCGCCCGAAAGTCATGAAGCGTCTACAGCTCGACTATGAAGTGCTTTCGAAGATCAATCCAAACATTGTTTATTGCGCCGTGTCCGGGTTTGGGCAGGATGGCCCGCTCGCTATGCGCCCGGCATACGACCAGGTCATCCAGGGAATATCCGGAGTGATGAGTGTGACCGGCGATGCGGAAAGCGCGCCGTTGCGCGTTGGTTACCCGGTGTGCGACACCGTGGGGGGTATTACCGCGGCACTGGCAGTCTGCGCTGCCCTTGTTGACGCACGGGTAAGCGGTCGCGGGCGCATGATCGATGTCTCCATGCTGGAGGCAACTCTTGCTTCCATGGGCTGGGTCGTTTCCAACTATTTGAATGCCGGCGTGGTCCCAATCCCAATGGGAAACGAAAATTTTACGGCCGCTCCTTCAGGGACCTTTCGCACGGCGGATGGCCTGCTCAACATCGCCGCAAACGAGACCTATCAATTCGAAAAGCTATGTGACCTGATCCGACGGCCGGAATTAAAGACCGATCCGCGTTTCTCGGATCGCGAGATTCGGAAACGAAACCGCGCCTCGATCAACAAGGAAGTGGAGCAAGCATTATTAGCTCGCAGCGCTGCCGAATGGGAATCACTAATGACCGAAGCCGGTGTGCCTGTGGGCCGCGTGCTGAGTGTGCCGGAGATTTTGTCGCACTCACATCTTAAGGGACGGAACTTCGTCACAACTTTCGATAGTGCACAAGGTTCTCAGCGCGTCACCCGCGGTGGTTTTGTTTTATCTGTGAACGATGCTGTGCCTGCCAGACCTGCTCCGGTCCTGTCTGAGCACACTGATCTCTGGCTCGGTAAGCTGGGCTACGACTCCACGAAGATTCTTGAGTTGCGGAATGCCGGAGTGATCTGAGGGACCAGCAAACGAAGTCTTGTGGTGCGCAAAAGCCTGGTCGGCTGCACGCTGCGGAGGTCAATGGTGGAAAAAGCCAGGGGGATTGAAGGTAAAGAGAGATCTGTCGTGGTTCTTCCCTGTCTATTATGTCCATATCGGATAGGGGGTCATGTCGCATCGCTCCAGCCAATCTTTCGCGTTCGACTCATTCGTGCCCGTACGGCCCAACGCATTTCCATTTAGCGACCGCTAACTCATATCGGATTCTCCTGTTTCGTATCTCGGGATTTATGGAGCGAAAGAATAGGTCCATTTCACTGCGAAGCGGGTCTCACGGACCTGCGGGGGGGTCGCTGGTGCAATACTGGCGAACTGGGTCCCAAGGTTGTAGATGATATAGAGGTCGCTGTCGGGACGGTAGTTGTACCTCAGGCGCAAATTGGCACTGGCTGCTTGCGTGTTTGAGGTATCCATTTGAATAAGGCTGGTGAAGGTCAGAAACCGGCTAAACGAATAGTTCCCCTGCCAACTCGCCAGCACTACAGAGAAATTCCCGTTTGGCAGTGGCAATCGAAAACGATCCCATGTCTCGGAAGCGGAAATCGAGAACTTCGCTGTGGGCCGATAGTTGGCCCGCACGCGAAATTCATTCAGAGTCCCTCCGTAATAGCCTCCAAAGCGTTCGAAGAAATTGTAAGTGAACCTACGATCTTGCCCGGACCCATAGGTCAACTGATGGCGGGCAAAATGGTACAGACCGTTCGGAATGAAGACGTTCTTGTAAATGTGAAAGGGAGTTGTGATTCGTTGTGTAAACACGTCGGCGATATCGTCGTCGGTATAACCACCGTTGTTGAATTCGGCGCGGAAAGTGCCCTGCCACTCCTGTGTTTGCACGACATTGTGAGTGTCGGGAGCGTGGAGAACGAATCCCTCGAATTGCAACTCGCGGACGCCACTGATCTTGGGTCTCACTTTGAACGTTAAATTTCCATATATTTCGTTCGAGTCCGTCCTCTCGATGAATCCTACTTCCGGGTTGAAGTTCGGGCCGATCTTTCGCCGTTCTACGATCCCCGCTAGCCAGTTGGACTTGTACGACAACGAGGCCCCGACATCGCTGGCCCCGCTCGGGTAACCGGGTGATCGCGTTCCAGTCATATGGGCATCAACAAACCAGTCCTTGAAGAAGACGAGACGCGCGTCAACACCTCCCGTCTGATTGAAACTGTCCTGTATATTCCCCGATCGCTTGTCAATGCCCATCACGCCGATATACGAGCCAGCCCACAGAGATTCTTTCAGTCTTGCGATAACATAGTTTGCATAGGGATTGGGACCACTGGACCGACTGTCCACCTCCATAACGCCCAACTCCGTGCGACCAAACGTCCCCGTCAGCCTGGCTCCGCCATTGATGGGCACCTGTTGCCCGGTTATTGGATCAATTCCAATCTGACGGCTAAAGAAACAATTGATCCTGGTCGCCGATATCGAAATTGAAGACCCCAGCGTTTTCGAGGAAGAACTGACGCTTCTCCGGAATGAAGACTTTGAACGGCGTCAGATTGAAAGGCTCAAGGTCCACCTCGGTATCGGCAAAATCCGTGTTGCCTGTCAGATTCAAGACAAGGTTTGAAGTAAGGCCGTACTTAATATCGACTCCGCCCGTCAGCGGGAATTTGGGGTCCTGCCCTGTCTGCTTGTCGTAGCGGGCCAGTCCGTATGGTTTCACAGTGAAGAGTCTTCCACTGCCGATGTCCTTGATGCCCCGCAGATCTCCCGCCTCCGAGGCCTTGGTGATCCCAAAAGTTCGCCGGTAAGCACTCCAGAGGTCTTCTTCATTCTTTCTACGGACAAATCGTTTCAAATTCAAACCCCAGACCACATCGCTTGAGTGAATAAAATTGAGGGTTGTGAATGGAATTTCTATTGTCGCGGTCCATCCGTCAGGAGTGATGCGCGCCTCTGACGCCCACACTCCATCCCACCCCCGGTCGAAATCGCCTCCATTCGGGTCTCCTTGCTCCTCCACGATGAGGCCATCGTTTTGCGTTCCAAGCGGATTAATCTCGAATACGTATGCCCCACGGCGATCGTGGTTCGAATCGATGAGAATTTCGAAGTGGTCGTCTAATTCTTGGCTTAGGTACGAACGACGGCGGCATCTACAAATTCTCCTTCGCCCGAAACGAGACGGTCGCCGTTGACGGCAGAGTCGCGACGCCAGCTATGGGCATCAACACTGCCCTGAACTTCCAGCCCGTTGGCAATGGCCGGGCAGCGATCAATGGCGACTTCGTCATGATCCCCGCTGAAGTGCAGAATGTCATCATCGCGCTGCGAGCCGGGGGTATACAGGTGGTCGAACTCCACAACCACAGCCTCGATGACCAGCCACGGCTTTTTTTCCTGCACTTTTGGAAGATCGACGACGGTGTCGCCCTCGCCCGAGCGCTTGCCGCCGCCGTGCAGGCCACCAACGTACATCCCGCCTGACACCGGCCCTTGGGGGTATGCGGTGAGCCGGCCCAACTTCTTGACGTTCTGCCTGGCATTGGCCAAATCGGCGCCCTTGGGGACCAAATCCATCTTCACAGCCTATGGCTGTGATATAAAAAGTGGAGTTTTACGCCAAGGTCGCATTAGAAAAGGACCCTATGACGACAGTAAAAATCGAGGCTCCCTCTGTGAGAGTTCCCGAGGAACATTTTTGCCGCTGTGAAGGCGGCTCCGAGACAACGGCTGAGCACCCTTCAGAACTCCCGGCTGCCGGTCGCCTCGTCGCGTGCCTGCTGTTGGCGCTGCTCGCTGCCTCCTGCAACGGACTGACGTCCAGCTTAGGACCGCCGCCCTTTCCCCTCGTGCTGGTGAGTGACGTCGGTTTACCCGGGGCGGCTGCCCGCTTCGACTACCAGGATATCGATGTCACGCACGGCCATCTGGTCATGTCGCACATGGGTGACGACTCTGTGGTGATCGTTCAGTTGAGCGACGGCTCCGTTGTCAAGGTCCTGCCGGGCATCCCGGTCCCGCGCGGCGTTGTGGTTGCGGATAACGTCGGGCGGATCTTCGTCACGAGCACGAGCACGCTCAATCAGTTGGTCATCATCGACAGCACCTCGCTGACGGAGATTGCACGCGTACCTACTGGCAACTCTCCCGATGGTGTGGGCTGGGATTCCGTTCATCAGACCGTCGGCGTTTCGGATCAAGGTGATGGCGCCATTTCGCTCATCGCTGGCTCGGGCAGTGGAGTACGCACCGCGGTTCCGCTGGGTATCGAGACAGGGAATGTGGTGTTTGACGCGACTCGCGATCGATTCTGGGTGACGGTGGTTAACGCTGCGCCTCCGGACCAGTTGGTCGCCGTGGACCCGGTCACCGCCAGCGTGATCACGCGCATCGACCTACCCGGGTGCGATGGTGCACACGGTCTGCGCCTGCACCCCGACGGCCAGAGTGCTCTCGTGGCGTGCGAGGTAAACTCAGTCCTCGCGCGAGTTGGGCTCGGCACCCCGACAACCATCGTCACCGCTCCGGTCGGCAACGCCCCGGATGTCCTTTCCATCGATCCTGGCCATGGTTGGCTCTACGTGGCCGCCGAAAGCGGCGACCTCACGGTGTTCGACCTCGGGAAGCCGGGACTCGTGAACGTCGACTCGGAGCACGTGGACAATAGCGCCCATACGGTGGCGGTCGATGCCGCAACCCACCGGGTCTTTTT
>WNFW01006494.1_pt1 | contig 16963 bp, 12 predicted proteins | sample 5400131 | NCBI WGS metagenome assembly WNFW01 (sample SAMN13153362, study PRJNA577476) | soil metagenome | isolation source: 20 cm soil or saprolite under grassland replicate 1 | place: USA:California | collected 2016-06-15 | reverse complement strand
TGACTATCCCAAGTTTCTCGGCGAGTGCGCGCGCTAGAAAGACAGCGTTGCGCCAGCCACCGGTCCACCAATCAGGCAACGGTTTTCGGGCGGCCTGGCAAAGACGCGCTACATCAGAACGTTTCGTTTCCGCCGCGGCGCAAACCCGCCGCTCCATTTCGGTGGCATCCCGCAGGCGCGTAAATGTTTTCGCTGTTCCCGCGGCGATCGCAGCCAGCCAATCATGCACCCACTTTCCGGTGGAGCTGTTCCAGATATTGCTACTTTCGTCGGCCGCTTTGACGCCGAGGTATTTTTTCAACCAGACTAGGGCGGGCGCGGCGATGAGTTGCTCGACCTCGCTCACGCTCAAAGTCGGAACAACGGATGGTTTTGAACGGAATGCAAAATCGTATTCACTCGACGAGACATTAGGATCGCGTCGCGCATCATAGGCAATGCGCGTCGATTCGATTTCTCGTGACGCCGTGAGGTCGCTTCTCTTTGGATCGCGCGCTCTAACGAGCCAACTTCGAGTCCGCGCTTGCAGCTGATTCATTGCCTTCTTCGTCAGCGGTCTTTTATGCGCCTCTTGATAATGGCGAGTGAATAACTCGCTCGGATTCCAGAGCCGTTCCGGCGTATCCTCCTGCACGAGACTGGCGGCGAAGGTGATTTGTTGTGTTGCCGCTTCGAGCAACATCTCGAATTGTCGGAGCGCGATTTGGCGTTGTTGTGCAGGGCCGAGATACAGCGTGTGGTTCTCGTGAATCGCGGTGTGACCCTCACCCTGGCGACCCTGGCGCGAAGCGCGGCGATTTAGTTTTTGGATGCTGCGGTTGAATGCATCGATCTCGTCTTGCCGGGCGAATTCACCGGTCTCGGGGGGTGGCCAGGATCCTTCATTCCAGCCTGCGAAGATCAGATGCGACCATTCCTGATCCTGAGCCTGTGGAACGGTGAGGAGCTGGACGCGTGCGTATGGATGATCGCCAATCGTTTCCCGCGCGGCGGTAAAGGTAAACGCTATCTCGCCGAGCCAACGCAGATAAAGCGCGCGGGAAAATTCGATATCCAGTTTATCGACCCAATCGCCGGTGCGTCGCGAAATCTCCATCCAATGCGCCTTCCAACCGAGTTGGTCGAGCGCGACTTTTCTTGCGCGAAGGAATTCCGAGAAACGCGCGCGCGTGGGAAGAAGTGAAATTGAGCCCAGCGCCGCGGCAACCTTTTCTTTTGTGCCTCCGGATTCCTGCGCGCAGAAGCGTCGTAAAATGTCCAGATCATCGATCAGCACCTCCGCATACGCGGAACGCAACGTTCGCTCAAAGGCGTTCAGACTGAGATCAGGAAATGGTTCACCGTGGTCAGACAGGGCGTTAACGAACCGGATGAGCGAGTTGATACGCGGGCTTTCCTGAAGCTGAAGCCACGCGCGCCAATCGGCTCTTTCGAAAATTCCCGGGAGAAAATGTGCCAGACCGTCGTGATGCGGAATATTCAGTCGAGCGAGCGCGTTTGCGACCAGGCGGGTCAATGCGCCCCTGCCGGAGAAAACGATACCGACGCGATTGCAGGTCGGATCTGCGAGAAAATGCAGGCATTGCTGCGCGACAGCCTCAGCTTGTTCCGTTGTGTCTGCGCCAACCACAAACGATCGATTTACGGGACCCCCGGAAGCACCTCGCATTTCTTCCTCGCTGAACAGGCTGTCCGTAATTTGATTCATCGGCAGAGATATTGGCTTCGCTTCGCCAAACGCTTCTTCCCAAGTGCCGACCCACGTTTCATCAATGTCACGTGCTACATCGCGGGGATCGTCCAAAAGCACCGTCGCCTCCTTCGCGGAAACGACGGCTGCCTTGAGCAGAGGCCAAAGCCCCCAGTGTGCACCATTAAATCCCGTCACTAGCATATTGGTAAAAAGCGGCGGACTCGCGACGGCCTGATCGAGTGCTCGCCGATGGGCAGTGTGAATCAATTCGAAACCGCAATCCGCGAGCCGCCCTTGAAATCGCGTCGCGACCTCATGCAAAGCTGGAAGTTCCACCGCGGAAAAATCCCAGCCCGCAGCACCGAGTTGATCGATCGTACGAAGCAAATGATCCGGCGCTCGCGCCACGGATTTTGCAGCGAGAAAGTCGGCTTCCAACATTCTTTTTTCGCGTAGCGCTGGGTCTTCCGGAAGCTTCATGCATTCCTCCGCGACAATCGAAAGGAGAAGCCGCAAGTGCTCACGCAGCGCAAGGCGCATCTCGCTTCGCGCAGCCAGCAGTTCCCGCAGTTCTGCCGGAGAGACGAATCGGATGCCGAGTAGCGACACGCCCCGGTCGAGCAGCAATCGTTTGATTGCGTAAGCCTGACTGCGAAAGGGCGCTGCCACTAAAGTGGGTTGTCGTTGCCGCCAGGAGACGCGCCCCGCGGCTTGAAACCACGGCAGGAGAATGGTCTCCCACGCCGCACGAAACGACGCTCCGATGTGCAGCGATACGTGCGGTGAACGTGGTTCAGATTTGCTGCGCGCTGGCGGCATCGGCCAATTTAGTGGGTACTGATTTCTTGGCGAGCACGCGTTCATCTCCGATGCGCCGAGTCACACCCTTGCGGTCCAAATATTCCAGAAATGGAATGATTACGCGGCGAGTAGTGCCAATTTTTTGTCGAACCTGGCTGGCTGTGGCGGAACCGTGTTTGGAGAGCAATTCGGTGACTGCATTCTGCATCTGTTCGTCAGCCTCTCGAAGAACAATGATCTCACTACTGATCTCAACGATTTCTCCTTGATCGATTAGGAAACGTAACGCCTGCTGAACATATCTATCTTGCGAAAACGCTTTCCGATCGGGAGGATCAAAACGTTTGGCCGACAGCGCCGCGCGAATGTTTTCCGCGGCCGACACTAATTCGGGCGGCAGCGATGGACGATGGCTGACGCGACCAATTTGGTTTTCGGAACGACTAAAACCGTTTCGGGTCAGCTCTGAAATCACTGCGCTAAACAATTTGTCGGATTGGATTTCTAACTCTACCCGAAGCTCCGATACATCGACTCCCCTGCGCTCGGGATTTTGTTCATGGGCTCGATCAATGATTCTGGCTGCGCTATTGATCAAATCGCGCCAATAAGATGCGTCGGCGACGATATCATCGGCCAGTACTACCTGGCCGTGCTGGCTCAGGCGAGATAATGTCTCATGGATTTCATCGGCGCCGAAGTTCGATTTGATCAGCAGCGTGTTGGATTCGGCGAACGCGTCGTGTTTAAGCTGAGAGCGCACGCAAACGTCGATGTTGTGCGGAGCAGTCATGCGCTCTCTTAATAATCCGATGTGTGCGGCAGAGCGGAAATTGGCTGGATCGGCATCGGGGTCGAGTACCGTGCCGCCAGCGACGGTGTTTTGCTCGGAAGAATCGCGCAGGACAAAGCGATCGCCAACAAACGCAAAAATCGGTGAATCGAGTCGTAACCGAGCAATTGCGCTTTGTCCGGCTGCAAGCGCACCTCCGTCGAATAATGTGATCTTCGCGGCAGAGCGACTGGTTCCAAAATGAACTTGAACAGAACTGCCGTCCTTAATTGGCCGTGCCGCAGCAGAGTTTCGCTTTAGTCGCGGCGATCTTTCGATAAGGACGTCAATCGTTGCATTTGGACTACCGAGGTTCGGAACGGTGATGAGATCGCCGCGTTGCATCTCCTTCTCGCCAATCGAGACATCAGGCAGATTCATCGCCGTGCGCATTCCCGGCTGAGCCATTTCGATATCGCGGCCGTGGTTTTGAATGGAGCGAATCCGAGCTGAAATATTTCGGGGCTGAACGACGACATCCTGGCCGCGCCGAATTGAACCGCCGCTCAGCGTGCCGGTGGCGACTGTTCCTACCCCGCGAAGCACGAAAGCGCGATCGACGAAAAGTCTGGGCTTTCCGATATCGGGCGGCGGCCGCAATTCCGCGAACTCGTGCGCGAGCGCGTCTTTCAAGTCCCTAATTCCCTGACCCGTCCGGACGGATGTCGGAACGATCTGGCAATTGGTGAACGGGGTTCGTTCCAACTGGTCGCGGATTTGAGCCGTGATGGTCTCGACGTTTCCCAAATCGCATTTCGTGAGCGCGATCACAGCGCGGTGCGCTCCAAGATAAGTTAGAATTTGCAGGTGCTCCTCGGTCTGTGGCATCCAGCCGTCGTCGGCAGCGACTGCCAGGAGCGCGAGATCAATCGAGCCAACGCCCGCAATCATGTTTCGGACGAAATCTTCGTGACCCGGGACGTCGACGATGCCGGCGTGGAATTTCTCGCCCTCGGGCCCGATGAGATTCAGTTCGGCAAAACCCAGATCAATGGTGATTCTGCGCGCTTTCTCCTCGGGCAATCGGTCCGGATCAGTTCCGGTCAACGCTTTTACCAGCGCGCTTTTGCCGTGATCGACGTGGCCCGCTGTGGCAATGATGAAATACCGAGTGGTCACTTCGCGCACGCTGCACTAATCGCTCGAATGACAACGTCGTCCTGCTGCGGAAAAATTGTGCGCAGATCGAGTTTGAATCGGCTGTCCGCAATGTAACCAATCACGGGAGGATTCGATGCGCGGAGCGTTGCGGCGAAATCGGCCAGCGATGAATTCTTCGGGATGATGTCGATTGTAACTGACGGCATGTTCGACTTTGGCAACGTGCCGCCGCCTGCTTTCGCCTTGCCGCAGCCGATGGCAATTTTTAGCGACAATCCCTGCAATGCCGAACAAATAGTTACAGCGCGTGTGCGCAATTCATTTTCTGAAATTTGTAATGCCGCCAGCGTCGGAATTTCGGTCGTCGTTTGATTAAGATGGCAATCGATCGTTGCCTGGAGCGCGGCGAGACAAAGTTTGTCGCAGCGCAGTGCGCGAAACATTGGTTCGCGTTTCAAGGCAACGATCAATCTCTTTTTCCCGGCAATGATTCCCGCCTGTGGGCCGCCGAATAATTTGTCGCCGCTGAAGCAAACGAGATCGACGCCACTTTGCAAAACCTCAGCAGGCGTTGGCTCGTGATCGGTAATTCCAAACTCTTCGGTCGCGACAATAGCGCCGCTTCCCAAATCCTCGATGAACGGAATTCGCTTTTTTCGCGCCAGCGCACTGATCTCCTCCGAAGAAGGCGATTCGACAAAACCGCTCATGAAGAAATTACTGCGATGCACCTTCAGAATCAGTCCGGTGGTCGCTCCGATCGCACGCGCGTAGTCATTTAACTTCGTTTTGTTTGTGGCGCCGACTTCACGCAGTTTGGCGCCAGTTGCCTCGATAATTTCACCGATTCGAAATCCGCCGCCGATTTGGATCAGTTCGCCACGAGAGATCACTACCTCCGAGCGCTCACTCCTTTTTGTGAAATGGTGAACAATTAAGACTAGCGCGGCTGCGCAATTGTTGACTACCGTGGCTGCTTCCGCTCCGCAAAGTAACGCCAGCGCATTCTCGATGTAACCGCCGCGCCGGCCGCGTTCGCCTGTTGCCAGATCGTATTCAAGATTTGAGTAACCCGCTCCGATTTCGTTCAGTGCGCGAATGGCATCACTTGCCAGCGGGGCGCGCCCAAAATTTGTGTGAATGACGATTCCAGTGCCGTTGATGATCGGCTGGAGCCTGCTGGCGCGAAGTTCATCGAGCGAACGGCTGACGAGAGCGATGATTAATTCAAACTCGGGCACCTCGTTCTCGGTGCGAATCTGTGAAAGTTTGTGACGGATGACATCGACAACCATCGGTCGCGGCAAATCACAACGACCAAGCGCATCGAGGACCGTTGCAACAGCGGGAATTTGCCGCCGTGCGCGTGATTTTATCCGGTCATGCATATTAATGAACGACCACGCCGGCGTGGCACAATTTTCCCGATCACGGCAGCGCAGGGTGTGCGCGCTTTTCGCAGGAGGCTCAGTACCTTCTCGAGATTCCCTTCGGGCACGCAAAGGAGTAATCCGCCGCTGGTCTGCGCATCGGTTAAGAGAATCCTGCGCGCCTCATCAGTGCCTGCCCAATCGACAAGGATAGTGGCCGCAAGAAGGTTTTGACGACTACCTTCTGGGACGCAGCGCAACTCGATCAGATCGTCAATTTCATCGCTGATCATCGGCACGGCATGGGGATCGATGTCGGCGGAGACGCGACTGGCGCGGCACAATGAAACCAGATGCCCGATTAATCCGTAGCCCGTGATATCGGTGGCCGCGCGGACAAGGCCAAGCTCGGCGAGTTCGGCGCCAGCCGTGTTGATCCGCGACATGAGAGCAACCACTTTTTTTTGAAGCGCGCGCGAAGCGTTTCCACGTTTGATCGCAGTAGTGGCGATGCCGGTGCCGAGCGGTTTTGTTAACACGAGCAGATCGCCTGGACGCGCATTCGCATTCGTCGTGACGTGCCGAACATCGACGACGCCCGTTACGGCAAGCCCGTAGATCGGTTCGGGATTGCGAATGGAGTGGCCGCCGATAATGACGCATCCCACCTCTGCCGCCTTGGCAAGACCGCCGCGCAGAATGGAAGAGACAACTCTGGCTGAAACCAAGTCTGCAGGAAAACCAATGATGTTAAGAGCTGTCAACGGGCGTCCGCCCATGGCGAAAATATCGGAAAGCGAATTGGCCGCGGCGATCTGCCCATAAGAAAATGGGTCGTCCACGATGGGCGTGAAGAAATCGACTGTCTGGACAAGGGCGCGATGCTGATCGAGACGATACACGCCAGCGTCGTCGAAAGTTCTCGAGCTCACGAGTACGTTGCGATCCAATGAAATCGGAAGCTGCGGCAAAACTTGTCGCAGGGCCTGTTGGCTCAATTTGGAAGCTCACCCAGCGCTGGAAGAGAGCGAGGTCAGTTTACGGATCTGTTCACGCGACATTGTGGTTCACCTCCTTTCGGAATTGGGAAGAAGAAAACGCCCAACGCTCAACGTCCAACGTGCCACGTCCAACGCTCAACTGTCTGAATTGGATATTGAGAGTTGTGCGTTGAGCGTTGGGCGTTGAACAGTCGAGGCGGAGAGGATAGGAATCGAACCTACCCCGCCACTTGCGCGGCGACGACGGTTTTGAAGACCGCGAGGGCCACCAGGCACCCTTCACTCTCCGGAGAAAAGAAAACGTCCAACGTCCAGCGCTGAAAAATCTTAATGCCCGCGGCGGGTCCGCTTTCACGAGACCAAAGACTCCAGTAAGTAAAGCCGCGACGCTATTTTGCTTTTTTGATCGCCTTGACGACGTCGTCGAAGTCCGGCCAGTCGCCGGTGTCGAGTTTGGAGTGGAGGAGTTTGCCATTGGCGCGAATCTCAAAAGCACCGCCGCTCGAGGGAATCAGCGTTAGCGACTTGATGCGCTCGCCGAGCTCAAGGATTTTGGCCGCCAAACTGACAGCCTTCGGCGTGTAGTTTCAAACGACGCAGTATTCGATCGAGACCTCGGTCTTCACCGACAAACTCCTTTCCGAAGACGAAGTTATCGATGCGATTAATGGCGGTCAAGAAATCGGAATAGTGGCGCCGTGCAAGAGGCGGAAGAAACAGGCGCTTGATACAAGCGCCCCTACCACTCAAGAAGTTAGCCGCAGCCCGCTCCACACGGGCTGCGGCATCTCCACTTCAGCAGACCCCGAAAGCGTTCGGGGCTGTGTCCTGAAGGCGTGACCCTCAGAGATTGTCTAGAACGCGAAATTCAGGCCGCTACGGACCATTCCGAAGTTGTTCCTCGGCCCGTCGATTACGCCAAACGTTAAGTCATTTGTCCAACCGACGTGCCGTGCGAATCGAATCTCCAACCCGGCACCAAATTGCCCTAGCACTTTGGTTTCGGCACCGAAGTGTTCGGTCTGCGCATTGACAAGGAAGGCGTCCGGCGGTCCCTGCGTGTGAAGCTTCTCCCTTTCGCCGCCGCCGAAAATCGCACCGACATTTTATGTCGCCGCCGCCGCCCCAGGCGTGATCGCCGCCAATGTAACGATCGTACGTGCCGAGCACGGGACCGCCTTCACTGGTGCTTTGTACAATATCAATCAGCGAAGGATTAGGGGCGAACTCGGTATTGGTGAACGCATATGTGCCCCAGAGGTTCACATTCCATTCGCGATCACCGTACCATTCTGGACACGGCGGCACATATGCCACCTGCTTCATTTCTTTTCCCGAATCCTTGGCGGAGCGGCTATAAGAGAGGTCGGAAAGGTAACGGAAGCGGCTTGATACCGGTGCTTCAGCTTCGGCGCGTTCGCCGCCGAAGAGCCACGAAAAGGCAACAAAGACATCAGCCACCGGAGAGTCGTCCGTGACGCCGAACAGGGGGGAGACATCGAGACGAGTCTGCGCTGTCGGTTTCCAAGCGAGCGATGGACCGATAACGAAACTGTTTACGGCATCGCCGCGTGTGTCTTTCGTAGTGACATTCTTATATTCCATTTCTATGCCGACTTTCAGGCGCTCGTTAGGCAGGAGAATCGGGGTCATCGCAGCTTGAGAGAAGCCCCACTCGCGCCCGCGGTCGCCGGTGTTCTCTTTTTCAAAAAACCAGTTCATAGCCCATTCCACGCGCTCGAAGAACTCCTGAGCAAGAAGCAAACGAACTTCGTAGGCATCGGGAACCTTAGGCGGACCGCCCTCTTCTTCCTCTCCCTCGCCTCCTCCCGGGGGCGGCGGAACTTCTTCGTGTCGAATCGTGCCGACACCGAATTTGTACTCGGCGAAGAGTGTCGGGTTAAGCGGAATCTTATTCCAATCAGCAAGAGCCCAGCGCGCTTCGAGACTAACTGTCTGCGCGCCGCCACCACCGTTAAATCGCTCGAACGGAACCCCTGGCCCTCGTAAAGCTCGCCGAAGAAAAATGACCATGGTGGCAATACATAAGCCTGCGTTGTATTAGAAAAACGGCTGCGGGAAAGACCCGGAGGCGCACCATAGGCGCTGGGCACTTCCTCGGCAGTGACTACTATTGGTTGCTCGGTTACTGCCTGCGCGCGGGCCGAATGATTAGCGTCGGGAAATATGAAACATGCACAGGCGATCAGAGGGAGGAATCCCCTGACTGGCACAAAACGTGGTGTCCTACTCATAATTCCGCGCATCATTACAAAACTGTAATGCTTGGCAAGACAAATCTTGGCGAATTTTTCTCATGCGATCTGTTTGCCTTCCGCGCGAACTCAGCGGGTTTCGATTGCCACGTGTGCGAAAAGTACTGACAATCTTGCAAGCTCGTTTAAGTTCTAATGCCCGGGCCGCAGCGGGGATTGGATTCTTCTCCGTGCGTATTTGGCTCGAGCAGAAGGGCAGCCGCAGCCCGCTCCACAACAGGCTGCGGCCTATCCACTTCATCAACCCCGAAAGCATTCGGGGCTGTCAGCCCCTGCAGGTGACGCGGGTATCATTACAAAATTGTAATGATTGGCAAGAGAAATTTTTGGGCATTCACGTCAAAAGGGAAGATGACGCGAATGGCAGGTGGAATTATGAGGTCGTCGTCCTCACCAACGGAGGACTAGCCCGAGTTTCTCGGGACAACTATTTCAGGAGATTCGCGCTGCGTCTCCTGCCAGCATTAACCGTGGACGCAGAGTTTAGTGCGCCGCCGCCGTTTTTGCGATCACAAAAGTCGAGCCTGGCTGCGGGGCGAAGCTTTCGGGGTACCACCCTTCACACCCGAACCGAATGTCCAGGACCGCTGCGTTCGAAGCCACGTTCGGAACGGTCCAATAGAAGAATTGAGCCTTCGGATCGAGAATCGGCGTGATGCACATGGTGAAAGTCCTGCCGCCATCCAGCGACAGCCACACTTCCGCCTCACACCCGTTCAGGTCCATGTGGGGAAGCACCGATGTCCACTGAACTTTCACGTTCTGCCCAGGGTGCAGGACTTGTCCAGCCGTGGGCGATATCAGACGGGCGGAATACGTGCCCGCCGCATTGGAAGTGTTAACGAATTGCGGAGCGACGATAAGCGCGATCGCAAGCACCATTACAATGAGTCCGCGAATTTTCATTTCTCGATTCCTCCTATTTCTTCCGTTTCATTACGAAACGAAAGTTCCGAGCATGAATCACATTGCGTCAAGTACTTTACCATTACTTTTTTGTCATCCGCGTCGCGAAAAAGGGACGCGATCTGGCACGCGCGCGACGAAAAGCAAATTATCGACAATTCTGGAGAGCCGTTCACATTCGCCGATGGCGGATTCGATGGTCTCGCGATACTCGGCCGCGTGCGGTCACGCGTGAGGGCCACCTGCGCCTGGCTTGTGCCAGCGCGTCACGCTGAGTAGTACCTGCGAAGCAGAATTATCGTGCGCTCGGAGTCTAGTACAATTGCCCCGAAGCAGGTGCGATCACGAAGGGCGACGCAGTCTGGGGGCTGTAGCATTCGGGATAGTAGACTTCACACCCGAAGCGAATATCCAGGACTGCTGCGTTGGTCGGCATGTTCGGAACAGTCCAGTAAAAATATCTAGCCTTGGGGTCGAGTTGGGGTGCAATCCACGTAGCGAACGTCCTGCCACCATCGAGTGATAGCACAAGCTCCATCTCGCATCCTGCTGCATTGACTTTGGGAAGCGTGGCTTGCCACTCCACTCGGACTTTCTGTCCAGGATACAGGACCTGTCCCGCGGTGGGCGAGATCAGCCTGGCCCAATAACCGTTGTCAGCATTCGCCTTTGTGGAAACGAGGGCGAATGCAAGGAGCAACATTGTCACTGTGAGTAATCTGAGAGGTTTCATTTTTTATTCTTTGTTTTGATTTCGACGAAATCTTAGTGCTGTTGTCCGCTACTCTGTCAAAGATTTTGTCATTACTTTTTTGTCATCTGTCCCGCGACTGACGAGATGAAGTGCTGCGGTGAGTTCTATTTGTGCGGAAGCGGGAATATCAGTTTGACCGTTGTGCCGCCACCCACATTGCTCTCGATGATGGCTGATCCGCCGTGGAGTTCGGCAATCGACTTCACCAAAGCCAGCCCGAGACCGGCTCCATCGGAACCGCGCGATGACTCGGCGCGGTAAAATCGATCGAACACCCGCGGCAAATGTTCTGAAGCTATTCCGCAACCATTATCGCTGACTGCGACCTCGAAATCGGCGTCGTGTTCGGAAAGAGAAATTTGAATCGAACCATTCTCGGGAGTGAAGCGCAGGGCGTTATCGAGCAAATTTCCCAGCGCGCGTTCGAACAAATCCGGATCGGCATAAATCTCTCCTTCGCCGGTGCAACTGATCGTGACGTGATGATCGTCGGCGATTGTTTGGTAAAATATTGCAATTTTCTCAGCAGCCGCACGTGCATCAAATCGCTTCTGCTCGATCGGTTCGCGCTCGGCATCTACGCGCGCGACGAAAAGCAAATTATCGACAATTCTCGAAAGTCGTTCGCATTCAGCGATGGTGGACTCAATGATCTCACGATATTCCCCAGCCGTGCGATCGCGCGTAAGAGCGACCTGCGCTTCGCCCATGATATTGGCAATGGGCGTCCGCAGCTCGTGCGCGAGATCAGCAGAAAATTGAGAGAGCCGCGTGAACGAATCGTCGAGCCGCTTGAGCATCTCATCGAAAGCGCTCGCAAGCGGTCTTAGCTCGCGTGGCCAGTCTGCAGGGGGGAGTCGCTCCTTCAGATGCGCCGGTCCGACGCGCGCCACCGATTGGGTCATTTCTCGCAGGGGTCGCAAACCGTGTTTCGTCACGGTGATGGCAATCAAACCCGAGGCGACCACGCTACCTGCGAGAACGGTGATAAATAACACAGCGAATTCTCTTTCGACCCGCTCATCGCTTGAGCGATCCTGTGCTATCTGAAGCATGTAGGTCTGCTCGCCATTCTCTTCTTTCAGTGCGGCGAGCGAAAACAGTTTCGCGCCTTTGCGATAATCCTTCAGGCCACCAGCAGTTGACTCCGATTTTTGCGCCGGCGGAAAAATCTCTGGCGGAAGTAATCGATCCATTCCGGACGTTTCCGCGTACGTGCGCCCTTGCGAATCGAGTATTCTGATCCAATACGCGGTGGACCCGCCTGTGTGACGCCCTTGCAATTCTTCGGCGAAGACTTGGGGGCCACTCTCGTGGAGATCCGCGCGTAAAGCTGCGACTTTATCGGCCAGAACAGCGTTGTCTTCGGCAAACGCGTGTCGGACAACGATCGCGTAAAACACCCCAAGCCCGCAGGCGAGCAACAGCGCTGTCGCCACCGTGAAAAGCAAAATAAGCTGCCAGGCGATGGAGCGACGTTCAGTGCGCCTTGAGAACATAACCAACGCCGCGCATGGTATGGATAAGCTTGATCTTGAACGGATCGTCCACTTTCGCGCGCAAGCGGCGCACAACGACGTCAACTACGTTCGTGTCAGTTTTGAATCCTATGTCCCACACATGTTCTGCAATCTCGGCTCGAGACACGACTTCGCCGGCCGAGCGAACCAGGTGAGCGAGCAGGAGAAATTCCTTGGGCGTGAGATTTAGCGCAACCCCGGAGCGCGTTGCCTTGTGGTGTCGCATGTCCATTTCCAAACCATCGATGCGCAGATGTTCTGGTGGTCGCTGCGGAGCGCGTCGCAATATCGAGCGCACCCGGGCGAGCAATTCCGCAAACGCGAATGGTTTGACCAGATAATCGTCTGCGCCCAGCTCCAGGCCTTTCACACGATCGCGCACACTATCCCGAGCGGTGAGAAACAGAATTGGCGTGCGAACCCGATCGCGCCGGAGCTCTGCAACCATTTCCCAGCCGTCCTTATGCGGCAGCATGATATCGACGATCAGGAGATCAAACTTTTTAGCGCGCGCCTGCTCCGAGCCAGTTTCGCCATCGTGCGCGACATCGACCATAAAACCGGCTTCGCGCAGTCCTTTGGCCAGGAAAGCCGCGGTTTTATTTTCGTCCTCGACTACCAGAATCCGCATTGCGGAAAGTAAATCTCTTATGTGAGTCGCGCTATTGTTCCTGAGAAGAAGGCAGGGCAATCACAAGACCCGCAAGCAGAAAAGTGATTGCCGCTGAGAATAAGCAATAGCGACAGTAAGCGTGCAGGACGAAGTGTTGCACATACAGAAACCACAGCGTAGCGAGAAACATTGCGCCGATGGTTAGAATTAGAAATGTTCGCGCGCGGGCATACTCAAACGCTGCGAATGTGGCGAAGGCAAACACGCTGAAGTACGCGACCGCGCCAAACAGAGCCACAGGCACTCCGCCGACTCTCGCATACGAACTGCCCAATACCCGGAAACAATCTGGCGATCCCCCGCAACTCAGCGTCTCGCCCGTAAACGCCTGCACGGTCAGATAAGTTGCGTCCGCCAACCCAACCAGCGAAACGAGCGCGGTAACCGTAAAGAGAATCGTGCGAAATCGCGATACGGTCATGGCAATGACGAATGCGAGCCGAAGGATGAATAACGCATCAACATCAACGTCGCGAGCAACGCTAACTTTTCCTTTTCGATCATTTGGACGCGTTCGTTTGGTTTTGATTTGCCTGATTCACGGGCGCTGATAAATCAGCGTCACTTTTCGGTTTTTCTGCCAGCGCAGCATTGATCGCGGCGCGAACGCCCGCGGGGTTTTTATCCTTTGGCTCCACCGGCTGATGATTGATGAACAAAGTTGGAGTAAGCTTTACTCCCAGGAAATCGCCCAGCGCGTGATCTGAATCGACTTTTGCTCTGACTTGTTCGCTGTCCACGTCCGTTTTGAACTGATCAAGATTGAGGCCGATCGTTCCCGCATAAGATTCGAACAATTCGCGCGCGTTGGGAGCCTTGCTCCAGGCTGCCTGTTCGCGATACAGCACGTCGTGCATCTCCCAAAAACGGCCTTGCAGCCCAGCTGCTTCCGCGGCCATCGCGGCTTCATGAGCGTGCTCGTGGACCGGCAGCGGAAAATTCCGAAACACAATGCGCAGACGGGAATCGTATTCTTTCAAGAGCTCCTCAGCAAAACCGGCAAAATTGCCGCAGGGCGGGCACTGAAAATCGGCAAACTCTTCCATCGTCACCGGCGCATCGGGGTTGCCCCGCACGTGCATCGATTCGGTGTCGCTTTTTCCCGGGGCAGTCGTACTTTCGGGAATGGCACGGAGCTGCGGTCGCTTTGCATGATAAAGCAACGCTCCGCTTCCGAGCGTGGCAAGTGCGATGCCGGCAACAATCACAAAAGGCAGATAGCGTTTCATAAGGTGGCGCGAGAGCGAAAAGTTTCGGCGTAACAGATGAATCGTCAAGTGGGACCACGACAAGAACCGTAAAGAGCGAATTGCACAATGGATCGATCATGGGGGTTCGGTCTGTCCTTCGAATTTTGTCATTGTTGACCCCTACGGAACAGCGGGGGTAATTTGGCCGATGGGACGATTCTCGATTATTATGGCGTTTCTCTTCATGGCTGCTTCCGTTTTCGCTGAACAACCTCCGTCGGGGACAGAAACAGGCATTGAAGGAGTAATCACGATTAGTCCGGTTCAGCCCGGGCCGATCAGAGCTGATTCGCCGGGTTCGAAACCGCTCGCGAATGCGGCGTTCGTGGTGGAAAACGAAAAGGGCGAGGTGGCATCGTTTACCACTGACGATCAGGGACGTTTTCGAACCTCGTTAGCGCCCGGGCACTACAAGGTTTCCCTCAAGGGAAGGAAAACAACCATTGGTCGCTTTGGACCGTTTGAAGCCGATGTTGTGCCAGGCAAAATGACGAAGGTTCAGTGGGAGTGCGATTCGGGTATTCGATAATTCCGGAGCTGTAGGCGACGTTCGCTGACTCGAAGCCGGCGGCGCCGAGTCAGCACGTGAGGACCCGAGAGCTCGCTCCCGAAAACAAGCAGCCGGGGTCGATCGACCCCGGCTGCAAGTACTAACCTATTGGTTACAATTATCAGCTTGCCTATGGTCTTGGCGGCAGCGTTGGGCGAGGCCGTGGTGTCGGTGTCGTCCTCGGCGTCACAATCGGGGTTGGAGTAGCCGTAGCGGTAGCTGTTGCCGTCGCAGTAGCTGTCGGACTAGGTGGAACTGTGGCAGTGGCTGTTGCCGTTGGCGTGGGCGACGCAGGGGTCGGCGTTGGTGACGGAGCTGTCGCCGTAGCCGTTGGCGTCCCTGTTGCCGTAGCTGTTGCTGTGGCCGTAGCTGTAGCTGTTGCAGTGGGCGTAGCCGAAGGAGTTCCGGTAGGCGTTGGTGACGGCGATCCGCAAGGCGTTATTACGTAACTTTGCCCGCCTGTAGCCGCTCCGCCTGTGCCGTTGCAGAAGTACTGGTCAAACGCGGTGTCGTTCTTCTGCACTCCTGCCGTCGCGCTGCTGTTGCCAGTGGCCACTGTGCCGTAGATCACATCGAAGCGTGACTGCCCTTCGTACAACCTCAGCTCGTGGTTGGACTGCTGGGCGGTGTTGGCGAAATAGACGGCGCGCCATTCGATGTTGAATATCCGATTGGGCGCAGTGCCCGATATCGAGGTGTAAACACCGCAGGTGCCACCCGGATAAGTCGTGCAGCCAACCCAGCCTAGGTTGTCAGTTCGCTGGTCGTCCCAATACGGCAGGATCGTATAGTTGTGAGAGGTCCACGGCAGACAGATATTGGTGAAGTCGGTAGCCATGGTCGTGAACTGGGCATTGCCGTTGGACGAGATATTGACGCTGCTGAACGTCTGGTCATACAGCGCGTAACTGAATGGTATCGCGAGACTGGTTACCGTATCGTCCCCGTGATTGCCGCTGTCTGTCGTTCCTGGCACGATACTGCCCCCTATCTGACTTATGACGTAATGGTCTGCCGGAGGACAACCCTCTACCATGTAATTCCCTGTGAAGGCTGCATTGCCATTGCATGTGAAAGCAGTGATCGACCCGGCGCCAATGCTCGCCGTCAAGGCCCCGCCGAAATTCATATGCAGTGTGAATCGGACGGTCGTGGCGTTCGGGAAGCTGTGCCCTGTCACACTGGGACCACTGTTGCCGCTCACCGTCAGGTCGCTGTCCTGAACTGACGCCTGGTCAATAGCCTGGTTGAAGATGACGTCATAATTATAGGTGCCTGGCGCTGGTGGGCTGAACGTGCCCCCCACAGGCGGGACGGTGGAGACCACCGCTAGCGGCATTACGGCGTAACAGAACGTGCAGTTGAACTCGAAGTTCGGCGCATTGTCTGACTGGCGATTAAAGGCGCCGGCAGCAATATGCATCGTCTGGGGACCTTGCATTGTCACCGGTGTGCTGTTGAAGTGGAATGTGATCTGTGTATTGGTACCGTTTAAGACAAACGAGTTCGCCGGAATGCTGTTCACTGTGAAATCGCTCGCCTGAACAGTGCTCGGATTCACGGGGTCACTCAAATTGATGACAAAATCCACTGGCTGCGTACTGATGACGCTGTTGCAGGCTGGGCTGGTGGTGGTCACGGCAAAACCCACCAGCTCCCTGTCAGTAAAGGCATCCTGCTGGGATTGGCCGTTGATCGGGTTGCGCCCGTCCACCCAAGAAGTGACGTGCTTGGTGAGTATGGCAGAGCCGTAGTCATAGTCGCCCACATACAGCGGTTGGATGCCCGGATCGGGTTGGAGCGGCAGCGGGCTAGCTACGTCCGAGAGCGTATCCGGAGGCAGCCAGGTTGCTCCATTGTCGTTCGATTTGCGCGAGTACATTTGATAGCACAGGTTGGTGGGACTGGATGGCTGGCAACTGGCTGCTGTCCGCGGCGTCTCGTCGTACCAGGTGCTGAAGAGCGTGCCTGCCTCACTGACCGAAAGGTTCGGTTGCCACTGGGCCTTGGTGTGGTCGGTGTCGGTGTTTAACTGGACTGGCGCAGCGAAGGTAACGCCGCTATCAGTCGAGCGGATGTAAAAGACGTCGCCGGGGTCGCCGTTGCCCGAGTTGGAGGCGGCATAGGTGAGGCCAACTATATGGTTGAACGCGGAAGGCTCACCCCAGCCCATGTGCCGCCAGTAGGCGGGGCTGTTATACATGCAGGCGAAGTAGCCGGAATTGGTGCGGTGCGC
>WNFW01002212.1_pt1 | contig 16969 bp, 15 predicted proteins | sample 5400131 | NCBI WGS metagenome assembly WNFW01 (sample SAMN13153362, study PRJNA577476) | soil metagenome | isolation source: 20 cm soil or saprolite under grassland replicate 1 | place: USA:California | collected 2016-06-15 | reverse complement strand
GTCTTCGAGCCTCTGCGCCAGATGAGAGGCCTCGGCTCGCCGGTCTTTCGATCCATGCCGCAATATGTGAGTTTTCACATAAAGTGTCAAGTCATTGGCAGTCGGTGCTAATCCGGGCGACGTCGTGGTGTCACCGGCGGCTCGCGAAAGCCGGCACCACCAACAGAGTAAAATCGAGCGCTGCATCATAGCGCCACGGCGAAGCAATAGCGCCACGGCGGGCCGCGGCGCGCCACTTCGGAATACGCTACCGTTGCTAAAAACCGCCGATCTTGCACCCATTAGCACCCCGGGTACGTGGCGCTTGAGCGCGTAAGTTGACGCGCCCGAAGTCGAGGCCCGGAAATCACGGAAGCTGTTGTAAGGCAGTTCTTGACACTTGTAAGGCATTGGCCTACATTGCGCTGTGATCCGGTCGTTCAGAGACAAAGCCCTGGAACGCTTCTTCGCGACGGGCGACGGACGCCGGGTCAGCGTGCAGAACACGAGACGCATCGCCAACATTCTGCGCGCGCTCGATGACGCGTCGAATCCGGAAGATATGAACCTGCCCGGATTCCGCTTTCACGCGCTCGTCGGTCGCGACAAAGGCCGCTATGCGGTTAACGCCAGCGGAAACTGGCGGATCACGTTTGGCTGGAGGGAAGGCGATGCCATCGATGTCGATCTGGAAGACTATCACTGAGGATAGGTTCGATGGCCAAGAAACTCCCGAAGCGCGGCTTGCCGCCCATGCATCCCGGCGAACTTCTGCGCGCGGAGATTTTGCCGGCGCTTGATCGGCCCAAGACGGAGATAGCCAAGTTGCTCGGCGTGTCTCGTCAGACGCTCTATGACATTCTTGAGGAAAGGCAGCCGGTGACACCAATGATGGCATTGCGGCTCGGGAAGCTGTGCGGAAACGGTCCCGACCTCTGGCTAAATCTGCAAAAGCGCTACGATCTTCAGCGTGCCGAGCGGAAGCTTGGAGCGAAGATTAAAGCCATTCCGACGTTGCAAGTGGCATGATGGTTGGAGCCAGGCGCTCGGGCGTAGTGTTTCCGGGACGGCACGGCGAAGTCGGGATGGCTATTCGCAAATTCGGACGTTTCGTCATAGCGCCGCGGCCATAGCGCCACGGCCATAGCGCCATGACGAACGAGTAGTGCCCATCTTCATCGACCGTGGCGCGCCCTTTACGCCAGAGCACGCTGCCATATCCACAGGCCGCCAGGAGCCGCGATGCCGTACTACGCCGGACGCGCGCCGCCGAAAGGATTTGCGCGACAGTTCCGCCCTCAAGCGGCTCGTTCGATCCTGCAAGGGCGGACGAGAAGGTCAGCCGGAATTTTTCCATGTCTCACTGATCTTGTGGATCATGTCGACCGTGAGCGCGCGTCGACGGGGGAGAATTTCCGACGCCCGTGAGCGCGAGCCCGAAAGCTCCGCAAATTCAGCCTGGGTATGCCCGAGTTGCTCATAGGTGAGGACATCGATCGGATCAAAGCTCTCGTCGATCCCGAGCGGCCTGTCCTGTCCGATCATTGGGAGGAAGGCGGGTCAGTACCGCATGGCGATGCTCCGATCAGGACCCCGCATTTCCTTGTCACCTGCTGACTTTTTGGGCGCTCACCCCTAGACTTGCGGCAACATTCTGGAGAATTGTGAACAATGGGAGCAGCTTTCAATGGCGGGCCGGCCGAACTGCGCGTCGCAATTGCGGGGTTGGGTTCGATCGGAATCAAGCTCGTACAGGCACTGGATAAAGGCATCGATGGATTTGTCCTGGCCGCTGTCTCGGCACGAGCTCCCGCGAAGCACGAAGGCATGCTGGCCAAGTTGAGCAGGAGGCCCGCCATTTTTCCGATCGAAGGGCTCTCGGCCGTCGCAGATATCGTGATCGAATGCGCCCCGAGCAACCTGCTCAGCTCGATCGTCGCTCCGTTCTTAAGCAAGGGCAAGACGGCAATCATCCTGAGCGCTGGCGCGCTTCTGGAACACGGCGAGCTTATCCAACTGGCGAAGCAGAATGGCGGTCAAATTGTGGTGCCGACAGGCGCGTTGATCGGTCTCGATGCGGTTACCGCAGCTGCTGAAGGACGCATCCGCTCGGTTCGAATGATAACGCGCAAGCCGGTGAAAGGATTGTTGGGCGCGCCGTATCTTGTCGAAAACAAACTCGACATAGAATCGATAACCCAACCCCTGAAAGTATTCGAAGGCACGGCGCGGGAAGCGGCCAAGGGATTTCCTGCCAATCTCAACGTCGCCGTCGCGCTCTCGCTCGCCGGGATCGGCCCTGATCTGACAACACTGGAAATTTGGGCAGATCCCGCTCTACAGCGCAACACGCATCGCATCGAGGTCGATTCCGATTCGGCAAGTTTCTCCATGTCGATCGAGAATGTTCCCTCCGACAATCCCAGGACAGGCCTGATAACCGCTCTGTCGGTCATTTCATATCTTCGCAAACAGCGTTCAGCTATTCGCGTCGGCAGTTGATCAAAGTCCCTCGCTGAGGGCCGCCAGTTCATGTCCGGACGTATGGCAGACATGATGCGGACGCTGGGCGATGTCGGTTGCCCTAACGCCGGACCCTTCGGGCGAGGACTGATCGAACGGATGGCACGCTCCGACCGATCCAGGAGCATTCGGGAAGTTCCGAGTTGGCAGGTTCGCCCCAATGGCGTTATGAGTCTCTTGGTTGCAAGCTGGCGTGGCCCCGATCAGATGGGACGAGCATGAGGTCTCGTTTTGTGAACCCGAAGCGCAAGCAGACAAGGCTACGGCCCGCGCATCTTGCCATTGCGGGTCTGGCTGCGCTGATCGCGGCCGGAGATCATGTAGGCGCCACAGAGCGTCGGAGCGAACGCTCGGTCGAGTCCACCGAGTCACGCCCTGCCGGCGAGCCGATCATGGCGATCGTTTCGCTCCAGAACCAGCGGATCACCGTCTATGATGCCAACGGCTGGATCCTCCGGGCGCCGGTGTCGAGCGGCCAGAGGGGACGCGAGACGCCCGCCGGGATCTTCAGCATCATCCAAAAACAAGCGGAGCACTATTCGAACCTGTATGACGATGCCTACATGCCCCACATGCAACGCATTACCTGGTCGGGCATCGCGCTCCACGGCGGCCCCCTGCCAGGATATCCGGCGTCCCACGGCTGCGTTCGGATGCCCTTCGACTTCGCAGAACGCCTGTTCGACGCGACCCGGCTGGGCTTGCGGGTGATCGTCGCACCAACCGATGTGGCGCCCATCGAGATCGTCCATCCGGCTCTGTTTCCATCCAAGCCGGAAGCCGCTGCCTTGGCTGCCGCCCGTACCGCAGAAGCGGATGAGGCGGCCAAAAAGGCCGATCAGGCGAGACTCGCCGCCGGGAAGGCCTTTCGGGAGGCCGCGCAGGCAAGGGTGCCGGTGCGCGTGGCGGAAAATCTGAAACTCAGAGCCGAGACGCAATTGGCGGCCGCCGAGACTGCGCTTGGCTCCGCAATCCCGGCCGAGGCAAAGCAGCAGGCTGAGCGCGCCAAGGCGCAGGCAGCCGCCAGGATCGCCGAGTTGCAGGAGCAATTGGCCGCCGCAAAGGCGGAGCTGCAACCGAAAGCCGATGCCGTGACGCATACGCGTGAAGCTGTGGTCGTCGCAGAGACTGCGCAGGTCGCGGCAGCCGAGGCGGCGCGCCAGGTAGCGCGCGAGCTCGAGCCTATATCGGTCCTGATTAGCCGCAAGACCCAGCGGCTTTATGTCCGGCAAGCCTTTGAGCCCATCCTGGAGAGTCCGGTCACGATCCTGGATGCCGATCGTCCGATTGGCACACACGTCCTCACCGCCATGGAGCGGGCCAACGGCGACACCAACATGCGATGGAGCGTCGTCTCGCTGGACGGCGGACATCCGCACGGCGGCGTGGTTGAGCCACAAGGCCGCGCGCGCGGCGGCCACGGTCGCGACGTCGAGCCGATGCTGACGGACCCGGGCAGTGCAAGGACCGCGCTCGACCGGATCGTCATTCCGCAGGACGCATTGGATCGTATCGCAATGGCGCCGCGATCCTCCCTTATCATCACGGACGAGGCGTTGAGCTCCGAGACCGGTAACGGCACGGATTTCGTGGTCCTCTTGAGCGGCGAGCCGCAAGGCGGCATCAAGAGCCGGCGACGCAATCCGGGGGCCGAATTCCGTTACGCCTTCCCACGCGCCCGCCAGCCTTATTGGCGCTCGCCTTTCGCGGGTCCGTTTTCCACCTGGTGAGCCCGTTCTTTTCACTTTCGGTAATGTGAATTTCTCGGACATGAAGGCAGCGCCGCCGAATGTCCGCTTTCGGGAGCAATGCCGCCGCATTGATTTTGGCCGGGGTTGCCTTCAAACTCGGACCAATACGACGACCTGAGGCAATCGGGCGATCACCTTTTCGGGGGAGTGGAGCCATGTTGAACCGCCGTCGCTTTGTCGGACTTGCGGCTGCCATCGCCGCCCCATCCATCCTCTCATCCCGCGCCTTGAGCACCAGCTGGCCTGTGAAGCCGGTCCGCGTCGTCGTGCCATTCACGCCGGGCGGTTCGACTGACATCACCGCGCGCCTCGTTGGCAACCGCCTGCAGGACGTCTGGGGCCAGTCGGTCGTGGTAGAGAACAAGCCGGGCGCCGGCGGCAACATCGCCGCGGACATGGTCGCCCATTCCGATCCCGACGGTTACACCATCTTCATCGTCGGTCCGGGAATGGCCACCAACAAGTTCCTGTATCCGTCGCTGAGCTACGACCCGGTCGGTGACTTTGCGCCGGTGACGCTCCTGATCACCCAGCCCAACCTGATGTGCGTGCCGAATTCCTCGCCGGCGAAATCAGTGAAGGAGTTCATTGCCTTCTGCCAGGAGAACAGGGGCAAGGTCACCTACGCCTCGTCCGGCAACGGCACCACGCTGCACCTGAGTGGCGAACTGTTCAAGCGGCTGGCCAATGTCGAGATGACGCACATCCCCTATCGGGGCGGCGCGCCTGCGATCAACGACCTCATTCCCGGCCGCGTCGACGTCATCTTCGACAACCTTCCCTCGATCGTGTCGCATGTCAGGAGCGGCAGCCTGCGCGGATTGGCGGTGACGACCAGGGAACGTGTCGCCATTCTGCCCGACATGCCGACGGTCGCGGAGATGGTGCCCGGCTTCGATGTGTTTTCCTGGTTCGGGTTCTTCGTGCCAGCGAAAACGCCACAGGACATTGTTGCGAAGATCAACGCCGATACCAACTCGGCGCTGGTACATCCTACGGTCAAGCCGCGGTTCGAGGATCTAGGCGCGGTTCCGAAGGGCTCAACGTCAGCCGAACTTGCCGCCTTCCTGCAGTCGGAAATCGAAAAATGGGGGCCTATTATCCGGGATGCCCGGATCAAGATCGAAAACTGACGGCCCGAATTGGCAGCTTCCCGCCACAAAAGACGTTCTGGTTCTCAGTCGGAATTCTTTGTTGATATCCGAGCGATTGCAGCCACGGGGCCGCCGCCAGGCGGACCCTGATGCTCGGCCCCGCCGGAAACATAGACGGCACCCGTTCCCGATAACCCGCTGATCAATCCGCCAACAGCCGCGCGGGCGTGTCGGGTGGCGCTGATGTCCGTATCCTCGAGCATGGTGTGACGAAACCCGCGCACGCTGCCGTTTGGCGAGGCTTCCGCCTTGGCGAAGATGTTGACGAGTTGGCGGCTCTGCGTCGGCGCGGAGCCGTCTTCAATGCGTAGTCCCACGCCGTTCAACGCATCGATCACCGCCGCGGAATCGATAGCGTCGCGCATGACGGCGTGTCCGATCTCAAACGGAGCCGCCGACGATGTCGAATTGCCGAGGACGATGACGACATTGTGCATCAGCTCGATGCCGGCCGACGTGGACGCCACCGACGAAAACAGATCGAGCTTTCGAAGAACGTGCTCGTCGTCGATCTCGCCCTCGATCTCGCCAAGCGCTACTGCTACGCCAAGCGCCGATGCACCGCGCGAATACGCCATCGAACCGTATGCGCTGTTTGTAACGGTCTTGTTCCCCCGGGCAGACGCCGCTTCGATGCGGTCGCTGGTCAAGAGCGGACACTTGATCTGCACGAAATGGACGTCCTGTGGATTGACGATGGCAGCATCAGCCATGGCGGTCGCGACCGCCTTTGCCGTTTCTTCGATCTGCACGCCGCGCCCGAGTTCCTCGGGGAGAAAATCCCGCGTGTGTGCCATCCCAAGGCTCAGGCGTTTCCCGGAAATGCCGTCGGATCGGCCATCAACGACGTCGTCACGCGTGAAGACGGTGATATGCGGACTAAGCACGCCTTCCGTACCACCCGACATCACGAACGCGATCCGCTGTTCCACCCGGTGCGGAGTCAAATCGACGTGAGGCGCCAGCGCAGCGCATAGAGCGGAAACGGCATATTCCCGCGTGAAATCGTTGACGCCGCCGTTGCCCTCGGTCTTACCCAGTATCGCGAGGATCGACTTTGGGTCGATTTGGCCCGCCTCGATCAGGCTCAGCAGGCCTGAGACATCACCAGGGCCTTTGGTGGCAATGCGAACGACGTCTACTGTTGTTGTGCGCATGCTATTTCCCCCCAAATATCTTCGGGCTGGACCAAGCACATGCCGCGCCATGATGGCCGCCGGCGCTTCCGAGCGCGGAAACCCGTTTGATCGCGTCAAAGCCGCTCCGGCGAAAGGGCTATTTTCAACATCGTCTCAATCGCTTAAGTCGCATCGGGATCGCAACAACGCTGCCGGATTGATCCAGCCGGGATTTGCCCCCTTTTTGGCGCATGTGTCGCATTTTTTGGCACATCTGTTGCATCTCATTGCGGACAGCGTGCCGGGGCGCCAAGATCGCCCGGGGTCCTCGGTAAGACAAGTGCGGATGGATGCGGGATGACGACCACAGCGGCGCTCGAACTGGTGCAACTGACGAAGAAGTACGGCAGTGTCACGGCCGTTGACGCCATCAACCTCAAGATTCCAGCGGGCTCCTATTGTTGCCTGCTCGGACCATCCGGCTGCGGCAAGACATCCACATTGCGCATGATTGCCGGCCATGAATCGGCGACATCCGGCGACATCATTGTCGGGCCGAAGAATGTGTCGCACCTGCCACCCGCCCAACGGAACACGGCGATGATGTTCCAGTCTTACGCCTTGTTCCCGCATCTTTCCGTTATCGACAATGTTGCCTTTGCCCTGAAGATGAAAGGCGTTGCCAAAGCGGAGCGCCATGCCGAAGCCGGAAAACTGCTGGAACTCGTCGATATGCAGCCTTATGCGGCAAGACTGCCGGCGCAGCTTTCCGGAGGCCAGCAGCAGCGCGTGGCGCTCGCGCGCGCCCTGATTACCTCGCCTCAGATCCTGCTGCTGGACGAGCCGCTTTCGGCGCTCGATCCATTTCTGCGGCTGCGGATGCGAGCCGAACTGAAGAAGCTGCAGCGCGAGCTCGGGATTTCCTTCATCCATGTCACGCACGGCCAGGATGAGGCGATGGCACTGGCCGATATCGTGGTTCTGATGAATGGCGGCCGGATCGAACAGCAGGGTTCGCCGCGCGAAATCTTTAACCACCCACACACCGAATTCACGGCGAGATTTATCGGCGGCCATAGTGTCATCGCCATCGGGGACCAGAGTTTCGCGGTTCGCGAAGATCGCCTGGCGCTGAGAAAGCCGGGCGCGCCGGTCAATGGTCCGACCGTCCCGGGAACTGTTAGCGAAGTCGAATATCAGGGGACCTATGTTCGCGTCGCTCTCGTCACGGACGGCGGAGCCGATATCTCGGCCCGGCTCACCGAGAGCCAGTTCGACGCGGCCAACTGTGCCGTCGGTGAGCGAGTTCTCGCGACATGGGACCCGGCGCAGGCAAGTCCACTGAAGACTACTGGTTCTGTAACCGTCCCGTCGCCCGAAAAGGCGGCTTGACACCTTGGGAGATGATCATGAGCAGTCGTTCGAAATTCAATAACAGCGTCAATCGTCGCACTTTGCTGAAAGGCGCCGCCGGAGCCGTGGGCTTGGCTGCAGGTTCGGGCGCGATTACCGGATTTCCCTACGTCCATTCGGCCGAGCCGAAAGTGCTGCGTTATCTCGGGACCGCGGTGAACGAGGGCGACGAGATCTCGAAGAAATGTCTGGAAGATACCGGAATCAAGATTGAATACATCACCGCAACCACCGACGACGTGACCAAGCGTGTCATCACCCAGCCGAATTCATTCGATGTGCTGGATACGGAATATTTCTCGCTGAAGAAGCTGGTGCCGTCGGGCAATATTTTTGCGCTCGATGCCAGGAAGATCAAGGAATTCGACAACATCACCCCGGTCTTCACCAAGGGTCAGTTGCCCAACGGCAAGAAGATCGGCGACCAAGGCACCGCGCCAAAGAAGGTGCTTTATCTCGAGGGACCCAACTCCAAGACATTCTCGGCCACGCCAACCGAATTCGTGACCCTGATCCCGACCGTCTACAATGCCGATACGCTTGGGATCCGGCCGGATCTGATCAAGCGGCCCATTTCATCATGGACCGAATTGCTCAATCCCGAATTCAAGGGCAAGGCGTCGATCCTCAATATCCCGTCGATCGGCATCATGGATGCCGCGATGGTGGTCGAAGCCACCGGCCAGCATCAGTATGCCGACAAAGGCAACATGACCAAGGCCGAGATCGACCTCACCATGAAGACCATGACCGAAGCCAAGAAGGCCGGCCAGTTCCGCGCCTTCTGGAAGGATTTCAACGAATCCGTCAACCTGATGGCGTCAGGCGAAACCGTCATCCAGTCGATGTGGTCTCCCGCGGTTACCAAAGTGCGCTCCATGGGCATCGCCTGCACATTCCAGCCGCTCAAGGAAGGCTATCGCTCATGGGCGTCAGGGTTCTGCGTGTCGAAGGCGGTTTCAGGACCGAAGCTCGACTGGGCCTATGAATTCGTGAACTGGTATCTGTCGGGCTGGGCTGGCGCCTATCTCAATCGCCAGGGCTATTATTCCGCTGTTCTTTCCACCGCCAAGGCCAACATGACGGCTGACGAATGGGGCTACTGGATGGAAGGCAAGGCAGCCGTCGGCGACATCAAGGCGCCCGATGGCACCATCCTCGAGAAGGCCGGCGCCAAGCGCGACGGCGGCTCCTATGACGACCGCATGGGCGCGGTTGCCTGCTGGAACGCTGTCATGGACGAGAACGATTACATGGTGCGCAAGTGGAATGAATTCATCGCCGCTTGATGCCATTTCGGGAACTTGCCGGGCCAAAGCGCGCGGCAAGTCCTGCTCCGGTTTGACCGAGATCGGCCTTTTCCATGGTTCAAGACCGCAAATCCTTCGTTGCGTGGCTTCAGGCCACGCCGATGATGCTGATCTTCGCGCTGTTTTTTCTGTTGCCGTTGGTGCTTGTGACGATTGTCAGCGCGTGGGACTACAATGAGTATGAAATGATCCCCGCCTTCAGTCTGCGCGGTTACAGCGATACGTTCGAGGGATGCATCGCCGAGCTGCCGGGTTTGTGCACGATCCTGAAGACCTATCTGAAGACATTGAAATTGTGTCTTCTGACATGGAGCCTGACGCTTCTGATTGGTTTCACGGTTGCCTACTTTCTCGCGTTCCACGTCCGATCCAAAACCTGGCAGATCGTGCTCTCCTTGCTCTGCACCATTCCGTTCTGGACCTCGAATGTGATCCGCATGATCGCGTGGATTCCGCTTCTCGGCCGTAACGGACTGGTGAACAAGGGCCTCCAGGGCGTCGGGTTGATCCAGCAGCCGCTGGAATGGCTGCTGTTCTCCGAGTTTTCCGTCGTCCTGGCCCTCGTTCACCTGTTCACATTTTTCATGGTGGTACCGATCTTCAATTCGATGATCCGGATCGACAAGAGGTTGATCGAAGCCGCCTATGATGCTGGAGCCACCGGGTGGCAGACCCTGGTGAATATCATCATTCCTCTGGCAAAACCGGGTATCGTCATTGGCTCGATCTTCGTGATCACGATCGTGATGGGTGATTTTGTCACGATCGGCGTGATGGGGGGCCAGCAGATCGCGTCCGCCGGAAAGATCATCGAGTCGCGCCTTAACGCACTGCAGTTTCCCGCGGCCGCAGCCAATGCCGTCATCCTGCTCGGCATCACGATCCTGATCATTTCGGCGCTGACGCGGATCGTCGATGTCCGCAAGGAACTGTGAGCAAGGAACCGTGAGCAAGGAACAGTGAGCAAGGAACAGTGAGCAAGGAACAGTGAGATGGGCGAGAAACGGTCGCGATCCTTTTATGTTCTCGCAGCGGTCTTCACTGCCTATGTGCTGTTTCTCTACGGGCCGATGCTTGCGATCTACATCCTCTCGTTTCAGGGGCCTGACGGCGGCCTGACCTTTCCGATGAACGGCGTTTCACTGCAGTGGTTCGGCAAGGTGTTCTCGGGTACGGGCATCGTCGACATTGGTGCGGCTTTCAAGCGGTCGCTTCAGCTCGGCCTCGTCGTCATGGTACTGACGGTCATTCTTTCGGTTGCGGCCGGCATGGCCTTCCGCAAGTCGTTCCGTGGCGCGACCTTGCTGTTTTATGTCGCCATCGCAAGCCTGATCATGCCGTCGATCATTACCTCGCTCGGCATCGCGCTGGAATTCCGGCTGCTTGACGACTTAATCGTCAAAAGCGGCGCCGAAGGCTGGACAACGGCAATGGGGCTTTTTACTTCAGGCCTTGGCGCTCATCTCACCTGGACCCTGCCGTTTGGCCTTTTGATCATGTTTGCGATTTTCAACCGGTTCGATGGCCGGCTTGAAGAGGCGGCGCGCGATCTTGGCGCAACGCCATGGCAGACATTTCGTCATGTTGTGTTGCCGATCATATTGCCGTCCGTCGTGGGTATTGGTCTGTTTGGCTTCACCTTGTCCTGGGACGAACTCGCGCGCTCGAGCCAGGCGATTGGATCCGTCAATACCTTGCCGCTCGAATTGCAGGGCCTGACGACAACCGTTACGAAGCCGGATATCTATGCGCTTGGAACATTGACGAGTGCGGTGTCCTTTCTCGTCATTTTCTCGGCGTTGGTCGTCATTCTTGTGCTGCAGGCGCGACAACGACGTCACGGGTCGGATGCCGGCAAGGGAATGGTGTAGGGCATGATCCGGAAAAGTGGGTACCGGTTTTCCGAGAAGATCATGCCTAAATAAAAGGATAGAGCGGGATGACGATTCGAAGAAAAGTCATCGTGCTCCAGGCAGGATTTATGCGCATTCTCATCGTCAACCCGAATACCACCGCCGCCATGACCGAGAAGATCGGCAAAGCAGGGCGCGCCGTGGCGGCCGCGGGAACGGAGATCATCGCCGTCAATCCGCCGGATGGGCCGGTCTCCATCGAAGGCTATTATGACGAGGTCTTTTCGGTGCCCGGGCTTCTCGCGGAAATCGCCAAAGGCGACGCAACAGGGGTTTCCGCCCACATCATTGCCTGTTTCGATGACACCGGCCTCGAGGCGGCGCGTAGCGTCTCGCTGGCGCCTGTCATCGGTATCGGGGAGGCGGCGTTTCATCTGGCCTCGATGCTGGGCCATCGGTTCTCGGTCATTACGACGCTCTCGCGCTCGATCGCTGCCATCGAGAACAACCTGTTGAAATACGGGCTGGCCGATCGCTGCGCCAAGGTGCGGGCGTGCGAATTGCCGGTTCTGTCACTCGACGATCCCGCGTCGAATGCAGCCGCGCGGATCGGCGCGGAAATCGAACTTGCGAAGCAAGAGGATCGGGCCGAAGTGGTGGTTCTGGGGTGTGCCGGCATGGCTGAATTGGCCGCACGTCTCTCGGAAAGCCATCGGCTTCCGGTGATCGATGGGGTCGCGAGCGCGGTCAAGCTGGCGGAAGCCTTCGGCGCGCTGGGTCTCAAAACATCAAAGATTGGGGCCTATGCGCTCCCGCGGCCGAAACCCTATCTCGGATCTTTTGCACCGTTCGAACCACGCTAGAAACCCTCTCGACCTCCAGGCGGGACCTCGCCCAGCCGATCATTCGTGCTGGTCAAGAGGCCGCTCTCGGATTGATGGGAAAGCATCGGCCGTCAGGAAGGCCTGAACGGCCGCCCCCGACTGACCTGGCGGCCGCCACCTTTATGGCCAACGAGTTTTCCGGGCGCGTCGATGTGCTAGAATGGTCGTTCCGCTCATTCGAGGGCGACGTAAATGACAATTCATGCTCCCTCGCGTACCCGTGTCCGTTTCGCGGTTGCAGTACTTTCGGCGGTCTGTGCGTTTGATGCCGTCGTGCATGCGGCGTCGCCGGTGCCCGACAGAGTGTCTCTCAGCGAATCGACGATGACGTGGAGCACCGTCAACTATGCGACCAATGCGGAGAACGGATTCGTCAGCGGGTCGCTCGACAAGAAGACCATCGTCGATCGCACGTTCAAGACCCTCGTGCTCGAGAATCGTTATCTGAAGGTAACGCTCCTGCCCGAATTTGGCGGCCGCATTCTTTCCATCATTTACAAGCCGACCGGCCACGAACAACTTTATCGCACGGAAGTAGGCGTGCCTTACGGGATCAAGGGCGGCGTTTTTTATTACGACTGGTTGATGGTGTATGGCGGCATCTTCCCCACGTTCCCGGATGCCGAGCACGGCAAGACCTGGCTGAAGCCGTGGGATTTTAAGGTGGTGAAGGAGAGTGCCGGCGAAGTGACGGTGTCGATGTCGCTTGAAGACGATTTCGATTATTCCGCAGCACCGAGGAAGTTCAGCGGCTCGACGGGCATCGAAGCGACTTACTATGTCACGCTGAAAGCCGATCGCGTCGCGCTCGATGCGCGCGTGGTGCTGAAAAATCCGCAACCCAGGACGATCAAATACGAGTACTGGACGTGCACGACGCTCGCGCCGGGATCGGAACCGAAAGATCCTAAAACTACCGGCGGCGCCGAAATCATCGCGCCGATCCAGGCCTACAGCACGCCCCGCTGGTCGGCCAACCTGTCCGATGGCGACAAGAGCGCAGGGCTGGGCAAGAGCCGTTTCGAAAAACTGCGCTACTTCAAGAACTGGCCGACGATCGAATTGTGGGCGGGCGTGTCGGACGAGTTTTTCCACAGCGCCGATTTTCCCGCGCTGGGCGAAGTGTCTATCCCGGAAACCTACAGCCCGACCGTCGGCATGAGCAACGTGACGCATGCGAACGAGAACATCCTGATCAATCTCTCGGCCGAGGGTGCGAGCGTGAATCTTGAGTTTTTCAGTATCGAACCGGCCACGCCGTTGCGCGTAACGTTGAAACGCGGCGATGCGGTATTGTTCAACGACGCCGTGAAAGCCGACCCGAAAAACGGAAATCGCATTTCCGCGACGATTCCTGTCGGTGGCAGCGGCGAACAGGTACAGCTGGCGATCAGGACCGCGGAAGGCAAAGAGCTGATCGCGGCCGAGACAAAAATGAAATAAATCCTTATCCCCTCAAGGCTGGCGCGGTCTTCGTCACCACGATAACGCCCGAATCACAGATGCATTATTGCATCGCTACCATAGCGTGTAGCGATTTGCGCGTATGAGTTTGCCATGGCCCATGAAGCTTTCGCCCTGTCGCCGATTTCCGCCGGTGCCGCTCGGCCAAGTGAGGCCGATTATGAAGCGATCCGTGAAGCCTTCATGGAGACGGCGCGAGGCCGCTGGTTTTTAGGCGAATATGCCAAACGCAACCGCCATGCCGATACCCGCATAGTGCTTGATGCGATGGCCCGCATCGAGCGGACGCTGGAAACACTGCAACAACCGCCGCCTGACAGCCGACTCCCCGCCATCATATGGAACATAGTCGATCAGGCTGAGGAGGCGGCCGCGTCGGCCGTGGATGATTTGGCGATCGAGGAGCGGCTGGCGCCGATCCGGAACGGCGCTCGAATCCTGAAGGAAATCTCCTGGCGCTGGCGGGAAATCGGCACCGAATCACGCATTTGCGATTCGATCGATTCCCAGGTCAGCGCCATCCAGGAAAGCTGCAGTCAGCTTGCGGGGATGGATATCCGTGCGGCGCTTACTGGCGAATTCGAACTGATCAGAACAAGAATCGAGGCGCTCGCCGGGGATGACGGCAAGGCCGTTCCCCAGACTGGCGACGCGGCGATGCGGCCTGATTCTGCGGCCACGGCAGGGCAAGTTGCGAGGGAAGGCGACGCCCTTGCCAGTGCGCTCATGGCGGCGCCGGATGCAGCAGTGTCCCGTCAGGAAACGTGCGTAGCCGCTGTCCCGGACGTTGCGATGATACAATCAGAACGTGACGAAGCGGCCAATGTCCGGGATGAGGCACTCCCAGGCACAGTCGCGATCGAAATAGCCACCCGGGCCGGTACCAACGGTCATTCCTGGGGCGATGCTGCTGACAGAGACCGTATCGAACCGGCTCGTTCCGAATCCATGGTTGTCGCCGAGCAGGTCGAACTCGCGCCGACCCGAGGCGGGAGCTACATAGTCTCGCCATGGATGCAGGCTGAGCCCGCGGCCGCTTCGTTGCTGCAGTCGCATCCTCCGCTTGGCTCGACGCCTCTCGCCAACAAATTCCAGGAACAGCGTCGTCCCCCGGACACCGATCCGTTCTCTGCAATCCGCCGCATGAGCCTGACCGAGAAGATCGAATTCTTCTCGTAACTGGCGCAACGGTTCGAGAGTAGCGGCATTGGACATCCTCCACGAAGAAGCGCTCGCTGCGACTCGCCGGGGCGCCGTGATGCCGGAGCCCGTCATGCGCGGCGTCACCAACACAGTCGACGTCGGGGCGATATCCGATCGTCAGTAGCGCAGCATCCAGGCGATGCCACGGCCGATCACCCAGCCGATGACGCCGGGTATCCAAAGCAGCAGCATGAACAAAAAGCAGCCAATGCCCGTGCCCTGGCCCGCATCACGCGCCGACGACAGTATTTCCTGGGGCGTACCGACGAGAAACACCGTGCTGGGCAGGCTCATGGCGACGGTGGCTCCGATCGTTGCCAGACGAATGGACCTCCACTCTGCAGGCTGCTCGATCAGCTTGTCCCGCGTGGCGCCGTAAAGATACAGGAAGGGCCATAATGCGAGCGTGAGAATAAGCGGCTGCAGCAGGAGTGTTATCGGGTCGAGTGGACGCGAGCCGACGAACGGGCGGAGATCGACCGCTAAATTCAGGAAGTAAGCGATCGTGGCAATCACCGATGGTCCGGCGGCAAAAATCGCGAAAGCGACGAGCGGCATGAACATCCATCGCAGGCCGTGCCTTTGCAGGCTGGCGGGAGGATGCCACGGTGTCTCGCGATCGCCGCTCACCCGGGTGGACATTGTCGTGCCCTCCGATGGCTGAATCAGATATGGGGGCTCGCAGGGTGCCTGCGCAAGTCCGATCGGCGCGGCGGCCATAGCTGCGAGCCATCGTTCGCGAGTTGCATCCGCTTTGGCCGCGCCTCGTAAGATGCTGCTTTTATCGGCGGAAATTGGCGCGTCACGGCCGATGAAGATGGGAACTATTCGTTCGTGGCGCTATGATGCTCCAGCCTGCCACGCGCTCCAATCCGTAAATCCGCGACGGTCTGCGATCCAGCGCTCCGCTTCATGGGCGGCTGTCTTCCCTGTTTCGCAGGGTTTGTCCGGTTACCCTTCGATGGTGGTCCTCTCGAGGCTCGCAGCACTGGATGCGACCTCGGTTCTCGCGGTGGAGACGTTGCCTCCGATGTTAAATTGTGCAGTCATGGTCGCAGCCGCTTATCAATGCGCTGCGGAAGCGCTGGGTCAGTCACCGGCCATGTTATCGATGGCCGTCTGACGCGGTGGCAGAATTCGAGGCACGCTCATATGACCCGCTCATCCCGGATCATTCCCGCATGACTTACGAACGCGCCCATCTCAAGGCCATGCAGGGCTACACGCCGGGGCAGCAGCCTGACACGCCAGCCATCAAGTTGAACACGAACGAAAATCCCTATCCACCCGGCCCCGCCGTTGCGCACGCGTTGAGTTCCTTTCCACTCGACATGTTGCGGCGCTATCCGGATCCGCTTGCCGGTGCTTTCCGCGCGAGCGTCGCTCGCCTGCACCGCCTGGCTCCTGCAAACGTCATAGCGACCAACGGTGGTGATGAACTGCTCAGACTGGCCTTGACGACATTCCTCGATCCCGGAAAGCCGCTCGGGCTGTTGACGCCGAGCTATAGTCTCTATTCCGTTCTGGCGACCATCAATGGCAGTCCTCTCGCCAGCGTACCGCTTGGCAACGATTGGTCGGTTCCTGATAACACCGCCGAACGATGGAATGCGGCGGGAGCTCCTCTCGCGATCATGACAAATCCTCACGCACCATCAGGCACGCTTGCCTCGGCAGCCGAACTCCATAAACTCGCGCTGACCTTCCGCGGCGTGCTGCTCGTCGACGAAGCCTATGTCGACTTTGTCGATCCCGAGATCGGACATGCGACATCCACGATGGTCGCCGCCTATCCCAATGTGCTGCTTCTGCGAACGCTCAGCAAAGGCTATTCGCTCGCGGGCCTGCGGCTCGCCTACGGCCTCGGAGCTGCTGAACTTGTCGCGCCTATGCTGTCGAAGACGAAGGATTCCTACAACGTCGACGCCATCGCACAAGCCGTTGGGACAGCCGCGCTCGAAGATGTCCGATCCGCGGCCAGAAGTTGGGAGGCGGTACGCCATGAGCGGAGGGCTCTTGATCTGGCCCTGACCGCGATTGGTTTCCTGTGCTCGCCGTCGCAGGCGAATTTTCTCCTCGCCACTGTTCCCGCCGGCGGGCGATGGCACAGCGCGGAGAACGTCTATCGGTCTCTCATGGCCCGACGCATCTTTGTGCGATGGTTCAATGAGGAGGGATTACGGGATAAACTGCGGATCAGCATCGGTACGCCTGAGGAAAACCAGCACCTTGTGGAAGCTCTCCGGCTGCTTGGCGGATCGAAGTGGATTTCAAAACGATCTGACTCACTTTGGTGGGAGACTTGAAGCCGTGGCCA
>WNFW01005906.1_pt1 | contig 16973 bp, 11 predicted proteins | sample 5400131 | NCBI WGS metagenome assembly WNFW01 (sample SAMN13153362, study PRJNA577476) | soil metagenome | isolation source: 20 cm soil or saprolite under grassland replicate 1 | place: USA:California | collected 2016-06-15 | reverse complement strand
GTCGTCACGCTCGAGGGCCGCCCAGTCGAAAGCTATCTGCGATTGGTTGGCACCAACGGATCGGTGTACGCTGAGTACGTGCGCAGCACGGTACAGAAAAACATCGGACCCGGAGCGTCGGGGATCGACAAGCTGATTTCGCCATATCGTCTTGCTCGGCAGCTCTTGACGGGTACGACGGCCGCGATGGGCAAGCGCTTTCTCAAAAAGCAGAGGAGCTACCCGGGCTTGGCGGAGATCTTTTCGGCACACTACGACGCCATTCGCCGCGGCGGTCGTGATCCCGTAACGCGGTCCAATCTCGTCGAAACCGTTGCAATCTGTGAGCGAATCGGCGATGCACTCTCTGCTGCCTACCCGCTGCGCCAGTCGCCCAACGCACGAAACGGCTCGTCGCCGATTGTCGTGACCGGCGGGACGGGGTTTCTCGGGAAGGAAGTTGCGATGGCGCTGCTTGCCGCAGGCGAGGACGTCAGAGTAGTTGCGCGCCGCACACCGCCCGATTGGGAGAGAATTCCGAATGTGGACTACGTTGCGGTAGATATCTCGCAGCCGATCCAGCGTGACGTTCTTGCCGGCGCGAAAGCTCTGATTCACTGTGCCGCCGAGACAGCAGGCGGTTGGGATCAGCACCAGAAGAACTCGCTCGGCGCGACCCAGCATGTGCTAAAAGCTGCGGCGTCCGCAGGCGTGAGACGCGTGGTTCATGTAAGCAGCCTGTCGGCGCTCGCGGTACCGGCGCGCGGGCAAAGCATCAGCGAGGACACGACGATCGAGCCGAATTCCCGAAGCGGTGGACCCTACGCATGGGGGAAAATCGAATCCGAGCGTGCTGCGACAGCTTTGGCAGCGGAACTTGGCATCGATCTCCGGATCGTTCGTCCGTCAGCGCTGGTCGACTACCGGCAGTTCGATCCCCCAGGGCTCCTCGGCAAGCGACTCGGAAATATTTTTGTCGCCGTCGGGATGCCGCATCATCAGCTCGGTGTCGTCGACGTCGTTTTCTCGGCCCAAGTTCTGGCCTGGATGGTACGGCACTTTGACCGGGCGCCGCTGGTCCTCAACCTGTTTGAACCGGATTTGCCGACCAAGCGCGAGCTGCTTAGCCGCCTGCGCCGCACTAATCCAGACCTTACGGTCGTTTGGTTACCGCCGGTGGTTCTTTTCCCGTTATCGTGGTTTGCGACCGCCGTCCAGAAGCTGCTGCACCCGCGGCGTCCGGCTATCAGCGTCGCCAAGATCTTTGCCCCATTGCGTTACGACACGTCGCGCAGCGCAGCGCTCGCTCGTGTGATGCGGGCCGAGGCGTCGCAGCCATCGAACGGCGAAGCAAAGTCGGCCTCGACACCCGCTCACGATCGGCGCTCATCGGGGCCGCGGGCGCGTTACGAATCTCAGCTAACAGAAGTTGTCTGATGCGATGCGGGTTTGAACCTACTCAATGACGCAGCTGATATTCGAAGCCGCTTTGCTCAGCGCGGTTCTCCTTCTTTGGCTGCCGCTTCTTTCAGAGCTCCTGTGCCTGGTGACACGCCACACGGGGACGGGTCGCTCGCTTTCGTCGCCAGGCGCCGGACTGCCGAGACTCTTGTTCCTTGTACCCGCCCACGACGAAGAGCTGTTGATCGGTGGATGCGTTCGGTCGTTGCTGGACGTGAAGTTTCCGCGCGACAAGAGGCGCGTGATAGTCATTGCTGATAACTGCTCGGACGCAACAGGTCGAATCGCGCGAGAACAAGGCGCGGAGTGTTTCGAGCGCTCCGACGCCGCTTTTCCTGGAAAACCGCGTGCGATCGCGTGGGCGCTGAGTCAAATCGATCTTCACGAATGGGACGCCTGCGTCGTGGTGGATGCGGACAGCACGGTTGCACCGGAATTCGCGTCGGGAATCGCGGAACTCGCGCCGCTCAACGATATCGTATTCCAGGCAAACTTCGGTGTGCTCAACGAATTCGACGGTTGGCTCACCCGATTGGGTGGGCTCCTGAGCCGCTGCCGATACGACGTCACATATCCTCTGAAACAGTCGGCTGGCTTGAATTGCCCAATCACCGGAAACGGGATGGGATTTGGCGCCAATCTCCTGATTCGCGACGGGTGGCGGTCATTCTCTATTACTGAGGACTCGGAGCTGTACGCGATTTACACCGAGGCGGGCACACCAATTCGTCACGCCAGCAATGCGACTCTTTTTTCTCAGGAAGCTAGCTCGCTCCGGCAGGGAGCGGTTCAGCGACGCCGTTGGCTTGGAGGTCGATTGCGTGTCGTACGGGACTGGGGATGGCGCCTGATCCGCAGCCGCAATATCGGCTGGCACCAGAAAGTGGATGCGTTCGTTGAGCTCGGCCTTTCCAGTCCAGTGCTCCACCTGATCGCCGCCGTCTCGGTTGGCGTCATCGCGTTTGTCGCGCTTCCGACCGTGCGTGCCTGGCCAATTCTCGTTCTCGCTGGTGCGTCTCTCTCTGGTTTGGGAATAACGACCGTGATTGCAGTCTGGCATCATCCTCAACCTTGGAGAACGATCTTCTCGTTCGCGCTTCTTCCGCTTTATGCCGTTTGGCGGCTCGTCGTACTGATCGCGACTATGTTCACGCTGCGCGACAATACCTGGCGCCGGACAGCGCGCACGGCACCGCGCGTTCCGATTATCAACCCTAACTCTTGACCCGCTAACAAAATGTGCGGCGTGGCCGGCTTTTTTTCGCATGGTGATCGGAGCGCGGATGAGATGCAGGGCGTCGCGTCTCGGATGGCCGCCGCTCTGGTTCACCGCGGCCCCGATGATGGCGGGGTTTGGGTAGAGCCAGGGCGGCGGATCGCGCTGTCTTTTCGTCGCCTCTCGATCGTGGATCTCTCGATCGAAGGGCACCAGCCGATGCGTTCCGCGGGCGGTCGATTCACCATCGCTTTCAACGGCGAGGTTTACAACCACCGCGACCTTCGGCGCGAGCTCGAATCAATCGGTTGTGCCTTTCGCGGGCATTCCGACACCGAGGTAATTCTCGCCGCGTTCGAGCGCTGGGGGATCGAGCGTTCCGTTCGTCGCTTCATCGGAATGTTCGCGATCGCAGTTTGGGATGCTGAGCGCGAAGAGCTGTCTCTCATTCGTGATCGACTCGGCATCAAGCCACTCTTCGTATACCAGCGCGCGGGTCTGGTCAGTTTTGGTTCCGAGCTCAAGGCATTACTGGCGGGCCCGGAATTCGACCGGACACTAGACACAGCGGCGTTGACCGGCTATCTGCGCTATCTGTACGTTCCCGCACCGCACAGCATTTTCAAGTACGCGATCAAGCTTCTTCCCGGTCACATCCTGACCATCGCTGACCCCGCAGCGCCGTTGCCGTCCGCGCGATCATTCTGGTCCGCCGAAACCGTCGCCAGGGAAGGTCACGCGGATCAATTCGCCGGCAATGACGCAGAAGCCGTCGCCGAGCTCGAATCGATCCTTACTGACGCTGTTCGTCTCCGCATGCAGGCTGATGTTCCGCTCGGAGCGCTGCTCTCCGGCGGAATCGATTCCTCTACTGTCGTCGCGCTCATGCAGGCTTCGGCCGATCGACCAGTGAAGACGTTCACAATTGGATTCGATCAACTCCAATTCGATGAAGCCGCTCACGCGCGCGCGATTGCCCTTCACCTTGGGACGGACCATACCGAGTTGCGGTTGTCGGGTGACGATGCTCTGGCGGTTATTCCGCGGCTGGCCGAGATGTTCGACGAGCCACTCGCGGATCCTTCGCAGATTCCGACGTTTCTGGTTTGCGAACTTGCGAGGCGTGAGGTAACCGTAGCTTTGACTGGCGATGGCGGCGACGAGCTTTTTGGAGGCTACAACCGTTACGTCAGCGGCGAGCGTCTGATCACCGAATTTCAGCGTTATCCTACACTGCTGCGCAGATTGTCCGCGTCTGGCGTTACAAGTCTCTCTCCTCGGGCCTGGAATCAGGTGCGCGACATCCTCCGGCCCGTCTTTCCGGTTGCGGGTCGCACCAGACTCCTCGGCGAGAAGCTGCACAAGATTGCAGGACTGCTGCGCGCGGATTCGACGTCTGGGATGTACCGCTCATTGCTGTCGGCATGGCAGGACCCGGAGAATCTCGTAATCGGTGAGCACGTTAATGGGATCCAGCACCCGGCGTTTGGCGGGGACGGTCTTCTCGGCCTCATGGAGCGCATGATGCTCGCCGACCAGCGGTCTTACCTGCCGGACGACCTTCTCGCGAAAGTCGATCGCGCGAGCATGGCCGTAAGTCTCGAAGCTCGCGTGCCGATCCTCGACCATCGTGTGGTTGAATTCTCATGGCGGCTTCCGCGACGCTTGAAAGTGCGCAACGGTCATGGCAAGTGGATCCTCAGACAGATCCTTTACAAGCACGTGCCGCGGGCATTGGTCGACCGCGAGAAAATGGGATTCTCCGTTCCGCTCGCGAAGTGGCTCGCCGGTCCGCTCAAGCATTGGGCAGGAGATCTTCTGCTCTCTGACTCGAGCAATGGGTTTCTTCGGAGTGAAGTCGTCCGTCGCGAGTGGGATCGCTTCCTGAGCGGCGAGACCGAGAATGCCGCGGGCCTATGGGCGTTGGCGATGTTTCGCGCATGGGAGACCCGCTGGCTGCGGCCGACGGAGTCCGCCGCGACCGAGTTCCGCGCGATGGTGCAATGACGATGACGATTGTCGCGCCTCCAGTTGATGCCGCCGCCATCGCGGTAGAGAGAGAGGGACTGGTTATCGGTGGCGCGCCCCATTCAGCGTCGCCCGCGGATTCGGCGACGCTAGATCGCTCGTTCGCCCGCGGTATCGCATGGGTAGGAAGCGTCAAGTGGATCGTGCAGCTGCTCACCTGGGCAACAACAATCGTCGTCGCGAGGATCCTCTCTCCGGCGGACTACGGCCTGCTCGCGATGGCGACTGTGCTACTGTCCTTTATTACGCTGCTCGGCGAATCCGGCATCGGCGTGACCGTGATCACCGTTCGCGAGATCACGGAAGAACAAACTGCGCAAATCAATGGCGCCGCCTTGCTGATGGGTGTTGGCTGTTTCGTCGTCGCTTGTCTTGCCGCCTATCCGGTGGGCGCTTTTTATCACGCCGCCGCGCTTCCACCAGTGATCATGACGATGAGTCTCACGCTCGTCATCTCTGCGTTTCGGGTGGTGCCAGGAGCGCTCCTGCAACGAGACCTTCGCTTTCCGCGTGTCGCCGGCATCGACGCGGGTCAGGGGATGCTGCAAGCAGTGACGACGGTGACGCTCGCGGTCCTTGGGTTCCGCTACTGGTCATTGGTCCTCGGAGCACTGCTTGGCGCGATTGTCGGCACCATTGCCACCGTTTCGGCCCGACCATATCCGCTCAGGCGCCCTCGGTGGGACACGCTCCGGCCAGTGCTGCCGTTCACGCGCAACATGGTTACCGGCCGATTGTTCTGGTACGCGTATCAGAACTCTGATTTCATCGTTGCCGGAAAGCGACTTGGTGCCCTGGCACTCGGCGGCTACAGCTATGCGTGGACTCTCGCCAGCATGCCGGTCGATAAGATCAGCGCGCTCGTGACATCCGTCACGCCGTCGATCTTCTCTGCGGCGCAGCACGACATCCCAAGTCTTCGTCGGTATTTCCTGACCGTTACCGAGGGCCTCGCGGTGTTCGCATTTCCGCTCGCCGTCGGTCTCGCGCTCGTTGCCGGCGATTTTGTCCCGGTGGTCTTCGGACAGAGATGGCTGTTCATGATCGGTCCTCTGCAGGTCCTCGCCTTGTATACGACCGTTCGCACGATCTCACCGATAGCTTCCCAGGTTCTCGTCGTAACGGGCGATACCCGCTTTCTCATGTACATGGGTGGAGTCGGCGCGATCGTCCTTCCGATTGGTTTCTATATCGGCAGTCAGTGGGGAACAATCGGAATCGCGGTGGCCTGGACGATAGCGCACCCGATTGCCGTTTACATTCCGTTGAGCGTCCGGGTGTTTCGCCGATTAGAGCTGCGGCTCGGTAGCTATCTGACGGCGCTCTGGCCTGCAGTTTCAGGTTGTGTGTTGATGGGTTCCGCGGTATGGCTCGCTCGCGTGTCCGCGCCCACGGCATCAGCGTCGGGACTGCGCCTTGCCTTGGAGGTGACGGCTGGCGCCATGGCTTACGCCGCTTGTCTCCTTCTTTTCCATCGCGCCCGGGTTAGCGCGTTTATCGCCCTGTGGCGCCACTAGTCGCCATCGCGGGGGGCGAGAGATACTTTCCGCCGCACTGCGACCAGTACTGATAGTAGATCTGCGCGGCTCTGATCACGTAGCCGACATCGCGCATTCCCAGCCGGTAAATCCAGGTCGCCAAGCGTAGAAAGTGGCGCCCCAGTAGCGCGTCTGGAAAATCCGGAGCACGCAGGATCGAGGACGCCTGTCGGAGTAAATCACGGCGCCGGGCATCGCGCACTCTACCGATAAAGCCTTTCTCCCACTGGTATTCGAGCTCCTTCGGGATTGGAAGCGGGCAGGGCTCGTGACCGGGGTACGCCTGCCACGGCACGGAGAGGACCACTTCCGGAAAACACCGTAGCCAGTCCATGTAGAAACCGTGGCCCAGGCATTCGTCGACTGGAACGGCGATAACGGACGCGACGAAGTCGCTATCGAAAAAGGGCAGATGCAACTCAAGCCGATCCAGATCGATCGACTCGAAATGGGCGGCCAGGTGACGGTGCTGATCGTTCAACATCATCACCAGGTGCAGGCGTCTGCCCGGATCGGCGCAATGGATATCCGCGAACTCCTCCATTAATCCCGTAAGCGGGACGCTCGAGAGCGCGTCGCGCAGCTCCGCTCGAAGCAGCCGGCGAGGGACCTCGCCTCCCCAACCATTCATGTAAAGTTGCATCGCAGCTTCGGGCTGTCCGGCGCGCGCCAGCTCGACCATCTCGCGATTCATGTACACATGTCCGAGCGTGACGCTGCCTCCGTCGCCCGACCAGACGAGGCCTGGCCTTTCGGCGGGCTGAGTGGCGCCCCCGTCCGAAGCGCTCCATGCATCCGCCATGATCTTCGCCGATACCTGCCGACCGAGTTTTCTGGGACGCTCCGTATGGGCTGTGCCGACACTTCGGGCGAAGTCGGCGCCAAATACCTGATCCTGGGTGCCAGTCAACGAAAAGTTGAACGTATGAACGTGCAATCTGCGCTGCACCAGCGCGCTCACTATGGCTCGCGAGTCTAATCCTCCACTCAGGAATGCGGCTGTCGTCGAGTCTTGACCGCTGCGCAAAGCAACTGCGTCCGCAAACACATCATACGAGTTGCGCGCAAGCTCTCGAGTCGGTCGGTCCGACGTTCCTACGTCATCCCACCGCCAATACTGCTCTCGAGCGGAGGATTCTCCATCGACTCGCAGCACTTCGGCGGCTTTCAAGAGAGCTACGGAAGCGAATGGCGTCCGATCGCTGAGCGGGTACTCGAGTGAAAACGTCTCAGTAACGCCGCGGACATCCATCACTTTTGGCACTTCACGCAGCTCCTCGAGAATCCGGAGAGCAGTGGCGAAGATCAGGTAGCGCTCACCCAGCCAATAGTAAATCGGCCGAATTCCCAACTTGTCGGTCGCAAGTGTCAGGACACCCGATTCGGATTGGTAGTGAGCGGTGCAGAAAACGCCGCGCGCCCGCTTCAGGATTCGCGAATCATTCCGGCTGAAGGCTTGGTGCAGCTCTTCGAGGTCGACTTTGCGAGTGCGTCCCTTACCATCGTCATGTGCAAGCAGGGGCTCGCCGGCCATGAGAGAAACGCCGTTCGAGTCGATCCGAAAGGCCGGAGAACCGAACGCGCCCACGTCGGCCTTCACCAGAAAGCACCGCGTGTCTCGGAAACTCTGGATTTGCTCGTCGGGCTGGCGAGAGAGAGCCCTTCGAAGTGACTCGCAAACTCCGTCAGGCACACGTTCGCTGCTGTTACGGCTGTAGATGCCGGCCAAGAGAGTCATCGATCTCGACTCAGTTGTGGCTGGCGAGCGCAGCTATCACGCGCTCTCCCGCGTGACCGTCCCATCCCTCGGGGCACGGCACTTTCTCCGGCCGGGAAATGCGTTCAAGTTCGGCGACGATGTCAGCGGGATCTGGCACGAGACGGTTTGTGCCTTCGGTAATCGTGATGGGTCGCTCCGTATTCGGACGTATCGTCAGACAGGGAATTCCGAGCGCCGTAGTTTCCTCCTGGAGGCCTCCGGAGTCCGTCACGACCGCGAACGCGTGTTCGACCAGGTCCAGCATTTCCAGATAACCAACCGGCTCGAGCAGGTGGACGCGATCGAGTTTCAACCCCGCCTCGGCGAGGCGCTGCCGCGTGCGTGGGTGCGCCGGGAACACCACATCTCGCTCGAGGGCAATTTCGCTGAGCACGCTCGCGAGAGCGCCGATCCGTTTTGGATCGTCGACGTTAGACGGTCGGTGCAGAGTAACTACAATCGCTGACCCGTTCACGCCGATCTTTTAGAAGCATATTCGCGAGGCGATCCGTGACTATCCGATTGATCTCCTCCGGCATCGTGCGGTCGAAACTCCTAAGGCCTGCCTCGACGTGTGCGACGCGAATGCCAAGCTTCGATGCAACTATGGCGGCAGCCATCGTCGAGTTGACGTCACCGTAGACGACCACCCAGTCAGGTTTCTCGGCAACAAGAACTGGCTCGAGCCGCTCGATGATGCGGGCGGTTTGCGCAGCATGGGTGTCGGAGCCAACGCCGAGGTTGACGTCGGGTCGCACAATTCCTAGATCGCGAAAAAAAGAATCGGACAGCGCGTCGTCGTAGTGTTGGCCGGTGTGTACGACCACTTGATGTACGCCGCGCTCGCGGCCAGCGCGGTGCACCGGCGCGAGCTTCGGGAAATTCGGTCGCGCACCGACTACATGAAGTAACTTCACCCTTCGTTAGCTCCGTCGGAATTAATGCCGGTCACGCCGATACGAGTCCAGCAACCGCTGGTTCGGTAGCCTGATCCGGGAACGTCTTCGCCCGCTTCTCGGGCGCGTAGCGGGCTTTCAGCTTCAGAAACGGCCGCTCGACGATATAGTATGATCCGCTCGCCAAAACGACTGTCATAACGACCCCTGCCGCAAACTCGCTCGACTCGCCGAGCAGCGGAAGGTGGCGACCGAATGATGCGCCCCATTGATGATATAGATACATCGGATACGAGATCGCACCGAGATACCGCACCGAGGGCCACTCGAGCCAGCGCCAAACGCGAGTCTTATAAAGCTGCATGAGTTGCGTGATCAACACGGCGACCAGCAAAGCGTCGATTGTAAATCCAAGCGAGTAGTGGTAGGAATGCGGTAGCGCGAGCCTCGAGACCAGCAAGAGAGCAAGCGTAACGAAGGGTGACCATGATCTGCGCGCGAGGAACGCAGCTGCGCCTATCACGCTGTCGTAATCGATGACAAGGGCGAGCAAGCAGCCGACAGCAAGATTATCGAATCGCGTGTCGAACGCATTGTACAGGTACGAGACATCCGTGCTGGTAGCGAGTGCGAGCCACGATCGCCACACCGCCGCAGCGAGAGCCATCGACGTCACGCCAACCACGAGTGCGCGCCTGCCGCGGGCGGCAAGCACCACAAACACGACTGGCCAGAGCAGGTAAAACTGCTCTTCAACCGCGAGCGACCACGCGTGGGCGATCGAAGTTGTCGGGTGGTGGTGGAGCGCGTTGAAGTAATTGACAGTGTATGTAACAGCGTTGGTAAGAAGCGGCTGACTCCATTGTTGTCCGGCACGAGCATCGAGGAAGTAGCTCAGAAAAAGGAACACATAGTACGCGGGGAAAATCCGCATCGTGCGACGAACGTAGAAGCGCGTGATCGACACGTCTCCCGTTTCTTCGCGCTCGCGAAGAAGCAGCCGAGTAATGAGAAATCCACTCAGCACAAAAAAGGCGCTGACGCCGAGATCGCCGGGGACGCCCCGAAGGGGCGAGCTGCCGTGCGCCATTATCACCGTAAACACGGCGACAGCACGCATTCCGTCGAGGGCCGGCAAATGAGAACGCCGGATTACATCGCGAAACGAGGCGCTCGCCTCCCGCGAAGTCGCCCTCTGGCGCGCAGCTGCAATATGGGGGAACGTCAAACGCGGCCCGATAGGACGATTAGGAATAAAGAGTCTGCTCACAGGTTTCTTGCGGGGAGGCCATTCTGAACGCCTGGCTCAACGCTGCCTGCGACGTGGATGCATCGAGTTCGGCGAGTCTGAGTGCAATTGCGACGCCCTAGTCAGATTGCTCCACGCGCAGGTTTTGAGCAGAATGTAAGTCCTTCGCAGCATTAGAGATATGCAGCGGCGGGGACGAACGTGAAGGAGCCCGATGCTGCCCCTCTTCCCGCAAATTTGTCGCTCCGGCGCAACAGGATGAAGACGCCCGGATTCCAGGTGGTCGTCCCTGTCTGGGCTCTGTGACGCCAATCCGGTCCGCGACGCTCAAACGCTAGGTCATCGTCGCCCAAAAAGCAGAATGCCCGCCTGCACCTCGTCACTCATCGTGACTCGATGCAAGCGGGCAAGCTGTTTTTCGGCCCTAATTCTTACCGCTCAAATAGACGTGGTCCCAGTCCATGGTCATCGTGGCGGGCACAGTGTAGCCGCCCGAGCCACCCCAAATTGTCGTGTAATGGAACAGGTCCCAAGTCGCCGCACCGGACCGCCACTACGCGGGATGCGGGCGCTCGGTACGAGGTTGGGGGTGAGGTCATAAGTACCGTGCGACTGCGTATCCTGCAGAGCGATCTGCGGCGTGATCGGACCCGACGCGTGACACGACGCGTCGAAGTACATCACCGGCCATTGGTTGGCATATGCATAGAACTGCTTGTTCACATTCGAATCGTGGCCATAGAAATTGTCCGACAGCTTGGCCCAAAAAGAGATGTAAACAGTTCTCTTGCTGCTGATCGGCATATCAGAGCCGCCGGGGCCGTTTCCGATGGACGTATAGCCCGTCGGCCACGTCGCCCGAAGGATTCCGGACGGAGACTTCGGTGCAGTAGCATCGGCGATGAAGGCCATATTGGAGCTAAACTGGTCGTCCCATCCCAGCTCGTTCAGCGCGTTGAATGGGCGATCCGATATCACCGTCATCCCCGACGGCTCGTTGGATGATCCAGGCGGCGGAGGTGGCGGAGGATCCTGGACCGTAAGCGTCGCGCTACCGGTTTGGCCCTCACTCGTTGCGGAGATCTGCGCCGTTCCAACTGCGACAGCGGTGACGAGCCCAGTGCTCGAGACAGTAGCGACTGCCGGAGTGCCCGAGACCCAGGTTATCACGCGTCCGGTCAGCACATTGTTATTGGCGTCAAGTGTGACTGCGGTTGCCTGTGTAGTCTGGCCGGGGTTGCGAGTACTCGCGGCGAGCGTAACGGTGACGGACGCAACGGGCGCTGGTGGCGGAGGAGCCGTGACAGTGAATGTGGCGCTGCCACTCTGACCTTCGCTCGTAGCCGTGATTTGTGCGGTTCCTGCAACCAGCGCGGTTACAAGACCCGATCCGGAAACCGTGGCGACCGTGAGGTTGCCCGAGCTCCAGGTGATAACACGACCCGTCAGCACGTTATTGTTTGCGTCGCGAGTGACTGCGGTCGCCTGAGTGGTCTGGCCCGGAGCACGCGAGCTGGCGGCGAGCGTGACGGTTACAGATGCGACGGGTGCCGGCGGCGGCGGCGGTGAAACGACTGCCAGCGCGGCGCTGCCGCTCTGGCCTTCACTCGTTGCGGTGATCTGCGCAGTGCCAGCGGCAACGGCTGACACCAATCCCAGTCCAGCGATTATCTCCGCGGTGCCAGGTGCAACCGCCGAGATCATGCCGGTGTTATCCACGTTCGCGATCGCTGTGCTGGACGTCTGCCAGGTAATCGCGCGGTCCGGCAGCGAATTTCCGCTCGCGTCGCGCGCCGTTGCCGTGCCGCGTGCTGTTTGCCCAACCAGGAGCGACGACGAGGGCAGCGCTACTACGACAGAAGCAACGGCGGTTCTTTCGACCGGAAGGGTTGATGTCCCCCCCGAGCTGCACGCAGTGAGACCAACAACAGCGCCGGTCACCGCCAGGAATAAAGTACGCATCGAGACGCGTCCTCCTCGGTAGTGTGTTTCGGCGGCTCGACTGGCGTGGCGCGGTGTATCGCGCTGTAGCCTCGTGGCTTTGCGTCGCCGGCTTTCGCCGGGTTTGCCTTTGTCGCTCACCTCGAGTGAGGCTGGCGATCCTGCCGTTCTATGAAACAAAGGGCTCACGGGATTAGTGAGCTCTTCTCTGTACAGATGGGCGACGATTGCTCAAATGTAGTGTCACAGCTATATGGTTAACCGCGAAGTTGCCCCGCGTTAAGCCCACGCGCCGTGGACGGCGTGATTCACTTGTTTGGCACGGCACTTGGCGCTCTAGTAGCGCGTCGTCGAGCCTTGCTCGGAACAACTCGCTTCGCTCACACGCGTCTTATCGTCTGACGCCACGCAATCTAACCGATCCCGCCACGAAGCAAGCTCGGTGGTGCAATTTTCCGGGGTGGGCATGACCGCTTCCGCAATCCTTCGAAGGAGCCGAGTGACTTATCCGCGTGTGCTGCACGTTCTTGCTCCCATGCGCGAAGGTGGGCTCGAGCGCGTCGTCTCAATGTTGGCCGTTGGACAAAAGGCTGCGGGAGCACACGTCGCGGCCGTTCTCGAACCCTCCGGCCAGGACAATCACCCATTCGTGAGACGACTCGAAGAAGCCGGCGTGCCGGTTACTCGGATCGTTGTGGGCGGCCGCGGTTATCTAACCGAGTACCGCTCCCTTCGCGTGCTCATCGCGACGCTGCGACCAACCGTCGTGCACACTCATGGATACCGTTCCGACATAATCTGCGGTGCGGCGGCGCGCGCTCTTCGCGTTCCAACCGTGAGCACCCTCCACGGCTTCACCGGCGGGAGCAGGCGAAATCGCATGTATGAATTCGTGCAGTGCGTCGCACTCAGACGGTTCAACGCTGTCATCGCGGTTTCTGCTCCAATTGTCGATCGCCTTAAGGCGGCCGGAGTTCAAGCCTCGAAGATTCACTACATTCCGAACGGTTTTTCCCCGAGCGCAGAGCGCATGGATGCCGCTGCAGCCCGGCAGAGACTTGGACTTGCAAGCGGCAACCGGATTGCTGGCTGGGTTGGACGACTTTCGCAGGAGAAGGGTGCTGATGTAATGCTGGAAGCTCTCGCTCTCACCGATTCGCGCTGGCGCCTGTCCGTTATCGGCGCCGGTCCCGAATACGAGCACCTGTTGTCCAAGGCGAAGAGTCTCGGAGTTGCGGAGCGAATTACCTGGCACGGCGCGGTGGAAAACGCTGGAGCGTTGCTCACCGCGTTCGACGCGTTCGTACTCAGCTCACGCACCGAGGGCACGCCGATAACGCTGTTCGAGGCAATGGATGCGAAGGTGCCGATAGTCGCCACGAGCGTCGGAGGAGTGCCGGACGTCGTAACGTCAGACCACGCGATTCTGGTTGCTGCCGACCAACCCGCCGCAATCTCTAAAGCGCTGACTGAGATTCAGAGCGACCCAATCCCGGCCGCGCAAAGGAGCGTGCGCGCCCGTGAAAGGCTTCACAATGCATACGGACTTCGTGATTGGCTCGACTCAATCGACGCGGTCTACGCCGGAGTAGCTCTCACCGGTTCGAGCAAAGCGTAGACCTACGATTTCTTCAGTCGCGTACCCAGCCCATTCCGACGCGAAGAAGGGCGGCGCTTCGACTGATAACGTTTGCTACAACCGCCCGCCGCGGATGCGGGTATAACTCCCATTGCTGGCCGACTTCGACCTCGTGCTGCGAAAAGCGCCGTTTGAAATCCGAGATTCCCCCCAGCGGGTCTGCACTGTGAGTGCCGCCGCTCGTTACACCGCCGAAGTCGAACCACCGCGCTCCGCCGCGGCGCGCCCACAAAATCAGATCCCACAACAGAGCGTAGCTCGTCGAGACCTTCATATCGTCTGTGCGAGTAGATCCGGATTCCGAGTACTGCGCGACGTCACCGTGCATGCAACCCCACGCAAAGGCTAATATCGAGTCCGGACTTTCTCCATCTGTTCGCTCCAGTATGGCTATGCGGGAAAGATGCGGCGCCTGTAGTGACAGTTCGATGAGCGATGGCCAGTCGAGATGCCGACGCTCTCCCGTGGTTCGTTGCCGGGTTTGATCGCCGAGCTCCTGAAGCCGCGACGCGATAGCGGTCGATTCGACTGTGCGCATTCTGACGGGGTATCTCGCGATGTTGCGCACTCCCTGCCTCGCATTCTTGTGAAGGCCGGCGAAGAGCGTCTCTTCGCTGGGAGCCAGATCGAGCAGGAGCGTTCGCTCATAACTTCTCGTCGCCGCGACATTCACATAGCCGTGCCGGCGAAGCACGTCCCCGGTTCTTTCTCGTGCGCCGGCACCCATGGCAAACGCATCGATGGTTACGCGCAATACCGAGCCTTCGATTCGCGCGCGAGCGGACAACTGCGCCAGCCCTTCTTCGAGAGAGGACTCGTCGAGTCCCCCCGCGCCGATTCCGAGCCGCTGAATGGAAAGAAGCCGGTGACCGGGCAACGCACGGCTGCGCGTGCTTTCGATCGCGAACCCAGCGCGACACTCGCCATCGGCGGGTCGAATTGCCGCGAAGGTCGATTCCGCTCCTGACTTCGCAGCCGCACGCGCCCAGATTGCTCGATGATAAAGCGGCAGCGAAGTGCCTTTCGAGTCCAGCTTCGCCTCGCACTCCTCCCAAGCCCGTCCGGGTCCTGTTATGAACTCAACCAATCGTCCTCTGAATTATTCAGGCTTGGCGCGGCAAGTGGTGGCGTAACGGTACGCTACCCGATCCGGGCTCGCGCGAATATGATTCTCGCGCGTCGAGCTTTCCGCCGCCGCTGCGCGGGAAGTTAACCGTCAGTAGAAGGAGCAGTCTACATCATCAAGAAATTCCTTCAGTCCGGAATTACGAGCGACGCCGGTCTTCGCCTGCTCCGTCCCCTCCGACCGCGGTGCGCAAGCGTTCTCTTCCTCCATCGATTCGCATTACCGGATCTCGGCGTGGCTGGACACGACCCCGCAGTTTTGCGCGAGCGCCTCGAATACCTCCGTCGTCGCCGTTACCGGCTCATGGACGTCGGAGAACTGCTCGGACATCTCGATCAGGGTACGGCCATCGACGAGAACGCCGTGGTTTTCACCGTAGACGATGGCTACGCCGACTTTCACGCAGTCGCCGCTCCGGTCTTCGCTGCATATGACTGCCCCGTCACGGTCTTTCTGATCACCGACTTCGTGTCAGGGGCACTGTGGAATTGGTTCGACCGTATTCCGTGGATCATCGCGCACTCGACTCTCGACACGGTGACGTTAGACGTGCTGGGTGCGAGGCTCGCGCTAAAGTGGAGTAGCGCGGCCGAGCGCGACTCAGCGAGCGAGGAAATCATCGAGCGATTGAAACAGGTCCCCGACGACGTGAAAGAACGATCGATTCTAGATTTGGCGGTTGCTCTCGAAGTCTCACTTCCGCGAGGCGTGCCAGAGCGAGATCGTGGCATGACCTGGGACCAGGTTCGCGATTGTGCAGGCCGCGGAGTGAGCTTCGGTGCCCACACAGTCACCCATCCAATTCTCTCTCGGGTAAGCGCCGAGCGATCCGATCGCGAGATCGGCGAATCATGGCGCCGTGTGGTCGCCGAAACCAGTGCTGCGGTGCCGGTATTTTGCTATCCCAACGGAACGCCAGCCGATTTCTCGGCGAGAGAAAAGGAGAGCGTGGCTCGGGCGGGAATGCGCGGAGCGCTTTCGACCGTCGAGGCTTCATTGCCTGCAAGCTCGATGGGACTCAAACGTGCCGATCGGTTTGCGATTCCGCGCTTCAGTTATCCTGAAGACATCGGTGGATTCGTGCAAATAGTGAGTGGACTAGAGGCAATGAGAGGGCGTGTAAGCCGTTAGTCACGTAGCGCTCTCGCAACAAGTTGCTGCCGTTCTGCGCCAGGCAACAGCGCTCCGCAGAACCGAACCCGTTGTCGAACAACGACTTCGCCCTTGCTAGCCGTCGGCACATGCAATGCCTTCGTACGCCGGCGAGCAAGGCGCGCTGGCTGGCGCCTTTGCTCGCCACCCCTGCTCCGATTCCGGCGCGACACGCGCCTGCGTACCTGGCTCGTCTGACTCCAATCCATTGAAATGTTCGCGTTCGCCGTCGCGGTAGCTGCAACTCCTCTAATCGTCGGCTTGTACGCCTACGTGGGGTACCCGGCGATCCTTTGGCTGATTGTCCGTATGCGGCCAAGCGCCCTCGCCTCTATGGATTTTGGAACGTGGCCAACTGTCACGATCACCGTGCCGGTTTACAACGGGGTCGCGAGTATCAGGACGACGTTGGAGCGGCTAACAGAACTGGATTATCCTAGCGATCGCCTGCAGCTGCTCGTCCTCTCTGACGCTTCAACAGACGGCACAGACGACGTCGTGCGGGAATTCGCATCGCGCGGCGTGGAGTTACTACGCGCTCCGGAGCGAAGTGGGAAGACAGCGGCCGAGAACGCCGCGGTGTCTCGCGCTCGCGGAGAGATAATCGTGAACGTCGACGCGACCGTGGCTGTTCCACGGACGTCGCTCAAATGGTTAGTGCGCGCGTTCAGTGATCCGAGCGTCGGCGTCGCGTCGGGGCGCGACGTGAGCGTCGACCCGGCGCGCCGGGCTGGCACCAGCGCCGAGGCGAGCTACGTCGGGTACGAAATGTGGGTACGCGGCCTCGAGACGCGAGCCGGATCGATTGTCGGCGCCAGTGGCTGCTTTTTCGGAATCCGCCGGAACATTCACGCCGAGCCGTTGCCACCCGAGCTCAGTTGGGATTTCGCGTCCACTCTCGTCGCACGGCAGCGCGGGTATCGCTCCGTGAGTGTCCCCGAAGCGGTCTGCATCGTTCCTCGGACTGGCGAGATCAGGACGGAGTTGAG